>Ga0265301_10000082_pt1 | contig 158302 bp, 130 predicted proteins | sample AusTroGonzalo_MG_2_FD_193488 | JGI IMG/M metagenome (GOLD analysis project Ga0265301, IMG submission 193488) | Bovine rumen microbial communities from tropical cattle in Woodstock, Queensland, Australia - Gonzalo_04 | ecosystem: Host-associated > Mammals > Digestive system > Stomach > Rumen ... | reverse complement strand
GGTATGGTATTCGGAATCATTGAATTGGTATTCAATAACGATACCTCTGTCGATATGGAATTTTTGTTCCTTATGAAAATTTTTGGAACCCAAATTTCACTGAAACTACAGAATATTGTATTGAATGAACAATCGCAAATTAATGTTGAATTCCACGATTCAATGAAAAATATTGCCAAAATTATAGAAACGCAATACGAATTAAATTATATTGTACCTCTCATCGGAGAAATGCTGGATAGATTTATATCAGACCACCTTATCTACGTATTTTTGAAAAAAGACGAAAAGTTCGAACTTGTATGGCCGAAGGCATGCAATGACGAACGTGTTTTTGACGTACTAAAAGAACTTGACGGAGAGTATCCTTATATATTAACAAATGATGATAAAATTGGAGCATTTCCGCTCAAATCAGAAGATGAAATTACAGGCTGTATAGTCTCCAGAAGTATGATAGAAAAGCTTTCAAAGCGTGATATTGATTATCTGGAACAGCTTACCCATCAGGCAGAGGTTACAATCAACAGAGCAAACACATATTCAACAATATTGCAATATGCGACTCTCGATGCTTTGACAAACCTGAACAACCGCCGTCAGTTTGAAACACGGCTCGGTCAAGAAACGGCAATCGCAAAACGTCAAAACAACCCGCTTTGTGCAATGATGATAGATATTGATTTCTTTAAGGGGGTAAATGACAAATACGGTCACGCTGCCGGAGATGAAGTCTTAAGAAGAGTAGCCGGGATTATCAAAGAAGCTCTCCGTGAATCCGATATTCCGGCAAGATACGGCGGTGAAGAATTTGCGGTATTGCTGCCATATACAAAAATAGATGAAGCGACTCTAGTGGGAGAACGTTTGAGAAACAAAGTTGAAACGACTCCAATCTCAATTAATACAGATAATGACATGGGATTAAAAATAAATGTCACAATAAGCATGGGATTAGCCGAATATGACAAAGTTGAAACAGGAGAAACCCTTTTTGAAAGAGCGGATAAAGCTTTGTATGAGGCTAAAAAATCCGGCAGAAACAGAGTTTGTGTATTTAAGGGGTAAAATAATACCTGTTAAATTGTTTCAATTTTGCATAAATTAACGGATATGGTATAATAAAGTCTGTGGGAGAAGTGTATTTTACGCAAGCCGTATAAGTACAACATTAATTATTTTAATTAAAACCGTCAAACAGATGAGGGAATTTTTATTACAATAATATAAAATATATTATGGGTTAATAATTTTGGTGGAAGATGGCGACAAATTACAGCGGGATAAATACTGATAATAATATAACAGGTTCGGCAAAAATACAGGAAGCCGACGGTATAGAAATCCTTGTTAATATGGCTAAACAGGGTAAAATTGACCCTTGGAATATTGATATTGTCGATATTACCGACAAGTATCTCGCTCATTTGTTTCAATCCAAAGCACAGAATCTTAAACTAACAGGCCGAACTCTTCTGTTTGCGGCAATACTTTTAAAACTCAAGTCAAACGTACTCGAAGGGCTGGATATATTGGATTTTGAATCTCAACCCGAGCCGGAGCTTGAATATTCCGATGAACCGCTTGAATACTCGCAAGAGGACTATATTCCAACCAATAACGTAATTTCAATAGACGAAGTTTTACAGCGCAGAACCAGCGTAAGACTTAACCATAAAAGAGTTGTAACCTTAAGAGATTTGATTCGTCAGCTTGAATTTTACGAAATGCTGGACAGAAAACAATCCCTCAAAAACGCCCACGAAAGAGCAAAACGCAGAGTTCAAAACTACTCACGATTATCTCCGGAAGATATAATCAATCTTGCCCACGAAGAATATATTGAAAATGGTGTCCTGAGATTAAAAGCAAATCTTGAGGAGATATTAAACCGGCAGGACAGGATTGAACTCAATGAGCTTACATTACTTGGAATGGACAGGGTTAACGCTTATATTTCTCTGCTGTTTTTAACCGCAGACAGCGATTATGATTTGGTTCAGGACGAATTTTATTCTGATTTGTACGTGGTAAAATGCCCTGCCAAAACTACCGCAAAACAAGAAATTGAAGAAGACAATATATTTGATGCGGTAAATAATGCTGAATCAATATTAAAAGAGGACACAAATGGAACAGTTGAAATCCAGAATTGAAGCGGTTTTATTTGTCACCGCAAAAGTTCTGCAAATAAATGAAATTGCTGAAATTCTTGAAGAACAGCCCGATGTCGTTGAAGAAGCATTGCTTGAGTTGATAATGGATTATGCTTCACGTGACGGCGCACTTGAAATTGACGATGAAAACGGATACATTTTGCAAGTGAAACAGGAGCATCTTGATATTGTAGAAAAACTTTGTCCCGTAGAATTAAAGCCGGCGGTTCTGAAAACATTGACTGTAATAGCCTTAAAAGAACCTATTCGTCAAACGCTTTTAAAAGATTTGCGCGGTTCTAATGCCTATGAACACGTATCGGAACTGCTTGAAAAAGGTCTGATATCAAGACACAAAGATAAAAACGGCAGGTCTTTTAACATAAAAACCACACCAAAATTCAAAGAATACTTTAAACTAAAAGGCGATGTAAAAACTCTTGTAAAAACTTTAAATATTGATAACGGCGTAAAAGACGATGAACCGGAGTCCGTTTCGGAGCAATTGCCCGTATGAAAAAAACCTTCTGGTTAATTTTATCATTATTATCATTTTTTCTTGTCTTTTTCATTTGTGCCGAGTCATTTTCGGACAAGTTTAATGCATTAATCGCCAATTATTATTTCAAAAAAAATGACATAAATTCGGCAATAAAATTTTATGAGATTGCTTTTGATTTCGGATTAAAAGATTCAACCGCCAGACAGAATTATATTAATCTTATAATAAATGCACCGCTTGATATTCCGGCACAGGAACATCTGGAAAAATTTATCGAAATACCGATAGATGACGGCGCAAAAAACGAAGCTAATGCCTTTCTTTCAAGTCTGAGATATCAAATTCATAAAAATTATCCCGATAATTACATTTACCAATGTACATACAACCAAAAAATTATACGCTGGTCGAATAACGAAATAACCTACGGATATACAAACCCTCAAAAAGCTCCGGAATATTATATAAAAGAAATAGACAATGCTTTTCTCGAATGGGAAAAAGCTTTAGATAATTCTATACACTTTTTAAAAACATCAGATAATCCCGATATCGTTATACGGTTCAACAGCACCGTGCTCGGTTCGGACAAAAATGAAAAATATATTGCCGCTACCACACAACCTGTCATAAATTCAGACAGCCTTAAAAATATGATAACTGATTATTATTTGACATCACCTGACGGAAATTATTATTCCGATAATCAGATTTTTAATACCGCACTGCACGAAATCGGCCATGAACTCGGAATAATGGGACACAGCGATTACAGAAAAAATGTAATGTATATGTCCTCCGACTATGCAACACTGTCAAATGATATGCGCAAAACATTAACAAATTCTGACATAAATACGATTAAACTTTTATACAAAATAAAACCGGATATAACTGACAAAAAGCAATCCACAGGTGAATATACAAGGTTCATAGTTTTTGGCGGAGAAAATGAAGTCGCAAATGCAAAAATCCGGGAAGCAAAAATCTATATAAATAAAACTCCTAATTTACCTCTGGGTTATATTGATCTTGCTGATGCTTATATGGGAAATAAAGAATACCGGAAAGCTTTGAAATGCCTGAATAAAGCGTTAATGATTGCAAAAGATAATGACACAATTTATACAATATATTACAACCTTGCGTTAGTATCTTACTATATTTCAGATTATGAGAATGCTAAAGCATATTTGGAAAAATCCGGTAACATGAAAAACTCGGATAACGCCACCCGTCTGCTTGCAGAAATTTATACCGCTTCGGGTGCCGAAAATGAAGCAATAGCTCTTTATGAGGTCTTAATTTCAAAATATCCTTCCGACATAGAATATACTATTGCGCTTGCTAATATTTATGTACGCCGAAAAAACTACCTGAAAGCCAGAGCCGTATTAAAAAATTATATCTCACAAAACCCGGCCGAAAAAAATAATCCGAGATTAAAACCTTACGGGATAATAAGATTATTCTTTTAATACACAACAAATACTGCCCGAAATATTTTCTTCGGGCAGTGTTCGTTTAATTGTTTTTCAGATTAAACAGCTTTTTGTACTTTACCGGCCTTTAAGCATGATGTACAAACTGTCATTTTCTTAGTTTGTCCGTTAACATTTACCTTGATTGTTTGCAAATTCGGATTCTGTCTGTTCGGAATCTGCTTGTGTGAGAATGTTAACTGAGATGATTTTAATGCTGTTTTTCCGCATACTTCACAATGTTTTGCCATAATTTATTTTCCCTTTTATAATATTTCTACCAGTGTATTTAAAGTCTACATTAAAGATATTTATTTTACAATACTTTTGGTTAACATTTTTTTATATTAAAATAATGCTGTATTAAGGAGACCTGTTATGAGTAAAAAAGTTATAACAATTGGAAGCGCAACAATGGACGTTTTTGTAGAATGTGATGAAGCAAATATTGTTTCAGTTTGTGCAAAAGACAAGAGTGCTGATTTTATGAGTTATCCATATGGTTCCAAGATAGATATTTCGAATTTTTCATCTAACGTCGGAGGGGGCGGAGTTAATACCGCTTGTAACTTTGGCAATCTTGGTTTTGAAACATCGGCGATTTTCAAAATCGGGAATGATATTTATTCTGACGGAATCCTTGAATATTTTAAAAGTCAAAAAGTCAGCTTAAAGCATATTATTCAGAAAGAAGATACCACAACAGGATTTTCAATAATTCTTGTCAGTTTCCAAGGAGATAGAACCGTCCTTGCACACAGAGGGGCAAATGCACAAATCAGAAAAGAAGAAATCGACTTTGATGCCATAAAAGAAGCTGATTTTATGTATGTAGCGCCATTAAACGGTGACTCTAACAAAGTCCTTGAACCTATTGTTGATTATGCACACAAGCACGACACCCGTATCTGTTTTAATGCGGGAACAACAAGCCTTAAGAAAGGATATAAACATCTTAAACATATTCTTGATTCAGCAGATGTCGTAGTAATGAATAAAGAAGAAGCTTCAATGGCAACTGGAATAATTGTTCGACCGGATACAAAAACGGAAAAATTTTCACACGAAACAATACACCCGGATATAAAATCTATGCTTAAAGCCCTTAAAATCAAGGATTATCAGCTTGTTGTCATAACAGACGGAAATAAGGGCGCTTATGCATACAACGGAAATAAATACTATTATTGTCCTATTTATCCTTCAGATGTCGTTTCCACTCTGGGAGCCGGAGATGCTTTTGCATCAACTTTTTGTGCAGCTTTAAGCAGGACTAAAATTGATATAGGAAAATCTTTAATGTATGCATCCGTTAATTCGGCTTCGGTTGTTTCAAAATTTGGAGCAACAGAAGGCCTTTTGACGTTTGATGAAATTGAAGAAACTTTACGGCATAATCCGGATTACACGTATTTGACTTGCTAAGGGGGAATTTGTGGCAGAAATATTTTCACCTAATATGCTTAAAACCTATAAAAAATGTCCTAAAAAGTACTGTTTTAAGTACGTAAAAGGGCTGCAAATGCCTGTAAATGATGATATATTTACCCTCGGTAAAAATATTCACGCCCTCGCCTCATATTATTTGAGAGGTGAAAATATAGACAAGATGGAAAAATCGTTAAGTCCGAAAGAAGCGGAATTATGGAATTATCTCAAGAATATTGAATATTTCAAATATGAACCTTTAAAAACAGAATACAACCTTTCTGTAAAAATCGGGAATAATTTTTTCGGCGGGAGATTGGACGCTCTGGTTAAAAACTGCGAAAATTATTATATTCTGGATTACAAGACCGGTTCAGCGCCTAATGATGCCAAATATGATTACCAAACAATGGTTTATATGCTGGGAGTAAATAAGTTCTACAAAACAGAAAAAGTATCATTTGTTTATCTGGATTTAAAAAATAAGTGCGAAACTTCAATAGATTTAACAAAAGACCTTATTAATGAATATGAAAAAGCTCTTATAGAAATCGGTAATAATATAATAAGAAAAGATTTACCTCCTTCAAAAGAAGATTGCAAAAATTGTGAATACGGAAAAATATGTTATGAAAAAATACTTGATTGATACCCACGCCCATCTTGATATGGGGGTAGGCGTAAATAATGATGATAACGCTGAAAAACAGGCAACAGACGAAGAAATTCGAGAAAACCTTGACCTTATGAGAGAATATGGGGTTGAAAAGGTTATTATCCCTTCTGTTGAGGTCGGAACACTTGACAGAATTATTGAAATTTCGAATAAATATGACAATGTTTATTCAATGGTCGGGATTTTTCCTTCGGAAGTAAAAACTTATACGGACGAAGTTGAAAACAAGCTTCTAAAACTTGCTAAAAACAAAAAAGTTGTTGCAGTAGGAGAAATCGGACTTGATTATTATTGGGATAAATCGTTTAATGAGGTTCAGCAAACGGTTTTCAGAAAACAAATCCGCCTTGCCAACAGCCTGAATTTACCGCTGGTAATTCACGACAGAGAGGCGCACAAAGATACTTTTGATATTCTTAAGGAAGAAAATAAAGGTTCAAAAGTTTTATTTCACTGTTTTTCAGGCAGCACAGAATTTATGAGAGAGTGTGTAAAAGAAGGCTGGTATATAGCCTTAGGAGGTGTCGTAACCTTTAAAAATGCGGTTAAAATGAAAGAGGTCGCAAAAGAGGTTCCGCTTGACAAACTCGTTTTGGAAACAGATTCACCATATTTGACACCCGTTCCTCACAGAGGAAAACCAAACAAACCCGCGTATGTAAAATACGTAGCGGAAGAAATCGCCAAAATCAGAGAAATCTCGTTTGATGAAATCGCCGATATAACTTCAACCAATGCAGAAGAAATTTTTTCTATTTGATTTTAAAAATTTTTCTTTTAATCGGTTTTGGTGTATAAATATAGTATGTTTAAAAAAGTTTTAGGGAGTATTTTATTATCGCTTATCAGTATAATTCCCGTTTACTCGTCTCCGGGGAATGTTGTCACATTGGACAAAACCGGAATTGAGAAGCCGGAACTTATGCTAGATGGGGGTAAAAATGTTTTGAATGATTCTTTGCTAATCAATGATTCCGAAGAATTGGCTAAAATTATTGACGAACAAAAACAACACGATATAAAAGATTTAGAACTATTATGGAAAGGAACTGTTGAAAACAATCAGGTAATAGAATTTGCTCTGAAAAAACTTGCCACACCAGAATCTCAGCAAAGAATACATTCTTCGCTTATGGCAAAAACACTTTCGGCAATCGTTTCCGGAGCATCATTCGTTCCAAGTTTGATGGGTGCAAATCCTGCTATCCAAACTTCTGCATTTTCAGCAGGCAGAGTAGCGCAAACTCTGCTTAACAAAAAAAATATTCCGCAGGAAACTCCGCTTACGGATACAGAATTAATTGAACTTGCCGGCATGATAGAAGAATTACAGGATTGTCTTGTAAATGCTTATTATAACTACAAAAACACTTTAACACAGCTTAGGCTTGTGCGTTCAAAAATGATTTTGTACAGCAAAAACTACTCAAATGCGCTGGCAGGGCGAGATGTTATGGAAATATCTATTTCTACTGCATTATATGATTCTATGAGGCTCAAGGAGTATGAGCTTGAGCAATCAGCTAAAAAATACCACATACAACTTCAAAGACTTGCGGGTAAAAAAATGGTTGATTCGCTTGAAATGTACCAATATGACTTCGATTCCGTACTATTTAAAGAAAAGGACAAAAATTTATGAAAAAATATTTAATATTACTTATAATTTCAGTCCTTTTGCCCGTATACGCGGGAGAACAGCTTAATGATGTTACAACTCCGAAAGATATTTTTTACAGGTTCGGAACAACAGATCTGCCGGAAAATAAGGTCGATATGAATATCCAGCCGAATATAAAGCCGGCAATAAAACAAGAACCCGAAGTTAATGAAAAACAAACAGTTACTTATGCTGATTTGAGCATAAAAAGTATGTCTATCGAAATTTCTAAAGCACTGGAACTCGATTTTGACGAAATGCAGGGTGATTTATCTTTATTATGGCAGGGCGCTGCAACCAACAGTGACACAATCAAATTTACAATATACAAATTATCAAATCCGGATAAGGATAAACCCGATACAAATGCGGTTAAAAAAGTACTTTCAACGATTGCCGGAATGTCAACAATGGTCGGAGCAGGAATGGGTAATCCTGTACTTGCCAGCGCATCATTAATCGGCGGAAATACGCTCGGCATAATGTCACAGGATACAAAAGCTCTTAATTACAAATACACTCAGGTTACGGATGCCGACATGATTATACTTGTCAGAAAAGTCGATGAACTTCAGCAAAAAGTTGTCGATATGTATTATGATTATATGTCTGCAAGAAAACTTTATAATATGACATCCGTTATGGTTGAAAAAAGTTATTCCAACTACAAATCAGCCCAAAACCTTTCCAAAGAAGTTATTTTGATGACGGATACTTTTTACAGAGAAGCAATGGACGAAAACCAAAAGGCACGAGGTTCATTTTTCGAAAAACGTTCCCGACTTGAACAATTGGTCGGGAATGAAGTGTTTAGAGACTTCGAAAAAATTGTCGATGAAAGAGATTCAAAATCTTAGATAGGATATAAATTTTAAGCAAAAATAAAGCCGGATTTTATTCCGGCAATCCCATTATTACTTAATCGTAGTTATTTAATCAAATAACTTTATATTGTAGATAGATAATTATTTGATAACTGTAAAGAATTTAAACTCTGCAGGCATAATTTTGCCAAATGAAAGCGAATTTGTGCCTGTTACGAATTTTTCTTCTATATAATCCGTTCCGTCAAATCGAAATTCCGAAACAATTGAATAGTCGCAGGAAAGTTCAATATTTTTATCAAACACTTCTGTTCCTTCAACCACTTCTGTCCTTTTATTTCCGTTTTCTTCTATCAAAAACTTTTCTTCAGGTGAATTATAATTTGCAACTACCAAAATTGAATTTTTTAAACCTTCTTTCTGGATATGCCAAACCACAAAACCATCTTTATCCTGTCTTATAATATTGGCTTCACCGTCTGTAATAACAGGATTATTCTTAACGAACCTGTCTATTGCATCAAATTTTGAATAGAAGTCATAGTCTTTTGCTCTTTTCATTGAAATCTCAGAACCGATAACCGCTTCAATTCCGCCATCGGTAAAAGATTCGTCGCCGTCAATATACATCACCGGTCTTTGTGCAAACTTTCCGCCCGGAATGAATTTATACTTAAACCATTTAAATAAAGCGCCGTCTTTCCCGAGCTGTGCCGGATATCTGTCTATAGCTTCAAATTCTCCGTCCTGATTATTATATGTTTTGATAATTGAAAGCGGAGTCTTTGTATCAATTGAAGTGTTATAATTCGACAAATTCAGATTGTCATTTGAAATTGCTTCCGGGGTTTTATAACTTTGTGAAATTATATCATTACCCCAGAGTAAATCAAAACCCATATCCTGATGGTATTCTTTATAATAACCGTCCCAGAGCATATATTCTGCAAGACATGCGAAATAAGGCACTGTTTCTTTCATTGTCCGGTTAAGCAATCCGAGAACTTTAGACGGTGCTCTGTAACTTATCGGTATACCATCGGTTTCCGAAACCTCATCAACAACGTGGTCAATATGGTCTACTCTAAAACCGTCAAAGTTATATTCTTTTTGCAAATCCTTCATATAATCAACAAAGAACTTAACCACATCGTTATTGTATCTGCCATTTTCCAGACATACGAAATAATACGGAGTCTGACAATCAAGGTTTGCAAGATTCGTAACATCATCACCGTTAAACTTGTAATGTTTGAAAACAGGATAAGATGCACCTTCGCTCATTCTGTCAAAAACAGGAACTCCTGCTGAACACCACGCACCGCCCGGAGCAGGCCACATACCTTCTGAAATAAGTCCTTCAATTATTTCGCCCTGGTTCAGAATTTCTTTTTCTGTAAGCTTTCTGCCTCTTGTATTTTTGCTTATACGATTAATTATATTCCTTGCTTTCTTATGTAATTTATCCTGAATACTTCTCTCAAGCATAGAATTGGATAAGAATATTTTTGTTTCTTTGAGAATATTATCAATCTCATTAAATATATTCTGGTAGTGTTCGGTCAATTCGCCGTAACTTTCTCCTCTGATTGCTTTCTTGTAAATTCCGCCTACAACTTCCAAATCATCTTTGGAATATTTTTCACTAAGCTCTAGAAGAACGGAATCGACATTTTTGAATAATTCCATCATTAAAGCATTTATATCGTACCAACGAGCACACTCTGGAGTTGTTAATACTATTTTTGAGAATCTTCCAGTTTGCGGAAGTATATCGTATATAACAGGATGGCCGGCAAGTTGAGCCAGCTGTATAAATGTCTTAACCTGAGCATCAGCGTTGAGTCCTGTTTTTTCGTATATAGTTTTGTCTTCGAGATTAGGGCTTACACAGCTTGCCGTCGGCAAATATGCACAGCCGAATTCACGAGGATGAAACGGTATCAAGTAAATTGTGGTTGAAAAAATACCGTTTTCGGGACAGCCTGTCGGAAGTATCAATAATTGGCGGAGCCAATCCATAAAATGTCCGCACTCATCTTTTTCATTTCCGTTACCCAAACCTGCAAGGTTTACCAGTTTTATATCGTGCCCTTCCTTCTGAAGCCAGCTTGAATCTCTAATCTCATTTCTTGCCAGCACGCTGGCTTTGGTAAAATTAAATTTTCCGTTTTCAAAAACACCCTCATTTTTCCACTTGGTTTCCAAAGCAAAGAGGACTTCCGAATCCGTAAGCTCTTCAAGAGCTCTTATATGCGGATATGGTAAATACCCGTATTTTTCCATCATCGACGTCAAATACACTTTTCTTTCTTCCGGAATCGAAGTTGACGGGTAAATTTCACAAAGCGATTTATAAAAATTATTCAGTGATTCGCTCTCAGCAACTTCCTTTTTAAATAAAAAGTCCAACATAGCATTCTCCTTGCGCAAAATATTTTGTGATTGTTGGGTGTGACAAATTTGTATATGAATCATATCATGATTATATATACATTTACAAACATGTATTAAGAATTATTAAGCGATTTTACCGAAATAACAAGTTATATATTTTGGTGCAAAATATCTTAAAATTTACTTATTCTTCAATTTGCGATATTCTTTCTTTTTATTGCATGTAAAAAGAAAGAATATCGCCCAAGAAAGAAAAACAGCTGTTGTTTTCTACACTCTCACATTCGTTCGAGCGTTTTTAATTTTTCGGCATCGCCGAATCTCTGGCGCCGGCTACTGTACTTCGTACACGCCGATGGTACATTCTTTTTTGTTCCTTTTCAAAGCTAGCGCATAGCGTAAGCAACAGTAGCGAGCTAAGAGTGCGGGAAAGCCCGCAACAACCATTTAATATCTATGCCCGAAGGGCATTGTGAACTTTTGTGTGTTTTTCTTCCTCTTTTCGTACTTTTCTACTTCTTTTTACCTCGCAAATAAAAAGAAGGAGAAAAGTACAAATACTATAAAATAATTAAAAACTTAAATGCACCAAAATGCATATTATGTATGCAGTAAACTGAAATTTAAAAAACAATCCGAATAATATCGGATTGTTTTTTAATAAAAAAGCAGCTCATAAGCCGTGTTCTGTTCGGATAAATTAATACCCTGATAATCATCTGTCTGGTCTTGAGATTGCTCTCAAGCTCTAGCGATTTTTCCGGACTCGGCGGACACCTCAAACGCCCGATTTAATCTTGCATCCGACCGGGGGTTGCCTGGCCGGTATCTCTCGATACCGCCGGTGAGCTCTTACCTCACCTTTGCACCATCGCCTGTGAAATTAATCCATCGGCAGTCTTTTGGGCGAAAGTAGTATTATTCTAATCAGAACAACATTTACTCCGCCTCTTTCTGTGGTCCGATCCGCCAGCTTGCGCTGCCCGGAGTTTCTCCGGCGGTCTGTCCTTGGATGCACGGACTTTCCTCACCAAATATGGCGCGATTATCCGGCTACTTTTAATTCAGTATAACTCGAAAAATTTATTAAACAACATAACATATTAAGATTATGTAAGGAAATCCGTTTTTTAAAAAAAATTACACTATAATAAAAACAATGAATGACATAATACAGGAGAAGCTTAAATGCAATTAGTTGATGAAATTCTTTGTAAACTGGAAACAGCAGATAATACAACAAAAAATAATTTGGAAAATATGTTAGTAGCTCAAGGCAGAGCAGTTGTACCGGATTTAGTTAATAAACTTCAGGTTGTTAAAGGTACAAAAAGAGGTGTTGTTGCAATGTCGCTTATCAGAATAGGTGAAGCATCTATTGATTACTTGAAAAAAGCAGCATACGGCAACAAAGATTTTGAATGGGTCGCAAAATACCTTATTTCTGAAATACAGGGTATAGCAGCGTAAATGGAATCAAAAGTTAATATTTATACAGATGGTGCATGCAGCGGAAATCCGGGTATAGGAGGCTACGGCACCATTTTAGTTTATACTGATGCTAACGGGACAAAGCATGAAAAGGAGCTTTCGGAAGGTTATAAAGATACAACCAATAATCAAATGGAGCTTTTGGCAGTTATAGCAGGATTGGAAGCACTAAAGAAGCCCTGCAGTGTAACAATCTATTCGGACAGCAAATACGTGGTCGATGCTTTTAACAATAATTGGATAGAAGGCTGGATAAAAAAAGGCTGGAAAACCGCAGGAAAAACTCCCGTAAAAAATGTTGAGCTTTGGCAAAGACTTTTAAAAGCTAAAGAACCGCATGAAGTTGAATTTATATGGGTTAAGGGACATGCCGGACATGCTTATAATGAGCGCTGTGATTTTCTGGCTGTCAGTGCCGGAAAGAAGGATAATTTAAAATCCAAGGTTGTTTAGGCACTGTTTTAATTTTTTGAGCATTTTATCGCTTGTTCCGATACCGCAAAGAAGCATGGTTGTTTTTTCATTCGTACGCTCATCTTCAAGTCCGTATTTTTCAAACAACAATGCTGAAAGCTCAAACCCGCTTAATGAAGGATGTTTAATAAGAATTTTTGTCACATCGTCATTCAGTTGGGACAGGTTTAAATCTCTGATATTGTTTATAAGTACTTCAATATGTTTTCTTCCTTTGCTTGAATTCAAGTAATTTATATTTGCTTCTATAGTCGCAAGCATGGGATATGAAGGGGAAGTGGTATTTATCTTTGCAAGCGCTTCATCAGGATTATTATCATTTGAATGTAATAATGCTGTGGGATTTATACCTCCCGCCGTTTTGTGCAGGGATTGAACTGTATAATCCGCATATTTTACCGCAGATTCCGGTAATTCGTCTGAAAACGGATAAAGTGCACCGTGCGCTTCATCTACAATCAGTTTTACTCCTTTTGAATGGCAGAGTTCGCTTATTTCTTTAACATCTGAAGCAAAACCTTCATAAGTAGGTGATGTTACTATTAATGCAGTATCCTTTTTTGCATCGGACAAAAGTTTTTTTGCGAATTCCACGGTTATGGCGGGATATATTCCAAGGTTTTTATTAACCGGCAGAGAATACTCCGTAATCTTGCACCCGGCAAGTTCTGCTCCGTTTCTGTGGCAAATATGTGCTTTATCCCAGATTAGAACATTTTTGCATTTACTTGCAATAATTGCCGATATGATTCCGCTTGTCGAACCGTTGGTTAAAAATTTGGTGTACTTTGTTCCGTATATTTTTGAAGCATTTTCTTCCGCCAATTTCAGTGCAGCGGTTGGATTAAATGCATCAACTTCTGAGATATCTTTTTTATACCATTGGTAAAATTTGTGAAATAAACAAAATCTGCCTCCATGGGAAGGAGTTGTAAAAAGTATTTTGTTATTTTTTCTTTTAAGTGTTGAAATTAAACTCATAGAACAAGTTTAGCACAAAAACCTGTTATTAAATTTCGCATGGGCATTTCCCTTTTTTGAGCATTTCGATTAGAGGCAGCAGAAATTTTTCCTCTCCCAAACCTTCAGACTTCAGTGAGTTGTACGAAAGGTCTGCAAGTTCTTTGCAAACGCCTATTATCGGGAATTTACCTATCTTTGAATGGATTGCGGTGCGTGCAGCCATATAGCGAAGCTCTTTAATTTCATTGATTGTAAATCGGTTCAGCATTTTTGCTGCAGACTCAATTGCTTCCTGTGAGTACATAATTCCTCTGTAGAAAGCGGGAATGGAATACTCTAATCCGTCTCCGACGCAATCATGATTACGTATTTCCAGAAAATTTCTGAGCCGGACCTCAGGAAAATAAAGGTTGCAGTGTAATTTCCAGTCATCTATTGTCGGAATAAAGCCTTCATAACCTTTATCCATATATTGTTTAAATGTTATGCTTCCGTTAATACTTACAGGCATATTATCCCTGTTAATAAATATCATCGGCGTGTTTAAAAGCAAGCTGATGTAATCTTTAAAGCACATGTTATTGCTGAATTTCGTTGCAAATCCGCACCTTTCGTTATCCGTATTAAGCCATGCGAGTGCTCTAAAAGATTTATATCCGGTGTTAACCCCGCCTCTGATATTTGAATTTGCGTACATTGCAGTAACAAAAGGCATCATTAAGTTTGCCAGACGGAATTTTCTCATAGCATCTTCTTCTGAGCGATAGTCTATACCGACTTGTATTCCTGCGGTTTCTCTCATCATTACATCTGACAGGATTCCCCAGAGATAATTTGCCATAACATGGTATCTTTTTTTGGGTATTAGCTTAATATTTTTATATGTTGTTTTTGGAGAGACTCCTTTGTTAAGCAATTCTATTTCAAATTCTTCAAGTATCGGTTTTATTGCAAAATCAATAGCTTCAATATTCTTCTTAAGCTCTGCTACGGTATTTTGAGGTTCCATGCTTAACTCAAACTGACAGCCGGGTTCAAGAGTAATAGTGTTATGAAGTTTTTTAAGCCCTATAATTTCAGAACCGTCTAAAATATAGTCCCAGTTATCGACCTTGGCGATTTCCCTTAGCAGTTCACAGACTCCGAATTCTCCTTCATAAGGCACAACTTCCTCACTGTATTTGTTGACAGGGATTCTTTCGTATTCCATTCCGATTTTTTGTTCTGTTTTACAGCCAAGTAAAAATTCGTCCATTAACTGACTGTATTCCAGCCTTTCTTCCGGTTTTACTTTACAATAACTCACAATGTACTCCTTAATCTTATTATAACTTAAACACAATAATGTTCTACAACGAAACGTAAGTTTTAACATTTAGCTATTTGTATTAAAATAAATACCATGGTGGATTATTTACAAAGAGCAAAATACTTCAGAACAAAAAAAAGGCTGGGACAAAACTTTTTAATTAATTCGGAGGTAATATCGGACATAATTGAATTTGCAGAGATAAAGCCGGATGATACGATTCTGGAAATCGGTCCGGGAGTCGGTTTTGTGACGGAACAACTTGTAAAATATGCCCAAAAAGTAATTGCGGTTGAACTTGACGAAGAGGCAATAAAGGAACTTTCTAAATTGGAAGCAGATAATTTAGAAATTATTCACGCTGATATTTTAAAAACTGATTTGTCAGACCTGTGCGAAGGAAAGTTGAAGGTTGTTGCTAATATTCCATACTATATAACTTCGCCGATTATTGCGCATTTGCTCGGAGAAATTGATGATTTGGAAAATAAAAATAGGGCAAAAATTGAGAATATAATACTTATGGTGCAAGAGGAAGTTGCAAGAAGAATAGTTGCAACCGAAAAATCATCAGGAAAACAATATGGACTTTTAACAATGCTCTCGCAATTCTGGGCGGATTGTTCAATTTTAAGACTTGTTGGAAGGCGATCTTTTTACCCTGCTCCGAAAGTTAACTCTGCTCTTGTTGAAATGAAAGTAAGGAGAGAACCTTTATTAAAACTTTCAGATTATGCACATTTCAGAAAAGTCATAAAAGCCGGATTTTCCCAGCGCAGAAAAACTTTGAAAAACTGTCTTTTAAATGCCGGATTTGGCAGGGAAAAAATCAGCAAAGCTTTTTCGGAATTGAATTTTGATGAAAATATCAGAGGAGAGAAACTCTCAATCGAACAATTTGGCAAATTAAGCGAATTGCTTATATAAATATATATAATGTTAATATTTAATAAGTTGTATTGGCAATTTGGTATATTTGTTTTAAGATTAAACTGTCACAAATTTGTTATTTAAGAGGAGTATATAAATGAAAAAAATCTTAACTGTTGCATTATTATCAACTGTGTTATTAACAGGGTGCTCGTTTATGAATTCGGGTAAAGGAATTATTAAAGTAAATGACCACATTATCACACAATCTGAATTTGACAAGGCTTTTGATTCGGAAGTCGATAATTCGATGTTTAAAGCATTGGGCGGAGCTTCCAATTTTGTTAAATCAGATGACAATTTGATGTATTTGATTTTTAAAGAAAAAATATCCAATGAATTAATTATTAAAGCCCTGCTTGATGATGAAATTGCAAAACGAGGAATAAAGGTTACTGACGAAGATATTAAAGCTGAAATGAAATCCATAATAGATAAAGTTGGTTCTAAGGAAGAACTCAACAAACTTCTTAAGAAAAGAGGAATTTCAAATGATGAGTTTAATAACGATTTGAAAACACAAATTAAGATGAAAAAGCTTATTGATTCTATTGAAAAAGTTAAAATATCGGATGCTGATACTTTAAAATATTACAAAGCAAATCCTGATAAATTCAAAAGAGAAGAGCAGGTAAGAGCAGCTCATATTCTTATTGAATTTGATACCTTAACAACAATTACTGATTTAAAGAAAAAGAACAAAAATTATACTCCTGAACAATTGAATGCAAAATTAAATGAAGTTCAGGCAGAAAGAAAAGCAAAGGCAGAAGAAATCTTAAAAGAAGTAAAAGCAGATCCTGATTCATTTGAAAAAATTGCACGTAAGGTTTCTGATGATAAAAATAGTGCCGAATACGGCGGTGAATTGGGATATTTTACAAGAAAAACAATGGTGCCGGAATTTTCTAAAGTAGCATTTTCTATGAAACCGAATACTATCAGTGAAACTGTTGTTTTATCACCATACGGTTATCATATAATTAAGGTTACTGACAGAATTGAAGCAGGTATTATGCCTTATGAAAAAGTAAAAGAAGATATTAAATTCTTTATGGAAACAGAAGCACAAATGAAAGTTTTAAAGAATTTTACGGACGGACTTGTAAAAAGTGCGAAGATAGAATATCTTGACAGTTCTTTTAATCCGGAAAACATTAACAAAAGTGCAATTAAGGCAAATAAAGAAAGCCAGAAAAAGATGAATGGAGAAACTAAATGAACACAGCAACAATAGTAGGAAGGGCAGGACAAGACGCTGAAATAAGATATTTTGAGTCCGGCAAGGTCAAAACATCATTTTCTCTCGCCGTAAACCGTTGGGATTCCAAAACGAAAGAAGAAGTTACAGATTGGTTTAATATTGAGGTTTGGGATAAACAAGCAGAATTCGCCGGTGAATATGTAAAAAAAGGCCGTCAGGTTGTGGTTGATGGAAGAATCTCAATAAGTAAATGGAGCGACCAATCGGGCGAAGACCGTGAAAGATTTTTGATAATAGCAAATAATATCAGGCTTCTTGGTTCAAAGAGAGATTCTGAGGGTTAATAATGATACTTTCTGATTTGGTTGGAATTATTGCAGACGACCTTACCGGTGCGAATGATACTGCCGTACAGTTCCATAAACAGGGTGCAAGTACAAAAATTCTGCTTGACAGTGAATATACACCAAAAGTTAAAGCAGGAATAGAGGTCTGGGCATTATCAAGTGAATCACGAAATGTTCCGGCTGATGTGGCAGTCGGCAGAGTTGAACGTGCTATCGAAACATTAACAACAAATTTCTCTTTTGACTACTATTACAAAAAAATAGATTCAACTTTAAGAGGAAATGTTGCGCTGGAAACGCTAACGATGGTAAATATGCTGGAGTATGATGCAGCAATTATTATTCCTGCATTTCCGCAAGAGGGCAGGATAACTGTCGGAGGATACCATCTTGTAAAAGGTGTTCCGATAGGCAGAACAGAAATTGCCATTGATCCACATTCCCCGATTACGGAATCACATGTACCGACTCTTTTGCGTAATCAGTTAGGCGAAGAGTCTTCCGATATTGTCGGCGTTCTTGATTTGAGAACGGTTATGAACGGAGCCGGCCCGATATTAGTTAAAATGAATGAACTGATAAAAGACGGTAAACAATTGATAGTCGCAGATGCAACGTCAATAACCGATATAGAGCAGCTGGCACTTGCAATCAGCAAGTGTGAAAAGAAAATACTTCCGGCCGGAACTGCAGCAACAGCACAGGTGCTTGCAAAATACTGGCTTGCAGGAGTTGAAAAGGAAGAAACTCCTGTACAATTAGAAAACTTGCCAAAACTCATTATTTCCGGAACAGCAACACAAATTACTGCAAATCAAATCCAAAAATTGGAGCAATCTGATGATATTGAAAATATCAATTTTATTCCCTTGGAAACGAAAGATATACTGGAAGGTGTAAATAATGATTTGGTTGAAAGGATCTTAAATAACCTAAAAAGCGGTGTTACGGTTTGTGTTCACACGTCGAATCTAATCGCAAATTTTGACGGATTCTCGGAGGATTCTTTGAATGCCGAGTTGACCAAAGAAAAGTTAGTTTCAATGATTACGGATTATCTTGGAGAATTGACGAAACAGGTTATGAGTGAAATTAATCTGATTTTGATAACGCTTGGCGGAGAGACCTCTTACAAATGCTGTAAATCAATCAATTCAAACGAACTCCGGCTTATAGATGAATCTGCACCTGCGATTCCTTTGTGTAAGGATATTAATGAAAATTGGATTATTACCAAGTCAGGTAATTTAGGTAACACAAATACACTTATAGAAATATTACAGTATCTCGATAAGCATATCAAGGAGGATTAATAATGAAAATAAGCCCGATTAACAGCACAAATTACAATACAAGTTTTAGTGCAAAAATAGCATCAAACCCTGAGTGGGATAATTATTTGCGTTATATAAAAGAAAACGCCGTACAACGTCCGGGTTATTGGGATTCTACACCAAATAAAAATCTTATAGATAAATTTGTTAAAGCAGTTGAAGCCAATCCTTCTAATGCACTTCTCAATATTGATATTGCTTATAATGTAAGAGAGGAAACTTTTAATGCAAGAGGAACAATAAGCTCTCAATATGGCTATTTTAAAGATACTGAACCTGCAAGAAGCGACTCCAACGCACCTTTTGAAAATATAATACGAAGAATTCTTAATCCTGAAAACAGATTTCAGATGTATAAATTATTTGGTGCAGATTATAATATTGAAAAAGTCAAAGCCCAAAATGAGTGGTGGGATGAATATATATTTCCAATGTGGAATGAAATGCAGGAAGTATTTTTTGAGAAAACAGTGTATCCAAAGTCTTATGACCGTTTGTGGAATAAAGCATTCCGTGAACAAAATCCGGTGTAAAATATGACAAAAGATTATTCGGCAAAAATTGCAATATTGACAGGAGATCCGAACGGGATTGGTGCGGAAATAACCATAAAGGCGCTGAATATTCTTAATTTACCGCCAAGTAAAATAGTAATAATTTCAAATTCAAAAATTTTAAATACTTATGGGAAACTTAATCAGCCTTATGAAATTATTGAGGTTGAATATGACGGAAAGGTTATTCCGGGCGAAATTTCAAAAGAAGCCGGTGAATTTTCTTTCAGATTGCTTGAAAAAGCCTGTGAAATAAAACCTCAATTTATTGTTACGGCACCGACCTCAAAAGAAGCAATGCATCTTGCAGGACACAATTTTAACGGGCAGACAGAGGTTTTGGAACGCTTCCTTGCACACGACGGACAAAAAGCAGAAATGCTTTTTGTGTCTAAGGATTTCAGAGTATTACTCTTAACCCGCCATTTACCCTTGAAGGATGTCAGCAGGACAATAACAAAAGAGTTTTTAATCGACAAAATTGAAAGATTACATAATTATTTTCAAACAAAATTGAATATATTTACCCCCTCTTTTACGCTCTGTTCTTTAAATCCGCACGCAGGTGAGAACGGAATAATCGGAGATGAAGAGCAAATAATCATGATTCCGGCTGTTCAAAAACTCAGAGAAACTGGTATAAATATTACAAACCCGATGCCGGCTGACACTTTGTTTATTAAGGCAACTCAAAATTATCTTAAAGATGAGCAGATGCCTTACGATTGCTATATAGCCTGTTATCACGACCAGGGTTTAATCCCGATTAAATCGATTGCTTCAGAAAAGACAGTAAATATGACAATAGGACTTGATATAATAAGAACTTCTCCAAGCCACGGAACAGCTTTTGATATAGCAGGAAAAAATATAGCGAATCCCGAATCTATGATTGAAGCAATTAAAGCTTGTTTATGGTAATTCAGTTCCCGTTTAAAAAATATATTGCAAAGAAAAAGCCGCGTCTTGCGGCGTTAACTCTCGTTAGATAAAGGAGTGGAGGAGAAAATAAAGAAAAGAGATTATATTATATATATTCCACAATATATATTTTTTATAACATATTTACATAAAATTGTTACAAAAGTTTACAAATTGTTACAAGAAAATGCTCGAATATGGCGTGGATATTGAATTTTTGTTATATAATATTTCTGTTAACAGGAAGGGATAAATTATGATAAGAGTTGCAGTTTGCGGTGCGAACGGAAAAATGGGGCAAGAGGTTGTAAAGGCTGTTAATTCTGCTGATGATATGACTCTTGTAGCCCAAATTGATATATATAACGGCCAATTTGCTACAATAAAGGATGCAAAAAATTCGGTTGAGATAGATGTGCTGGTTGATTTTACACAGCCGGACTCAATTTATGAAAATGCGCTTTATTGCTTGAATAATGATATAAAGATGGTTATAGGTACGACCGGACTTTCTGATATGCAGATTGAGGAGCTTAGAAAATTAAGCGACAGTAAAGGAACGGCATGTCTGATTGCGCCGAATTTTTCAACCGGGGCGGTATTAATGATGAAGTTTGCGCAAATGGCATCACAATACTTTGAAAATGCCGAAATTATTGAACTTCATCACAATCAGAAGAAGGATGCGCCATCTGGCACGGCTGTTAAGACTGCAGCATTAATGAAAAATGGCGCCGAAAGCTATGCGACAGGAAATTGTGCAGAAAAAGAAACAATAGAAGGCGCAAGAGGGGCTAATGCTTACAATAATATTCATATACATTCTGTTCGTATGCCTGGATATATGGCATCGCAGGAGGTTTTGTTCGGCTCAAACGGGCAAATCCTTACGATTCGCCACGATTCAACAAATCGTGAATGTTATATGCCCGGAGTCTTGCTTGGAATAAGACACATTTCAGCAAATGGCGGATTCGTATACGGGTTGGACAAGATAATGTAAAAAACTATTTTTGTGCTTTTTTCAATGATTCAAGAGAAGTTTTAACTGTGACATTGAAGAAATGCTTAACTTTATTATCTATGCTTGTAGATGTGTATGAAAATTGCGGTGAAATACCTTTTAAAAGGTCTTTTACTTCAATGCCGACACTGGTTGCTATGTTTACGCCGCTGTCATTCTGACTGTCCTGGGCGACCAATAAATCTTTAAACATTGAAAACATAGCTGATATTGCTATACTCCCTTTTGAGAAGGCGCCCAAAATCGATAAACTCAAATTACTTTCGTTATCACCGTCAGGATCAATCAAATAATTATAGGATGCTCTGCCATTAAGGCTTGCCGATATATCGTCAGTTTTAAAATAAGCACCTCCCATAGCGCTGAAATCCAGGTTTGTCAATTTTAGCGTACCTTCGCCTGTACTACTAAGATCCATATTAAAAGAACCAACTTCGGCAGATAATGTTCCTGACAATTTCGTGTTGATATTTTCCAAATTTTTTGTACCGCACAGATTCAATTGTGAATAGTAATATTTTACTAAATCAGAATTTTGTATTCCTGCGTGTAAATCGATATTCTGTTTATATCTTAAATATCCTTCAACTTCAGAATTTTTCGAGTTAGTTCCTTTTTCATCAGCCTCACGATTGTAGTAATAATAAACTCCTGTATAAAAATCTTTTTTGTTGTAATCTAAAGAGGCTCCGATACTTCCGCTTGTTGTTGCACCGTTCATTGTTTCACGTCCGTTTGCGGAGGCTGATAAATGACCGCCATTTTCTGTGTCGGTCTTATACATTGCTGCAAACTGTATATCGACATTTTCAGAACCTGCATTTATGTTTGTTTCCACTTCTGCTTTATCTGTAACTGCTTTCATTCTGTAAGATACATTTCCGTTGAAATCGTTGTTACTTTTTTTGATAGAGTCATTTGATGATTCATCTTTATCCTTATTCAAGTTGATACCGCTGATGTTGATTGTTTGGAATATAGTTCCTGTTTTGGAATTATCTTTTCCGTAATGAAATTCTGTTATGGAGCCGTCTTTTTTCATCAACTCCTCTGTCTCTTCATTATGATCTCTCGAATAAAGTTTCATATTTTCGATAACGTCGTCCATCTGACTGCTTACATCTGATGAACCGGAATTTTCCTGTTCGCTTAATGCCAAATAGATTGCGCTGTAAGGATTATCACCGCTTTCTGAAATATTGGAAAGCACTTTTGTATATAATTCTTCTGCTGCAGTTCTTTGGGAACTTAATCCCATGATACGCTCATTTGTCTTTACAAGATCTTTGGTAAGATCGTCCATGACGCTTATCGTGTCGTTTTCACATACAACGATAGTATCCGTAACAATGACATTTCCTTTTGATAAAGGTTTGATGGTATCATTTACGACAATTTCGGTGGGAGTAAAAGTATCTTTATTTAATTCCTTAGCTTGTGCTTTGTTAGCCAAAGCACCTCCCAAAACCATTGCTGCTGCCAAAGCAGGAACTCTCAATTTGCGTAATACGTTGTTTTTTAACGGTGCGGTAACCCTTTTATTAATTACGGGTGAAATTTTTGCTAAAGTCATATTTTAATCCTATGTTATTCTACTCATGTTATAAAACCTGTAAAAAAAATAATTTGCTATTTTAGGTTTGTTATTTTATTTAATTTTTCATTTGAAAATCTATTAAGATATTAACGATGTCATTGTGTTTATTTTTTTGTGCTATTTCGATGTAAGTTTTGCCGCCCCAACCGTCTCTTTGATTGACATCAAAATATGGATGTTTATCCAGATAGATTTTAACGGCTTCTGTGTACCCGCCCTCGCATAAATAATACATATCGGTATGTCCATTCATATGTTGTATATTTGCATCCAATCTTGGTGCTCCGGCTAATACATTAACCAGCTTTCTGTGACTGCCCCTAACGTCGTTGTCTATCGCTCGGTACATATAAGAACGTCCGTTCATTGTATTTTCATTGATATCAAAATCAGGATGTTTATCCAAGTAGATTTTAACGGCTTCATCGTATCCGCCGACACATAAATAATACATATCGGAGTACCCGTTTGCATGTCTCATGCCTGCATCCAATCCCGGAGCACCCGCTAATAAGTTAATAAGTTCTTTATGACTACCTTTTCTGTCATTGTCTATAGCTCGGTAAATGTAAGAGCGCCCATAACAATCCGTTTTGTTTACATCAAAATCCGGATAATTCTCAATGATTTTTCTCACGGCTTCGGTATTTCCGTTTTTGCATAACTCAAAAACATCTATATTATCCAAGTCTGATGATCTTTGTTTGACAATTGGTTTTTCAGGGTGAGTTTCAACTGGAATCATTGCGCTTTCATAGTTTATCGTTGATGTATTATCCACGCTGTATGAACCGTTTTGCTGTTGTTCCAGCATTTTACTTTGTACATACTGTGTCGTAAGAATATCACTAATGCTATCCAAGTCATTTATTTTATCAGTAATTGTTAAGTCCAACTCTGCAACATCTTGTCTTTTTTCAGTAATTTGTGAATTCAGATCTTTAATTTCCTGTTTTTTCGAATCAAGTTCTTCGTTGCGTGCGGATATAATTTTATCGAGCGTTTCAATCTTTTGTTTTTGAACTTCTATTGTTGCAGGTCTTGTAAAAATTCCTCCCGTATAACCGAGTCCAACAGCGAGAATAGCAAACAAAGCTTGTATTGTTATTTTTTTTCCTTTGCTTTGACCTGACCAGAATTCAGCTATTTTTTTAGTAAAATTTTTTAGTTTACCTTTAGCGGAATTTTTAACCTGAACCTTATTTTTTGGCTTTTTTAATGAATCAGTCAGCTCCGCCATTTCTTTATAAAGTTGATCGTAGTCCCCTTTAAAACTTATATTCGAAGTTTGATAATTAGGTTTATATCCGGTTTGAGGTATTGTAAGCATTTATAACTCCTTAAAATAGTTTACGTTTTTTATACTAAAACCCGTAAAAATATTTTTTGCTATTTATATGCTCTACTCAAAATATTTATTAAGGAACGGTTATATCTATGATGGAAAGTAAGCCAGAAGAATTTTACAGGTCTGCATAATCTTTGACTGTTAAGTCATTGATTTCTTTTTCCAAAACATCTCTGTCGGTATTTTTGTCACAAAACATTCCGAAAATCTTTTGGTGGCTGTATAATCTTTTGAGGCGCATGCTTACTTCTGTCAGCAATTTGTCAGAATCTACTAATTTATAATCTTCTTCTTTAGGAACTTGTTCATCAAAGTAAATAGCAGGTCCTACTTGTTCTTTGGTTCTTTCATCCCACCCTTTTTGTTTAAATAATTTATAGCTTGTAGTGTGATTGTTCCCAAATATACCTTTGCAGACATCTGTATACCAGTGGGTTTGTTCTTCAAGTGAGAAACGCAGGTCGTCCTCTACTGTTCCGATTTTTTTTAAGGTGTTCCTAAAAACGTTTAATTCTTCAGCCGGCGCTGTAATATTATGAAGGTACAAAGCCGTATTCATGACGAATTTTCCGTTGAAATTTGTGCTGTTAACTGAATTTTTTGAACGATTGTTGTAATTGTTGATTGGCAATATTTTCATACTATAATCCTCACCCTGTGCAGAGTACAATTCTAAAACAAAGAGTTGTTAAAGTCAATTATTTGGTAGACACATGGTTGTTATTATAGTACGATAGATAGAACAGTAGGGAGAGGTAAATATGAATAGACCGAATATAGCAATTTTAGGTGCGACTGGTGTCGTAGGAAGAGAAATTACACAAATCGTTGATGAATTGGGAATAGAATTTGAAAGTATTAAATTTCTTTCAAGCCCCAAAAGTGCGGGAACAAAGCTGAATTTTCAGGGAAAAGAATATACCGTTGAAGAAACAACACCGGATTCTTTTAACGGTGTTGATATTGTACTTGCATCAGCCGGCGGTTCAACAAGCCAGAAATATGCGCCCGAAATCGTTAAACGTGGCGGAATGATTATCGACAATTCATCTGCTTTCAGGATGGAAAAAGATGTTCCACTCGTAATCGCAGGTGTTAATGACGAGGATTTAAGATGGCACAAAGGGATTGTTTCTAACCCAAACTGCTCAACCTCTCAATTGATGTTAGTTCTTGAGCCGTTAAAAAAGTTCGGGTTCAAAAGGATTGTTGTTTCAACTTATCAGTCCGTTTCAGGTGCGGGACTTGCTGCGATTAACGAGCTTAGAGCCGATACCGAAGCAAATTTAAAAGGTGAAAAGTTTGAAAATCAATGTTTTAAAAAGCCGATTTCGTTTAACGTAATTCCGCAAATTGATGCTTTTTGTGACAACGGTTACACAAAAGAAGAAATGAAGGTTACAAACGAAACCCGAAAAATTCTTCATCTTTCTGACGATGTTAAAATTGCTTGTACAGCTGTTCGTGTGCCTGTTTTCAGAGGACACTCCGAATCCGTTGATATCGAGTTGGCGCAAAATGTTTCGCCCGAAGAGGTGCGTGAAATTTTATCACAATCATTTGGTGTTAAAGTTATCGATAATCCAGATAACTTTGAATATCCGACTACCCGTGATGTCGAATACGTTGACCCGGTTTTTGTAGGTCGAATCAGAAAAAGCCTTGCCTTTGATAACGGAATCGCACTCTGGTGTGTGGCGGATAATTTGAGAATCGGCGCTGCACTGAATACTGTCAGAATATGCAAAAGCGTTATAGATATGAACCTCTGGGGGTGCTACGCACGGGGGTAAATGAAATAGTAAAAGTCGTATTGTGAAGGTCTAAAGGCTACAAGTCGAATTAAAACCCACAAACAATCCTCGAAGTGAATCTACAAGACCTGCACGTTTACTAGAGGTGGTAACTAAAACTATAAAATTATGTTAACATATGTAAAGATTTGTCTTTCTAAAGGCAATTTTAGATATTCAGTCGTTTTAAACTAAATGCAATAAGAAAACAGAAAGGATTTGTTATGGTAAAATCATTAAATAGTCCAACCTTGCAGGTTAAAAATCTTAAAAATGATTTGGTTTTGCTTAGCTTTTTGAATGAAAAAGGTAAAGCTGTCAGCGGTTTATGTATGCCAAAATCAAGCTTTGAAAAAGGTAAAGAAACTCCGATTGCATTGAATTTTTACAGAAAAATGCGTGATGTCGGTTATCCGGATGCAGATATTGAGTTTTTAAGCGATTATTTCAATTATAAGAAATAAGTTGTAATTTTCTAAAATAAAAAGACTGACTATCAATTTGATAGTCAGTCTTTTTTTTATTAAAGGTTTTTATTTATTGATATAACGGAGCAAGTTTCTTTTCCTGTTGAGGAATCAAACCTTCTTCGATAGACTGGTAAACTCTGTAGTCAATTACAGGGAAACAGTTATCAATAGATTCGATTTCTTTTAATTTACCGTCATCTATAGAACCGTTTTCAATCATATCCGCAATAAGGCTGAATCTGTCAACGTGTTCATTGAATCTGTCCGTTGCATAATCTTTAGCCTGCCATGTTGTAATCAAGAACGGCCAATCCGAAGATTGCAGAAGCAGATTCTCTCTTGCAAGCTGATTCAATGCTCTGTGTAACAACTTATCTTCAGGAATATTCGGATAATTATCAACGATGGCACTTATTCTCTTTTCGCAAGAGTGGATAATTGGCCACATCCATTCTGTTAAATGATTCATCCATACATAGAAGTGTCCGCCTTGGCCCCATGAACTTTCCGGTATTTGGATAGCTTCTACAGGAGGGTATTTTGTAATATATTCTCCGGCAGTCATTCTCTCAACTTCCGGTAAGTAGTTGTTGAATTTTCTGATTACCTGTTTTATAAATTCAACACCTTCGAACCACCAGTGACCGAATAACTCAGTATCAAATGAAACCATTACAAGTCCGTCTTTGCCTTTTGCTTTTTTGTAATCGTTCATCATATGATAAATCAAAGTTGTATAATGGTCTGAATTTTCATTAATCTTATTGAATGCTAAAACCGGATCGTACAACATTTTGTCGCCCAAATCGGTTGTAGGAGATGTTATTCTCCAATAGTGCATTCCTGATTTGTCATCACGTTTGTGGAATTCTCTGAAACATCCGTCGCCCGGGTAGCCGTCAGCAGCAGACCAAACTTGATATCCTGCTCTGTCATTTCTTCCCATTACGGCAACCTGTGCATCCGGTAACCAGTATGCTGAATATGTATCATATCCTGTAGCCGGTCTGTCAGGTAGCGGTATGTATTCGATGTTTCCGTAAACACCGATTACACGTCTGTTTCCGATAGAATTTCCGCCTTCTATTACGTGAGATTCCGTAAAGAAGTATTGAATATCGTTATTTTGAAGTGTAACTTCAATAGCCGGTCTCCAGTGTTTTTTACCATCTCTGCCAACATATTCGTAGCCTTGACGGTAAGCACATTCAGGTAACCAAGCGCCCATAGCTTTGTGTCCGAATAATCTCTTTGTAGTATCCTGACCGACTTTGAACTGGGCATTTAAGTTGCTGTCAGTTGCCAAGAGCGGTGAAAATCCATGGGTAGCTCCGGATGTTGTTATTTCAATACAACCTAAATCTTGATATTTTTTGAATGCTTTTACAAGATTCATTTCATACTTGTTAACGTAATCATCACGAAGTTTATTCCATAAATCGAAATAATACTTTGCAAGATATTTCAAATGTTGTGAATGTGCAACATTCGGATCCGGATATCTTTCCAAATCTTTTCCTACAGCAGTAATTTGGTCATCTATGTATTTAAGAAAACCTTGCTGCAGATGTTCATCATTTAGCTGTTCGGCTAATATAGGAGTTATACCGACAGTTAATTTTGCTTTAATTCCTTCTTCATACAATTCAGAAATTGCGTTTAAAAGGGGTACATAAGTTTCAGCCATACATTCGTAAAGATTTTCTTCACCGAAAGGCCACATTCCGGCTTTTCTGTAGTATGGCAGATGGCTGTGTAACATAAATACGAATTGTCCGATTGACATTTTTGCCTCCATTCGTTTTGGGTATATAATTTTATATGTTATTTATAACACAATATCACAAAAAAAGTAACTCTTTAGTATTAATTCATCTGAATAATGTTACAATTGTTTACTTACTTTCGAACCCATAAAAATTAAAATGCCCGATATATAAAGAATATATAGGTACTTTAAGTGTTTTTAATACACTTATCCAATTAGGAAAATTGGTTTGTTATTTTTTGAACAGGTTGCACAAAATTCGGATTCGGCAGAAACATATTCAGAATAATTTTTGAAATCTGCCCCGCATCTTCCACGATAATCTCCGGCTAAGAACGGACAGGTATAAATTCCGCTGGTAGTCAGGATTCTTCCAGACATACAATCTGTATTTTCTGACGGCTTGATAAAATTTTCTTCATCATAATCAGGATAAGAACAAAATATTTGAATATCTGTATTAAAAATTTCTTGTGATTTAAAAATTATTTCAAAATTTGAAAGAATTTCATTTTCAGGAAGTTTGTAATAATTCTGAATTGATAAAACAGAATTGAAGTTATATCTCGACAGAGTTTTGAGTGCAAAAATTATCTGACGGTAATTTCCTCTGTGTTTGATTTTGTCGTTCTCGGATTCGGAATAATGTGCAAGGGATAATTTAAACAGAATTTGATTTACTCCTTCGGCTTCAACTTTGCTTAAAAATCTTATTTTCTTTTCGTTCAAAAAACTTCCGTTTGTACAAATGCAAACATTACATCTTTTAAGGCATAATCTCAAAATTGAATTAAAATCCGGATGTGTCATCGGCTCTGCACCGGTTAAATAAATACAGTGCAGATTTTCTGTTTTTGTATCTTCAATTGCTTTTTTGACAATATCTATAGAAATAAAATCTTTCGGCGATTTTGAGTTTGAAAAATCAATATAACAATTTTTGCATCTTTGGTTGCAATTTTTAGCAGTCATTTCTATAAAAATGTTATTTAATTCTTTCAACTTGTATGCCGGTGCTGTACAAATACTTGTCATAACTCCTCCTTTATTATTTACAGAATAATTTTATTTCGGATTATATTCAAATAAAATTATCTTGTCGGGGAGTTGTTGAAATAAAATATTCTCCTCTCAGGCGAGAACAAACAACAAGGTGCCGATTTGTCGGCACCTTGTTGTCTTATTTAACTTTTTACATCTGTTATTATTATTTTTCGTCTTCTTTCTTTTTGTCGAAATCATCGAATTCTTGTTTATCTTTTGCTGTTGGAATTTTATCTTCAGATATACCGGCTTTAACATGTACAATTGTTCTTGCTGATTCTTCATCAGGTGCGGTAAATTCCTGTGATTTTCCGTCGGCATCTGTATATTTTCCGCAAGCATAACCCGGTACTTCTTTCTTTTCGATTGTAACTTTACTTTCAGGTTTATAGACTACAGATGCTTCTGCCTTAACTTTCTTTTTCTCGTCATCAGTTAAATTCTTAGTATAATTTACTTTGGTTTTTAACATATCAGGTGTTATTACTTCAGGTCCTTCGCATCCTGCAATAGATCTCGGAAGGATTCTCTTTGCCTGATAAGTCTGCCAATGTTTCCAGCCGATTTTCCAATCATAGCCGGGAACTTGTGCCAATTCTGCTTCTATTTCAGCACGTTTTGCTTTATTAGCTTTCTGGTATTCGAATGACAAGTCTACGAGTTTTTTGATTCTGCCTATGTCATCGAAGTTGCCGTCAGTTATACCTTGTATGATTGCAATTGCACGTTTTGCTTTTGCTTTACTGCCCATCTGTTCTACAAGGCAAGGATATAAGCCTAAAATTGTATCCCAGTCAGCACTGTTAGTATTGTAAGCTGTATAATCTCTTTCGTTGCGTTCTACAGCAGTTTGATATTCGGTTTCTGCCTTTGCGATATCTTCTTCTGTCGGCGGTACTGAGTAAACTATACCCTTTGGTTCCGGTTTAACTTCAGGTTTCTTTTCCGGTTTCTTGTCAGGATACAGTCTTGCTCCTTGGAGTTCTGCACAGTTTTCGTTAGAGCCGACACCGGCAATTTTTCTTGCTTCATTCAAGAAGCTGTCGTAATCCCAAGCGCCGGTTTTTGTATCGGTTATCGGGTATTTTCTGAGTATATGCTCAATTCTTGCATATTCGTTTGGTTTTGTAAGTTTCAAGTATGCGACATAGTTATTTTTGTTTGTATATGTTGAATCTTCTTTGTCAAAATCATTTGTATTAAAGCAAGTTTGTTCGTATTGATAAGGGTTACCGAAAATTAGGTCTTCCAGGTTGGTCAATACAGTCATTGCTGCCCAAGTAACACCTATTGAATTAAGAAGATTTCCCGCCCAATCCAAAGTATATGGTATTAATTGATCTACTGTAATAGGTACACCTACCGAAACATTTGCGGCTCCCGCGATATGGCTTGTCACTGTAACATTAACATTTACGTGGTTTTCTAATGTTACGGATGCAACATTCGGAGCAAGCCAATCGGCAAGAACACCTGAGAATATACCGTTTACGATGGCTTGTGTATTTTTTACAATTCTTGGTGTGTGGTCATATTCTTTCTTTTCAAATCCGCAGAAATCTGCTAAGTCTTTTGTCTGTACATATTCAGCTTTTTCAACTTTATCAAATTTACTTGTATCAAGACCTTTGTCATTCAAATTCCATACCAACCAGCCTTTAATGCGTTCAAATTCGGCTGCGCCCAAGTCTTTTGAGCCGTTAATAAGGAAATCTTTACCGACACGTGTTTCTATCAATTCTGACAATTCGCTTAAATCATAAGTGCCGTCTGCATTTTTATGAGTATCCATATATCCCTGAATAGATTTTATTGTGGAATTTTTCAGTTTATTCTTGATTTCTTTTTCGCTAACGTGTTTTAATTCTTCACGTCTTTTCATCATTTTATCGTGTCTTTTTACAATGTTTTTAATAGTTTTACTTTCTCTAATATGTTTTTCAAACTCCGGATCAGATACTCCATTTAGTACTTTTTCTCTTATTTTACTTTCGCTGGATAAGTTATCTAATTGACCTTTTTCTTCAAGGTCTTTAAGAACTAATCTGAGTTTTGTATCCATCATTTTTGGCATCAATTGGTCTTCAAAAACGCCCATTGCAAATTTTTGATACGGATTTTTTGATGCAGGATAAGGATAATAATTCATACCCCTTTGTTCGGTAGGAACTAACTGATGTTTTTCAAAATCAGCTTCATTTTTGCCGTCAATAGTTGAATATACTTTGCCGTCTTCTTTGCTAATATAATAGCTGTCACGAATTATTCCTTTTTCGTCCAGATAATATCCTTGTTTAAGCTTTTCATGTTTTTGGGTTAAAGATTTGCTGTTGTCTAATTGCATGAATGAAATTAATTCATCCAATGCTTTTCTGTTTTCTTCTTTAACATAAACAGCAACAAGTATATCTTGAACGCTATCTTTCCCTTTTGTGAATAATTTAGTATATTCCAAAGGATTTGTTGAATTTATTTTATTGATTGTTTTTGTAAGTTTATCTTTTAAAGCCGGATCTGTAGCTTTTTCGTTAATGAATGCCTGCAATTCTTTTGGCGTCATTTTGTCATTTAAGAGTTCAACCTCTAATGCTTTTTCAAAGTCTTTTTGAATTTTAGCATCAACTTTGTTTTCTTCTTTTTTGTCTTCTTTTTTGGTGTCAACGACTTCTTCAACTTCTGCAACTTCTTTAGCTTGAACGGCAGGTTTTGTCGTAATAGTTATATCATCGGTCACTTGCCCCATCAAGACGTCGTTTTCTAATATGGAGCCGTTATCTTTTTTGAGTTTAACTTCTCCCGTTTCGTCGTCAATGTCGAAAACTTTGAGTAAATCAATGTCTGTAATTTTGTTAATGTCGAATCCCATTGGAGTGTTCTCCTTTCTATCTGCCTGTAATCATTTTATCTTTTCTGCTAAATTGTTACAAGCCTAACTGTTAATAATCCAATTTCCCGTGTTACTTATATAAAGTATTTTTTCTTTTAAAAATTGACATTTTCATGCCCCTTTGTATTGCCGTTACCCATGAAATTCAATAATAATAAGAAAAATTTAAGTTTACAAAAGTTAACAATTGCAAAATGGTTGAAGGAACATGCTAACGCTTTTTTATTGTATAATTAAACCAACAGAGAGGTGGTTTAATATGCAGGTATCTTTAAATTGGTTAAATGATTATGTTGATTTGACAGGAATAGAAGTAAACCAAATTGCTCACGAGCTTACAATGAGCGGTTTGGAAGTTGAAGAAATTGAGGAAGTTAAACCGAAATTTACAAATATAATAACGGCAAAAATTGAGAAAATTGACCCGCATCCGAATTCGGACAGATTGCATCTTGTTACTGTAAATGTCGGAACCGGTCTGAAAACAGTTGTCTGTGGCGCTCAAAATATCAAAGAAGGACAAATTATTCCTTATGCATCTGTGGGAAGTAAAGTATTGGACAGAAAGACAGGCGAACAATTTGAACTTACCCCAGCTGTGATAAGAGGAGTGGAATCTCAGGGTATGTTATGCTCTGATGATGAGCTTGGTGTGGCTGACAGAAATTATCAGGAAGAAGATGGAATCTTGATTCTGAATAGAATTTTCCCGAATGTAGGAATAATGGAAAATGTTGAAGCTGTACTGGGCTTTGAAAAAGACTATATTTTGCACACGGCTCCGACTGCAAATCGTGGTGATGAAATGTCTGTCATCGGTATTGCAAGGGAGCTGAGCGCATTATTTAACCGACCTTTGAAAATTCCTGAGCTTTCTTTGAGGGAAATTATTACAGATAAATCAAAATTTGAAGTTGAAATTAAAGACAAAGATGTTTGCAAATATTATTCAATAGGCTTACTAAAAAATATAACCATCAAGCCTTCTCCTGAATGGATGCAAAAAAGACTTATATCTTCAGGTATGAGGCCTATTAACAATGTTGTTGATATTACGAATTACGTTATGCTTGAATACGGAACACCTTTGCATGCTTTCGATTATGACAAACTGAACTGTTATTTGTGCGTAAGACGTGCCGAAGAAGGTGAAACAATCGTTACGCTTGATGAAACGGAGAGAACTTTGACAAAGGATTCCGTTTTGATTGCAACAAAAGAACATCCGGTTTGCTTGGGCGGTGTATTCGGCGGAGCAAATTCCGAAATTGATGAAAATTCTAAAAATCTTGCTCTGGAAGGTGCTTATTTCCCGCCGGCTACAACAAGAAGAAGCGGTAGGAGTGTCGGTTATCGATCGGAAGCTTCCGCAAGATATGAAAGAGGAGTTGATATTGAAGCGGTAAAATATGGACTCCTTAGAGCAATTGAATTGCTGGAAAAATATGCGGATGCTAAATTTGAAGGAATCGTAGCTACAGGTGAAAGTCAAGCTGAACCGATAGATATAACTTTGAGGTTTGCACAGACCGAACGCCTTCTGGGTTGCAAAATCGAATCAGAAAGATGTCTTACCATACTTCAGAACCTCGGCTTTGAAATATTGGGCAAAAATGATGCCGCTTGCAAAGTAAGAGTGCCGTCCTTCAGGGCCGGTGATGTTACACGTGAATGTGACCTGATTGAAGAAATTGCAAGAATTAACGGTTACGATAAAATCACGCCTACTTTACCGAGCAAATCTAATCCGGCTGAAATTTCGAATACCGAAAAGGTTTTGGCTAAAATTCATAACATAATGCTTGGAGCGGGATTCAACGAGATTCAAACTTCTTCACTTATCGGGAAACCTCTTTTGAATCAGTTTAATATGACTTTTGATGAGGAAAACGCCGTTTTTGTAGAAAATCCAGCATCAGAAGACTTTGCAATGCTAAGACAAACAATGGCTGCAAGTGTACTTAATTGTATGAAATATAATTACGACAACGGACAAAAAGATTTCTGGGCATACGAAATCGGCAGAACATACTTGAAAGTTGCTCCGGCAGACGAAAAAAACTCAGGCGTTAAAGAAAATTTGGTTTTGGCCGGCGTCGTAACAGGCAATATACAAAAATCTCTCTGGCAGTCTACCGGAACAGTCGATTTCTACACTGTAAAAGGTGTTATTGAGAAAATATTTGAAGAATTCGGATTGACACGAAGAATCAAACTTTCACTGCTTTCAGATTCTCCGCTTATGGAATCGCATACAAGCTTACATCCGTATAAAACAGCTGTGTTTACAATGATGGGCAAAACCCCTCAAATTATCGGTTATTGCGGAGATATTCACCCTGAATTGAAGGGTAAATTAAAACTTAATCAGGACGCATTCTTGTTCAAACTTGATTTGAATATGATTTGCGAAGGGGTGGATTTGGTGAACGGCGCTGTTCCAAGGTATAAAAAGCTTCCGCAGTTCCCTGAAGTACAACGTGATTTGGCTGTTATCGTGCCGAAAACACTTACCTGGAATGAGATAGAAAACACCGTTAAAAAAGGTATTGACAACAAAATATTTAACGGATGTGAATTGTTTGACCTTTATGAAGGTGAGCACGTACAGGAAAACTTTAAATCAGTAGCATTCAGAATCAGAATGCAGGATTTGAACGGCACCCTCACTGATGATGCGATTGAAGCGCAGATGGCTAATTTACGTTCTGTATTAAAGAAAAACTTTGCCGAAATATCCTTCAGAGAGGGATAGCGGTGGTAAAGAGGTAACGGGGGTAAATGGGTAACAGATGCCTTTTTAACCGGATACAATAGTTTAAATTCTATGTTTGGATTTTTAGAAGTTATTAAAAACGAAATACTGTCCTATTTTGTACCCGAAAAAATGGAGTACAAAATAACGGGTGAGTGCCTGAAATGCGGGAAATGCTGTCGTTATATGTACAGTTTTGATACTTATACGACGACGGATTTCAAAATTTTGCAATTTCTGTTTCCGGCATATAAAAGATTTTATATAAGAGGAAAAGATGAATTTGGGAATCTTATTTTTGCCTGCAAATATGTAACTGAGGAAGGTTTGTGCTCTGTTTATGATAAAAGACTTCCTGTTTGTAAAAAGTATCCCGCATCGAAAATTAAATACCCCGGAAAACTTCATGAAGGCTGTGGTTACAAAGTCGAAGATAAAAGTTTTGAGAGTTATTTAAACAAAAAACAACCTGATTAAACATCAGGTTGTTTTTTTATAAGCAATATTTTTACTTATTAGTTCTAAAAAGGCTGCCTTTTCCGAAGAAGTGGATTCTGCCGAGGTCGTCTGTGTAGATTGATTTTGTGTCATTTACGCCCGAACTTGCACCTGTATAAGGGTTGTAGTCAGACATGTCCTTTTCGATATAAGTATATTTTGTTTTATAACCTGCATTTGGAGCTTCGTCGTGGTCTCTTGCCACATCAGAAACTTTCTTTACTCCGTTTTCAAAATCTTCATCGGTAGTTGTTGTTTCAACATACTGTTTCTTGGGCTCATTTATAGCGCTTGCTTGTGCTGCGCCGTTGCTGAAATTGTTATATCCCGCAAATCCGTATCCGGTTCCGAAAAGAGTATTGTTGCTGTATGCTCCTGCGATTCCGGTTGTTGCTGCGAATGAAGTCACGAGCGCAATTAAAAATAAATATTTTTTTGACATTATATGCCTCCTTAGTTCTATTGTTATATTTATTATTATAATATAAAACCCGTGAAAAAAAAATTTGCTACTTAATACTATTTAACAACTCGTCTGTGATATCCTTACCTCCGTACAAAACTACGCTTTTGGCAAAAACGTAGTCATAGTCGCCCTGTCGTGCTTTTTTGGATATTTCGTTCTTTATATTTTTTTCTATTGCTGAAAGTTTATTGTTATATTCTCTTTCCAAAATTTCTTTATTTGTATTAAATTCTTTCATATATTTATCTTCAAGCATTAAAACTTTTGCCGGGTCTTTTTCGTTGGAAATTTCACCTCTGGCGTTAACGATAATTTTGTCCAAATCTGCTATTTTTTTTGAATGCTCTTGTTTTAGCTGTTTAACCTGTGCGGAATTTTCAACTATTTTATTTAAGTCGACTACCGCAATATCATCTTCCGCATAAACAGATAATCCTGATAATAATAAAATTACTAATAATAAACTTTTTTTCATAAAAATAATCCTCTCTTTTTTTATGTTATAAAAATTTTTTACGGAAATTTCCATTAGTCTATAGGGTATTTATATGATTGAAATCAGATTCGATTTAGACTAAAATATGGGCATGATAAGAATTTTATTAATAATATCATTAATATTTTTCAATTCAGTTTGTGTTTATGCCGAAACAAAAAGCAACGCAGCTGTTGAAAAGAATACCGTAATCAAAGAAACATACAGATTAAAAGGTGTTGTTGAGTACGATGACAATGAGGTTGAAACTATCTATCTTGACGAAGATGTAGAAAAACCGCAGATCAATATACCTCAAAAGTCGTTAACACTTCCGGTGAAAATCCTTAATATAACTTCTAACGCCAATACTTCGAGAAGTGCGCTTGCAAGAGCAATGACAAACAGAACCGATTTAACTGACATAATGCCGTTAAGCGGAAGTATTACGGAGCAGTTCGGCGGATTTTCTTACGGTCAAACCTGGGGGCAGGAATTATCTTATGCCCAGATGGAGGACACAACATCATTTTTTGTAAGATATGACAGTCCGAGATATTTTTCAATTACAGGTTCGGTAAGACAGATAGCAAGCCAGGATATCGGCACGCAGTATAATATATTGAGAATTATTCCGGAATTTCATATCAATGAAAGATTGACATTAAAAGATTCTTTTAGCAGTTATATGAATTTACCCAAAAACAAAAACGAGCTTACTATAGTTTATACTCCGGCATTAAAGAATTATGTTGATGCTCTGAAGTTTGAATTAGGCATTGCTCAGTCATTCTATAATGATGGCAGGCAAAGCTCGGCGTTGAGTTTTTCGACCGGATTTAAGTTGTAATCGTACGTTAATTTATATATAATATTTGCTATGAAAGATTATAAAGCAAAACAAAAAAAGTCTGTAAAAAAGGCGGATAAGAAAACCTCTGCAAAAGGTAAAAAGGCTAAAAATACCCAAACAGAAAGTTCTTCTGGCGGATTTTATTATTCATTTTTGACGCTGGTTCTTTTGTTATGCTTGGTTCAGATAACGATAAGTGCTGTATTGAATATATCGAAAATAGTTTCTTATAAAGCAAAAATAGTACAAATTACTAATACAAGAGATGCTGCTCAGGCGCTTAATGCCCAATTGAAAGACAGTATTAATAATTTTTCAAATGTTATGGGACTGGAAGCAATCGCACGTAATAATTTGAAAATGTCTTCCGAAGACGAAGTAATGGTTATAATTAACGAACCCGAAGAAGACCAAAATAAGAAAAAAACAAAAGGTTTTTCATTATTTAAAAAAGATTAGTCAAAAAACTCCGTATTTTTTATTATGTCGTAAAAATAATTTAACCTTTTCTTATCGTTCAGATACCACAACCCGATTAGAACTTCGAATGCGGTTGCCTGCCTGTATGTTGACTGAATGTGTTTTCTACCGATTGGTATCGGCAAATTTCTCGAGCGTCTGACGATTTCAGTTTCATCCTCAGTCAACTCCGGCATGATTAAATCGAGCATCTGTTTTTGAAATGTGGCATTTACTCTGTCTGTCGTGAGTTTATGCAAAACCTTTGCATTTGATGTTTTTGTTATTGTGTATTCTCTTACAAAAACTTCCCAAATGGCATCTCCTATATGTGCGTAGTTCCGTAGTGCTAAAAGTTCGTTTTCCATATTTCTATTCTATCATGTTATATATATTTTGATGTATAAATTATTAATCTTATGCGAGCGTGTTGCGCAAGCAACAATAGCGAACATAAAAGTGCAGGCAAGCCTGCATCAGTCATTTAATCTCACGCCCGCAGTGCGTAGAGGTTCGCTATTTTAACTGCGTGTTTTCTCTTTCTTTGGGTACATTTCTTTCTCTTTTCCTCGAAACAAAAGAGAAAGAAATGTACAAATATTATAAAAATCATGAAAAACTTAAATACACCAAAATATATAAATTGTAACAATTTTTCTTGAATTGTAACAATTTTTTTAAAATCTCTAAAGTTTTTAAAAAATATGCCGTTATATATCCCATAAAGGAGTACGACTATGTCAGATGAAGAAAAAAGAGTAATTGATGAATCACAATACCAGTACAGTGTACCGGCACCTTCCGAACCGGCAGCTGTCGGGAGAGGCGGGGACCCGTTCTTTAGAAATATTCGTGTTCCGAAAGAACAAATAAATGAGCTTTTGGAAGAAACCGTAACGCTTCAGGACTGGGTTCAGCGTGAGACTTCAAACAATGTAGCGTTGGCTTGTCTGGATAATGAGAATTTGAGAGAAGTATATTTTGAAATTAAAGACGGTTTCGGGGAATACGGGCCTATTATGCTTATGGGCTTTAAAAATCCGCAAGGCGTTGAAATTCCGAGATTAAAAATACTTGATACAAATGGCGATGTTCTGGAAGTTTTAACCGGAAATATGGCTATGGACGAGTTGAACAAACGTGCTCTTGCATACAGAGAATCCACAAAAGATTATGAAACTTTGGATATGCAAGAAGAAACTGCTGTTATTCAAGATTATTCGGGCAATCCGGATGATTATGTATAAACAGCCGGATTACTTTGTATCACGTTTTAGTATTATTCCGTTAAGTTTGCAAAAAGAGGTGAGTATACCGAGTTCTTCTTTTATTTCTTTTTGGTAAATGCTGTTGTTAGAAACAGCCGGAACGGATTTTGCAGTCTGGAATATTTTCAGAGCTTTCTTTATGTGGGTATTTCTTGTATTTGTTTTGGGTAAAGCCAGCTCCTGATACAATTTTGCGCATTGAAGATATGTTACCACCTGTACGTATTCAAGGTCGAAATTCTTTGCCACAAACAGTGCTTTTTCGAAGTATACTTTTGCTGAATCAAAGTCTTGTTTGGCAATATAAATTTCACCGATTAATTTGTTAAATAATGCAATAAAATAATAATTATTAATATTAGGTTCTTGAGAAATATCCAGTGCTTTGGTTGCAATATCCAGTGCAAATTGAGTTCCTTTTGTAATTAATTTTATTTCGGCTATCAGATACCAGCAAAGAAGCACGCCTGTTGCAACTTTTTCTTTCGCAAAATAAGAAACCTGTTCTTCAAGGATTTCAAGCGCCTTTTTGTTTTGGTTGTTGTGCTTAAAGATTCTTGCCAAAAGGGTTTTGAGTATATTTTTTGTAAAGTTATCGTTTATATTGTTTGCATAAGCAACGACATTAAACAATTCTGATTGGAGTATAGCGTAATCTTTTTCGAAAAATTTGTTTAAGATGTCAATAAAATTCCACCTTGAAACGACAAACGAATCCATGTTGTCGAGCGAATAGTCTTTAAGTATATCTTCCAGAATACGTTTTGAGGTTGTAATATCACCTTTGATTGTGTTTGCCAAAGCCAAAAGCAGGTAGGTTTTGCAGTTTGTGACTTTATTATCAATTTTATTTTTTTCAAGTATCTCAAAAATAAGCCGAATCGTTTCGAATGCTCTGTTATCGCCCTGGAAGGTTTGGGCTTCTGCTAAATCAAGGTATATATCCAGCCAGAGCTCAAAGAGGTCTTTTATACATATTTGAGGGGTATCTTTTCCCTTGTTTAGTACCTGTGCGATTTCCGGCAAAATTTCAATCTCAACAGTATTTATAAGCTGTCCGTAGTTACCCAGGCGTAACAATGGTTTAACCATTCTTGATTTAATCAGAGTTTTTTCAAAAGACATTGATTCCGGCATTTTGTTAAGTACGTTTTCAGTACATTCAATCACTCCGAAATAATTTCCGGCCTGCATAGAACAGGAAGCAATATATCCCAGTAATTCTATATGCTCGGCATCTTCGTCATCCTCAAGCATCATTACGGCATTTTGAAGATATTCAAGAGAGGCATTAAAATCAATCGGTTCTAAAAGCTTTCCGACTCTTGTGTAAATATTTTTCTTAACTTTTCTGTAAAAGTCGTTGTTTTTATTCTCTATAAGTTTAAGAGCTTGCTTTTGAACGATTATGTACAGCCCTATATCGCCGGTGTAAGCGGCGTATTTCATTAAGGTTGTCCAGACTTCAAACGCCTGACTGCTGTCTTCCAATTTTTGCAGAATGTATCCGAGCAAAGCCGGCGAAGACTGATGGTAGCTTTTCAGAATATCGTACAGCGTGTTCAATATTTCATCAAAGAACGGCTCTGTTTTTACGACCGAAACTATTATTTTCCAGATTTTGTCGGTTTTAAACTCAAAAGCCAAATTGTTAATTTGAGTTATGAACCCTGAGCTTGCGAGATAATTTATAGTATTTTCGAAACTTTCTGGAGTTGAGTTATCAAAACTTTCCAACAGTGCGGGATAAACTTTAGAACCCAATATTGACAGTGCTGACAGTAATCTATACGCTTTTATATTTTCCTGTTTTAGTATTTTTAATCTGTATTCAATTACATTTTCAATGTTTTTGAGCGTGTCATCTTCTTGCAGACCAAGCCGTTCAATGTCTTTATTCAGAAGTACAAATTGTTCAATATTAGCGGGGACTCCCTGTCCGATTTGCTCAGCTTTTGTGAGAAAATTATTATCAACTTTTTCGTTGTATTGTTTCAAAAATTCTTTCGTCTGTGCCTGAGTGAAGGGTGCAATAGATAAATCCAAATAGTTTTCGGCCGATAGTGTTTCGGAAGTAATCAATCCCATTCCGGGTTTTGGCGTATTGCAGATAAATACAAATTTCGCACGGTGCAATATCAGCTCATCTTTCAGCAGTTCTTTTATAAAATCAAATGACATCCCGTCAATATTTTCAAACTTATCAACTATGAAAACAACTTTCATTTTCTCAACGATAGTTGTGATAACTTTTTTCATTACGGTGAACATTTTTACTTTGTTGTAATAAATGTTTTCGTAAATATCCTTATTTTTCGGATATAACAAATTAAGCAAATCCAGAGTTTCCTCGTAACTCAAAGTCGGAAAATCCTGTTTGAAAAATTTGATGGAATTTTTCTTTAATTGGAGTGTATCCGGGCAAAAGTTGTTAATGTTAAAGAAATTTAGCAGTAAATCCTGAAAATATCCGAAAGGAGATAGCTGTGCCATTTGAGAGCATGTGCCCATCAGCCAAATCAAGTTAGCATTTGCCAATTCGCTCATAGCAAAATGCAGAACCAAATTTTTACCGATTCCGCTTTCTCCTGAGAGGGTTATTATTCTTGAATTTTGCGATTTTATTCCTTCGATAAAAAGAGTTTTAACTTTTTGCTGTGAATTTGTTTTAGCCGTATAAGCATTGTTTATAGAGCTCTTTTTAGTTATATTTTCATCTTCGGAAAACTTTGCACCGCATTTTCGGCAGGAAGTTGATTCGGGCAAATTTGCAGCTCCGCAATCTTTACAGATACGCAGCAAGATTTTACCGCAGCTTGAGCATGTTTCCGCATTAATAGGGTTATATTGTCCGCAGTCTTTACACAGGGCTCCTATTTTTGTTCCGCAAACCTGACACTTTAATGATTTATCAGCGATTTCATTTTTGCATCTCGGACAAAACATCTGGCAAACTATTCCTCTACAATATGAATAAGATTATCTAATATATCCAGAACCTCGTCTTCCGAAATCTCTAATTTTGAAGCTATATCTTTGACTGACAAGTTCTCTTTATATTTAAGGTTGAATACTTTGGTGATTGGTTTCTCCTCATATCTGGATTGAAGTCTGTTAATTTCATCAATCGTTTCTTGGTATTCCAAATCACGTTTTTGCGGTTCAAAGCTGAAACATTCATAAGAAACCGCTTGTTTTTCTATGGGTTCGGGTCCTTTTTTGAGGTCTTCTGTGATTTCTTCCGTAACTTCAGGGGGAATTTCAGGGGTAATTTCTGCTAAATCCAAATCCCCCGACAAATCGTTTGATAATAAATCATCATCACCAAAACTCACAAGTTCATCGATATCTGAATCAATCATATTATCCAACAAATCTGAATTATCAGAGATTCCGGCACTGTCTATGAGCGAATCAGTACCGTATTCTTCGAGTATCGGCTCATCAGCTTCCAAAACCGGTTCGTCTGCGCTTTGAGGTTCTTCCGGAGAATCCGTTTTGTCAAATTCCTGCAATTCTTCTTCATTAGCAAAATCTGTTTCCGGCAGCGAGTCTGCATCTATATCAAAATCAATTGTTTCAGAAGTCGCTTCAAGTAAATCATCTGCAGGTGACAACTCTTGCAACTCATCAATTTCCGGAGATTCGATTTCTTTTTCGATTTCTTCAAGCGGTGGAACTCCGTTAATCATTCTGTCAACGAGCGTTTTATCAACTTCTGGTATTGATTCGGGGTATTCTTCCGTTTCATCAATCACTAATTCTTCAGCGTCAGAGATTGTTTCGGACTCAGTTGCATCTAATTCTTCGATATTTTCGTCGATATTTAAAAGTTCTTCTTCCGGTTGTTCTTCTATTGGTTCCAATTCTTCGTCAAGGTCAACGTATTCCGGAGTTTCTGTCGGTTCCAAATCATCATCTGTTTCCTGAAGTTCATTTTCCTCAGATTCTTCTTCTTCAGGTTCTGGTTCCTCTTCAATTTCAGAAAGCTCTTCCACAGCTTCTTCATCAGGTTCTGATTCCTCTTCAATTTCAGAAAGCTCTTCCACAGCTTCTTCATCAGGTTCTGATTCCTCTTCAATTTCAGAAAGCTCTTCCACAGCTTCTTCATCAGGTTCGGAAATTTCTTCCAAAATTTCGTTATCCTCAATGTCTTCAAGCTCTTGTTCCGGTTCGGTTTCTTCCGCCTCGGTTTCTTCAAATTCTTCGACAAGTTCTGAAGCTTCAGTTTCAGTTTCTTGAGGCTCATTAACCGTCTCGGCATAGTTGGCAACGGGCGCCGTTTGTTTCAATATCTCTTCGATTTTTGCGTTTTCTTCATCGGATTCTCTTCTGTGACCGGTTTTTACGCCCATTTTTCTCGAAACTGTGATAATAGAAGTCGTTATGGCTTTTTCCAAATAAGATTTAACTATACTTTCATTTGTTACAGTACTCAAAATACCTTCTGCATGTGCATATACATCGGAAAGTATTTCATTAAGGATATCTTCACAATCTGCAGTATATTTTTTGTTTTCTCTTATCAATGAAAGGATTAAATCTTTATATTTTTCCATATTCCAACTTTCTTACTACAACTTAATTATAATCACCGGATTTCCTTGAAGTGTTTTGAATACCGACATATTAACACCTAAATTCATGCTAAGGATTGAATTTATTGTACTTATGATAACTTTATCAACTCGCTCAACCCCGCTCGATTTAACCATTCTTTTAACGCTGAATTGATCATTTGAAGTATTAAATTCCAATTCTGCAGATAAAACATTCGGTATCGGAGGTGCGCTGAGAACCATTAATTCCGTTTTTAAGTTCAGCTGAAGCGCTTTCCCGATTTTTAGGAAATAGCGTTTAGCGGTTTGGTTATTTGTATAACTTGCCGGAACTTCCCAGTTAACCGTAAGCCTTGAAATATCTATAGAAGTTAAATTCTGTTCCAAATTCGGGATGTCAACGGAAACAGTACTATCTTTTGGTGAATTAATTTCTGTATTTTCAACCGTTTCTATCGGCATAGCAGGTTCTTCCTGTTTAACAGCCGAATCGCTTTCGCTTGTCGCTTTATTTTCGGAAACGGAAGCTTGTTTTGGTGCATTGTTGATATCAGGCATAGTTGCAAAGTATTTAGTGTATCCGAAATATCCCAGAGCTCCTGCAACGGCAAGCACACCCAATAACGGTAATTTTGAATTCTTTTTCGGCATGGGTTTAACTGTTTCCGACGGATTCTCGGTAAATAAATCGTCCAACTGTTCCTGTGCTGTTTCTTCAGGTGTGTTGTCCGGAATTACTTCTGAAGTTTCTTCCGTATTCTGCGGAGCAGTGTATTCCGGTATAAATTCTTCGAATTCCGGAGATTTTTCCAAATCCTCAGCTGACAAATCCGTTACGGTATCGACAGGCTCTGCTTCAGCTTCTTCATCATCCGTATCGATAGATGAAATACTTGGCATAACCTCCGTACTGTAGTCAAACTTTGACAATTCCATAAACTCGGCATCTAAATCTCCGGAAACCTCTGCTGTAGTTGAATCCGTTTCGTTTTCACTTTCAAATACAAGCTGTTCAACAGCATCATCGGTTTTATTTTCCGGTATGCCTATATCAAGTGAATTTTGTTCAGTCAGGTCATTTTCAAGTACAAATTCTTCAATTTCTTCATCAGCACCGTGTGATTTTGAACTCGAGGTATCTATATCATCGGTTTCAATCACTGTATCGGGGGTGTAGTCTTCCAAAACATCCTGTACTTCAACGCTGTCGCTGTATTCCGGCAGTTCTTCGAATGAGTTTGAAGCCTCTGTTTCAACACTTTGCTGCGAAGGTCTGTTCATAAAATCATCAGGAACTAATTTAAAAATCTTGTCAGCCAGTGAAGCCGCTTTTAAGTATTTTCTTGATTCTTTCGAGGATATCAATTCGGAATAAAAAACTTTTTTATTGGTTAAACTCCCGTCAAGGAATGAAAAGACGCTTTCCGTAAAGTTTTTGCTCAATCCTTCGTCGTCAACAGTGTTAAGGAGAGTTTCAACATCGTAATAAGATTTCAGTAACTCGGGGTTTGCTTTGTAATAGCCGTTGTAAGATTGTGAAGTCGAAATATCTTCAGGCAGAGCAAATCCTAATACGTTGGCAGATGTACCGTCTTCGTTCAGGCATAAAAACATGTATGCTTTCGGGAGTATCCCTCTGTCAAAATGAACTTTTGGAACATATAGTTTGTTTTCATTAAAACAAATTCTGACATCAATGTAGTTATCTTTTATGTATATATCTGAAATATCGGTATCTCTTAAAATTTGAGGTATATTGTGGATACCTGAGCGAACATCAATATCACCGTCATCAAAATAATTCTTTGCGGTATTTGCTCCGATTACGTTCGCCATTGCACGATTTCTGGTTTCACTGTCCTCTATATCGTTACATATATCCTGAGCAAGCTCTATATCTTCACGCTCTATTAAATAAGTGTCATTCTTCACTGACAAACTCTCCCTGACTTCTTGTCTATAATATCATAATTAACACAAAAAAGCTATATTTTAACATTCAAATTGACAAATTTCAGTTAATAATTAAATCATTTAGTGTATTTGGAAGCAAAAAGTTAAAGTTTTATCATTTTGTTACGTAATATTACGTGAAAGGACTTAATTATCATGTTTTCATCAATGATTCAAAATCTCTTGTCGTCATCAGGCCAGTCGAGCGCAATGCAGCGGGCCGTCCAGATGAATAATCAAATCAATAAGATTAATTCTCAATGGACTCCTGTTACAAAAGCCGGCGAAAACCAGATTAATAATTCGGAACAAGTTTCGTTTGAGAAAGTTTTGCAGGCCGGCACAAAAACAAAGTTCGGAGATTTGCTCACAAATCCCGCAACAAGGGTTAATGCAAAGCTGTACACTGATACAGCCGCAGCTGTCAGAAAAAACGATTACTCAAACAAGGTTAATATCAAAGACTTGATTTCCAGAATCTCCAAAAAACACGGTGTTGATGAAAAACTTGTTAATGCAGTAGTTAAACAAGAATCCGGATTTAACCCGAATGCGAAATCCAAAGTCGGTGCAATGGGGTTAATGCAGCTAATGCCCTCAACAGCAAAAGGACTCGGTGTTACAAATCCCTTGGACCCTGAACAGAATGTCGAGGGCGGTGTTAAATACCTGAAATCCATGCTTAATAAATATAATGGTAATATAATTCTTGCACTTGCCGCATACAATGCCGGACCGAATGCTGTCGATAAGTATGACGGAGTTCCTCCGTATCCGGAAACGCAAAATTACGTAAAATCAATCCTCTCAAGCTATCTGTAATTTATGCCGCAGTGTTTACCTTGTTTTTATTCGCTTGAATCTCACGTTCCCTCTTGGCATGGATACGTCTTGTGTTAGCGTAAGTAATTGTCGGTATAAACCAGCCAAGTAATATCGGAGTAATCAGAACTGTCGCTATAGCTTCCGGCATGGAGTTCAAACCTTTTGCATAAGAAAGCAGTTTGTTTCCTTTTGCCTTCAGCTCGTTACCTTGCATAAGTTTCTTGATAGAGTTATTCAAGGATTCCTTCTTCGATGAATCTTTGCCTAACTTCTCGAACATTTCAATTATCTTGTTATTCTTTTCTTTCTTCGTAAGTGTCTGCAAATCTTCAAGTTTTGTATTTACAAGCTTAAGATTCTTGTCATTCAATAATTCTGAAACATTTTCGGATTTCGCAAATATTTTTTGTAAATCGCCGTTGTTCTTGTCTACGTATTTGCAGAAATTGAGCATCTTTTCGTTCGAATCAATTCCGAAATACAAGGATTCAATTTCTTTGTTGGTAAGAACATGCGCCTTGCTGTACGGATTAATCAAATCAACAAAATTCTTCCATTTTGATTGATTTCTGTCTTTCTGCATAAGTACAAAACCGGTTTTGTTTTCATACGCAGTTACAAAAAATCTTGTGAGCATCGGAACTGCGAATATAACCGTTAAACTTGATGTCAAATCACGAATCAGAATTTCGTATAATTCGGTCTTATCTTTCTTTCCTGTTTCGTCTACCTGTGCACGATTGTAGGCTCTTATTCCTCTCGGGAACAACAATCCGCCTACCGATAATAACGCCATTAACGTACTTGTAAAGTTATGTCCTTTGTATTCAAATTCTGACGAACGTGCTTCGTTTTGGTGCTCGCTGATGAATTTCCCGAGTTTTGATAAAAAGCTCTTGCTCGGTTTTCCCTTACCTTTGAACGAAACCTCACCACTATCATTACCCTTATTTTCCTTGTTTTCTGCTTCAGCCGCTTTTTGTTCTTTCATAAGCATTGCGGTACGTGCACCAGGCGAAATATCACTCTTTGCATATATTTTTGGAATATATGACATTGCACCCAGTGTCGCAGCAACTGTTCCGATTGTTGTAATTATTCTCTTCGCAACGGAAGTGTTCTTGAAGTCTTCTGCCGCTTCTGCTGTCATGTCTGCCAGATGTTTATTGTTGGTGATTACGTCGTCAGAGTACTTAGCCAATGACTCTATAGCGTCTATTGTGCCGTAAGCTCTTACGGTATCGCCTTTTCCGACTTTGACTTTGTTTATCATGTCTAATTCTGACGAGCTTGAATACCTCAATCCGTCAATGTGTTTTTCAATTTCACTTAAACACGATTTTTTGTATTTTGATTTTTTGAATAAGCCTTTAACATCCGGTTTTTCAGGCGGATTCTCATATTTCTTCAGCCTATCCATAATAAACTCAATGTCGGACTTCTTGTATTTGCCTTCGCCCAATGTGTTTTTCAGTATAGAATCAAGATTGAATTCAAGATATTCCTTCTTGAGAGCTTCTTTGTTATTCAACAATTCCTTCTTGAATCCGGATTTTGAGATAAGTTCTTTGAAACTATTTCCGTATCTCTTGATAAGCTGCGAATTCATTGTTGTGGATTTGCCGAATTTTGCCGAAATAGCAAGCATTAAAGGCGCCATTGCCATCATCAGAGGACCGGTTAAACCTTCTCTAAGCAGAACTTCACGCCCTTCCTGGAAGTTCAGCTCGCCCGTAACTTCTCTGTCCCTCATGTACGCTGTTCCCGTACGCGGAAGTGTCATGCCCATAAAATCCTGAATCAAAAATGAAGCAAGAAACCCTTTATCCTGAACCCATTGCATCGCCGTTCCGACAACATTAAACATGCCGCCGCCGCCAGCCCGAAAACTGGGGCTGCTATTTTGTTTATGCGAGTCTTGTTTTATCGGCCGCACATTATTCTCAGATATACATGGCTGAATTTTCAACGACACTAATCCTTACTAACGTACTTTCATATTTAATATAAGTATTTTGAATTTTAATATTTGCTCTTTTGTTACAAATTTCGGCAAAATTGTTACAATTGGATATCGATTAAGCCTATTAAGTATAACGGGTAATCCTTGAAATTGCAAGCGAATTGGTGTAATTTTTACAATTCATTACAAATGTACTACGTACGTAGTTAAGGGTCGGATTGCATCGGCTAAAGACTACTGGTCTGAATATAATTTACAAGCAATCCTCAATGGTGGGACTACAAGACCTACACGTCTGGTGCTGTAAACCATTTCCATCTCTTCGGGAGAGGATTAAGGAGAAAGTTGGTAAAATAGGAAAGTTAACAACCCTATCTGTCACTATGTGACATCGCTCTTGACCAGCTCGCAGGTCGTTCTCATCAAGGAGAGAGTATTTTTTAATCTGACTTTGTTCCCTAATCAGGGATAAAACCTTTCCGGTTTTTACGCTTTCGACTTGCCAGGTTTCTTCCACTTAGCTCAATCGGGATTTCTTATTTTCTTTTGAATGCACAGTAAACGATTATTTTACAATTCGTTACATTAAAGGTCATTAAAATACCTGATATATATTTATTTGGTAAAATGTTGTTGTAATTACTTGTTTAAACGGGAGAGATTATGAAACCATACAATATACCCAGAACCAGGGTAAACGGACGGAAGAAAAGCGTGAATTACGATAACGCTTTGTTCCAGTTGATAACCACTGTTCTTGTCCTGGTAATCGGGGCTTCGCTTGCCGGATTGTTTGCTTTGAAGCTTTATTTGATTTCGTTACCGCCTATCAGGAATCTGAATTCATTAAAGCCAAATATTGTCACAACGTTTTGTGCAAGCGATGGCGAAGTAATCAAAACTTTTGCGGCTTATACTTATGCAAATGTTGAGCTTAAAGAAGTGCCGAAAGAACTTGTTCAAGCGCTGATTGCGACTGAGGACAAAAACTTCTACAAACACAAAGGTTACGATTTGCTTGGTTTGGCACGTTCAATGGTCGCAAATGTGCTTGCAGGACACGTTGTTCAGGGTGCAAGCACCATTACACAACAGCTCTCAAGAATTCTTTTCCTTTCAAACGAAAAGACTTTTACAAGGAAGATTAAAGAACTACAGGTTGCCGCTCAGATTGAAAAAACTATTTCAAAAGACAAAATTCTTGAAATGTATCTGAATAACGTATACTTAGGCTCAGGTGCGTATGGGGTTAAAGGTGCGGCAAGAATATACTTTAACAAAGATTTGAATCAATTAACCCTGTCCGAAATGGCGCTTATTGCCGGACTTCCGCAAGCGCCTTCGGTCTATTCTCCTTATCACAGCATTGATTTGGCGAAAAAGCGCCGTAATCAGGTTCTATTGAGAATGTACAAGATGCGCTACATTAACAAAGATACCTATAAAAAGGCTAAGGATGAACCCATAAAACTTTCAACCATGCCGATGATGTATGCTACAAACAAAGCTCCTTATTTCTGCGATTATGTAATGAAAGATTTGTATAAACTCGGGTTTACCGAAGAGCAAATAATCAACGGCGGGTTCAAGGTTATAACGACTCTTAACTATCCGGCGCAGGTGAAGGCAAATGAGGCGATTATCAATAACCTGAATGCTTGGGGATTAAAGAGCGACAAGAATCAGGCTGCAGTATTTTCATTCAGTCCGATAGACGGAAGAATTTTGGTGTACGCAGGCGGAAAAGATTACAGCAAGAGCCAGTATGACAGGGTTACACAGTCTATCAGGCCATCAGGTTCTGCATTCAAACCGTTTATCTACACAGCTGCAATCGAAAAAGGATATTCTCCAAACGATATGATTGATGATTTGCCCGTAAAAATAGGCAACTGGACTCCGAAGAATTACGGAAACAAATACAGAGGCCCGATTCCTTTGTATACAGCGCTGATGGTTTCGTCAAACGTTTGTACGGCAAGACTTATGGACGCAATTGGTGTTCGCCCGGTAATACAGCTCGCAAGGGTTATGGGTATAACAACGCCTATTCCTTATGACTATACAATTTCTCTGGGTTCGAACAGTGTTAAGCTGTTCGAAATGACAAGGGCTTACGGTATTTTTGCAAACGGCGGCTTCAAAGTTGAGCCTTATGCAATTGAGAGGGTTGAATCCTCAAGAGGAACAATATTATACGAGGCAAAAAAGGCAAGAACAAGCAAAGTACTTAATATCAATACTGCGGCAACAATGACGGCGATAATGAAAACCGTAATCTCAAGCGGTACGGGAAGGGCTGCAAATATCGGTAAGCCAGCTGCCGGCAAAACAGGAACTACTGATGACTGCAAAGACGCTTACTTTATCGGGTTTACGCCTGACGTTGTAACCGGTGTCTGGGTAGGAAACGATGACAATTCCAAGATGGGCGAGCTTACGGGCGGTACTGTTCCCGCAAAAATCTGGAAAGATGTTATGACTGTTGCTACAATACCTTACGGAAACTCTGATTTTGAATATCCGGAAATAATTCTGAATCCGTTTAAAGCTTCAAATGTTTCGGTTATTACCCAGAGTGAAGCAAGAAAAGCCTGGGAAGAAAAAGAGGCTAAGGAAAATCAGTTCGGCGAAAATGATTTCGAGCAGAGTATAAAAATACAGCCTCCCGCACCGCCGATTGTAAAACCAGATTCCGTAAAGCCGACTGACTTGTTCCAAGGTTTGAAGAAAAAAGATAAAGAAAAAGAACAGCCGAAAGCGAACTCGACGGAATCGATACCGGAAAGAACCAAACCTGAACCCGATAAGTTTGCGCCAGTTCCGGCTCAAGTTGCACCAATAAGTTTGAATAAGGATAACAATGATGATTGATGATATAACTTTTGGATGCGGTCAAAACCCGCACCAAACGGCACGTTTTGAAAGAAATGAAAACGGTATTGATATTGAGTTTAGCGCTAACTTTTCATTTAACGAGCTCATTGCGCTCTCTCAAGGCTTGAATCTTATAAGCGAATTTTATGACGTAAAAGCAGCGTGTTCGGTGAAAGGGAGCGGAATTTGTGCTGTTGCTCTCGGGCAGACTGTTTTTGATGCTGTACAAAAAATCATGGATTCAAACCCGGTAGACTTTATGTCCTCAATGATTGTAACCTCGTCTGAAATCGACAGCGAAACGGTGCGTTTCTTCAAGGATTCAAACATTCTCGTATCGGTAAAATATACTGAAAATGCAAAGAAAATTCTGAATGAATCCGGCATAAAATATGCAACGGTCAAAACGCCTTTGAAGGATTACAAAAACTATTTGCCCGAAGATATTAAAACTACTGCATTCGGTACTTTAATCCAGAGCCCAAACCTGAGCGAGCTCGACAAAGATACTTTTAAAGTTGTATCCAAGCAAAAACCGACTGTAGAACAGGTGGAAGATGCTGTATTTGCCTGGAAAGTTGCGAAATATGTTAAATCACAGGGAATAGTTATTGCCAAGGATTTAAAAACTGCCGCAATTTCACAAGGATTGCAGACTGCATCCGTTGAATTTGCGTTGGATTATTCGTGTGAATTGTCCAAAGATGCTATATTGGCTTCGGATATGACGGTATCGTTACACGATATTGATACTGCTTCACAGGGAAGAATCGGGCTTGTAGTTGTTCCGGAAGCCGATAAAGATATTATTGAACGTGCCGATAAATACAGCATGGTACTTATTACTACTCAGATTACAAACACATTATACTAATACTACGTATGTAGGTAAGGGTCGGATTGCATTGGCTAAAGACTACGAGTTGGAATATGGCCTTCAAGCAATCCTCAATGGTGAGGCTACCAGACATACGCGATAAAAGGATAAAGGGTCGGATTGCATTGGCTAAAGACTACGAGTTGGAATATGGCCTTCAAGCAATCCTCAATTGTGAGGCTACCAGACATACGCGATAAAAGGATAAAGGGTCGGGTGACATCGGTCTAAAGACTACAGGCTTGAATAATAACTACAGGTCACCCTCGAAGGTCACTTTTCCGTCATTCAGAGGCATTGTTTGTCGAGGAATTCAGTTTATTTATATCACAAATTACTGAGAGCAAGGGTTAATTTTGACATACCCTTAATCAAATACCCGACGCCCGAGAGCAATGTTACCATCCAGAATGACATCATAGGCACTCCAAGTATAATTAATAATCCGATGACGAACAATATTACGGCTGATATGAGTTTGCACCCCCAAAAGTGGTAAACGTTCCTGAGTCTTAGCCCGTAAACGACCGATGAAATACTCTCTAATACGAAATATACGCCGGTTAGCGAAATTAACCACAACAAACTGACATCAGGTACAAAAAGTATCAAAATCCCGAGTGTGCTTAAGAATACACCCATTAAAATGCACAGAACCATTCGGAGTTTATTTGATTTGTTAATAATCGAATACACGATTTTGTAAATCCCGTATGCAATAAAAGCACCGGATAGCATTACTCCGTAGGATAAAGCGGTAAGTTTCGGAAGAATTATTACGCACAAGCTTAAAATAATCAGCATAATACCTTCGACTAAAATACAGTTCAATAATTTTCTTTCAGGCATGGTTTTCTCCTTTTTTATAAGGATATACCTCACAATACTGTTTTTTATCGGTCTTGAGCGTAAATTTCAGTAACTATTCAAATATTGATATAAATGTTCTTTTTAATTATCATGTAATAAATTGAATATGAGGAAACCAGGGGTGAAAATCCCCGACTGTGCCGCAACCGTTATAGCCGGAACACTCTATAAATTGTAATCATTTCGAGTCAAAGTGGTTACAATCAGGGACTTCTTGTTATGCGGCGGAACAGCATTACAAGGAGCCGTCTAAGTTGGGAGTAAATGAGTTAAGCAATGTAAATAACCAGGTTAAGCCGGGTTGCTGTGCACACGGATTGCCGGCCGGTGCTTGTCCTGTGTGTTCAATGTCCGGCGGAAGTTCACGCAAACCCGATAGAAACGGACGCCCGGGCGAGATGAGTTATCATCAGTGCGCAATGATTGGCAACATGATGAAAGCTCGTGCGCTCGCTCAAAAAAACCATGAAGCTAACCTCAAACAACACGCATTAAATCTTGAGCAATTTGAAACAACAATAGCAAGACTTATACAAAATACCAAAAACTTTACACAGATTTTATCCCAAAGCTTGATTTCAAAGCCGATTGCGCTGGTTTTCAGCATAACTGTTTTACCGGTGTTAACTCTGGTTAAAAATATTCCGAAAATATTTCAGGCTATGAATAACCTCCGGTTTGAAATTACGGATAAATTGAATGCCTTATATGGTGAGGCTAAGGCATTCTTAAACAGAAAAGCCGAAGAGCTTGCGAAAATTTTAAAGTCACCTTTCGAATGGCTCGGTAAAATATTTAAGAAGAATAACGCCGATGACGATGATACTAAAATTGACGATGACAAAAAGATTTTCAATTTAAAAACAATAATCCAAAAGGTCAGAGAAAAATTCAAAAATAAGAAAGATAAAAACGATGAACATGGTGCCAAAAATTAATAACGATCCTGAATCAAGGCGTATGCAGAGAAATATGACCGATACGCAAAAAAAGAATGCCAATTCCGTCAAAGAAGGCAAGCTGGTTAACGCTTTTGTCAAAGACCCTCAGCTTTCTCTTGATGAAACGATAGATACTCTTGTGATTTCACACGAGCCTGTCGGACTTCCTCCAAAGGTTTTTGAAAAAGAAACTAAACGAAACAAAGGAATTTACTACCTTGCGGGACTTTCCGCCGGAGTAATGGGTTTGTTCGGACTTTTTACCGCAATGATTAAAAACTTCTCAAAAAAGAAATTACAATCGACAGAGGAATACCTTTTGCCCGGAATAACCAGAAATCACTGTATAAATAACGAAATCGACCAGAGTATTTTTTCGATGATTCAATCTCCAAACAGGAGAACAATCCTTGCGGCACTTGGAATTATAACGTTTGCGTCGATGGCGTTTATTGCCAAAAATTTTGTCGACGGTTTTAAAGAAATCTGGGTAAAAAAGCAGGAAGCAAACATCCAAAAGAATTTGCAGGAAAATTTGATTGAGGTTGAAACTCAGTCATTTTCAGGAAAAATTCAAATAATAAGAAATATGCTTTCCGAACGTGCCGGTGAATTTTCGGAGGCAATAAAACAAAAAGATATCAGTTTTACTTCCGGCAGTGGTGGTAAAAATAATGAAAAAGACAGAAACAATACGGCGAAATTGCTAGGATTCGGGATTCTGACACTTGTATCGATTATCGGATTAGGCTATTTGTCCATGCGTAACATTAAAAAGAGCGAAGAATTTATAAAAAACGGACTGAACAATACAAAAACCGGTTTGGATAATATCATAAAAGACTTTAATGCCGGAAAAGGGATTAACAATATAACCGACCACAACGGGAAAATACTCTCAGGGAACGATGCTTATAAGCACGTGATAGAAAATATGCTTGAATCAATTTACGCAAAACCCGCCGAAATTGAAGAATACATAAGTAAAATGAATTTACCGCCAAACGAAAAAGAAGAATTTATAAAACATTTAAAATTTTCAATGAATCAGGCGACGGAAAAGGTTAACAGTGCGATAGGCGGTTCCGGCAGAAATAAAATTACGTATTTTTCCCATGTAAATGACTATCTGTCCTTCTTTTATGACTGGCTGATGAATCCCAAAAACCCGCAGTTTAAAAACCTGTTTCTGGGTATAACCGGAGTTTCTGCCCTCGGATATTGCGGAAAAATCGGAACGGAAGCCGTAAAAGAAGTTGAGGTAAAAAAATATAATGCCGATGTAGAACTGGATTTACAAAGACGGCTCGTTTCAACCGAGCTTCGTAACTTCAAAGCAAAAAAAGAATCCGCAATAAATCCGCTTTGCGAAGAATTTAATAACCAAAAGAATTCCGGTAAATCGCCTGAAGAGCTCAAAAATATTGCGGACAATATACTTTTTGAAATTAAAAACGGTCCGCCGTTTGTATACAGCTAGTATTTGTTGTATAAGTTTAGTATGACAAGTTTAGCTGAATTTATACAAACAAAAAGAGAAAAAGCGGGGCTTTCGCTGTACGGACTTGCGGACAGGGCAAGCATTGAGATATCCGTACTCGAAGATATTGAGTCCGGCAAAGACCTCTTTTTGCCGGTTACAATAAGACAAAAACTTGCAAAAGTGTTTAAATGTTCTCCAAACGAAATCAAACAGTACGAACGTGAATACGAATTTCAAATAATTTCGGACGAGGTTCTCGATACGTTGAAAGAGAATATACTGAAACACAAAACCAACCTGAAATGTCCGATTTGCGGAGAACCGCTGATAACAAGAGTGGCAGAAATGTACGATTTGGAAGATAATCTCGTTTTAATTCCTAAAGCCCATTGTACCAAATGCGTGTTCCAGCTAAAAGAGAATTAAAAAAAAGAGTTCGTTTGCCGAACCCTTTTTTCTGTAATATTTTATTATTTAATAATCAACTTTATAACCTTTTTCCATTAGCCTTGCGGTACATCCTTTGCCGTTATAACTTTTTCCGGTGCAGCTAAAATCATTCCCTGCGCTGCTTAAACTCCAATTTTTACTCGTTCCGTAGCCTATAAGCTCTCCCGCTGCATCCGAACCATATGGATACAAATGTCCGTCATTACCTAAAACAAATGTAAATATATCCCTGCCTAGCATATTAGGTTTTGAACCCCCGTTAACATCTATCCAAACACGTCTCCATTCGCTGGTGTTAACGGCTGCATAAGCCGGTTGTCCTTTTAGAGCTACTTTTACAGAATCGAGAATTCCTGCCATTTTATACAGATTTATCATTGATATCGGATTACCTCCGTTTCCCGGACTTACGGCTGAAGGATCATTATATATAAATACAACGGCGCCGTTCTCAATCTTAAAGCCGTAATCAAATTTCAAAGGTTCTGAGCTGTTGCCCTTAATTGATTTTGCACTTAATTCTCCTGCGTATACTGGTGGTACAAGTAGAGATGCTGAGCATGACGAATAATTCAAAGCAACCGAGGTCGTACCGAATGCAAGTATTGTTGTGTACTTTTCCAGTGCGGTTTTTCTGTCCGCATCACTTTTGGCTTTTCCTAATTCCGTATCTTGAAGTTCTTCTACGTCTTCTTCGTATAACATCATTCCGAACACATTTTCAACATCGGTTACTGTTGATGAAAGTTTTGCTGCCAGTGATTTAAATTCCGTACTAGTTGCAAACTGCGGTATAGTAAGAGCTGCAACGACTCCTATAATTCCCAAAGCTACAATAAGTTCCGATAAAGAAAATCCTTTTTTTCTCATAATCTCTCCCCTTTTTAATATATCAATTATATCATGTAAACCCCTTGCGGACAAGTGATTTGGCAATTCGTACAAAATTAATTGTAACAATTTCTTAACAATTCATGCTCCAACTAGCAAAAAAAAATTTTCAGAATTTTTATTATATATATAAAGCTCTCTCTTCTTATTTAAACGGACAGGCCTTGGTATTATACTCAAGGTCTTTTTTTTATTCCATGCCGTTCAAAGTTAAGAATATGTAAAGGCGTTCAAATTGTATGCTAAACTTGAATTGTAGGGGGTAAACGGAAAATCTGCCTTTAATTGTTGAATAATCTACAAGCATAAAATATAGAGTGGTAAATAATAAATATTGGAGGGAAGAATATGATACCTATTTTAGATTCAAAAAGACAATACGCAGCAATCGGTTCTGAGATTGAAAAGGCTGTTTGTGAAGTCCTTCGTTCAGGTTCTTATATTTTGGGACCGAATGTTAAGGCTTTGGAAGCTGAACTTGCAAAATACATCGGCTGTAACTATACAGTAGGGCTTAACTCCGGAACTGATGCTTTGCACCTTGCTTTACGCGCTTTAGATATCGGTGCCGGCGACGAAGTTATAACTACAGCATTTACATTTGTTGCAACAACCGAATCAATAGAAATTGTAGGTGCTACACCGGTGTTCTGCGATATTAATCCGGATACGTTTAATATTGACGCAAACAAGATTGAAGCACTGATTACGCCGAGAACGAAGGCTATTATGCCGGTTCACCTTTACGGCCAGCCTTGTGAAATGGATAAGATTATGGATATCGCAAAACGCCATAATTTATACGTAATCGAGGACTGCTGTCAGGCTATCGGTGCTGAATACAAAGGACAAAAAGTCGGTACATTCGGCGATATAGGATGTTACAGTTTCTATCCGACCAAAAACCTCGGAGGCATGGGCGATGGCGGCTTAATTACCGTTAACAGCGAAAATCTCAAAAACAGAATTGTGGCACTCAGAAACCATGGCGGTGCTATCAGATATCACCACGATGAAATCGGTGTAAATTCCCGTCTTGATGAAATTCAGGCTGCGATTTTGAGAGTTAAACTTAATTACATTGATGAATGGAACAAGGCAAGAAGAAGCCATGCCGCAACATATAACGAATTATTTGCAGGCTGTTCCGATATCCAAACACCGAAAGAGTTGGATAATACATATTGCGTTTACCATCAATATACCGTTAAGATTCCGAACAGAGATGAAATTCACAAAATGCTTCAGGAATCCGGTATAGGTGCAATGCTTTATTATCCGATTCCGCTGCATATGCAGAAAGTTCATTCACATTTGGGTTACAAAATGGGTGATTTGCCGATTACGGAAAAGAATACGGAATGTGTTATTTCGCTTCCGATGTTCCCAGAGCTCACTTTGGAAGAACAAAAGACTGTTGCATCAACTTTGATAAGCTGTTTGGAAAAATCAAAAGCATTAGTATAGAGCTAAATATAATAAAAAGCGCACTCCTTCTTGGGTGCGCTTTTTTTATTGCTTAGTATATTTGTTGATGATTTCTTTAATCGAATACAACAGAACCGTAATTGTTTCGTAAATTTCGTTAAACGGCATAAAATCAGTATCAAGCAGTAAAATTGATTTTCCTTCGGTGCAGGATTTCGGAGCCGGTGAAAATCGGATTTTTCTAAGAATTTCTTTATCAATATTCTGTTTTAAAATGTTCCACTCGTAAGGAGTAAACGGCGTATAAATTCTTATACTTCCGCCTGTTTCCTTCACCGATGTAATACCGCATTCCGTAGCGGATAATCTTATTCGGATAAGTTTTATCAGATTTTCTACCTCGTCAGGGATTCTTGAAAATCTGTCTTTCCATTCGGTTACGATGTAATCCAGTTCTATTCCGCTTTTTACATCGGAAAGACGCTTGTATTCAATCATTTTTTGTTCTTTTGAACCAACCCATTCGTCAGGAATATAGGCTGTTACGTTAATATCCACAATGGCCGGTTTCACTTTATTTATCCCTGCTCCGTCTTCTGATTTAATTTCGTTAACCGTTTCTTCAAGGAGCTGGCAATAAGTATCAAATCCGACACTCACCATATGCCCGTGCTGTTTTGTTCCTAAAATGTTTCCGACACCTCTTATCTCAACATCACGCATTGCAATTCTGTAACCGCTTCCGAGAGTGGTAAATTCTTTTATCGCTTTCAGCCTTTCCGAGGCTTCTTTTGTTATTTCTTTGCTTTTTTTGTAAAAACAGTAGCAATAAGCCTGTTTTTCGCTTCTTCCCACTCTTCCCCGAAGCTGATAGAGCTGTGCCAATCCAAATTTGTCGGCATCATGGATAATTATGGTGTTTGCATTCGGTATATCAAGGCCGTTTTCTATGATTGTCGTGCAAAGCAGAATGTCGCTTTCGTGATTATCAAACCCTATGATAACTTCTTCAAGCTCTTTTTCGCTCAATTGGCCGTGTCCTACCGCAATTCTGGCATTCGGCACAATTTTCTGAAGCTTTAGTTTAAATTCTTCAATTGTTTCAACTCTGTTGTAAAGGTAGAACACTTGTCCGTCACGGTCCAATTCATTTATTATTGCATTTTTTATTGTTTGTTCATTGTATTCTCCGACGTAAGTTTTAATCGGAAGCCTGTTTTGAGGCGGAGTATTGATTATAGAAATATCCTTAATTCCGGAAAGCGACATATAAAGCGTTCTCGGAATCGGAGTCGCTGACATTGAAATTATGTCGATGTTTTCTCTGAACTCTTTTAATTTTTCTTTGTGTCTGACACCGAATCTGTGCTCCTCATCGATTACCAAAAGCCCTAAATCTTTAAAGAAAATGTTATCCTGCAAGAGTTTGTGGGTTGCAATTACCACATCGCATTTTCCCGTAGCAAGATTTTTCAGCGTTTCTTTTTGTTCTTTACTGCTTCTGAAACGGCAAAGCAATTCTACATCAATGCCAAAAGGTTTAAACCTTTCCGAAATTGTCTGATAATGCTGTAGTGCGAGTATTGTTGTCGGCACAATAACGGCAACCTGTTTAAGCGAAGTAACCGCTTTAAACATAGCCCGCATCGCAACTTCAGTTTTGCCGAAACCAACATCACCGCAAATCAGTCTGTCCATAGGAGTTGAGGACTCCATATCGGATTTTATTTCGGTAATAGCTTTTGTCTGGTCGGGAGTTTCTATGTATTCAAAAGCTTCTTCCATCTCCACCTGCAAAGGTGAATCCTCTGCAAAAGCTATTCCTTCCTGCATTTTTCTTTTTGCATATAATCTCAAGAGGTCATAAGCAATGGTTTCAACCGCTTTTTTAACTCTTGATTTTACACCTTCCCAGTCACTTCCGCCCATTCTGGAAAGTTTTGGCTTGATTTGACCTGTGCCTCTGTATCTGCAAAGCATGTTGATTTGTTCAGCCGGTATATGTAATTTATCCTTGTTTGCATATTCTATTGTTAAATAATCTTTTAACTGTCCATCAAGCTCCTGTTTTGTTAATCCTATATATATACCGACACCGTGAATAGAATGAACCACATATTCGCCTTCTTTAATATCGTTAATGTTTTCAATATACTCGGCTTTTTTCTTGTATTTTTCTCTTCGAAGATGCGGTAAATCTTTTTGGCGTTTATTAAAAAGCTCTCTGTCCGTAATTATAACCAATTTTACGGAAGATATTTCGGTTCCCGATGAATTAATATTATCAATATATTCAGGCTCAAAGATTGAGTATTCCGCAAGCAGTTCTTTGACACGCTCTTTAAAATCTGTTGCGATAACAATTTTATAGCCGGCTTTGGATTTTATAAATTCCGCAATCCTTTCAAAATCGGCATTAAAGACAGGTATATTAACGGAATCTATATCAATTGTTTCACCTGATTCGTCAGAAAGGAAATTGTTTAAATATATTTTGTAGAATGAGGCTGTTTTTTGTAAAATTTCCTTGTTTCCGTAGTGATTAAGCTCATCAAGCTCTATAATCCTGTTTGTTTTTAATGCTTCTTCATAAGATTTTTCAAGATTTTCTTCAATCTGATTAAGTTTCGGTAAAATTTCCGCATATTCGTCATAAACAATCAGATAATCCGAATAATAATCAAAAATTGAAACAAGATTTCGGTTAAAATATGACTGGTATACATTTATACCTTCAAAATAACCTTCTTCCCTAAAAGATTCTTTTAATTCCGCACTGAATTCTTCCGGCGGTTCTTTTGGCAGAACAAATTTGTATAAAGGATAAATTTTTATATTTTCCGCTTTTTCAATTGATTTTTGAGTTTCGTTATCAAAAAATCTGATATCGACAATTTCATCTCCCCAAAATTCGAGTCTGACAGGGTTTTCATAAAGCGTAAAAATATCTGCAATATCTCCTCTTACGGAAAACTCTCCCATATCCGAAACCATTGTTGAGCGTTTATACCCGAGTTTCATCAGAAGTGATAACAGCTCGTTTTGGGAAACGGAATCACCAATTTTAAACTCAAGACAATTTTCATCAAAAAATTTTTTATCCGGAAATTTTTCAGTAAGAGTTTTAACGGGAGTAATCACAAAATCCGGATTCTTTAAAAGTGTATTTACCTGTTTTTGGTAATCATATAAATTCGGAGCCAATGTTTCGTAAGGCGAAATAGTTGCGTACGGCAAAAGCTCAGAATCAATATCAAATACTCGTTTGAGGTCTGAACAGTATTTTAAACCTGCTTGTTCGGTTGAGGTTATAAAAAGTATTTTTTTCCCTGAAATTTCCCGGATATGTTTAAGAAGCAAAAGCCTGCTGAAAGAAGTTAAGCCGGTAACAGTAAAACTTTTGCCGGCTTTAATATTATGTTCAAATTTTTCTCCGCAAGGGCAGTTATCAAACTTCATTTTTAAAATTTGGGCTTTCGTATTCTATTCCCATTTCTCTGATTGCGGCGATAAATCTTTCCGCACAGGAATGCTGAACTTCAGGCGGAACTACACGCAAGATTTCAACAGTTTTGGATATAATAGGATCTTTGTCGTACCACCTTGCACCGTTTACAGGTTTTACCAAATCGTAAAATCTGTCAAGTGCATCTTTGGATACCTTTTGCTCCAGTTTGTCCAAAAAAACGACCGCATGTTCTCTGAGTTCATCCTGATAATTCTTTAAAAGCTCTATAACCTCTAATAATTTAGGGTCATGATCGTACCATCTTTTATAAGCGGGACTCATTCGCCACCCCTCTTTCATTAATTAAACTTATATCTTCATCATCAAATCTGATAATTTTTGCTCCCAATGAGGCTAATTTTTTCTCAAAAGCTTCGTAGCCTCTGTCAATATGGTGAATTTTTTCAACAATGGTTTCGCCGTTTGCCATAAGTCCGGCAATAACCAATGCTGCACCCGCTCTCAGGTCGCTTGCCGCAACGTTAGCACCTGTGAGGTTTTTAACTCCTTTAATAATTGCGTGGTTTCTGTCCTGATGAATATCGGCTCCCATTCTTCTTAAATCGGGAACTTGCATAAATCTGTTTTCATAAAGGCTTTCCGTAATGATTCCGACACCATTAGCCGTTGTTAAAAGGCTCATTGCAATTGCCTGTAAATCGGTCGGGAATCCCGGATAAGGTTGAGTAACAAAATTTATTGAATTAAGCTTTCCTCTTGCACTGACTTCAATAGATGTCGGGTCAGCCAGCTTGATGCTTGCTCCCATTTGTATAAGCTTGTCGTTAAAGAATGTCAGATGCGCCGGATAAATATTTTTTATCAAAGCTTTTCCTTTTGTAGCAACGACAGCTGACATAAATGTTCCGGCTTCAATTCTGTCCGGTATGGTTGTGTATTCGGCAGGGTGAAAATCATCAATCTTAACCCCGTTGATAATTATTTCTGAAGTTCCTGCACCCGTAATATCAGCACCTATAGTGTTTAAAAAGTTCGCTAAATCAACGATTTCCGGCTCTTGCGCCGCATTCTGAATCCTTGTTGAGCCATTTGCCGTAACAGCTGCGAGCATAAGGTTTTCAGTTGCACCGACCGAAGGTATATCCAGATATAAATCGGCACCTGTGAGCTTTGGCGCTTTGGCATGAACATATCCGTTTTCGATTTTTATTTTAGCACCGAGTGTTTCCAACCCTTTAATATGGAAATCAACACGCCGTTCGCCTATTGCACATCCGCCGGGAAGTGCCACAATAGCTTCTTTGCATCTTGAAATCAATGCTCCGAGGATTGTGAAAGATGCTCTCATTTTGCTTACAAGTTCGTACTTGGCTGTAATTGAAGTTATATTTGATGCATCAATTACGACAGACTTCTCCTCCCGATTGTAGTCAAGTTTTGCACCCAAATCAGAAAGTACATTCAGCATAATCTTTACATCAGTAAGATGCGGCACATTGTATATTTTGGTACAGCCTTTTACCAAAATGGCCGCAGCTAATAGTTTCAGCACAGAATTCTTGGCTCCGCATATGGAAACCTCACCTTTTAATGTTTCTCCGCCGTTTATTTTAAACTTTTCTGCCAAACTTCCTCCACTATACAATATAATAATACAATCATTATACATTGTTGTAAAGTGGCAGAATAACCTTTATCTTGTATTTGCCGTACGGATTATTCGCATATATATTTTGTTCTATTAGATAAATCTCCAGTTTAATTCTTCAAGACTGCGCCAAAGAGGAGTGTCCGAACCCGGACTATGATGAAAAATACAAGCTCGTAAATTATTCAATGTAACATTCTTATCTTGTTTAACCAAATAATCTAACAACTTCTTGCTAACACCGGTTGCCTGGCACCCATTATAGTCCATATTAAGTTTATATTCCCCTTTAAGACCTTTAACAGCTCCGATTAATTGTTTCGCAATACCGATTGGTTCACCTGTTGTAGAACTTCTTTCTAATACAACATTAGGTTTAATCATATAGTTGCCTCTGGCATTTTTTGCGTGCATCTCTATAAGTCCCTTAGTTTTTGAGAATAGTGATTGGAAAGTGTCACCGTTTGCTTTTGTCATGAATTGTTCCATAACACCGTTGCCTCTGTTAAATATCTTAATCTCGGTACCGGCTTTAGTAACTCTCCTCAGACAATCACCGACATTTAATTTCCCATTTCCTGCAAATTCTCTTGCTATTGACATAAGACTTCTTACCATAATAATCCTCCATTAATTTAATTACTTAATTCCCTATACTATTAATAAGTTTTTTATTATTTGAAAATTGCTAAAAATTTAGAAATGTCTTAATATTTCGTTACAAAATTTTAATTTTGAACATATATGTTTATGCTATCGTTATAATGCATGAGGGTAAAAAAGGAGAAAATATTATGAAAAAGACATTAGTGGTAATAACCGTTCTGAGCTTGTTTGCAGGTGTTGCAAACTTGTCAACTCAAGCCGTAACAACCGAAACAGGTAAAGATAGAGGATATATTTCAGTAAATACATCGGCTGAAACGGAAATAGCACCTGATGTTGCGGAAATATCGTTTGCTATAAAAACTTCTGATACAAAATCAATGCAAAAAGCTACAAATACAAATAAAGAAATTTCCGATAAAGTTTACTCCGAATTGAAATCAATGATTAACCCCGCTCTCGGAGATTATATCAAAACTTCTAATTTCAACGCATCGCCGATTTATACTTATACAAATTCCAAAAAAAACTTGGATAAATACGAAGTTTCAAACAGGGTAACGGTTCACACAAAATCTATAGATAACGTAGGCAAAATGATAGACAAAGCAATAACTGCCGGTGCAACCAACGTTGACAGTCTGTCATTTTCGGTTTCTAACTACGAATCACATTGCGACGAGCTTATCGCAAAAGCAGCGAAAAAGGCTTACAACAGAGCAAATTTACTTGCAAAAGTTATGAATACATCTGTTACCGGAGTAAATAACCTTAGTACAAGCTGCAGCGCAAACGGCGGTTCTCAGCCGAGATTGTATATGGCAAAGAATATGCTTGCCGCAACTGCAGATTCCGCTTCGGAATCCGATTCCGGAATGACGATTTCAAATGGTGTTATAAAGATTAACGCAAACGTTAACGGTTCGTTTTTTGTAAAATAGACACGAGGCTGAATTTCCGGTTATTCAAAGGTACGGTACAATTTAAACAAAATAAAAGAGGATAACAACAGTTATCCTCTTTTATCTGCCGATGGCCGGGGTCGAACCGGCACGTAGTTGCCTACACCAGATTTTGAGTCTGGCACGTCTACCAATTCCATCACATCGGCTTATTTAATTTTCAAGCTCTTAGCCTTTGTATATGTGATGGAATCGGTTATCTTGATTTCTCCGCTGTATAAAACCCTATCCACCCATATATTGTGATACCTCACCGCTACGGTCAGCCATCACATCGGCTTATTTAACTTGTCAACGTAAATTAATTAAACCAAAAAATAATTTAAATTTCAATTCCTATTTTTACTTTTTTCCAAATGTTCTTATAAACTATACTAAGGTCAGTTAAAATTTGGCCTAAAAGAAAGAATAATGTCGTTATGAAAAACTTACTATTCCTAACTATATTAATGATATCTCTGGCGATTAACCCGCTTTGCTCCGCTTCCACTTTTGAAGGCGGTGTAAGTGCCGAAGGAAACGGATATTCCAGCAGAATCGTCGATAAACATACCGGACTCGGCGTTAGCGGTGCTCAAATTACCTTACCTAAACAGCGCTATTCAACCATGACCGACTCTGACGGGTATTTTGAATTGAATACCAAAGTTAACGGCACCTCCATTCTCTCTGTCCAAAAACCAAACTATAAACCATATTCTGTTACTGTTACAGACCAAACCCTTTCTGCACCCATTGTTATCGGGATTGAAAAGTCTAATACCGCCGATTTAGTCGTCGATTCCAATATGTATCATCTTGGTGATAACAACTTCTCTGACCTCTCAGCTAATGCCGGCGAATTCCGCATGCAGTCCATAGGACCGTTCTATTCTAAGCGGTTTATTCTTAAAAACCTCAAATTTAACCAGCCTGTATTCCTCGTAATAGGCTCAATCATTGGTATTGATACCGAGATGGCACGATCAATCGGACAAAATCAGATTGATAACGCTTTTTCATCGCCTCCGGAAATATTTTTTAACGGAAACAAAATCTCCGAAATACAAATTAACGGCGATGGTCAAAGAATCAAAATCCCGCACTCGCTTATCAGAAGAAATCAGGTAAATGAAGTTACTATAAAGACCGGAAGAAACCTTATGCAAACAGCCTATATTGACTACGATGATATAGAATTTATGAACATCTTCCTCGAAAATTAAGTGCTACGCACGTAGAAAAGGGTCGGATTGCATCGGCTAAAGACTACTGGTTGGAATAAAGTCTACAGGCAATCCTCAATAGTGGAACTACCAGACCTTCACGGGGGTGCTACGCACGTAGAAAAGTGTCGGGTGACATCGGCTAAAGACTACTGGTTGGAATAATAACTACAGGTCACCCTCGAAGTGAGTCTACAAGACATACGCGATAAACGGATAAAGTGTCGTATTGCACCGGCTAAAGACTACTGGTTGGAATAAAGTCTACAGGCAATCCTCAATAGTGGAACTACCTGACCTTCACGGGGGTACTACGTACTGGGATAAATAATTTTCTTCTCCTTATCTGCCTTAAACTTTATGATGGAAGGTTTATTAAATGTTCCGAAACATTATTAAACCCCACTTTATTCCTAGGTCTTAAATTACTACTAAGTCCAATGTTTCCATTCTCAAATAATAATATTATGATAATGAATCCTCATCGCTCAAATATTTCCTCTCATTTTGAGAGGATTTTTTTTGTGCCACGCACGTATATAATGGTCGGGTGCTAAGCACCTATTTATGGGTTTAACCAGTCACATTTCATACACATACAAAAACTCCCTGCTTTTGCAGGGAGTCTCTTTCGTAATTAAACTTTTTCTTCGACCTTTTCCGGTTCTTTCTTTCCGGCTTTTCGTTCGAATACAAGCTTTTCTTTGCCTTCGCCTTCAGAATTATCCAGTTTCAGAAGGATTGTATCGCCAGGCTGGTAAGCATTGGACAAGATTTCCTCTGCAAGCTGGTCTTCAATCTTTCTCTGAATCAGTCTTCTCAAAGGTCGTGCACCGTAAGCTTCGTTATAACCGTCTTTTGCAAGATAATCTTTAACTTCATCGGTTACTTCGATAGAAAGTTCTCTTTCGGACAATCTCTTGAATAAATCTTTCATCATCAAGTCAACTATTTGTCTGATTTCTTCCTTGCTCAGATGTGAGAACACGATTATATCGTCAATACGGTTCAAAAATTCCGGTCTGAACGCTTTTTTCAGTTCTTCATTGACGGTATCTTTGAGTTTTTCGTATTTATCTTTTTTAGCATCATCGGCAGAAGCAGAGAACCCTAACTTGCTCTGGGTTGTAATCATACTTGCACCGACGTTTGATGTCATAATGATAATTGTATTCTTGAAGTTAATATGTTTCCCTTTTGCATCGGTCAAACGTCCGTCATCAAGGATTTGCAGAAGTATATTAAATACATCCGGATGAGCTTTTTCAATTTCGTCGAACAAGATTACCGAATAAGGTTTCTTGCGGACTAATTCTGACATATGACCGCCGTCGTCGTATCCGACGTATCCCGGAGGTGAGCCGATGAGTTTAGCGGTAGAATGTTTTTCCATAAATTCTGACATATCTACACGAATCATATTGTCTTCACTTCCGAAAACAGCTTCGGCCAAAGCTTTTGCAAGCTCTGTTTTACCTACACCGGTAGGACCTGAGAAAATGAAGCTTCCTATTGGTCTGTTCGGTGATTTTAAGCCGACTCTTGCACGTCTAATTGCTTTTGATATAGCAGTTACAGCGTCAGCCTGACCGATAACTCTTGCGTGAAGAGTGTCTTCCAATCTCATGAGTCTTTCTGATTCGCCTTCTGTAAGCTTGGTAACAGGAACACCTGTCATTGTAGCTATGACCTGTGCAACATCATCTTCCGTAACCGTTGGTTTGTTGGCATCATTCTGTTTGCGCCATTCTTCGGAAACCTCACGAATCTTATCTTTCATATTAGCTTCGTCATCACGCAATGCCGATGCTCTTTCAAACTCTTGGTTTCTTATTGCTTCTTCTTTTTCACGAATAATATCTTTAAGTTCTTTTTCAAGCTCTTTACCTTCCGGAGAAAGCGTACAGAATTTAAGTCTTACTTTTGAACTTGCTTCGTCGATTACGTCGATTGCTTTGTCCGGTAAGAATCTGTCGTTTATATATTTGCTTGAAAGTTTTGTCGCAGCTACAATCGCATCGTCGGAAATTATTAAATTGTGATGTTCTTCATACTTTGATTTTAGGCCTTTAATGATTTCAATTGTTTCGTCAATTGTAGGTTCTTCAATGATTACCGGCTGGAATCTTCTTTCAAGTGCCGAATCTTTTTCTACGTATTTTCTATATTCGTCAGAAGTTGTTGCACCTATGACCTGAAGTTCGCCTCTTGATAAAGCCGGTTTAAGGATATTTGCGGCGTCAATCGCACCTTCAGCTGCACCTGCACCGATAAGCGTGTGCATTTCATCAATAACAAGAATTACGTTTCCGGCTTGTCTGATTTCATCCATTATCTTTTTAAGGCGTTCTTCGAATTCGCCTCTGTATTTTGTACCTGCAATCAACAGCCCCATATCAAGCTGAATGATTTTCTTTCCGTCTAAAATATCAGGTACTTCATTATTAACGATTCTTATAGCCAAACCTTCAGCGACTGCTGTTTTACCGACACCGGGTTCACCTAAAAGAACCGGATTATTTTTTGTTCTTCTTGCAAGAATCTGTATTACACGTTCAATTTCTTTTTCACGTCCTACAACAGGGTCAAGTCTAAGTTCTGATGCGGCAAGCGTTAAATCTGTACCGTATTCATCAAGACTAGGCGTTTTAACTTTACTTCCGGAAGACGAGGTCGATGCATACGAACCGCTCCCAGAGCCTGTGCTTGCGCCTGCGCCGGCAGTCGGTTTTGAATCTCCGAGCATTTTAACTACATTAGTTCTTATTTTATTTAAATCTACACCGAGGTTTTCAAGTACACGAGCGGCAACGCCTTCGCCTTCTCTGATTAAGCCAAGTAACAGATGTTCCGTGCCTATATAATTATGTCCCAATTGTCTTGCTTCGTCCCAGGACAGCTCCAAAACTCTTTTGGCTCTGGGAGTAAACGGTATTTCCACCGCTACAAAACCGGAACCTCTTCCTATAATCTTTTCAACTTCAACTCTTGCATCTTTGAGATTAACTCCCATTGATTTGAGTGTTTTTGCAGCAATACCGGTACCTTCGCCAATCAGACCGAGCAATATTTGTTCTGTCCCGACAAAATTGTGTCCCAGGCGGCGTGCCTCCTCTTGGGCTAACATAATGACTTTGATTGCTTTTTCTGTAAAACGTTCGAACATTTTATAAATTACCTCTTCTTACCGTAAGTTAAATACATTTTAACCAAAAAAAGCTAAACTTGCAAGTATATCGGGTTTTAATTCAGCTTTATGGTGTAGTAAAAATTTTTGGTAATGAATTTGTAAATTTTTGTAACAATTTCTTCAAAATACCTAAAGTTTTCAAAAAAAAATGCCGATATATATACCGATACAACTAAAGAAAATTCGGAGGGATTATGACAGTTGACGTAGTACGAATACAAAACGATTTGGCTTATGCAAGGAATTGCTATATTGATTACAAAAAAAATGGTTCCGCATCTGGAATAACAGAGGATGATTTCCAGATAATTGAGGATAACTGGAGCAGATATTTTTCTACCTGGGATACGTATATGAATAGCCAGGATGAAAATGGGTATACGATAGTTGATGATGATTATGATGGCGCAGTCCAGCAGGGGCGTAATAATGCTGAAGACCTCTCCGGATACGAAAATGACGGCTGGGATATAACAGGGCAAGTGGGTGAAAATGCAACCGCACTTGGAACGGGGGGAGGAATGCTAGCTGAGGGTGCAATTACTGCTGGCGTTTTCAGTAAAGGTCTTGCAACTGCAACAAAAGAGGGCTTCGAAAAAGGAGGTAAAGCAGCAGCAGAAGAAGCAGCTGGAAGCTTTTTGAAAGAGGCGGGTATATTAATTGCCTGTGCATTCGATGCGGTGACTGCAGGATTATATTGGATATTCCGCCCTAATAAAACGGAAAAAGAAGTAGTAGACGTATATGCAGGAGCAATGGACGATCAACAAGCTGCATCAGAAGAGGCACAAGATAAGGTTATAGATGCAGGTAAAGTTGTAAAAAGAAGTGCCGAAGAGGCTGAAGCGGCAAATGAGTCTGCAAATGCCGAAATGGCTAAGAGCAAGACAGACTATGCTATGTACCAACGTGCTTACGAATATCTTCAAAGTGAACAAACGAGAGGCACATTTGATGAAGAAGATGCTGCAAATTATGAAGAATGTGTCAGAAATATGACAGATAAAGGCAAAGATATTGATGGACAAAAAACTATGGCAGAAAAAACTGTCGGAAAAAAATATGAAGACATGAAAGGTCAAGAGTCAGAGTATGACGATGCTAAAAATGCTGTGGGCGAAGTTGAGGGCTTCACTAAAGAAGCAGCCGGTCTGGATGTCGGTACCAAAATCGCTTGTTATGCGCAGGCTACTGTGTTGGGAATTAATGGTTTAAAGGCAGCGTGGGATTCTTATAAGGCATTTGCAGCGGCGGCTGCAGCAAATATTTTTGGTGGAGTTGTATATGCAATTGCAGGTGGGGCAGCAGCTGTTGCCGCAGGATCTGATGCTTATGCAGCTTATGATCAATATAGTATGGCACAGGATATCGGTAAAGAAATCGATGCCAGATATGATACGGAAGATTTGAATGCCGACTCTCTGGATATATGCGAAGAAAAAACAGAAGACTACAAAGAATATTTGGCTGATACTGAAAATCTTGAACTTGTTATACCGGATGGCGTTGATGCTCCAACGGATACTTCTCCGACACCGACGGATGGCGATGACGGTGGCGATGGTGACGGACCGAAGAAAAAACCAGAAGAATAAAAAGATTATAATTAAACCCCGCATTTATTGCGGGGTTTTTTGTTGTGAAACCTAATTTTTGTATGCAACCAGAAACCCGCCGGGAATATCAAGGATTGTGTATTGAAATTCGCTGTCCGAGTCGACCGCATCAATAAATGTCTGTACTTTATCCGGGTGGGTTGTAATGTTGTCTGCCACAACAAGTGCTTTTTCCGTCAGGTGCGGTTTTACAAGCTCAAAATATTCACTGTATTCCGCTTTGTTTGCATCAATAAATACGAAATCAAATTTTTCGTCAGAGCTTAACGCTTTCAAAATTTTAATCGCCGAACCCTGCAATGTTCTTACAATATCCAAAACTCCGCATTTTTTAAAGTTTTCAATTGCAATGGACTGTCTTTTGTCAAAATATTCTATTGTGGTCAATTTTCCGCCTGTTGCTTGGAGTGCTTTTGAAATCCAAATTCCAGAATAACCGTTTGATGTGCCGATTTCAAGTGCAGATTTGACCCCGGAAGATTTTACAAGCGTATTTAAAAGTAATCCCGTTGTTCGGGATACATTCCAAAATTCTTTTTGTGTTTTTTCAAGCTCGCCGAGTATTTCAGATGTTATTTCGTCAAAAACTATATCCATAGGGTAATCACCTAGTCAAAAAGTTCAACCTTATCCGCTATTTTTACATCTTTTAACGGAATATTAACGGTATAAGTTTTAACAAGACAGCCTTTTTCAAGGTCGATAATAGAATAATTATTGAGTTTAACATCAGATACAACTGCGTAATTTGTATCGGGTATTATATTAAGTTTTGATGAAAATCCGTCAAATGGGAATTTTATTTTATCCAAAAGTTCGCCTGCATCCGCATTAATGAGTTGTATTACGTTATTTTGTGCGCATAAAACGTATATTGTATTGTTGTATTTAAGCATTGCGATTGGTTTGCTGTCAACCATAAATTCACGTTCCAATCCGAGGGTGTTGTAATCTACAACTGCAATTCGGCTCTTTGTACGGCTCGCAATATAAAGCTTGTTATTGCCGAACGTCAGGGCTGAAACATTCGGAAATTTCCCGACGCTTCTTAAGGTATAGTCATTGTTAACTTCTATAGCCCAGATTTCATTTTTCATCTTGTCTACGTAAAATATTTTATCTTCCGCAAGAATCAATTTTTCGCAATATCCGTTAACACGTATCTTTTGAATAATTGACATTGTCTTGAGGTCTATTACAAATATTGTTGAGGCACTTGGTGCCGTAACATAAGCTCTGTCATTTTTTTCATCCACAATTATTTCGTCCGGATTCGTACCGAGAGCGAGTTGTTTTATAAATCTGGAATCAGCGACCGAAACAATATCAAGGAACGGACGCTCGTAAGAGGTTACAAGCAAAAATTTCCCGTCTTTTACAGGTTCAACATCAATCGGAATTGATTTTTGAGCCAGAGAATACACGGGTGTGGCATCCGCCGGATTCAAAACTTGAATATTTTTTGAATAGTTAGTTGAGATATAAACCATTTTGCCGTTCAAAGCCGGAATTTTGCTTTGTGCCGGAATGTTTTTACCGTCGGATAAAAATTCTTCAAAGCTTTCTTTTATGTTTAATTTTATGACATCTTCACTCTTGGTATCTATGTTAAGGTTTCCCTTAATTCCTTTCAGGTTTTCGGGAAGGTACAAGCCTGACGGAACAAGCATGTCCTGAGGTAAGAGTCCTGTTCTTACTTGTAAAGGCGGATTTGCCATGTGCAAAATCGTACGCTTCCCGTTTTCGCTCGGCAAAACTTTGAGAAGTACAAAATCGTTGTTTAATATAAGTACGTCCGGTTTTTGGTTCAAATCAAGATTTTCAGGTATGGATTGTTTTGCTTTTATAGACGGTACATCAGAAAATAGTGACGGAAACAAAGGTAAATAAATTGTGTTATCGGGAAGTATTACCACACCGTCAAATCTTATGTCCGCACCGGGAATTTTGGTTTGTATATAATCAGCAACTTCATCCGGAATTTTTACCGCATAGGATGCCGTAGCTGTGAAAAGTGTTATCAATAAAAGTATAAAAAACTTACGCATTAAAATCTCCAATCAACTCGAACAAGATAATTTTAGCACAATAATTTATTTATTGAAAACACCTTTTAACTTTTCGCTTGCAGAGCTCTGTCTTTTTGCCTGAATTTCGTACAGTTTTTTGTAAAGCATTTTTTCGTCATTTGATATATGAGTAGGAGTTTTTACGGATATAACCACAATGTGGTCGCCCCTCATTGTTGGTTTTGAAATATTCGGAACACCTAGCCCTTTTATTTTAACTGTTTCTCCGTTTTGAATTCCGGCGGGGATTGTAATATCTCGTTCTCCGTCAAGAGTTTTTATTTTAACGGTATCGCCTAAAACAGCTTGCGGCGGTGTAATTTCGAGTTTTGTAAAAATATTTATCCCGTCACGCTTGTAATAGGTTGACGGTTTAACATAAATTACAATATATAAATCTCCGGAAACACCTCCGTTCAGTCCGGCGTCGCCTTCGTGAGATAATCTCATTTTAGAACCGTTATCAACACCGGCAGGTATTTTTATCTCAAGTTTTTTTTCTTTTTGTTTAAGTCCCTGGCCTTTGCAATCAGGACAAGGGTCTGAGATTATGGTTCCTTTACCGTGACAGTGCGGGCAGGTGACAATTTGCGTAAAATGTCCCAAAACGGTTCTTGTTGTCTGTTGAACGCTTCCTCTGCCTCCGCATGTTTCGCAAGTTTTTGGCTTGGCGCCGTCTTTAGCTCCTGTGCCGTTGCATGTTTCGCAAGTTTCAAGGTGGTCAATTTTTATTTCTCTTGTCATGCCCCGAACTGCATCTTCAAAATCTATCTCAATATCAAGTCTTAAATCGTCGCCTCTTTGAGGTGCATTCGGATCTCTCCTTTGAGAGCCTCCGAATCCGAAACCTCCGCCAAAAAATGAATTAAAGATTTCTTCCAAATCTCCGAATCCGTTTGCAAACGGTCCGGCTGTATTAAATCCGGCATTTTGAAGTCCGTCTTCTCCGTACCTGTCATAAGTGGCACGCTTTTCATCGTCCATTAAAGTTTCGTATGCTTTGCCGAGCTCTTTAAATTTTGCTTCGGCTTCCGGTGCTTTGTTAATATCCGGATGCCACTTGCGTGCCATTTGTCTGAAAGCGCTTTTTATCTCATCTTTTGAGGCGTTTCTCGATACGCCTAATATTTCATAATAATCTGTCATTAATTTCTTCCGTACTATTCTCTGGCTGTGTCGCTAATCTTGTGCAACTGCCACATTAACCAAGGTTGGTCTTATAACCTTATCTCCCAATTTATATCCTTTTTGTAATTCCGCAATTATCGTATGCTCAGGTTTATCTTCACTGGGAGTCTGCATTACGGCCTCATGCATATTCGGGTCAAACTCTTCGCCAATTGCCTTAATAGTTTCAAGTCCGATTTTGCTCATTACATCATAAAAATTCTTATATGCCAAATTATAGCATTCTTTGACCTTTTCACAATCATCAACTGTTTCAATTGCTTTCAGTCCTCTTTCAAAATTGTCCATAACCTCAAGCAGTTTTGTAACTGTAGATTCAGCACCGTATTTAAGCAGCGCTTCTCTTTCTTGTGCCTGACGTTTTCTGAAATTATCAAAATCTGCGGCAAGTCTGATGTACTGGTCATTCAGTTTTTCATATTTTTCCTGCCATTCGTCTTTTTTGTCTTCAACAATTATTTCTTCAGGTTCATCTTTGTTTTCTTCAGAATTATCGCAATTTTCGTTTTCTGTTTGTTCATCAGTATTTTCTTCGGACGAAAATTCTATTTCTTCTTCCTTTTTTTGTCCTTTTTTAAATGGATTTTCCATTGTTTTCCCCCTTAACTATGATTATATAATATAATTATATGTTTTCAAATTGCAGATAAAGAGAATATTTATTTTTTTTTAACATTCTGTGTTAAAATAGGTTTATCAGGAGGATGTTATGAGAGCAGACGGGAGAGAAAATAATCAGTTAAGAGAGATAAAATTTACGCATAATTTTACAAAACATGCATTGGGTTCGGTACTTGTAGAATGCGGTGACACAAAAGTAATAGTAACGGCATCTGTCGACTTAAAAAAGCCTAAGTGGATGGGCGATGATGATAGTAGAGGCTGGGTTACTGCCGAATATTCACTTCTTCCTTCCGCTACAAATACCCGCTGTAAAAGGGAAAGAGATAAGGTTTCTGGAAGAACTCACGAAATTCAAAGACTAATAGGAAGAAGTCTGAGAGCCTGCGTTAACCTCGAAAAAATGCCCGGAATGACGATAACTATTGATGCCGATGTTATACAGGCTGACGGTGGAACCAGAACAGCCTCTATTTGCGGCGGGTATCTTGCTCTGAAAGATGCTGTTGAAAAACTCCTTAAGTCGGGTGATTTATCTGAAAATCCTATAATAGAACCTATTGGTGCAATTTCAATCGGTATTGTAAATGACGAGATATTACTGGATTTGTGTTACGAAGAAGATTCGCACGCACAGGTCGATTCCAATGTTATTTTAACCAAAAGTGGTAAAATTGTTGATTTTCAAACAACATCAGAAGGCGAACCATACGAATACGACCGTATGCTTGAGTTGTTCAAAACGGCTAAACAGGGTATTGATACAATTATTTCAAAATATTAATATCTTCTTGTAACCCAAATCAAATGGTAGCCGAATTGAGTCTTAACCGGGTCCGACACTTCGCCAATTTCGCCGTTGAAGGAGGCATCTTCAAACGGTTTAACCATCTGACCTTTGCCAAAACAGCCTAAATCTCCGCCCTGACGGCCTGACGGGCATTGTGAATATATCCTTGCGTAATATTTAAAATCATCAAACGTTTTTATTTGGCTTTTTAGCTTTATAGCATCCATTTCTGTCGGAACAAGTATGTGATTAGCACACACTGTTGATGGTTCCTTAGCGTTTGCACAAAGACAAATTATACCTGTTAAAAATAAAGCACTTAATAATTTTTTCATTTTACACCTCATTATTCAATACCATTTTAGCTTTTTTCCAAAGTTTGTCATATTCCTCAAAAGAGTATTCTTCGAGCGGTTTTTCGGCTAATTCTTCCATCTTGCGGAATCTTTGGGTGAATTTTTTGTTTGCTCTCAAAAGCGCCTGTTCGGCATCAATTTTATACCAGCGGGCAAGGTTTACGGTAGCAAAGAAGATATCGCCCATTTCATCTTCCATTTTATCTTTATCACCTGACAAAACAGCCTCTTCAAATTCTTTGTATTCGGATTTAATACATTCTTTTAAACTTTCGACCGAATCCCACTCAAAACCGATTTTAACGACTCTTTTGCTTATTTTCTGGGCGGACATTAGAGCCGATTGTGATTTGCTGATTCCGTCAAGAACAGATTTTCGGTCTTTTTTTTCTTCTTTTTTTAATTTGTCCCAATTGTTGAGAATTTCGTCAGTTGAATTAACTTTTTCATTCCCGAAAACGTGTGGGTGCCTGTGAATCAGTTTATCTGCAAGCTCTTTTGCAACATCTTCAATGTCAAATTCGTCGTTGTCTTTCGCTATTTGGGAGTGCAAAACTACCTGTAAAAGAACATCGCCGAGTTCTTCTCTAAGATTTGAAATATCACCATCATCTATAGCATCTACAGCTTCGTAAGCCTCTTCCAGCATATTTGGGCGCAAAGATTTATGCGTTTGCTCTCTGTCCCATTGACAACCGTTTTCGCTTCTCAGCGTTGCAACAATATCTACTAATCTCTCCAACTCTTTATACTTCATGGCATCATTATACAACCAAAATGCTATTATTGTGAATTATGTTTTTTGCTGATAATAAATCTGTGTACCAGATAAGTAACTGCTCCGGTAACTGCGCCGCCAATCAATGCATATTTTGCAATAAAGCTTGCTTTTATTCTTCTTGAAGCTTTTTTAATTGCTTTGAAAATTCCTTTTTCCATATCGTTTGGTTTTACAAAAGCATGTTTTTCTTCATTCCATGCAAGATTTATATTGTTTTTCATGTTTTGGAACCTGAGTTCATTTGCCGATTCCAGTTTTTGTTTTATAACCTTTTTATTTGAACCCAAATTCTTGTCTGTAACAGTTTTAAGGAATTCTTCCGGAGTTTTGCCGAGAGTTGCGCTGACTTCTTTGGAAGCTTCAGGGTTATTTCCCATCAACGTTCTTAATTCATCTGCCGAATTGACTTTACCTATTTTGCTGAGAACTTCGTTGCATTGTTCATAGGGTTCTTTTATTGATTTGTCGGCTTTTCTGGCATACTTGTTGTAAGCCGCACGTGCAAAGCTGTCTGAGGGTACTCCGTTTTTGATATAAGGATTTCTTGTAGCACCGACTACGGCACCGCCGATAGCACCGGCTCCGAGTCCGCAAAGCGCTGCTCCGCCCGAAGCGGTTTTGATAAGCTTGCCGTTTGAATTTCCGGTATTTGCATAATATCTTAAGGGTTCATTCGGACCGTATGAGAGTGGGGTCGAATTCGAATATGTCATGGAATAACACTCCTTGTTGCTACACATGCATGTTAAGTTTGGTCAATATTAAAAATTGCCTTTTTTTTTAAATTCTGATTAAATTATTTACAAAACTTTACGATTCATGAATTATGCTTCTTGTCTTTTTTTCTTATTTATTGTATAACCCCAATATAATTTACGAGGAGATAATTCTTAAAAATGAAAATAAGCGTAAAAGTTCCGGCTAGTTCGGCAAACATTGGCCCCGGTTTTGATTGTTTGGGAATAGCACTTCCCATATATAATACGGTTACTATAGAAGAAACAGTTCTTCCCGGTACCGGAATTCAGATAAATATGATGTCTGAAGATGAAGCTTTCGATGAAATGGCTTTCGAAAATATACCGAAGGACGAGAATAATATTGTATACAAAGCGGTAGAAATGCTTTATAACTCTATAGGTCAGGAACCTTCGGAATTGAAAATAAATATAGAATCGCAAATACCGATTGCGAGAGGATTAGGAAGCTCGTCATCGGTTATAGTGGGCGGATTGCTCGCAGCAAATCAGCTTTTGGGGAATCCCGCCGATGAAGCTGCACTTCTTGCTATTGCAACAGAAGTTGAAGGGCACCCTGACAACGTTGCTCCTGCAATTCTTGGCGGTTTCGTTCTCTCTAATCAGGAAGATGACGGAACAATTTCGTATTGCAAACTGGATTGGCCTGATGAATGGGATTTGACGGTTTGTATTCCGGATTTTGAGCTTTCAACGGACATCGCACGTTCTGTGTTGCCGAAGGAGGTTCCGATGCAGGATGCCGTATTTAATGCAAAACATTTGGGAATGTTGATTCACGCAATCCATACCAAAGACGAAAAACTTATGAAACAGGCGCTTCACGACAGATTGCATCAGCAATACAGAGAAAAACTTGTTCCGGGCATGAAAGAAATAATGGACGCATTAAGGCACGAAGACGGAATCTTAGGCTGTGTTTTGTCAGGTGCAGGTCCTACAATACTTGTTATTTCTCATAAATACGATTTGGATAAAATTAAATCTACAGTTAAGGAGATTTGGAACAATCAAAACATTAATGCCGATATAAGGACTCTAAAAGTCGAAGAAAACGGCGCAACTGTTTTAATCTAGTTAAAGTTCATTCCAGATATCGTTTAAAATCCGAAGTTCTTCAGCGATTTTTGGGTTTGCAAATATTTGTGCCAAAACAGCTTCATTTACATTTGTAAGCTGGTACCCGAAATCTTCTGTTCCGTCGCCGCCGGCTTTGTGCGAAAGTTCATGAAGCGTGGTTTCCAAAATCTTTGCGAAGCTTGCTTTATCCAGGTAATTTTTATCTATATAGAAACCTTTGCAACTCTCTTTTTCAATTATAGCTTCTGCCCGGGTATATTTATATTTGTCAATAGAATTTTCTTTTTTACTATTTGCATCAAATATGTATATTTTTGTATCAAGTTCGTCGTTGTTAAAATATGTTTTAAGTCCAGAAAGCGTATTTAAAGCCTTTTTTATGATAAGGATTTTTTGTCTTTCTGTTTCTGTAGGTTCAAAAACTTCATGCTGTTTTGCTTGGGCAAGTATGCTTGATACGCTTTTCATTCCGAGTTTTTCATAGTTGCTCGGAAACAGTTTATAACCGTTAGATATAAGGCTGTCTGCTACGTTGTCATCTAAAAATAGAACATCTTGTGCCAAATATTTATCATGGAATCTTATTGCACCATGATTACGATATTTTATAGCAGAACCAAGTTCGTCAACGAATCTGTCAAGTATGTCTTTCATTGCACATTTCTTATAAATAAAAGGTTCTAAACACTTTATAATTTGTTTTCGTTCTTCTCTATTTTTAGTTCTCGATTCCAGCCATCTGGTAATATAAACTGAAAAGTTTGAGCTCGAAATAGAAACTCTGTCACGTGAAGTGTCATAATATTCTGTCGGAATCTTTTCTTTTATAAAAATAGCGCCATTTTCTATATTGTTATAACTTCCTTCATATTCAAACTGTTGTCCTGCAATATATAACCCGCCCTTTTCACCTTTTGGAAGAATTTTGAACCCAAATAAATTATTTTCAAAATCAGGCTCTTTGAAATGTGGATTTGAGGAATGATAGAACCTGTTTATAGATTCTCTTATAGTTGACAAAAGTTTTTTGTCTGACGTTTCAAATTCAATAAAGTTTCCGTCAAATTCTTTTACCGGCTCTATTTTGTAATTCATAAGTTCGGAATCTAAGCGTTCATCTTTTTTGAGTCCGCAGGTTACTTCCCAATTCCCGGCACCGATTTTTACATTGGAGGCTTTATTTCCCATAAGGAGTTTAAGAGTAACCATCTTCAATCCTTCGCCGTAATTTCCGGCTGCTTTAACATTTTCGTGGCTTGATGATTCTCCGAGCAAAACAGCTTCTTTAAAGTTATAAGTTGATTTTCCTTCGATTCGAACTTTATATTTTCCTATACCTGCCGGAGTAAATATAAACTTAACTCCGTCAAGAGTTTGGCCGTGTCCGTCAAAAAAGTTCTGAAGCAAATCACGAACTATTTTATCAGTATTCCAGACGAGCGAATTATTATACTTGTCTGAAATATTTGATTGTATTTCAAAAGGTTCTTTAAACTCTTTTAGTTTAACTTTTTTAACTTTCATTTCACCTTTTGGTAATTCAAAATTAAAACTCCCTGTTAAACCTATTTGCGGAATCTCAAGAGGAATCATATCAGCTCTGTTAGTGGTTCCTGTTTTAATATCTTCATAATTATCAGTATATTTTTCAGGCGGATACATTGGCTCGGCCGTTTTTAAATACGGTGTCATCGGGTCGTAATTTAATACTGAAGTAGTAATTTCTTCATAGATTTTCGCTTTTTTAAGAGGGTTAACTTCTCCCTTTTCTGCAGCTTGTATAACTTTTTCCAGATTATTATTTGCCTGTTCAATTTCGGTCTGCAAATCGGATATCGTGCTGTTTGCCGAATCAATTTGACCGTTTAATCCTTGAATTTCCGTATCTAAATTGCTGATTTTTGTATCTGCACTTGAAATTATATTAGTCAGCATTTCAATCGTACCGTTTGCTTCATTAAGGTTTTTTGTAAGAGTTCTTATTAATTTCTCCGATTCAAATTTTGCGTTTTGCGTATCAATTTTTGCCTTTTTGGCAATCTTTTCAGCCAAACGGAAAACGGCAAGCGAAAGTTTAGTTAATAAATCCGCAAGTTTTAATCTGACTCTAGGAGCGGGTGCATCTTGTACTTTAATGTTTTTAACGGGTCTGATATTATATCCGCTACCGAAATTTACACAAGGGTGATTTATAACATTATGATTTATTGAATTGTAATTGGAATAATTTTGTATTTTTAAATTCATTTTCAGCGTTCGGAATTGTAATATATTTTTTCTAAAACTGCTGAAATTTTTTTTTGCTAGTAATTGTTAATTGATTTATAAAAATATTCAATCCATCTTACTAAGTCAGTAAGCTCGTAAGGTTTTGGTAAATATAAATCCGCACCCGCATTAAGAACAGCTGTTTTGTCATGCATAGAAGCCGTAACAATGATTTTTGAATTGACAAAATTGCCGTTTGACTTAATTTTTTTGCAATATTCAAGACTTTCGAGATTATCACCGCTGTCGAGAATAAGTATAGAGGGCTGTATGGCTTCTTCCTCATTAATATTATCGGTAACATCATATCCCTGAAGCTCCAGCGTTGTTCTAATCAGAAGTGCAAGTGATTCATCGGGTTCATTTATATAAATTTTTTTATTTGCAGTATTACTGTTATCAATAGTACCGCCTGTCAGTTTGACTCGGTCGATTATATAGCTCGAGCCTGCAGGAATTTTTGCCGTCTTCTTGAGCGCATATAATCTCTCGATTAAAGCATCGGAAGTTTTTATCAGTTCGTAATCCTTCAGAATCCCGCCGATTTGTATGGAAACAAAATTAACTCTCATTCCGGCGAATCTGTCCCCTTTAACGAGCATATAGCCTCTTTTTGAGTCTGAATCGGAATAAAATTTCGGAGCGACCGTATCAAACGCAAAAGCAAGATATGCTGCGACTTTTTCTGCTTTGAAAGGGTTTGTTACGAGTATAAAATTGCCTGAATCAAGCTGCCCCAGAAAATCTTCAGGTTCGGTCGTTGAATTTATTATTGCAACAAGTGCCTGTACAAGCTTATCTCCGGCTATATCGGAATATACGCTTTTGTATTCTTCAAAATTATCCATTCCGATTAGTAGAACAGCTTGGTCACCTTCGGAATTCAAAATCCTTTTAAGTGTTTTTATGGTTATTTTGTTATTAGGCAAAAGAGTTTTGTTATCAAGATTTGATTCAATCTCACGCCGTAAATGTGCGTTTATTCTTGTTTTAAATTCGTCAATATTTACCGGCTCGCTCCAGAAATCGTCTGCACCGCTGTTTAATATACCAATTCTGTCCGTTGTATCTGCAGATTTGGAAAGCACTACTATAACAGGTCTTGTATTGTAGGTTAAAGCTCTTATTCTTTCGCATATTGTATTCAGAGAATCTCCGATGCTGTCTGAAATTATTATTAATTCCGGTTCTGTTTGTTGAATTTCTCTGAGGGCATCTTTCATATTTTTGGCAATAATTGCGGAATTTTGTTCCCCGTCAAGAGCTCTTTTATATTTTATTGAAAGTTCTTTTCTTTTATCTATAATCAGGATTTTCGAGAGCATTTCAGCGCCTCCTCAGGATTATAAACATTAAATTTTATCTGAAATTCGGTGCCTTGATTTACACGGCTTGAAACCGAAATCTGTCCGCCCATTTTTTCAACCAGCGTTTTTGTAATATATAAACCTAAGCCGTTGCCTTGAGTTTTGCTCGTCAAATGATTTTCTATACGGCTGAATTTTTTGAACAATTTATCAAAATCTTCTTCTTTTATTCCGACACCTTCGTCAGAAATTTTTATATAAATATAATCTTCCCTGAGTTCTGTTGAAATCGTAATCGTCGTATTATCTTCGGAATACTTACCCGCATTGTCTATGATGTTTGTGATTATCTGCTGAAATTTATCCTCGTCCAAATTCGCAAACAGTTCGTTTTTATCCCGATTAAATACAAAATGATGTGTCTTATACTTATTCGTAAACAGAGGAATAATTCTCTCAATACCGGAATTAATATCAACTTTTTTCAAAATTAGCTGTTCTGAGTTTTCTTTTGAAACGGTCAAAATATTTTCAACAAGATTGATAAGCCGGTTCGATTGTTCTTCGATAATTTTAATGAATTTTTTTTTGTTATCATCATCAAGCTTGTCCCACGAGCCGAGAAGCGTTTGCGAAAAACCTCTGATACTTGTCAGAGGTGTTCTCATTTCATGTGAAACTGTTGATATTATTTCGTCTTGTAAAGTCATAATTTAAGTTAATTTGTGGATAGGTGAGTATACTATAGAGTTAACCCCTTTACCCCTTTACTCCTCTTCGGTCATAAACTCTTTTTTTGCTTCTTCTATAGCATCAGTAAGAATATCCAGCTGGTCAGGTGCAAAAGTAACTCCTTTTTTTGTAGGAAGCCATGTTGCACCGTCATCTGTGGTATAAAAAATTCTTAAGTTAAAATAACTTTTTCCCTTATATTCCGAAATAGAAATTTGCAACTGCTCTGTGTCTGTTCTTTGAATACTAGCTAATAATTTTCCTGCCATAATTTTATCTCCTTTATATCTCTAATAATCAATTTTATACCCATTTTTAACGACTCTCGATGTGCAAGACAGGCCGTTAGTAACACTTTTAGTGCACCCGGCAGTTTCATTCGGAAGAGGCTTGCTTAGGAGTAAAAAACTGCTTAAACGGTCAGAACCTGCCGGTATCATGTGGCAGCTGTCAGTTAACCCGAATAAAAATATATCCCTGCCGTATCTATTTGGGGATTTATCACCGTTAACGTCTATGATAATCGATTCTATAAGCGGATCTTCTGCGCCGCTTTCGGGAAATTTTGCTTTTAAAACTCCATAGTAGGCACCGAGTTTTGGGCTAATTGCATAACCTTTGGCAAATGCTGTCAGTGCCGGAGATGCTGTTCCGCCATCATATGCTTTTGCATCATAACCAGAAAGGCTTGCTAAGTTTCTTACTTTGAAAAACTGCGATGCATTTTTGAACAAACCGTTGTCGTTGATTATTGGTGTAGTTCCGGATTCACCTATATCATCTTTTGTAATTTTGGAATGTCCGGTAAATATTGCTCCATCCGAGTTCTTTTCATTAGCAAATTGTATAAGCGCCTGACATCCGGATTCAATCGCTTCAACAGAACGACCTAAAGCCGCTCCGTTAGCTCTGTTTTCAATACTTATACTCAATGATGGGAGCGTAAGTGCTGCTGCAATACCTACAATGCTGAGTGCTATCAGTAATTCAGCTATTGTGAACCCATTTTTTAATTCAATCTTCATAACTCTTTATCCTCTTGTTTTAATTGATTATAACATACAAAAGTAATAATTGTTAATAATTTGTCTAATGCAATAATTTGGTTTAATATGGAATTATGGAAAAGGGAAAGATTGTCGTAGTTGATGATGAGAGAATTGTTACCTCAGCTTTTTCAACATTGTTAAAGGTTGAGGGATTTTCTGATGCGCATTTCTTTAACAACCCTTTGGAGGCACTTGAATTCATTAAGAGTAATGCGCCGGACTTGGTAATTTCGGATTTTTTGATGCCGGAAATGAACGGTCTGGAGTTTCTTACCGAAGTTAAAAAGCTTTATCCCGATGTCAGCAGAATAATACTAACCGGATATGCGGATAAAGCTAATGCAATAAAAGCTATCAATGAAGTAGGGTTATATAAATATATCGAAAAGCCCTGGAGTAATGACGATTTAATAATTAATATAAAAAACGGTATTGAGAGAAGCTATTTGCAGGCACAGCTTAAACAAAAGATTTCTGAGCTCGAAGCTGCAAAACAAGAACTTGAAAAGTATTCGCAAAACCTTGAAACAATTGTTGAAGAACGAACGGCTGATTTAAAACAGTCCAACGCAAAACTTTCAGGTATAGTTAACTATTGCGCAGACGGGATTGTAATAATAAACGAAGACGGCATTATTGAACAGGTAAATCCCGCTTGTGAAAATATGATAGGTATGGTTAACAGCAAGATTATCGGTGCTACGATTGACGATTTCATTTTTAGTAAAAAAACATTTATTTCAAAAGAATTGCACATATCCGACGACAATGAACTGTTTTTGAGAGATTTCTGTATTAAAAATCCTTTAAGCAATAACCTGATTCCTGTTGAAATAAGTTTTGCAAGAATAAATCCTGATGATGAATTTAAGAGATTTGTCGGTGTAATCAGAGATGTTACCGAGCAGAAAAAATCCGATAAATTAAGAGATGATTTTATAGCGACATTAACGCATGATTTGCGAACTCCTTTGTTAGCGGCGATTCAGACTTTGACTTTCTTTTTGGAAGGCGCAATCGGACAGTTGGATGACAAACAAAAATTACTTCTCTCCACAATGCAAAAAAGCAACGAGGATTTGCTCGGGTTAGTTAATGCGTTACTTGAAGTTTATAAGTATGATGCTGAAAAATTAATTTTGAACAAGAAAGATTTTAATATATACGAACTGACAAAGCTGGTTTATGATGAGTTAAAACCTTTGGCAGACAAAAAGAATATAAATTTCACGATTGATTGTGAAGACAGAGGTATGGTAATTAATGCCGACAGAAGTGAAATTAGACGGGTAATCTGTAATTTATGCGGAAATGCAATTAATTATACCGGTGAAAACGGCAAAGTTGTAATTACAATTAAAAATGAAAAGGATGACCTGATCTTTTCCGTATCAGATAACGGTTCGGGAATCGCAGCTGTTGATATTCCTAACATGTTCCAGAGATTTTCGCAGGGTACAAGTACAAAACGCTCTACTGGAACAGGCTTGGGTTTGTATTTGTCAAGGCAGATTATTGAATCCCACGGCGGAAAAATCTGGGTTGAAAGTGTTTTAAATAAAGGAAGTGAGTTTTCTTTTCTTTTGACGGATGTGGTAAAACTTCCTGTTGCAAACGGGGGTGTAAAATGATTAATGTGCTTTTGGTGGAAGATCACGAATTGTACAGAATGGGGCTAAGTATGGCTCTTGAAAAAGCTGGAGATATTAATTTGGTTTCAGAGGCTTCTGACGGCGTTGACGGAGTTAAAAAGGCCAGAGAATATTCACCGAACGTGATTTTAATGGATATCGGACTCCCAAATATGGACGGTATTGAAGCAACTGCCAGAATAAAAGAGTTTTTGCCGGAGGCGAAAATATTGATTCTTACCTCCCGTAACGGAGAACAGGATGTTCTTGGAGCTTTCGCAGCTGGAGCAGACGGGTATGTTATGAAGGGCGCGACTCCTGAACAAACGATTACTGCAATAAAAGCAGTAAATGAAGGTGTGGGCTGGATTGATCCGGCTATAGCAAAAGTGGTTTTTTCAAGTATAGGTAAATCTTCAAGTCCAAGTTTGGCTTCAAACGGCGTTACAAATGACAGAACTAAAAATTCATACGGACTTACAGAAAGAGAACTGGATGTTCTGGAGCTTATGGTTGACGGATTATCGAATCCTCAGATAGCTGAAAAGTTAATTATAACGAGAGCAACTGCAAAGGCGCATGTACACAGTATTTTACAAAAACTGTGTGCTGCAACCAGAACCCAGGCGACTGTTATGGCAATGAAAGAAGGGTTGGTATAATGTTTTCAACTTTGGCGGGTTCAATAATGGCGGTAAAGGTTCATTTTAATCAAATGAAATATCCTGTAATGAAAAGACGCGACCATATTGTTGCGGAAAAGCTTTATAAAAATGAAGTTGAAAAAGTTGAGGTAAAAGAAAAATACGAAAAAAGCATTATGCCTGAATCAGGCTATATGACGGTTGCAGAGTATGAAGCAAAATCCAGAGCAAAATCAAAGGCGGAAATAAATCCCGAGGAAGGAAAAATTCCTAAGGATTCCAATATGGTATATGTTCCGCAAAAGACATTTAAACTCGTAAAATACAATGATCCGATAGGAAGTCCTGAGTTAAGCTTGCCGAGAAAATTGAATTTTGACAGACAAATTAATGCTCAGGGTATTATTTCCGGCGATAAAACAATGCTTGTTTACCCTGCGGTTTATTATTATGCCGAAGCTGACTGCACGTCTTGCGATTTGTTCATGATAAAACTGGATTCTTCTTTAACTGAGGTTGAAAAAGTTATGCGTGCAAACATTGTTAAGAAGGAAGAAAAACCTTTAATTTCGACTGACAAAGATATTGATACAAAATTTATTTTCAGGACACTTACTCCTATAGACTTTTCAAGCGACAATAAAAAACTTGTGGTTAAAGAAAAAGTCGGGCATCGTCATGACGGAATCTGGAAAACAGATTTGTGGGTATATGATTTTGAAAAAAATTCGGCTGTTAAATTACCTCAAATACGTGATGCTATAGTAAATTACTGGATGAATAAAGACGGAACAGATTTTGAAGAAAAACGCTGGGATATTTATCCATTGGGATTTGATGCAAATAATGATGATAGGGTTATCGTAAGTGCGTATGCTTATACCGGCGACGTACCGCGATTTTTAGGTACGTGGAGTATAGATGTGGAAGGTGAAAATGCCAAGCTGGAAGACCTTGACGGTATCAGTGTACAGGTATCTGTTATAGGCTACAGACTGGCGGAAGATTCCGTAAAGGATCCTTATGAGGCGGAATTTGATGCAAGACAAGCCAAAGAGCTTGAAAAAGCCGAAAATAAAAAATTAAAAGAAGCTGAAAAATTTGACAAACAGGTTAAGAAACTTCAATACGAACGCCAAATCAGACAGATGGATATGGATACAATGATGCAGATTCGTGAACGTAAGATGGAGCAAAAAGAATTTAAGAAGAATTCAAAAGATAAGAAAAAAAGCGGTTCAACAAGTGAACTTTAAATTGTTAATATTTCTTTATAAAAAAGCAAATTTTAGAATTTACCCGTTTTATTATGTTAGCAGTTAATATGGAAAGTAATGTGTGGTAAAAGCTGTATCTGAAACATACAATTACAACGGAATCGAATATGAGCGCAGAAGCAGAAATGACACTCGTAACGGCGTTATACTTGCGACTGTTGCTTCCGGCATGATAATGTCTGCTTTGCCTTCATTTTCCAATCCTTTTTTAAAACAAATGAAAAAAGAGCATCAATACAACGGACTTTATAAAGATGCTTTTTATAAATCGGTTAAATTATCAGGACTTATTGAAAAGGGATTGCTTGTTTCTGATACTCAATTTAGGGATTCTCTTGAAAGAAGACTTTACGAATCAGGTCAAAAAGTGTTTGACGGAGATATCAAAGCCGGCCTGAACGCTTGTTATGTACCGGAACTCAGGATTATTAAGCTCAATACGGAAAAAGCTACTATTTCCGGATTTCATGAACTTGGGCATGCTATGAATCATTTGAAAGGTAAGTTCGGAAAGTTTATGCAAAAATGCAGAGTTCCCGGGTACGCTGTAGCGGGTTTTATGGAAATGATTGCAATAGCATCAAGAACAAAACCTAAAGAAGCAAAACGTAATATTTGGGATGTTATTCTTGACAATTGCGGTTTGATAGCGTTTGCAGGGATGGTGCCGACAGTTATTGAAGAAGCTATGGCAAGCAGAAACGGTATAAAACTTGCACAACAGGCAGGTCTAAAAACTCCGTTGTTAAAGAATTTAAGAAAATTTTACGGCAAAGCACTTTTAAGTTATGCCGGATATGCAGTTTTAACTGGATTGTCCGTTTTTGCTACAGGCGAAATTATGCAGATGTTTACAAGACCTAAGAAACTTGATAATTAATTTTCATAAGTATTTATTTGTTTATCCTCAGAATCAAATACTTGGAGCTTTGTTCTTTCTCCGTTTTCATATTCCGATTTGAGTGTTTTTATTGTTTTATATTCCTGATTATAAATTTTTTCTTCTGTTTTTAAACCGTTGTCATAAATTGATTCAATGGTAATACTGTTTTCGGGCGAACTTGAATCGTAATATGTGAACCATTTTATATCTGCTCCGTCGTAATTTATAGTCATACTTTTTAAAGTATTTCCGTTTTCATCATAAAATATGTGTTCCTGTCTGTATCCGGATTCGCCGTCCAGATATTCTTTTTTTACTGAAATGACGTTCCCGGCGCCGTCTTTCATTTCGTATTTTATCGGTTCGGAATCATCATAATGCCATTCTTCGGCGAACTTCGTTTTTTTCTTTTTGTCATAAACGGTGTGTTTTAAAGGCTTGTATGGTTCAGCTGTTTCATCAAAAACCCAGTTTTCATTATCATTTTTTAACACAACTGTGTTTTCGACTTCATATTCCTGTCCGTTATAACCTTGAGTTAAATATGTTACATTTCCGTTTGAGTCAATTATTGCTGTCTGCAAATCATGCCTTGAATAACGGCCTGATGTTCCGGATACCGGATTTTGCAGAACCATAATAATTTCCTTAGTTTTGGGATTCTGCTTGAGCATGTAAATTCCCTGAGCTTCATCTAGAATTTTATTGATTTTCTCTTTTGTAGCGGGTGTAAGCTCAGATATTTCCGCAATTGCTTCGAGAGGAAGATAGTATGCGGATTCGGAGTACAAATTTGTCTTAACTGCGTTCTCAGCCTTTGTTGAAACTTTGGTAGAGGTACTGGTTTTTGTATTATTGACAACGACCTCTTTTTTATTCGGGTTTGAAGTTATATCTCTCTCAATTAAAAATACTCCTATAGCACTTGCAGCAACGGCCAGTGTCGCTATTAAACAAATTATTCTCTTATTTTTCATAATTAAATACCCCTTATGTTTATATTATAAATATCATATAATTTATTATCAATATTATTTTCATGATAAAATCAGAATTAATCCATCACGAATTAAATTTTTGTTGAAAATAAAGGGGTATCCGGTTGTGGGCATATTAGAGCAATTAAAAGGAAGTATTATAGTTTCATCACAGGCAATGCCTGATGAACCTTTTTATGATGAAAAATGTATGATAGCTATGATGCAGTCCGTTATTAACGGAGGTGCAGATGGATTTAGAGTGGCCGGTGCAAGGGATGTAAGGAACGCTAAAATGTTCGGCGTTCCTGTTATAGGGCTGACCAAACCTGATAAATTGCCGGAAAATCGTGATAGTGTTGTTTATATTACTCCGACAATTAAAGATGTTGATTTATTAGCAGATGCAGGAGCGGATATAATAGCATTTGACGGCACCCCGAGAAAACGAGAAGGTTGTACTTTGGATGATATTATAAATCGGGTTCATGAGTTCGGCAGAATTGCGATGGCAGACATTTCGACATTGGAAGAAGGTATAAATTGTTCTAACCTTGGTGCTGATATAATATCCACTACGCTTTCGGGGTATACAGATGAATCTAAAGATTCTTGTGAAGGCCCCGATTTCAAACTTCTCGAAGGTTTGGTTAAAAGGATTGATAAACCTGTAGTTCTGGAAGGTAGAATCTGGAATCCCGAGGAGGTTAAAAAGGCTTTTGAACTCGGCGCATATGCCGTTGTAATAGGTTCGGTAATAACAAGACCTCAATTAATAGTTAAAAGATTTTTGGAGTATGAAAATGTATAAAGCATTAGCGTTTGATATCGGCGGAACAAAAATATACACCACTGTAATTAATGAAAACGGAAAAATAGAATATTCTCCTCAAAAATTTTCTACTCCCAAGACGATAGAAGGTATAGTAGAAATTTTAAAAAGCCAAATCGAATTGCATGAAAACGAAGTTGATGTAATTGCAATTGCTACTGCCGGTGCTGTAAACAATGAAAATACAGCTGTTATAGGTTCAACAGGCAACCTTGTCGAAGGGTATTATACGATTGATTTTCAGTCGCTTTCAGGCAAACCTGTATTTCTGGAAAATGATGCAAATTCCGCAGCTTGGGCTGAATATAAGCTGGGCTCTTCAAAAGATACGGCAGTTTCCGTTATGCTTACTCTCGGAACAGGGGTTGGAGGCGGAATTATAATAAATGATAAACTTCTTAAAGGGAAATCAGGTGCGGCCGGAGAAATGCATTTTAAAATGTATTCCGACCAAAGAAGAAAGTGCTCGTGCGGAAGTTGGGATTGTTATGAGGCGTATGCTTCAGGTACGGGCTTAAAACGAACGGCTGAAGAAATACTGGAGAATTCGAACGTTACTTCATACGATGTTATAGAGGGTTTGAAAAAGGGCGATGAAAAGATGAAATCTGTTTTCGACCGTTGGCAGAATGATGTTACTTTGGGAATAATTGGGCTTGCAAATATTTTTGACCCGGATTGTGTTGTGCTTTCAGGCTCAATGGCAGAGTTTGTTGACGTTCAAACCGTTGAAAATGTTGTTAACCGGAATATTGTTACATCTCCGACTTCAGTAAGATTGGCTTCGGCAGGTAATTTTTCCGGCATGATAGGAGTTTCTCTCCTTGCAATAAACAGTTTTGTTAATAAATAATTGAAATAATATATTTTTTAATGTAAAAGTGGGTATATGGGAAAAGCTAAGACCAGAAATCTAAACCGAAATATAAATGATAAATTCAGGTATATGACCAGGGAGTCTGCACTGAAGAAAGTGGTTGAAAGCCTGGGCTCTCAGCCTGATATTATAGATACGATTACCCTGTTTGATTTTACGGCGGAAGAAATGCTTGAAGCCGGCGCCGAATACGAAGATGTCATGGCACTGGGCGGATTGGTCAGCTAAATTACCGTAAAATTAAAGTTTTGCTTGTTCAACACGTTCTTTAAAAATCTTTACGTATTTAAGATACATTTCTGTTAAGTGCTGAAACTCGTCATCCGGAATATCTTCCATGAATTTGTTCTCAAATTCAATCAGCGGTAATATATTTTTAGTGATGTAATTATTACCTTTTTGTGTGAAATGTATGTGCATATTTGGGTATTTACCGGCTTTCAATTCTATAATTCCGTCCCTCTCAAACTTCTTAATAGTGGAATTTATAGTTTTTTTGCTGATATAACTTGCACTTGAAATATCTTTTTGTAAGCACCCTTCGCCAAGCTCCAGTATCGCAAACAATATTGCGTAATCACTGTCAGATAAATTTTTACTTTGAAGCAAACTCTGATATGCACTGTCAATATTGCAGAGCATGCTGTTCAGTGATTTAACTTTTGAGCTTATTTTGATATTCATATAAATATAATATCACAAATTCTAATATACAATTGTAACAATTTTTTAATGGTCTGATTAAGGACTATTGCATTTTTTTTTTATACGTGATATCGTTAATTCAGCATTTTTTAAGGAGATAATATATGTTTGGTTTAAAAGAAAAAACAACTGATAACGAAAAGTTATTAAGCAAAAATGTTACAGCACCCAATTCAAAAGAAATAGCCTCCAATCAACACAGTTCATCTGCGCAATTGTCAATTTCTGATGAAGAAGTAAAAAAACTTGATGCTATATACAGCTCTTGGGGCGACACAGTTCATTATTCGAGCGATCCTAAGGTTTTCAGAGGATGTGAGGGCTCTTATATGTATGATGACAAAGATACCCCGTATCTTGATTTACAGATGATGTATTCGGCTGCTAATTTCGGTTACAGAAATCAAAGAATTACTGATGCCGTAATTGACCAAATGAATACGATGCCACAGTTAACTCCAAAATTTTTACAACCTTACAAATCATTACTCTCTGAAAAAATGGAAAAAATGATTGAAGCAAGATTCCACGAAAAAGGAAGAATGCATTTTAACGTTGGCGGAGCTCAAGCTAACGAAGACGCTATAAAAGTCGTTAGAAATTATACAAAAAGAAATGGTATGTTTGCATTCCAGGGCGGATATCACGGAAGAACAATTGCCGCAACTTGTATAACTTCAAGTTTCCGCTACAGAGAAAAATACGGACACTTCGGTGACCGAGCAAATTTCGTTCCGTTCCCGTACTGCTTCAGATGCCCATACGGTATGAATTGCGAATCTTGTAATCATTTCTGCGTAAAACAATTCGCAAGAAATTTTGAGAGCGAATACAAAGCAATTTATGATCCAAAAACTAAAGAATGTGAATATAAAGCATTTATAGGTGAGCCGATTTTGGGTACCGGCGGTTACATTAATCCTCCGGAATGGTACTGGAAGGAAATGAAACAAGTTCTTGATGACCACGGCATTATGCTCGTAATTGATGAAGTTCAGATGGGTATGTTCAGAACCGGTAAACTCTGGGCTATCGAAAATTACGGAATCGTTCCGGATGTTATGACATTTGCAAAATCTATTACAAACGGTATGAATCCGCTTGCAGGGTTCTGGGCTAAGGAAAAATATATCGCTCCTGATGTATTTACTCCCGGAAGTGCTCATTCTACATACTGTTCAAATCCGATAGGTGTAAGAGCCGCTTATGAAGTTATGTCAATTGTCGAAGAACAGGAAAAAACTCTCGAAAGTGAAATTCAGAGAAAATCGGCATTGTTTATGCGCGGTTTGAATTACCTTAAAAATAAATATCCTGAAGTTGGTGATGTCGGCGGTATCGGCTTTGCCCTAAGAATAGAATTAACTCAAAAAGACGGTATTACTCCGAACAGAGAACTTTGTGACGCTATGCAGGAAGAAGGTCTGAAGGGTGATTTATCATACCAAGGTAAGAAATGCGGTCTTGTTCTTAACAATGGTGGGTTCTATAAGAATATTATCACTCTTGTTCCGCAATTATACATTTCCGATGCGGAAATCGAAATGTCGATTGACCTGTTAGACCAATTGCTTAGCAGATTGACAAAATAGGGGTAAATAGATTTTGTCATTAGACTTTATTTTAAAACATACAGGGGTAAATGATAAACCCAAAGGTGCTGTGCTTTTGTTCCACGGGCTTACGGGCAGTCCTTTTGAATTGAAAAAATACGGTCAGTTTTTGTACAATAACGGTTATGATGTTTATGCCGAATGCTTGCCGGGGCATGGCGAGAAATGGGAAGAAATTTATACGGTTAAATATCAGGATTGGCTTGATTTTGCCTATTCTAAATTCTCTGAATTAAAATCCGAATACGAAAATGTTTTTGTGTCAGGACTTTGTCTAGGTGCTGTTTTGGCACTTGCTGTCGGAATTAAATATAAAGAAGAGGTTTCAGGAATTATATCACTCTCTACAACTCTGTTTTTGGATGGGTGGAGATTACCGTGGTATAAGTGTTTTATGCCGATTGCACTTTCTACAATCTTAAAGTTTTACTACAATTATCCCGAGTGCGAACCTCACGGAATTAAAAATATTAAAACCAGAAATGCTGTGAAAAAACTTCTTGAAAAAGGTGATGTCGGAATGAATGATTTTCCGATGACCGGTTTTAAAGAGCTGCTTTCCCTTTCGGCTTATGTCAGACGGAATTTAAACAAAGTTATTTCTCCGATTTTGATAATTCATTCTAAAGAAGATGATTTGACCAGTACAAAATCAGCAGAAACCGTCAATAAAAGAATTTCATCGTCTGATAAGGAATATATAATTCTCTATGACAGCTATCACATGGTTTTGTATGATAATGAGAAAGAGTTTGTCTTCAATAAGTCGCTTAATTTTATGGATGCACATTTGAATATCGCACATGAAGAAGGGCGGTTGCTATGTGTTTAAAAATATTAACGATTTTATTTGTTATTTTAGCAGGGGTGTTATCTGTTCAGTTGCTCACTTTAATTTCGGGAGTGAATAAAAAGCTCAGTCCTATGGGTGCATCAGATTACTTTTCATGGATTTCGGCGGTTATGTTGCTATATGTTACTTGTGCGATTTCTCTTGTGTTTTATGTGCCGGGTATTTATTCAAAAGTTATAATGTTGTTTTTTGGAATAATTCCTTTTGTTATAGGCAATTTATCAAATTACAAATATTTAAAACTATATACTGTTTTTCAACTTTTATGTGTTATTATAAGTGGTATATACGTTATGGTTTTATAAGCTTATGAGAGTATTTTGTAAAAGATTTATAATATTATTTTTGATTTTTAACCTTATCTTTTCGCCGGCGTTTGCGCGAGAAACATTTAAGGCATTCGGAAGTGTAGATAGGGAATTCTCTACAAAGAAAATCCCTTCTGAAATAGTTGTACGAATTGATGAGGATAATAAACTCCCGGATGGAACGATAATTCCCGCCGGTTCTTCAATAATATGCAACATTATGCAAGTTCAGCTCGAGCGCAGATGGCATAAATCAGGTTACATACTTTGCAAGTTAAAAGGCTATATTCCAGGTGTTGAGGACGGTGCTGTAGCAACAGAAGAAACGAAAGAAGAAACAGTGACTAAGGATAAAACAGCTTCTGTGGGTGATGTTGCGAAGTCGGTTGCAATAGAAAAAGTATCTTCAATAGTTGATTTATCCGATAAAAATATATATATGACGGTAAGAAAATATGAGAATATAGATGGAAAAGATGCTGCAATTTTGACTACAGAAATAGTTGTAACTCAAGCGGCAGGTATTGTTGGATCATGCTTTATTTTCTTTGCGCCTGTAGATATTGCGTATTTCTTTACAAAAGGTGCAATAAGAAGGGAAAAACATCATAATTGGTTTAAAGCGGGCGTTTATGATGCATATGATAATTCGATTTTCTGGTTTGGTTTAAAGGGTAAGCCGATTGATTTGGAAGCGGCTGATAAGGTTAAAATCCAAACAATCAGCGAAAAGAAAGCTAATAAACTCAGTCCTAAAATAGCTAAACGTAATAAAAAATTAGCGATTAAAAATGAGAAAAAAGCTGCAAAACTTGAGGCAAAGAATCAGAAAAAGTTAGCAAAATGGGCAAAGGAAAAGGAAAAAAATCCCGAAAAATTTGAGAAAAAAATGGAAAGGCTAAGAATAAAGCAGGAAGAACGGGAAGAACGCATTGCCTGGGAAATCGAAGAACAGCAAGAAATCTTAGCACGCAGAGCCGAAAAAGCCAAATTAAAAAAAGAGCGCAAAGAAGAAAAAAAACAATTGAAGCAGGAAAAATTAAAACAGAAAGCTGAGCGGAAAGCTGAAAAGAAAGCGCTTAAAGCTAAACAGAAAGCCGAAAAGAAGTCAAAATAGGTCGATTTAATATCAATGTCGTCGAACAGATGCTGTTATTTTGATGATATTAAATAGTGAGACTAGTGTTCATACCCCAGTATTTATAATAGAGATGCTCAAATTGTTAAGAAATGTAACGATTTCTTTAAAAACTGAAATTGAAAACTTTTTATATACTTTATATATATGTAAGATGTAAAACAAAAAATTTAAACCTAATCCTTTCCCTTAATATTCCCCTAAATTCTGCTTCTCTTCGAGAAGCTTTTTTTTACTTAGAGGGGATAATGGATTTTAAAGGAATTTTAGTTTCAGCTACGAGGGTTTTGAATTTATCGTCTTTGTAAGCGTATATTTTGACTGTATAGTTATTCAATTCGCGTTTAGTAAAGATTGCTTTTCTGAACTTAACGGAACATTCATTTGAATCAAATCCTCCGACCGGCAATGGTTTGCTTTTGTCTGCTACAATAGCGGTAACTGTTTCCAGCTGTTTATCACCGGAGCACAGGACAAAGTCTGCTTTAAGGTGTGTGATATCTGAGCTCGAAGTGTTTACAAATTTATAGACCGCTCTCAATGGATATGTAAACAGAATTTTCTTTACTCTGAAGGAATCAAGTATAACATCTAAATCATTTTTGTAGATAACTTTTCTTTTGATAAACAAATCAATAGTGTGAATTTTATGTCTGTAATATTTAGCCTGAGTTGTCCTGCCTTCAAGGTCTGCTATATTTGCCGCTTTCATGAGTGCTGAACAATAAACGCCATAGTCTATATTTTGAGGGACTCTGTCAAGCAAGTATTCAAAATATTTTATAGCTTTTTCCGGATCTGAATCAGAAAGTACTATTCCGAGTTTGTATTTAATGCTTAAATTATCCGGACAATACTTTTCAACTTTTTTAAGGTATCGCACCGCATCACTATTGTATCCCATTTTTACAATTGTATCGGCTGTTTTTATATAGGAATTTATTATTCTTTCTTTTATTGATTGTTCAACCACCTTATCTTTTTTCTTAAATTTGTTATAGTAAAATTCTGCTTTTTCGTAGCTTTTTGCGGCTGAAATGAATTTACTGATTGAATAATATTTATCTCCAATTACTATGTAAGAGCGGGTTTTGAATTTAATAAGTCGTTTATCATAATAATCTTTTGTAGCTGTCAATAACTGTTCTGCTTCATCAAATTTTTCCTGGTTCGCTAAAATACAAATCAATTTGTAGTGTGCTCTATAGTCGCCCGGTTTTGCTTTTTGAACAGCAGATTCAAATGCAATCTGGGCCTTCTCATAATCGCCTACTGTTTCATACAACGTTCCGATGTGCATACAGATGGAATATTTCTTATCCTTAATGTCGCTTAGTAAGTCTTTGTTTGATTGAATAAACTGTTCTGCAAGCTGTTTATCAATAGTATTTTGTGCTGTCTGGTCAACATAAATATTTTTAATCATCTCGTGTCTGGCATGTAGAGATAGGCATACCGTAAAAACAAATGCAAATAAAAGAGAAAGCATAATGGTTCTAACATATTCTGTAATTATCTCTTTTGTGCTTTTTCTGTAGTTGTATATGGTTATTTTCTTTTTTTCTTTAATCATTTAATTCCTGTAGATTGATTGAATCAGGTCCGCAAATTTCAATAAGTTTATCATAAATTTCTTCAACTGCTTTTTTGTTATTTAATTCAAATATTGCTGACAGTTTAATTTTACCTGGTGATTCAAGTAATTTTTTGGAGGAAAATTCTTCGACATTATCGGACGATGAGAGAATATAATCATTGACTTTGGTTAAAAAATCGTACTGACAGTAGATGATAACTTTATATCTTCTGCTGCGCTTAGTGCTTGTAGGAATAAATTTTCTTTCAAAAACTCTTATTAAAGTCAAAACTGCAACCGAAATGATTGTCGTAAATGCTGCAATATCAAACATTCCGACACCGCAAGTCATACCAATTGCAGCACTTATCCATAATGTAGCTGCAGTAGTCAAGCCTATAATCATAGGACCGTTTCTTAAAACTGTTCCTGCGCCGATAAAACCGATACCGGTGACTATTTGTGCAGCAACACGGCCGGTATCTCTTATACCTGTTGCCTGATTTACTATAACGTTGTCACCGTCAGCAAATGTCGGGAATCCGTATATTGAAATTATAGTGAATATGCAAGCTCCCAAACAGACTAAAATATGGGTTCTTAAGCCTGCATATTTGTTTGTAAGTTCTCTTTCCAAGCCGATAAGAAAGCCAAAAACCAAGGCTGCAACTATTCTTACTATAAAATCAATATTTAAAACTTCCATTAAATAACTCCCTCTTATATCACATATAATACTATATTTGGCAAGGTTTTACAATAATTTTATCATTTTTTATTAATGTCATGATAGTATATTGTTATGGATTTATTTACGCAGCTTGAAGAATCAAATAAACAAATTCCGTTGGCGGAAATAATGCGTCCGAAAACATTAGACGATTTTTTCGGACAGTCGAATGTTGTTGCGCCGAATTCACCGTTAATAAATCTGCTAAAGACACAAAGGTTGTTCTCTCTGATATTTTGGGGAACCCCGGGGTGTGGTAAAACTACTCTCGCGAGATTAATTGCGACAAAGGTTAATGCCCAATTTATAGAGTTATCAGCTGTGTCATCAGGGATTAAAGAAATCAAGGAAACAGTGGAAAAAGCCAGAGAAGGGTTGCGTGCCGGCCAAAAGACAATTCTTTTTATTGATGAAATTCATCGCTATTCAAAAACCCAGCAGGATGCGCTTTTACCATATCTTGAAAACGGAACGCTGTTTTTGATTGGTTCTACAACAGAAAATCCGTCTTTTCAAGTTATTCCGGCTTTGCTGTCAAGGGTTCAAGTTATAAGGTTGAATCCGATTAATGATGTTAGTATGGCAAAAATCATTAACAGAGGCTTTGAATATCTGGAAACTAATTATCAACCAATACAATATGACGAGGATATAACCAAATTTATTATAAATACAGCCAGAGGGGATGCAAGATGTGCCTTGAATTTGGTTGAGAATTCTTATTTTGCAAGCAATTTGTCAGGAGAAACAAGACTTTTGACAATCGAAATTCTAGAAAGCATTACTCAGCGGCACAATACCCGTTATTCACAGCAGGAACATTATGACTGTGCATCCGCTTTTCAGAAAAGTTTGCGAGGTTCTGATGCTGATGCGGCAATTTATTACATGGCAAAAATGATTGAGGCGGGCGAGGACCCAAGATTTATAGCCAGAAGATTGATTGTTTGTGCTGCGGAGGATGTCGGAGTCGCTGACCCTGATGCCATGAATATAGCCGTAAACGCGTATAGGGCAGTTGAAATAATTGGAATGCCTGAAGGAAGAATTCCACTTGCAAATGCGGTTGTCTATGTCGCAAAGGCTCCAAAGTCAAATAAAGCATGTATTGCGATTGATAAGGCATTAGCCGATATTGAATCGGGAAATGATTTCCCTCCACCGATGCATTTGAGGGATTCGCATTATAAAGATGCCGAAAAATATGGTTTTGGCAAAGGATATATATACACCCATGATGCTCCGGATGAATATCAGCAATTTTTGCCGGATGAATTGGTTAACAAAAAATATTTGCAGTAATACATTTTTAATAAATTTATCTTTACAAAAATTAATAAAAAGGGCAATTTTTTTCTGTCGTTTGACTTAATATTAATAACCAGGTTTGTGAAGGTTTATTAAAGTGGTAATGATTAATCAAAATATTAATAATTTAGAATTGCGCCAGGAAAAGGTGCCTTTTAAGGCGGATAGTGTTCCAACGCCGTTCCCCGGCATGATGATTCCGTCGCAAACATTTGCAATTCCTGAAGCAGAGGACGTTCAACTTCCGGAAACATATTACATGCCGGCTAATTACAAAACCCCAAAAACCTTCAAAGATAGTATTAAAAAGATTGATTTATTCGGGCTGATTACACCTTGGTTTGAGCATCCTTTGCTTATGCTGGGAGCGTGCACGGGCCTTTCGTTCTTTGTTGATGAGTTTGATAAAGCTTGTAATAAAGAATATGAAAAAAGTGTTGTAGGCAGAGCTGCAAAATTAGGGGACAAAATCGAGTCTTCAAAAATGGTGCAAAATGATACTTCGAAAAAGGTTCTGAAAGGAATCAAAAACGGTTGGACAAAGGTAAAAAACTTTGCACTCAAGAACGATGTTATCTATGCAATGTGTAAAACTCCTTCAGAACCCGAGTGGTCAATTCCGAAAGATGAGCTTAAGCATACAGAATATAGAATCGTAACAAAGTTTAAAGAATTGGCTTTAAGATTCAACCTTAAGCCGGAAGCCGGTCTGGAAAAATTGAGTATTGACCAGCTTTTTGAAATCAAAGATTTGGCGTTGAGCAGAGATGAAATTAATGAATTGAAGAAAATTTATAATGTTAAAAGACTCTCCGAAGCACCTGAAAAGGAAGTTGTCAATCGTGTAATGCTTAAACGATTGGGTAAATCTGAAGGAGAAATTAAAGGAATCCTTTCAAAGGGCGATGTTTCAAATATTGTAACTAAGGAAATATGGAAAAAATCAGGTTTAACGCCTGCTGATATTGAAAAAATATTTAAAGATGAAACAGGAAAAGAATCAATTGAAATTGTTAAAAAAGCAAGCGAAAATCTTAAAGATATAAAACTTGCACACGGAAAAATTGTTATCCCTGGTGCACGTCAGCCTTTTGCGAATGTCGAAGGATTTGGGGGTGTATACAACAGAATACACAGTATGACAGACGGGGCTGCTACAAAAACCGGTAGATTTATGTCTAAGCTTGTCCAAAAAATATATCGAGGGTTTACTTGGGGCGGCGCAAAACTGGGCGTTTTGATTTGGGTTGCACCGTTTTTGGTTGAAACCATACTTAATACCAAAGAAGCTGATAGGAAAGAAAAAGCCGGAACGGCTGTTTCCGGTTTGTTACGTTCCTTCTCATGGGTATTTACCTTCCCGATTGTACACAGAGCAATATACGCATTCGGTGGTATGCAATATGCCGGCATGGGTAAAGAAAAAGTTGAAGAATACAAAAATCTTGTTAATAAATTTAATGAAACAGCAATAAACAACGGTTTTAAAGATTTGGCCGAATATAAAAAAGAAAAGAAAATTTTAAAAGGTAAACTAAAAGATTTGCGTAAAGTCAAAGGCCAAAACCTTTTAACTGAAACTTTGCGCGGTATCGGCAAGTTTTCGAAGGCTGATTTGCTAAAGATTGAAAGCTTTAGAGGCGGAACTCCTCAGGCTAATTTCCTCAGAAGATTACCGAATTTAATGAAAGATTATTTAGTATATGTACCCGGTAGGTTTATAGTGTTTATGTTTGTCGGAATGAATATTGCTGACAAGTTGATAGACAAATGTACAAGCTCTTTGTTCGGCAAACCTTATGACGGAATGAAAGAACGAGATATTGTTGAAGCACAGAAAAAACAGGAAGAATTTACTATAAACAAACTTCGTGAAAGACTCCTTGAAATTCAGCGTGATAAATTGAATCCGCAAATAGTTGAAAACAATTCCGAAAAAATTGCCGGAGTCAAAAATGGTTTTAGTGAGTTGGTACCTGTTTCAATGCTAAAACTTGCCGAAAAGGGTGCAACAGAAGAAAATAAACCAGCAATATCCGCTCAAGAATCAGAAAACCTTAATATTTTGCCATCAGAAGAAAGTGTTGAAGAAGTATTAGAAGATAAAGAACCCGATATTGCTGTTGATACTTCTAAAATTGAAGCTGAGGAGTCGGAAAAAACTGCAAATGAAGAATTAAAGTCTTTGCAAGAAGAACCAAATATTGAAGTTATAGAGCCGGAGAAAATTGCAAACAAAGAATTGAATTTTTTGAATGAAGAAGAGTCAAAAGTTAATATTGATAAATCTGGAGTGATAGCAGATATTGAGCCTGAAATCGCCCATCCTGCAGTTGTTAGTGAAGTCATGCCGGAAGAAATAACTGATAATTATACATATCTACCCTCTCAAAAAAATATTATAGAGCCTGAAGAGGATATGGAACCCGAATATACATATATTCCGTCGCAGGAGAATATTATTAATAAATATGAAAATAAACCGGTTGAAAATAAATATATACCCTCACAAGATAACTTGTTAAACGAAAATAATCCCTCACAACAAATTAACAAGTATATCCCGTCACAGAAACCTATTCAAGTGAATAAAATCTTTGACAATTCTGCTCTCGCTGCAGCACTAAGAAGAGCTGATAACGCAGAGAAAAAAGCGATAAACACTCTTGCGGGTAATTTTGGCAACATTTAAAATCTAGAAATTCCAGCCGGACTCGGTATCAATAAAAGAATATCTTGAGTATTTTTTATTAATTTTGTTCTCTTCTTCCGCCTTGGAAATATATTCTCCCAGGCTATGAGAATCAGGTTTTATGTTTGATTTTTTACGAGGCTTTAAAATCTCGTTAGAAACCAAAATATTTGTTACAATCTGTTCACTGGTCAATTCGGTTGTCAATTTTAACTCCAATAGTCACGTATGTGCCTCTATAATATAGCATAAACAGAATAATTTGCCATTTTTTTTATTTATGTTAAATTTAAGATATCTCTTGACGGGATATTGAAAATTATAAGGGCATTTGGCGGGGGTAAATATAGCTTCTGCCTGGCGAACAAATTACAGTTGGGCGTTTGGCGCAGTTGACTCTGCCGAACAAAAGGTGACTAAATGTCACGTTTTGCGAGAGGTAGCACTTGAACGGAAAAACGCAAAACAAAAATTTCTATGAAAATTGAATAAATATAAGGGCATTTGGCGGGGGTAAATATAGCTTCTGCCTGGCGAACAAATTACAAGTTGGGCGTTTGGCGCAGTTGGTAGCGCACTTGAACGACATTCAAGGGGTCACAAGTTCGAGCCTTGTAACGCCCACCATTTAAAAAGAGAATCCTTTGTGGATTCTCTTTTTTTTATTATTGATTCAATGACAAAAGCACTATGGTAGTTACAATTAGCACGGTTAGTGTAAAAACAATTAGCAGTTTAATTGCGGGTTGAAATTCTGACTGAATCTCGTGTTCAAGCTCGAGTTTTTTCAATATGGTTTTTGTATAATCCTGCTTTGCATCCGCTTTTGTTTTTTTATAAGAATTTTGCATTAACCGTCTTATATTATAGCTGTCTTCCAAATCTTTTCTTGCATTTTTGTTTGTTATTGTGTATTTTTTGATTTTAATATTTTCATCATTCGTAAGTTCATTATCCATATATGCGGAGAGATTTGTCTTAAAAATATTCTCATGTACATTAGTTATATAATAATCTTCTGGCGAATTTTCACTTCGGCTGTTAACTGATACATTCTTCATATCGTCAAGCAAAGTTTTTATAATTTCAAACTTTTCCGAACACAGTTTACATGTTTGCAAGTGTTCTTCGAATTGCTTTTTTAGGCATGGACTCAATTCGTTTTCCAGATAGAAGGAAATTAATATTTCAAATTGGTTACATGTAAGTTTCATTTTGCGTACTCCTTAAATAAAATCTGCCAGAAGCTCCCTCAATTTAATTCTGGCACGTGCGATTCTTGATTTAACTGTCCCGATTGTCGTGTGTGTTAGTTTTGATATATCCTCATAACTCAAACCTTCATATTCTCTTAATATGATTGTTAGTCTTAAAATGCTTGGCAGTGTCATTAGAGCATCTTTAATCAAGTCTTCGATTTCAGAAAACAAACACTTTTCCCCCGGTTCACATTCGGTTTTGTCATGTATTTCATTCAGAGCAGTTTCATCTATTTTTGTTTCGTTCCTTTTGTTTTTCTTTGAATAATCATAAAAAATATTTGAGATAATTCTGTTAAGCCAATGCCTGAAATTTGCAGGTTCTTTAAGGCTTTTGATGTTTCTTGCCATTCGTACGAGGGCTTCTTGTGTTAAATCGGCAATATCTTCTTTTTTGTCAGTCAAATGTGAAAATATGGCAAAAACATGCTTTTGCTCTCTCCTTATTAATGTTTCTATTGCTTTAATATCACCATTTTGCGCCAACAATATGACGGTTGTTAAGTTTTCCTTTTTATAATCACAATTCGGCATAAATATTTTTTAGGTCAAAGCATGGCTTTTTTGTATTAGTCAGCCATATTAGGTAAATGTATAATCTTAATATAAAAACTGCCTATTCCAAAAGAAAACAGGTCGGTTTCTCCCCTTCCTGTTAAGATTTTACACTAGCCGAAATATAAATAGCAATTTAATTATACAATAAGTAAAATAAAAACACAAATATTCAAATCAATATATTACATATTTGAGTCATAAATCTGTAAAAATCAATAAAAATAGCAATCCTGTGAAAATTCCAAAATGTGAAGTTATGTAACAATTATATAAAAAATATATACTTTTTGTCAATTTTTGTAACATGTTTGTTTTAATATATATAAGAGGTCTAATCATGCAAAGTTATGATTCAAAATCTATAGTATCTAAAACAGAGGCACAGGCGCTTAAAGAGCTTATTTTTAACAGAGCAAGACAGCGAGCCGAAGCTTTGTCTAATGATACACAGAATAAATATACGGATTCGTTTAGAAATGAGCTTATGGATATTGCAAGAAAATCGTTTAATACGCCTGAAAATCCATTCGCACGCAAGATTGAAGAAACAAAGAAAACAGAAGTCGTAAAATCCCAACCTCAGCAACAGATTGGTTTTAAACAAAAGACTTCGGAAGAAAATATAAAAGAAATAATTAAACTCAAAAATGAAATCGCAAGAGAGTCAATAATTCACAAAGAAATTGCTGAAGTCATGGATAACAACGGTTCTGATTTTGCGAAACGGAAAAACTTTACCGGGGCATTAGATTTTCTCAATGCTCAGGCAGGAATTTACATGGCTGGTAAAAATAAAACCTCATTTGAGGCAATAGCTTAAAAATTATTACACGAGGAAAATAAAAAAAATGTGCCCGACTTTCGAGCACATTTTCTATTATATTGCGACATTTGATTATAACAAATTCAATGCAATGCTTGGGGTTTGATTTGCAGTAGCTAATAATGTTGCTGCAGCTTGCTGCAATATTTGTGATTGAATATACTTGGACGATTCTTTTGAAATATCTGCATCTCTCAATGTTGAAAGTGAGGATGTGATATTTTCGGACTGTACAGCTATTGATTCTATAGCAGAGTCAATTCTGTTTTGAGCTGCACCAAGGGTGGTTGTTCTTGTTGATATTTCTTTGATTATGTTATCAAGCAAACCAAGAGAAGCTGCAGGTGAACCTGTAGTACAAGCTGTTGCGACTGCATCAACTGATATCCAAGTTGCATCACCGCTTGCAGTTTTAAATAATCCTGTCGCACCAGTAACCTTGGCTGAGCTAAATAATGATGCTGCAAGTGCAATTTGGCTGTCAGTACCCGAGTATAAACCCACCTGAAGATTAACAGCTGATGTTATATCCGTTCCGTTCATGAGATGTTTGCCGTTGAATTCGCAGTTAGCTGCGATACGATCAATTTCATTAAGTCTTGCGGTAATTTCAGATTTAATGGCGGCAAGAGAATCAGCACCATAAGTACCGTTTGCTGCCTGTTCCGTCAAATCTCTCACACGTTGTACGTGGTTAGCTATTAATGAGTAATGGTCTTCAAGAGTAGACATCATATCTGCACCTGTCGCCGCATTATCTGCCGCTACATCTAAAGATCCTAGTTGAGTTTCCCAATTTCTAGCGATTGAATAACCAGCTGCATTATCGCCGGCATGGTTAATTTTATAACCTGTAGTCATTCTTTCAATAGCTTGGTTTAGTGAACCGGTTGCGCTCGCTAAATTTCTTTGCGCTACTAAAGAAGAAATGTTTGTGTTAATTGTAAGTGCCATCTTATAATCCTTTCCGTGTATTAGAACCTATCCGTAATTAAATTAAATTCAAGGCTATACTTGGGGTTTGATTTGCAGTAGCTAATAATGTTGCTGCAGCTTGCTGCAATATTTGTGATTGAATATACTTGGACGATTCTTTTGAAATATCTGCATCTCTCAATGTTGAAAGTGAGGATGTGATATTTTCGGACTGTACAGCTATTGATTCTATAGCAGACTCGACTCTGTTTTGTGCAGCACCCAATGTTGTTGTTTTTGTAGAGATATTTTTTAGAATTGTATCGAGTTTGTTAAGTTGCGTTGCTGCTGTTGATGAACCTGAGCATGCTGTTGCAACTGCATCAACTGTTGATCCGATTGTGCTCATAAGAGCGGGTACTCTTGAATCTGCAAATAAAGTCGAAGAAAGAGCAATAGTATTACTTGTATCCCCGACGGAATTTGAATACAATCCTACTTGAAGATTTATATCCGATGTTATGTCGCCGTTCATAAGCTTTTTGCCGTTGTATTCGCAGTTCGCTGCGATACGGTTAATTTCATCCAGTCTTGCTGTAATTTCAGATTTAATTGCATCAAGTGAATCAGACCCATAGGTGCCGTTTGCCGCCTGTTCGGTCAAATCTCTGATACGCTGTACATGCGATGCAACAAGTGAATAATGATCTTCCAATGTGGTGAGCATATCCGCGCCCGTTGCTGCATTGTCTGCTGCCACATCAAGTGAGCTCAACTGTGTTTCCCAATTTCTTGCGATTGAGTAACCTGCCGCATTGTCGCCGGCGTGGTTAATTTTGTAACCTGTAGTCATTCTCTCAATAGCCTGATTCAACGAAGTTGTTGCGTTTGAGAGGTTTCTTTGTGCTACTAATGATGAAATGTTTGTATTAATTGTAAGAGCCATCTTAATAATCCTTTCCATAACAACACTTTTCCAGTGCGTCCATGCTTGTTTCCTATTGTTTGAATTCCACACATATCTTTTCCGTTAACAATAAATGAATAAAAGTTTACAAATCTTTACATATAAGGCCCGAAAGCCTTGTTGATGTTATACTTTTAACTGTGAACGGAGATAAAAATGGGCTTAATAAAACTTAACAATTCACGCTGTAAATCATGTTATATTTGCGTGGAAACTTGTCCTAAAGGGTTAATAAAAAAATCGGATAAGACAAATCGCCTTGGAGATTATCTGGTAGAATTTGATGATAAGGATAATGCTTGTGTTGCTTGTGCAATGTGTGCAAAAAGATGCCCGGATTTGGCAATAGAAGTATATAAAGACTAGGGTTACGAATAAAATGACTGAAAAAAAATTAATAAAGGGAAATTATGCTATAGCACAGGCCGCTGTGAATGCCGGTTGTCAGTGTTATTTCGGCTACCCGATTACACCACAGACAGAAATTGGAGAGTATTTGAGTGCTAAAATGCCCGAATTGGGCAGAGGATATGTTTCTGCAGAAAGCGAACTGGCAGCAATCAATATGGTGGTTGGTGCTGCCGCAACCGGGGCTAAGGTGATGACAACATCTTCATCATGTGCGGTAGCTTTGATGCAGGAAGCTTTATCATACGCATGTAGCGATGAAGTTCCTGTTGTTCTTGTTAATGTTATGAGAGCAGGCCCTGGTTTGGGTTATGTTTATCCGGCACAGGGTGATTATAATCAGTCTGTATATGGTGGAGGAAACGGTGATTATAAAATAATAGTTCTGGCGCCTTCTACAGTTCAGGAGTGTATTGATTATACTTACAGAGCATTTTATCTTGCGAGAAAATACAGAAATCCTGTAATATTGCTGGCTGACGGGCTTCTTGGACAGATGATGGAGCCGGCAGTTTTCGGTGAAAATCCTTATCCTGAAGTTGACGTTTCTTCATGGGCATTAACAGGTGCAAAAGGTCGTGACGGCAAAGCCATATATTCTTGCGCAAGGGATGAAAAAGCTCATATTCAAAAGATTCATGATTTGTTTAGAAAGTTTGAAGTAATTACGGAGAATGAAACTTCTTATGAAGAATTTGAAACGGAAGATGCGGATATAATTCTAACAGCATTTGGTTCTATGACAAGAAATATAAAAGCCGCAGTCAGGGTTTTAAGAGAAAAAGGGATAAAGGCTGGCGGATTTAGACCGATTACGCTTTCACCTTTCCCTCAAAAACGGATTTATGAGTTGGCAAAACAGGGCAAAGATTTTGTTGTTGTCGAAATGAATATGGGACAGATGTTCAAGGATGTAAAATATTCGGTTGAAGGTAAGTCGAATGTTTCGCTGGTAAATCGTCCGTGCGGAGAGTGGTTGAGCGTGGAAGAAATTGTAGCATCTGTTGAAAATATTTTAAAAACGAGGGAGGGCAATTATGCAAACTGTATTTAAAACTCCTGAGTGTATGAAAGAAGATTTCAGATATACATTTTGTCCTGGCTGTGACCATGGTATTGCAATACGGCTTGTTGCGGAGCTGATTGATGAATTAAATCTCAGAGAGGATATTATTTGTTCTACATGTGTAGGTTGCTCGGTATTTTTATACGATTTTTTAAATATAGATTGTGTTGAAGCTCCTCACGGCAGGGCGTGTGCTTCGGCGACAGGTGTAAAGCGGACAAATCCTGATAAGTTTGTATTTACGTATCAGGGTGATGGTGACTTTGCTTCTATAGGATTTGCAGAATCAATGCATACGGCTATCAGAGGTGAAAACATTTCAGCTATATGTATTAATAATACAACTTTTGGAATGACCGGTGGTCAGCTTGGGCCTACAACTTTGATGGGACAGGTTACGACAACATCACCATTCGGCAGAAATAAGGAATATTACGGATATCCTGTAAAAATCGCTGAACAGATTGCTTTGTGCGACGGAACGGCATTTTCGGCAAGGGTTGCTGTTGATTCAATACCTCACATGAATCAGGCGAAACAGGCTTTGAAAAAGGCTTTTGAAGTCCAATTAAAGGGATTGGGATTCGGATTCGTTGAAATTCTTTCTTCTTGTCCGACTAACTGGCATATGTCGCCGCATGATGCGCATGAATGGATTAAAAACGAGATGATACCGGTATTTCCGCTCGGCGTATTTAAAGATGTAACAGAGGCAGGGGTAAATAAATAATGGAAAAGAATTTTATATTAGCAGGTTTTGGCGGACAAGGGGTACTCCTTGCTGGTACAATTTTGGCAAATGCTTTTATGCTTGAGGGTAAAAATGTAACCTGGTATCCGTGTTACGGAGCTGAAATGAGAGGCGGAACCGTTAATTGTGAAGTTGTTGTTTCCGATACGGAAGTCAGCTCTGTGCATAAACAAGATGCTGATTTCGCTCTTGTTTTGAATCAGCAGTCTTTTGATAAATTTGTACAAAGAGTAAAATCCGGCGGCACTATTATTGCAAATGCTACATTGGTAGCTCTAACCAAACCACGCAATGATATAAAATATGTTTTTGCAAAAATGGGTGATATTGCGAATTCTTTGGGCTCGAGTAGAGTTACAAATATGGTTTCGCTCGGTGTTTTGGCTGATGCTTGTAATATTGTATCAAAAGAATATTTGGCAAAAGCGGTGGAGCTTGTTTTGGGCGAAAAGAAAAAACAGTTTTTGCCGTTAAACATTAAGGCTTTAGAAGCCGGCTGTGCTGCATTGGTTTAAAAATTTATTAAATGCACGATTTAAAAATACACAAGGAGTGCAATATGCGGGTACAATCAATTAACAATATTAATAACAAGCCTAATTTTGGTGCTCTTAATACTAATTTGGTATTATATCCTAAAAGCAGAAAACTGGTTGAAGCTTTTGGAAATTTAAATTCTATCGGTAGTTGGCAAATGCGTACAGACGAATGTGATTTGGTTAACTTGGTTTTAAAAGCAATATCGACACTAAATAACTAGATAAGTTTTGTAAAATGCAATTATGTGCAACAAACACTTATGCCAAGTAATCCAAAATAGCTCCGCCGATTTCCTCGTTTGGATCTGGGGTAAATGTGGGTTGAAATGATTCTTTTCCATCAATATCAGAGTGCTTTGCTTGATTAATAGAATTCCTTATTAACATCGCAACCAAAGGTCCGAACGCATCAGGCACTTTCGTTTTTCTGTATATTCCGGCAAGAAATGTTTGTATATTGGGCGAATCGGTGTTATTGTATCTGGATAATTCGGGGTAAAGCTCTGCTACTTTATTTACCCCCACTCCTTCATCAATCATACAGTTAAGTATAAACAAATCTTCAACAACTTCATCCTCAGAAGCGGGATTTTTTAGGGATTCTCTGATTACAGGCAATTCTGCTTCACCATTTTTTATCCGGTCATTTACCCCCGGAGAAAAAACACAGTAATTTCTTGTTTGATTTGGATATGATACTACCATATTTAATTATATTCCCTATTTGAAATCATAAAACAAACATAATGTAATACAAAAATCCTGCGCTCAAAGCCGGTACGAACGGAAGGTAAGTTAGATTTGAGCTTTCTTTTATACTTTTAACGACAAAGAAGGCAAGGACAAATCCTGTTATGCACAAGATAACCAATGTCCATGCAGCGCCTGCGAATAATGTAGTTAAAGCAATACTTATAATAAATAATGATGATAATAGCAAGATTAATGCATCTTTTGCTTTATATCTTTGGTACCAGTATTGAGGAAGTACAAATATCATTGCCGCAAAGAGAGAATATAAAAGGATGCTCCAAATATCCTGATACCCGACCAGTGCACCCAAAGCTCCTGCCACATAAGAATCAGCTTCGCCCATTGCTCGGCCTTTTTTCAATAAATAACCGCTTCTGGCAATCAGTTCAACAATCGCAAAACCTAATAATGCACCAAACAGTGCATCTTTGAAGCAATCAAATCCTGCTACGGCAAAAGCATAGATAAGTCCGACAATTGCCATAGCAATAGCATAATTGCAGTCTACAAGTCTTTCTTTTAAATCGGTTCCGGTCATAATTATCAGGCATGAAATGCTGAATAATGCCAGGAGTGTAATGTAATTAAATCCGAATTTCAGATAAGTTAAACCGAAAAGAATACCTGTGACCAATTCAACAATCGGATACTGAATACTGATTTTTTCATTGCAGAATGCGCATTTGCCTCTCAGAAAAATATATGAAATCACCGGAATATTATGCCATGGTTTTAGTCTATTACCGCATTTTGGGCATTTAGACGGAGGAAAAACTATGCTTTCTCCGCTTAGAGAACGTAGTATCACGACATTATAAAAACTACCCAAACACAATCCGATTATGAATATAAAAAACACAATCAGCCAATTTGGCAATAATATGTTATCCATAAAGAATCTCCTAATCTGTTAAAACTGTAAGTTTCCCTTATTAATTTCTCTGTTTTCAACATCATCAACAATCATCGACGATATTATATCAAAAGCCTGTTTCATACGTCTGGTTACACTCATCGGGGAAACTTTTAATGCGTTTGCGATTTCCTTTTTATTCATATCGCGCTTATAATACATATCTATTATCAAACGTTCTTCTACCGGAAGTTTCATTATAATTTCTTTAAAAATTATTTTTGCATCGGCGTAATCGGTATGATTTGCGTAACTGTCATCAGCCAGCAATTCTTCAAACCCCAAAGTTTCCTGTTCCGAATACACATCTTCAAGATAAACCGGATGTTTTCTTCTTTCTAACTGCATTGCCATATCAACGGAGGCAGGCGTTACATTAAGCGCAAAAGCAACATCTTCATTAGTAAGAAGTTTGACTTCTTCGTCGGTCAGGTTTTGGGTGAAATTGTGGATGCGGATTGCGAGTTCATGTATATGTCTTGGAACTCTTATGGCACTTAATTTATCTCTGAGAAAATGTTTCATTTCTCCGATAATATAATATCCGGCAAAGACTCTGAAATTATCGTTCTTTTTATAATCAAATTTATCAAGTGCCTTCAATAAACCGATAAAACCGGCCTGAACCATATCTTCAATAGGGTCGTTAGCACGCCTTGCGATTGTCCTTGCTATCTTATTTACAACAGGTATCATCTGATTAACTATACGAGCTTTCGCCAAATCTCTGTCTTTTTCATCAGGTGATGTATTATATATATCTAACCATTCGTAAATTTTTTCGAATGATTCTTTATCGTTTTTCTTGCTTACCAACGTAATCCCCCGCATATACTGATATCATAACATAATATTCAAAAGTGTTACAAGTAGAATATGATATTAATCAAAAAATCTGCAATAAGCATGTAAACAGTGGACAATATTGCGGCTCTTGTTGTAGAAATACCTACATCCTTGGCCCCGCCTTTTGTTAAATATCCCTGAGTTGCACAAACAAGGGCTATAAGTATCCCGAAAATAAATGCTTTTAATAAGCTTATGTAAATATCTCGTGTGCTTAACCAGAGCCAAACGGAGTTGATGTATCTTGCGGGATGAAGTCCTATAGAAAAATATGAAATTATCATTCCGCCGATTATCCCGACAAATTCTGATATTAAAACTACCATAGGAACGGTTACGGCAGCGGCAACCAATCTTGGGGCAAAATAATATCCTACAGGGTCAATTTTAAGTGTTTTTATGGCATCAACTTGAGAAGTTACCTGCATGTTTGCTATTTCAGCAGCGATAGCAGTACCTGCACGTGCGCCAATTGCAAGCGCTACGAATCCGGGAGCAATTTCACGAATCATTACGATTGCAATAGAACCGCCGACATAAGCTTCTGCACCTGTCATTAAAAATTGCTTTGATACCTGTATCGCAATAACTGCGGCAGAAACAAAAACAATTACAAGCGAAATTATCAGCGAATCATAGCTTATTGCGGCAGCTTGGCTGAAAATCGAACAAAGTCTTGTTCCTCCGCCGAGACAATACCGAACGCTTGCGTATAAATTTTTAACACAATTTCCCAAAAAATTAATCATATTTTATCCTTAAAGGTATTGTACTACAAATATCAAATATATCATATTATTAGATGATTTTAAGTCATGTTCATTAAAGTCCGTTAATATTTTTGCCGTTCTTAATATTGACTTTGTCAAAAAAATTATTAAATCAGAATTAACATCAATATAGGAGATTCCGTTATGGGAATGGCAGCTTCACAAGCAAGATATCTGGCATTAACGGCCAGAAAAACCAATACAGAGTATGAAGGTCAACAGATTAACCAGGCAAGAACAGCGCTTGCAAATCAGAGTGCAAATCTGTTTAACCGATTGCTTTCAATGAAGGTGCCCAATCCTCCAAAGACGACTGATTATACGACTTTGCAATATTCGTATTCCGACGGGCAGAATGAATCTGTACTCGATAGCTGGGAACAATTATCTTCGGCTGATCCTAACTATAACTATATTGTTAATCACTATTACTATACAAATCTGTATACAGGTGCGCAAAAACTTATGCAGAATCCGGAGGTAACTATAAAGGGTGAGGTAGTAAGTGATGTGGTGAATGACAGAGTACCTCCTCCTGTAGTAGAATACAATATAGCAGAAGGCAAGATAAAAATTAATGATACCGAAATATATGTATCGGCAAGCACAATACCTAAAACTAAAGAGTTGACGAATTCACTGAGGGATGTTCAGGAAAAGGAAGGTTTGTTGCTTCCGAACGGCGAAGTTGATTACAACTCTGCTTATGCATGGAAAGATGAGACGGATACTTGGCACTTTTTATTGAAACGTGATGTTGATGAATTTAATCCGATAGATTATAAAACGACTTACCATCCTACGTATGTTGGGAATTGTCCGTTAACCGAATTGACTTTGCCTCTCGATGATATGACTGATACCGAGCTATCCCAGATTATAAAAGATGTACGAGGTACAAATTTAGATAAGTATTTAAGTTTTGATCCTGCAACAGGGTTAAATTATACAGGAAATGGTATTTATGAATTTGAATTGTATGGCACGAAATACTATACAAGCGAAATTGATTTGTTAAACAGTATGCAGAAATATGATGAATATGGTAAGCCAATAGAGAATCAGGCAAAATTGCCTTATTATAATGCTTCTTATGTTCAAACAAGAATTGACGAATCAAATAAAGCTCTCTTGGAAACTGACGGTAACGGGAGATTTAAGTCAGTTAAATTCGATAATGACAGCATTGTATACAATTTGAATACAGAAACCATAACTGATGAAGCCGCATATGAAGATGCAATGAATCAATATCTTTATGAAAAAGAAAAGTATGAAAAAACTATAGCCGATATTAACGCAAAGACCTCGATTATACAAAAAGAGGACAGAACTTTGGAATTAAGGCTTAAACAGCTTGATACGGAACAAAATGCTCTCAAAACAGAAATGGATGCTGTTAAGAAAGTTATCAAAGACAACGTTGAGCATACCTTCAAGACATTTAGCGATTAATAATAATCAGACTCCACATATAAATTCCACAAAGAGGCGGGCAAAATCTCTCCTCTTTTTATTTGTTTTTGTGCTAAAATTTAATGACAGGATAAAGAAGGAAGAAAATGAGTTTAAATGTATATTTAGGGATAGATGTAGGTTCTGTTACAACAAAACTTGCATTGGTTAATGAATCCGGTAAGTATGTGGATTCATACATGTTAAAAACTGCAGGCAAGCCGGTAAACGCAGTTCAGGAAGGTTTGCGTCATATTCAGGCTCAGGCTGTTACTGATTATAATATTATGGGAGTCGGAACAACCGGTTCGGGAAGAAATCTTGCAGGTGCATTAGTCGGTGCAGATGTTGTAAAAAATGAAATTACAGCACACGCAGTGGCAGCAAGCACTTATATTCCGGGTGTCCAAACAATTCTGGAAATAGGCGGACAGGACAGTAAAATCATCATATTGAGAGATGGAATTGTGACAGATTTCGCAATGAATACAGTCTGTGCAGCCGGTACTGGAAGTTTTCTTGACCATCAGGCTCAAAGACTTAATGTTCCGATTGAAGAATTCGGTGAAACTGCCCTAAAATCCGATAACCCTGCTCGTATTGCCGGAAGGTGCGGTGTGTTTGCGGAATCGGATTTGATACACAAACAACAATTGGGATATCCTGTGGAAGACTTGCTGTATGGCTTGTGTCAGGCCCTTGTAAGAAATTATTTAAGCAATTTGGCACTGGGAAAAGAATTGCTTCCGACAATATCTTTTCAGGGCGGTGTCGCAACAAATTCCGGTATGGTAAAAGCGTTTGAAGAAGCCCTTAACACAAAAATAGTTGTTCCCGAAAATCATCAGACTATGGGCGCAATTGGAGCCGGACTTTTGGCAATGGAAAATCATCAGTATACAGAATCTCCAACCAAGTTTAAGGGTTGGGAAGTCGGAAACATGAATTTCCAATCCATAACGTGTCAGTGTACGGGCTGTTCAAATAATTGTGAAGTAATTACAATCGTAGAAGGCTCTGAACATATAGGGCATGTTGAAAAAATAGGCGATATAAAAGGAAATATTATTGCTCGCTGGGGCGGTACCTGCGGCCGCTGGGATGTAGCTTAAAATGGTGAATAAGTGACCAAATGATTAAGTAATCAAGAGGTATTTGATATGATAAAACTTAAAAATTTTGAAATAGGGAACAATAAATTAACAATACTTGCCGGACCTTGTGCGGTTGAAACTCTTGATATTATGAGAGAAACAGCGGAAGGATTAAAGAAAGTATGTGAAAAACTCGGTATTAATTATGTTTTCAAATGCTCTTACGATAAGGCAAACCGTTCTTCAATAAATTCATACAGAGGCTTGGGAATGGAAAAAGGGCTTGAATACCTTGCCAAAATTAAAAAAGAATTTGATTTGCCGATTGTCACGGATATTCATACTCCGGAGCAAGCTCCGATAGCGGCTGAAGTTGCTGATATAATTCAAATTCCGGCATTTTTATGCAGGCAGACTGATTTGCTCGTTGCAGCCGCGAAAACAGGAAAAATCGTAAATATTAAAAAAGGCCAGTTTTTAGCTCCCGAGCAGATGAAATCACTCGTTAAAAAGGTTGAAGACAGCGGAAACAAACAAATTATGCTGACAGACAGAGGCGTTACATTCGGTTACAACAATCTTGTGTCAGATTTCAGAGCAATACCTATTATGAAAGTGTTTGGATATCCAGTGGTTTTTGATGCTACGCATAGTGTTCAAATGCCGGGTTCAAACGGAGATTCTACAGGCGGAGACAGAAGATTCGTTCCTGTTCTCGCAAATTGTGCTATGGCATCAGGCGCAGATGTACTATTCTTTGAGGTTCACCCGAATCCAGATAAAGCACTTTGCGATGGCCCGAATATGTTGTTCTTAAAAGATGCTGAAAAAGTTTTCTCAAAATGCAAAGAAATATTTGAAATAATAAGAGGTTAAGCCAACACCCTGCCCTCTTTAAAACGAAAGTTGGAAAGGAAGAATGTTAAAAAGAGTCCAAAAAACCAATCCGTTAAAAGGTGAAATAACGATTCCTGCAGATAAGTCAATCTCGCACAGAGCTGTTATGTTTTCTTCTTTAGCGAAGGGAAAATCACTGATTACAAACTTTTCAAGCGGTGCGGATTGTTGGTCTACATTGAATATTTTTAAGCAATTGGGTGTTGAAATAAACGTGATTGACAAAAAAACAATTGATATTTTGTCGAATGGTAGCCTAAAAAAAACATTTACCCCCCTTGATGCCGGTAATTCCGGCACGACTACAAGACTTCTTGCCGGGATTCTTGCTGGACAAAATTTTGATTCGGAAATAATTGGTGATGAAAGCCTTTCCAAACGGCCGATGAAGCGCATTATTGAGCCGTTAACACTAATGGGAGCAAAGATAGAGTCTGCAGATAATCACCTGCCGTTAAAGATATACGGACAAAAACTACATGGTATTATTTACCACTCGCCGATATCAAGTGCTCAGGTGAAGTCGTCTGTTCTGCTCGCAGGACTTAATGCCGAAGGTGCTACAACGGTTGTAGAGCCATCCCAAAGCCGAAATCATACCGAACTTATGTTGAAGTATATGGGCGCTGATATTACAGCCGATGACAAAGAAATAACAATTTACCCCTCGGAATTGATTGCCAAAGATATTGAAATTGTCGGGGATATTTCCTCTGCAGCGTTCTTTATTGTCGCAGGTTTGATTGTTCCAAACTCCGATTTTATTATCAAAAATGTCGGAATTAATCCTACACGTTCCGGAATATTGAATGTTATAAAGAGAATGAATGCCGAGGTGGCGGTAGATAATAAAAGGACTATTGCCGGTGAGGAATGTGCAGACCTGCATGTCGTTTACAATAATGAATTGAAAGGTTGTGTAATAGAAGGAAATGATATCCCGACACTTATAGATGAACTGCCGGTTATTGCTGTTCTTGCTTCTCAGGCAGAAGGTGAAACCGTTGTTAAAAATGCAGAAGATTTAAGAAATAAAGAAGCGGACAGAATAACATGTCTTGTAACAGAACTTAAGAAAATTGGTGTAAATATTGAAGAAACTCAGGATGGCTTTATTATTTACGGAAAAACAAAATTATGTGGTGGTGCCGAGTTAGAATCATATCATGACCATAGGCTTGCTATGAGTTTTTATATAGCCGGGTTAATTTGTGAACGTGAAATCGCAATTAACGGTTTTGAATGGACCAATATTTCATTTCCAGAATTTGAAGAAATAATCAACGGCCTACAATAAATGTAATTATTACAATTAATCAATTGCTAATATATTAAGATATATTAATATGTATATATACCTCAATGCGCCGACTATGCGGGTATTGTAGGGTTTTGTTAAGTTTTGTTAATAAAAACAAAACAAAATGCTTGACATATTATCAGAATGTGCCATAATTAATATGCACACTTTAAGTGTAGTCGAAACACTAAATAGCAAATAACCCCAAAATCATATAAACTCCTAGATAATAAACACTAATAAAGACCATTAGGATGCAGAAAACAAATCCACTCGACACACACCGGGTGGTTTTTTTTTACCTCTTTTTATTGCGGATTATATTTATGTATAATCGCCTTCATACCTTTGTCCGGGGTATTTTTTACCATCTTGAACAATTTTTTCAAGTACTCCGTGACAGTCGTAATATTCTTCAGTTATGCTGTATATTTCATCTCGCTTAACAACATAGCTTCCGTCATTATTGTAGGTATAAGTCACAGTGCTTGAAGAATTATATGGAGAATCATAAACAGTTTCGCTTGAGATTAGTCTATTGTAGCTGTCATATTTTCGTGTAACAGTATAACCGTCAATCATATTTTCGTAATCAGGGGAGTATCTTTCAATTAAAATACCATTTTTAACCCGTTCTATTCTGTCCTTGTAATCGGCCAGGGCTTTTGTAGGTTTATCTCCACTGTGTAAGGCATCTATAATATCAGCCGAACGATTCTCCATATGTTCTATTTCATATCTGGCTTTTATATCTTCTTTACTGTAATACGAATATTGTTGTTGAATCAGTCCGTATTCTTCTTCCTTAGTTATATTTTCGCCTTTAATGGAAATAAAAGCTTTTGAAGATAAAATTGTCATATAACGTGCAATATTTGCTTGAATTTCATTAATCAAATCGTCAAGATTGCTGTAATATGGCGGTAGTTGATCCAAAAAATAATTACCAAAATGCGCTATTTGTTTAATAGCAGCATCTAAATTGAAGCCTTTACTCTCAATGGCTTCATTTATAGTATCGTTTTGTAAAGCTTGCTCTTTAAGGTATTCTTCTTGTTCTTCTGCCGATAGCTTATTATCCGCAAAATATTTCTGAAAAATACTTTTGATAGAGTTTGTGTCCTGTGTTTTTTGAGGCTTGTTGTCATCAGGATTCTGATTTGCACCCAGGAAATTAATACCAATAAGTGTCATATTAATCCTTTTCTATATCATCCTAATTCTATTAACGGCATTTTTTTCATAAACTTTAGGATTTTTTTTAAATTTTTACAAATGTTTACACAAATTTTAAAAATACGCAATTTTTGGTATTTTCGAGACTTTTATATAGTAGCGGTTTTAATTTATTGGTTTGTACATGATTCAAAATATTTATTCAAATATAAATTTTTGTGGGAATTCCGGTATTAACAATGGTTTAACACCGGTTGCACCCAAGATGACGCCTGTTAAGAAAATCACTTCCGATACATTTGAGGGTTCGAATAACTTAAGAGATGAAAGTAAAAAAACAGATCGCAGAGGGTTAAAAATATTTCTTGGATTATGCACAATAACCGCTATTACAGTTATAACGACTTTGTTTTTAAAAAATAAAAAAGTAAAAATCGAAGATGTGCAAAAAGCTCTTTCCGATACTTTTGGCAGGGATTTATCGGTTAAAGAAACGGAAGAGCTTGTACAGAGGTATACCGAATTATACAAAGAAAAAGGTTCTGATAAGTATTACGAAAAACTTATCAATCAGTTAAAAAAGGATTACGGTATCCAAGAAGTAAAAACTTCTGTCAAAATTAACAATACTATTAGTGATTCGTTATACAAGGTGGCAGGAGAAGCTTCAAGAAATGGTGATATATCTGTGTTCCCGGAGAATCTTGCATCTGTCGGTGATACAGACGGATTTAAAACACTTTTTCACGAAGTCAAACATATAAGGCAGTATTCCGAATTATATATGGCGGATAAAAGTGCTTTTGCGAAAGCGATTGCGGAAGAATCAGTTAAATCCGAGAAAAATAAAGACAGCATATCTAAATTGATGAATATGGGTTATACAAAAGAGAGTGCTGAAAAGTATTTATATAATAATCTTTATAAAGATATTTTAAAATCTATTGAAAAAACGTACGGGAAGCTAAAACCATTTAAGAAGAATAGCGATGAGTATAAAAAAGGGATAGAATATTTGGATTCACTGATTAAAAATCGTATTGAAACCCCGCAAAATGATACGGAGATGAAGTTATACAAAAATCTTTTATGCGAAAAAGAAGCGTTTGCATGTGGTGATAATGCCGAAATACTTTTAAGATACATAAAACAGCATTTGCAGTAGTAAGTCTACTCAAACAAGTCAAAAATTCGTTTTCTTATATCTTTTTCAGACAATTCTTCCGTAATTTTATTCAAATCGAGAGTCATTTGATAATATTCCGCTGCGAGTGATTTGTCTCCGATTGCTTGATATGCACGTGCAATATTAAAATATGCGAGCGTATAGTTTGGATTTATCTCTATTGCCCGTTTAAAATATTGTAAGGATTCTTTCGGGTCGCCGTAACCGTCTAAATATACAACACCAAGGTTGTTTTGCGCAATTTCAAAATCGGGATTTATTTCTATTGATTTGTGGAATGCTACAACGGATTCTTCGAGATAATCTTTTTCCCAAAGCGCAAGTCCTGTTTTTGCATAAGTTAGGAAATTCAGAGGGTCAACCGATATTGCATCGCAATATGTTTTTATAGCTTTGTCCAAATCATTCTGAGCCATGTATAAGTCGCCGAGTGACAATTGTATTTCAACATTATTCGGGTCTAAAACCATACCTGCGTTAAACGATGCTTCCGCAGCATCCGGATTATCTTTGATTTCGGCATAAATTGCTCCGAGTGCGTGGCATACAATAGAAGTCCACTCTGAATCGGGGTTAAGTTTGATTGCTTTTTGATAATACTCGATTGCATCATCATAAAGTTCGGCTTTTACGTATGCGTATGCGAGTGAATTGTTATAGTATGGATTTTCAGGGTTTAATTCTGTTGCAAGCTTAAATGCTGATGCTGCATTTATCCTATCTGATTTTTTGAGATATAAATGTCCTAATTCGTAATAAATTTTATCTAAATCCTCGCCGAATTCCAGTAATTCATTGTAATAATCAATTGTTGTATTAATATCGTCAGGTTTATATGTTTGATTTATGGTAGCAAGTTTAATTAAAATTTCTCTGTCAGTGGTATTTAGTTCATGTGCACGCTTAAAATATTCCAAAGAGGCTTCTATATTGTTGCATTCAAGCGCCAAATCTCCCATTTTTTTGTAAAATATATTTCCTTGTTCTGTTTTTTCAAGACCTTTGTTGTATGCCTCAAGAGCAGACGGGAAAAGTTTCATTTTTTCAAACGTTTCTCCCAGAGCTTTATACGAAAATACGGAGAAATCATTTGCTAAAAATTTACAGAACATTTTAATGGACGGGCAATCCCACATAATCATTGCACTTCCGGAAATGAAATAGTATAAAAATTTTACAACATCACTTACTCTGTAGTGCTTAGTTTTTATTTTATTAAACAGCACCTTGGATAAAAATAATCTCGGTCTTGCAGAATTTTTGCCTGAGCTTGATATTGCTGACAAAAATTCCTTTTCCGCTTCATCAAGGGAGCCGTTCAAACATTGGAAATAGCCGGTATACAGATGTGCATTTGGATTATCCGGTTCAAGACTCAGAGCAGTGCGGCATTGTTCTAATGCACCTGAAACGGATATCTGGCCTTTGATAAGCAGCAGACTTGCAAGTCTGTAATATGCCTCAGAAACCTCTGGTGCGGATTTAATCGCATCAACGTAATATTCGATTGCCATTTCTAAGTCGGTTTCTTGCTGTTTTATCAAATATTTTTCATGCGCTGAACGAGCTTTTTCTAGAATACCGTCAGTTTCGCTCAGCGGTACATAAATCGGGGTAAGTGTATGTTCTGCCATATTTTCTCCAAAACCAAAATGTGAGTGTGTTTATTTAGTTATTCGGTTAGGAATGGGAAATCTTTAATTTTTTTTGTGATAAATCCTCCGTACGGTTTATTTTTGAGCATGGTATAATTATTTAAGTGAATGAGCGAATAATAATTAAAGAAAGGTTCTGCATGGGTATAAATCAGCGAATTAAACCGATAACGACTGATAATAATGGTGAAATATCGATTGGTGGCTGCAAATTGACTGATTTGGCGAAACGTTACGGAACCCCTCTTTACGTTATCGACGAAGCTACTTTAAGAGGAATTTGCCGAGAATACAAGAATGCTTTTAAAGAATATAAAAACATTCAGATGACTTATGCCTCAAAAGCTCTTTGTAATTTGGCGGTTTCAAGTATTATAAGCGATGAAGGTTTTGGCTTTGATACCGTATCTGCCGGTGAAATTTATACTGTGTATAAATCAGGTGCGGATATGTCTAAGGTGACTTTTAACGGAAATAATAAAAGTGCGGAAGAAATTGAACTTGCTCTTGATTTACAAATTGGCAGGTTCTCTGTTGACAATTTTTATGAAGCTGAGTTGATTCATCAGATAGCAGAGAAAAAAGGTATAAGTGCGGATATATTGATTAGGATTACTCCAGGAATAGAATGCCATACGCATGATTACATTAAAACAGGACAGACAGATTCAAAATTCGGTTTCGATTTAACTCAGGTTGATGAAATTATCCAAAAAATTGTTAATGAATACAAAGTGATAAATATTAGGGGCCTTCATGCCCACATTGGTTCTCAAATATTTGAAAACCAATCTTTCGAAGACGAAATTGAAATAATGGTAAAAGAGCTGGTACGGATTAATAAAAAGTTCGGCCTGAATCTTAATGAACTGAATATTGGCGGAGGTTTGGGCGTTAAATATACAGAAAACGACTGTCCGCCATCTGTTGAAGATTTCGGAAAATCCGTAATCACGGCATTAGAGAAATCATGTGGTAAGTACGGAATTCCGCATCCGTTGATTTACATTGAACCCGGGAGGAGTATAATTTCAACAGCCGGCGTAACATTGTACGAAGTTGGCAGTTCAAAAACTGTGCCAAATGGCAGAAAATATATTGCTGTAGATGGAGGAATGGCAGATAATCCGAGACCGATAACTTATCAAGCGGAATATTTTGCAGAGATTGCAAATGATACACAAAACAGAGCAATGGAAGAAGTTACAGTCGCCGGAAAATTCTGTGAAAGCGGAGATATTCTTATTGAAAATATTGAGCTTCCTTCTCCAAAAGCGGGTGATATACTGTGTGTGTACAATACGGGCGCTTATAACTATTCGATGTGTTCCAATTATAATCTGGCAAAAAAACCGATGATGGTACTTGTAAATAATTCACAATCTGATATTATAGTAAATAGAGAGTCCCTTGAAGATTTGATAAGATTAGAAGTAATTCCTGATAGGTTGAGAAAATAATGATAAACAAGCTGATGACATTTATTTACGGTTTATTGAATCCTTTTAATTGGTCACTAAACTGGGTTAATATTTTGCAGTTATTTTTTATAGGGATTGTACTTTTTGTTTTTTACAAAAAATTTATACGAAACACACAGTCGGAGAAACTGATAAAAGGCTTATTTATATTGTTTTTCGCTTGGATATTCAGTGAACTCCTTATAGTTCTTAATTTACAGATTATCGGCGGATTCTTTAAAACATTGGTAACCTTGATTGCACTGAGTCTGATTGTCATTTTTCAGCCTGAACTCAGACGATTTCTGGGCTATCTCGGGCAGCCGGGATTTATAAGACGTGTACTTTTCCCGACTGGCAATCATAATGAAGTTGAAGAACAAGATGTTGATATAATCAAGGAAATCATAGAGGCTGTCAAGTACCTTACAAAAACAAAAACCGGTGCGCTTATTGTGTTTAAAAAGACATTTAGCGCCGCTTATTCGGAGGTCGGTACTATTCTTGATGCAAGAATATCAGCAGAGTTAATTTTGACAATTTTTCACCCTAATACTCCTCTTCATGATGGAGCAATGATTATTGATAAAAACAGGATTCATTCAGCCGGTGTTCTTTTGCCTTTGACAGAAGACCCGCAGTTAAGCTGGAAATATGGGACTCGACATAGAGCTGCAATTGGTATGTCTGAAGTTTCTGATGCTGCTTGTTTAGTGGTTTCTGAAGAAACGGGTGATGTTTCTATCTGTATGGATGGACTTTTGAAAAAGTACGAAGATTTGACAACTCTTAAGGCTGATTTGGAATCAATTATGGGTATAAAGACAAAAGACAGAGAAGAAAAACATACCCATATATTTGACAAATTGCTTGGTAAAAGTTGGACAAAGACTGAGTAGTTCTAATGAATAGCTTTGTCTTAACATGAGGTGAAGATTAAACTGGGGCAGGGAGCGGGTAATATGTTTTTTCATAAAAAAAAGCCGGTTATAAAAACCAAAACAAAAAAAGAAATAATGTTATCGTTTATTAAGCGGGCATTTTTTCTGGTAATAGGCGCATTTATGGTCGCTGTGGCATTGGAAATGTTTTTATTGCCTAATAAAATTATTGACGGCGGAGTAATTGGTATTTCCATGATGACGACTTATCTGACAGGCTGGAATTTAGGTTTGCTTATTTTCTGTATAAACATTCCTTTTGTTTTGATGGCATACAAAACAATCGGTAAAAAATTTGTCATAAACACGTTTTTTGCGGTAGCAATGCTGGCAATTGCGACTAACGTTGTGTCGCAGTTTCATCACATAACTGAAGATTTGCTTTTGGTAACAATATTCGGCGGTATCCTTTTGGGTATCGGCGTCGGATTAATATTAAGAAATAATGCCTCTTTAGACGGTACGGAGATGATATCTCTTTTATTGTCAAAAAAATTAAAAATTGTTTCCGTTGGCGAACTTTTAATGTTTATTAATCTCTTCATATATACGGTGGCGGGTTTTGTTTTTGAATGGGACAGAGCATTTTATTCAATTCTCACATATTATATTGCGTCAAAAACAATAGATGCGGTGATGGAAGGACTTGATAAAGCTAAGTCCGTTCGTATTGTATCGGATTATTACCGTGAAATTGGTGATTCTATTATGAAAGAGCTGAACGTCAGCGTAACTTATTTGAAAGCGACGGGTGGATATTCGAAGCAGGAAAAAATTATAATTTATTGCGTGGTCAATAAATTTGACATGGCAAAACTGAAAGATGTTGTGCACGATGTTGACCCCAAGGCTTTTATAGTTACCGAGGATGTCCATGAGGTTGAAGGTATAAGGTTTAAGAAGCATAAACATTAGAAACGAAAAAGGAGTATTTATGATTTTGGATAAAGTTGATTCCCCGATTGATTTAAGAAATTTAAATATTGAGGAAATGAAAACTCTTGCAGATGAAATGAGAGAGTTAATAATAAAGAAAGTGAATACAACGGGCGGACATTTTGGCCCGAATTTAGGTATTGTCGAGGCTACAATTGCAATGCATTATGTGTTTGGTGCTCCAAAAGATAAATTTATTTTTGATGTGTCCCACCAGTGTTATCCGCATAAAATGATAACCGGCAGAAAAGAAGGATTTACTACCCCGGATAAATATCTTAAATATACAGGCTATACAGCACCGGAAGAAAACGAATATGATATTTTTAAAGTGGGACATACTTCGACCTCGGTCAGTCTGGCTTCGGGTGTTGCAAAAGCCAGAGATCTTATGGGTGAAAAGTATAATGTTGTAACTTTAATTGGCGACGGTTCACTCAGCGGAGGGGAAGCCCTTGAAGGACTTGATAACGGAGCTGTTTTGGGTACAAATTTTATTGTTATAGTAAATGACAATGACCAGTCCATAGCAGAGAATCATGGCGGTTTGTACGATAATCTGAAAATACTTAGAGATACAGACGGCAAGGCTGAATGTAATTTCTTTAAGTCGCTGGGTTATGATTATTATCTGATTAAAAACGGAAATGATATTGAAGCATTAATTAAAGGTTTTGAAAAGGTTAAAGATATTGATCACCCTGTTGTTGTGCATATATGTACACAAAAAGGTAAGGGTTATAAGCCGGCAGAAGAAAACAGAGAGGCATATCACTGGATACTTCCCGGAACATTAGATAAAAAAGACGAGGGTTCTTTTGCTGAAATGGAAGATTATAGTTCAATTACGAATGAATATATATTAAGAAAGGCAAAGGAAGATAAAACCGTTATTGCGATAAATGCGGCAACTCCTGGCGTATTCGGGTGGAATAAAGAGTTCAGAAGCGAACTAGGGAAACAATATACAGATGTAGGAATCGCAGAGGAACATGCTTGTGCTTATGCTTCAGCACTGGCGAAATCCGGGGCGAAACCAATCTGGGCTGTTATGAGTTCATTTGTGCAGAGAACTTATGACCAATTGTCGCAGGATTTGTGTCTTAACAGTTCTCCTCTGACGATGCTTGTATACTGGGGCGGAATTTCCGGTGCTGATGCAACCCACCTCTGTACATTTGACATTCCGCTTATTAAAAATATTCCGAACATGGTTTATCTCGCGCCTACTTATAAAGAAGAATATTTGACAATGCTGGACTGGGCGGTTAACCAGACTGAATATCCTGTCGCAATACGTGTTCCGAATGTAGAACTTGTTTCAAAAGGCGAAGATAATACTGATTATTCAGTTTTGAATAAATATAAAGTTACTCAAATTGGCGAAAAAGTTGCTGTACTCGGACTCGGCAATTTTTATCCGCTTGCTGAAAGTATTGGAAGTATCATAAACGAAAAGTTAGGATTTACACCTACAATTATTAATCCCAGATTTATAACCGGAGTTGATAAAGAATTAATGGAATCTTTAAAATCGAACCATAGTCTTGTTGTAACGCTGGAAGACGGTCTTCTTGACGGCGGGTTTGGAGAAATGATTTCAGGATTCTATTCGGATTCGGATATGAAGGTTTTAAACTACGGTTCCTTTAAAGAATTTACCGACAGAATTCCGCTTGATGAACTTTACGAAAAATACCGCCTGAATCCGGAACAAATATTGGAAGATATACTAAAAACAGGGATAAAAAGATAGTATAGCCGTATGTTACAAATTGACACGGTATAAGTCTTGTGATGTAATAATATTAAGAGTTCTATGCTAAGGAGGAGATTTTTATGGCTATGGCAAAAACCCCAAAAAGAACAAAAAAGAACAAAACTGTGGAGAAACTTGAAAAGGCTCTTAATAAATCAAATATAGTGCAGACTGAAGAACAGTTGGAAATCCTTATTTCTAAAGTTCAGAAAGCTCAAAAGATATATGAAACGTATTCGCAGGAGCAGGTGGACAAAATATTCAAAGCTGCCGCAACTGCCGCTAATAAGGCTCGTATACCGCTTGCAAAAATGGCTGTCGAAGAAACCGGAATGGGAATTTTGGAAGATAAAATAATTAAAAACCATCTTGCGGCTGAATATATTTACAACAAACATAAAAATGCCAAAACATGCGGAATTATAAGTGAGGACAAAGAAAACGGAATTAAGATTGTAGCTGAACCTTTAGGTATTCTTGCGGGTATTATTCCGACTACAAACCCGACATCAACTGCTATTTTTAAATCGTTGTTAGCGTTAAAAACAAGAAATGCAATAATATTTTCGCCTCACCCAAGGGCTGCAAAATGCACTATCGAAGCTGCACGAATTGTTTTGGAAGCAGCTGTTAAAGCCGGAGCTCCGGAAGATATTATAGGCTGGATTGACGTACCGTCGGTTGAGCTTTCAGCAGCACTGATGAAGCATACTTCAATAAATTGTATAATTGCAACCGGTGGCCCTGGGATGGTAAAAGCAGCTTATTCCTCAGGAAATCCTGCACTTGGTGTCGGGCCGGGGAATGTAGCAGCTGTAATTGACGAAACTGCTGATATTCAAATGGCTGTATCTTCAATTTTACTTTCAAAAACATTTGATAACGGTATGATTTGTGCCTCTGAACAGTCTGTAATTGTGGTTGATGATATTTATGAAAAAGTTAAAGAAGAATTTATTCACAGAGGAGCTTATCTTGTAAAAAAAGCTGATGAAAAAAAACTGATTGACCTTCCATTTATCGACCCCAAAAGAGGAAGTGCACATCCTTTGATAGTAGGCCAATCAGCTTGTAAGATAGCTAAAATAGCAGGATTTAAGGTTCCTGAAAATGCAAAAATTTTGCTTTGCGAAAGAGCAAAAGTTGATTGGAATGATCCGTTCTCAAGAGAGAAATTGTCACCGATTTTAACGATGTACAGAGCGAAAGACTTTAAAGAAGCTGTTAAAATGGCACATGAGCTTGTTTTTAAAGGCGGAGCAGGCCATTCTGCCGCTCTTTATACTGATGAGAGAAAAAGTGACAGAATTAATTATTATGCGGAAGAAATGCCGGCATGCAGAATTATTATAAATTCTCCGTCATCTCAGGGCGGAATAGGCGATTTATATAACTTCCGACTTGAACCGTCTTTATCATTGGGATGCGGTTCATGGGGTAAAAATTCCGTGTCTGGAAATATAGGAGTAGAACATTTATTAAACTATAAAACGGTTGCTGAAAGGAGAGAAAATATGTTATGGTTCAAAGTTCCGCCTAAAGTTTACTTCAAGAGAGGCGCTTTAGACCTTGCTCTCAGAGTTCTGAAAGATAAAAAAAGAGCTTTTATTGTTACGGATAAATTTTTGTTTGATTCCGGCGCTGTAGATAAAATTACCAAAGTTTTACATGAGATAAATATCGAATATCAGATATTTTTTGATGTAAAGCCTGATCCTACATTGTCAACCATTCATCAGGCTATGGCTCAGCTTAAACCGTTCGAACCTGACGTTATAATTGCTTTGGGTGGCGGTTCTCCGATGGATGCGGCTAAAATTATGTGGCTTATGTATGAACAGCCTGATGTTAATTTTGAAGACATCTCAATGAGATTTATGGATATAAGGAAACGTGTTTGCCAAATACCTGATTTGGGTAAAAAAGCTACAATGGTATGTATTCCTACAACTTCAGGCACGGGCTCGGAAGTTACGCCATTCTCTATAATTACTGATGACAAGACAAATGTAAAATATGCAATTGCGGATTATGCGCTGACACCAAATATCGCAATTATAGATCCGAATTTTGTTGATGGTATGCCGAAAGGCTTGACGGCAGCATCAGGTATAGATGCTTTGGTACATGCTATAGAGGCTTATGTTTCATGTATGGCAACAAATTTTACGAACTCAAATGCTCTAGAAGCGGCAAAATTGATATTTAGATATCTTGAGCGTTCATATAAAGAAGGTGCAAATGATCCGGTTGCAAGAGAAAAAATGCATTATGCAGCTACAATCGCCGGAATGTCTTTTGCAAACTCCTTCCTTGGAATTTGTCATTCTATGGCACACAAACTCGGTGCAATGTATCATGTTCCTCACGGTGTAGCAAACGCTCTGTTAATCAGACAGGTAATTAAATTTAATGCAACGGACGCACCTAAGAAACAGGCAATTTTCCCGCAATACAAATACCCGAATGCAAAAGCAAAATACGGTCAGATTGCAGATGAGTTAGGTTTGGGTGGTAAAAACGATGATGAAAAAGTCGAACGTTTGATTACTGCAATTGAAGGTTTGATGGTTGCAATAGACTTACCGCTCTCTATAAAAGATTACGGTATTGATAAAAAGACCTTTATGGCTAATCTTGATGAGCTTTCGGAACTCGCTTTTGATGACCAGTGCACAGGCGCAAATCCTGTTTACCCGTATATTGAAGACATTAAGAAATTATATATTGATGCCTATAGCGGAGTTGTTTAAAAATTAACTGATAAAAAATAAGGTCTGCTAAAAACTTAGCAGACCTTATTTTATTTATGAAAATTTAAGCTATGCCATAGCTTTTTCAACTGCAACTGCGACTGCAACTGTTGCACCAACCATCGGGTTGTTCCCCATACCGATTACGCCCATCATTTCTACGTGAGCAGGAACTGATGAAGAACCTGCAAATTGAGCGTCACCGTGCATTCTTCCCATTGTATCAGTCATACCGTAAGAAGCAGGTCCTGCTGCAACATTGTCAGGATGAAGCGTACGACCTGTACCACCGCCTGAAGCAACTGAGAAATATTTTCTGCCGTTTTCCCAGCACCATTTTTTGTAAGTACCTGCAACAGGATGTTGGAATCTTGTTGGATTAGTTGAGTTACCTGTAATAGAAACGTCAACACCTTCCTTAATCATAATTGCAACACCTTCATTGACGTCATCAGCACCGTAGCATCTTACTTTTGCTCTTTCACCGTCTGAGAACGGAGTTTCTTTAACTATTTTAAGTTCGCCGGTTTTGTAATCGTATTCTGTTTCAACTGACGTGAAACCGTTTATACGAGCGATAACATGAGCGGCATCTTTTCCTAAGCCATTTAAGATTACTCTCAAAGGTTCTTTTCTTACTTTGTTAGCATTTCTTGCAATACCAATTGCACCTTCAGCGGCTGCGAAAGATTCGTGGCCGGCTAAGAAACAGAAACATTTTGTTTCTTCTCTCAATAACATAGCGCCGAGGTTACCGTGACCGATACCAACCTGACGTCTGTCCCCTACAGAACCCGGAACAGCGAATGCTTGTAATCCTAAACCGATTGCCTCAGCAGCATCTGCTGCAGTTTTAAGGCCTTTTTTAATAGCGATAGCGCAACCAAGAGTATATGCCCAAGAAGCGTTATCGAAAGCGATAGGCTGAATGCCTTTAACTATGGCATCTACATCGATGCCTTTTGACAAACATAAATCACGAGCTTCTTCCAAAGATTTAAACCCATACTGAGGTAAAACCTTTGCAAGAGTCGCTTCACGTCTGTCTTGTCCTTCAAATTTTACTGTCATTTTTCTTATTTCCTTTATTTTATTCTTGTAGTTTCACCATTGAGGCGGAATAAATTCCGTTGCCCATTTACCCCCACTATTCTTCACGAGGGTCAATATATTTAACCGCATCTGCAAATCTTCCGTAAGTACCTACGTTCTTATCGAATGCTTCTTTCGGATCAGTACCTTTCTTAATTGCATCCATAAATTTGCCCATGTTTATAAATTGATAACCGATAACTTCATCATTCTTATCCAGACCGAGTTTGAGGATGTAACCTTCAGTTAATTGAAGGTATCTTACACCTTTTTGCTTGGTTGAATGAATTGTACCGCACATGGAGCAAAGACCTTTACCCAAATCTTCAAGTCCTGCTCCTACTGGCAATCCGTTTTCAGAAAATGCGGATTGAGTTCTGCCGTAAACAATTTGTAAGAACAATTCTCTCATAGCGACATTTATGGCGTCACAAACAAGGTCTGTGTTCAAAGCTTCAAGAATTGTTTTGCCCGGAAGTATTTCACCGGCCATCGCAGCTGAATGTGTCATACCTGAACATCCAATTGTTTCAACAAGAGCTTCTTGTATAATTCCTTCTTTAACATTTAAAGTTAATTTACAGGTTCCCTGTTGTGGTGCACAACACCCGCAACCGTGAGTTAAACCTGAAATATCTTTAATTTCTTTACATTTTGTCCATTCACCCTCTTGCGGGATAGGAGCCGGAGAACCTTTAACACCGCGGTGAACGCAGCATTTTTCTTCGATTTCCTTAGTGATTTCTATTTTGCCCATTTGACCTCCTTATTAATAAAAAATGGTTATATAATCTCTCAAATCTAAATGATAAATATCCCTATCAATAAAATTATATAACAAACAAAAATCTCAGACATTAAACACTAAGGATTCAAGACTTGATAAATTGTAAATTTTTGTAACAATTTTGTAATAAATCCTAAAGTTTTTAGAAATTGTGCCGATATATATAACATAAAGGAAATATCAAAGGAAAGAATTATGGGATTAGCAGTCGGACAAGTTCAATTACTAGCATTAACAAGACGCAAAGCGGATATTGAAGGTGATATTGCTATTTTATCCATGCGAAAAATGAATATGGCTCGACAAATGACCCAATTAACACAGCAGTATAATGCTGAATTAAACAGCAGAAAAAATGTTGTTTATTACGCTAACGGAAAATATAATAAAGTTGATTACACATATTTAATGGGTCCTGGCGGGACTTGTGCTTACGTGCAATTGTTAAGTGGGAACGTGCCTATTAAGAAGAATAACAAGATGATTCTTGCAGATTATAACGGGCGGGTTGTTCTTTCACAAACTTATGCTAATGCAATAAAAGCAGTATTGGGATCTGGTATTATTGATTCTAATGGCAGAGGAAGTACATTCTCACTCAATGATGTTCCAAAAATTCTTGCAGAACTGTGTCCTCCTTATACAGAGAGTGAGTTAATGGACGGTATTAGTGAATATACTTATAATGCAACAGTGGAAAATCCATTGACACAAACGACTACAGGTACGACAACACAAAATGGTACTGAATCGATAAATAATGAAATCCAAAAAATAGTTGCATACTATTATCCGATTATTTCGGCTGCAGCATCTAATGGATGGACTACTGAACATAATACTAATATAGCTGAAAATGAAGATTATATATCAGATGGAATACAAAGTGGAATCTTGAATGTAGTCGGTGTTGATGACAGTGGTATGTATGTGGAGGGCACTTCTGTTACATATTATGCGTTAGCAGGCGACCTTGATACTCGCTCAGATACAGATACTCGAGCAAAAGTAACTCAAAAATATGATAAGTTAAAAGAGGACATTTCTTACGAAGAATCCTGGCTTGATCTGGAATTAAAAGATTTGTCAACAGAATATGAATCAATTAAAGCGGAAATGGAATCCATAAAATCACTTATAAATGATGCTGTTCAATCAGTATTTGGCTGGGGTAGCGGCGGCGGTTAAGGTTAGTTAAAAATTTTTAAACATAATATTTCCTTTTTCTTTTATCAAGAGAGGGTAGGTTTACCTTACCCTCATTTTTATTTTTTTAATGGATTAGTACATCTTAACAAGTTCACGGACTCTTTTAAGAGTTTTTTGAGCTTCAATTCTTGCTTTTTTCGACCCTTCTCTTATTATTGATTCGACTTCATCCGGATGTTGTTCATAATATTTTCTGCGTTCACGAATTAGTGACATTTTTTCGTTTATTTTAGCACCTAGCATTCGTTTGCAGTCAGCACATCCACGCCGTCCTGATTTACATTCGGCTTTTATTTCTTCGAGTTCTTCTGCGGTTCCGAATATTTTCCAGTATTTAAAAGCTACTTCACAATCATCAGGATGTCCCAAATCATCACGTCTGAGTCGACTCCTATCTGTAATAGCTGTCATAACTTTTTTTGCGGTAATTTCTTCCGTATCCGAAATTTTGATATCATTATTAAAGGATTTACCCATTTTATTTCCGTCTAATCCGCACAATAAAGAGCAATTGTTTAATTTTGGCTGAGGTTCTTTAAAGAAATCAGTATTATAGACATAATTAAACCTTCTTGCGATATCTCTTGAGAGTTCAACGTGCGCTACCTGGTCAATTCCTACCGGAACAAAATCTGCATTAAAAAGTAAAATATCTGCTGTCATTAAAACAGGATAGCCCATAAGTCCGTAATTGACCTGAGTACCCATACCTTCTTTTGTTTTTAGGATTTTTGCCATATCTTTTAAGGTAGGGTCACGTTCCACCCAGTTTTGTGGTGTTATCATACTCAAATAAATATGTAACTCAGCAGTTTCCGGTACAAGGGATTGGACATATATGGTGGATTTTTCCGGATTAATACCACAGGCAAGCCAATCCATTACCACGTCAATAACGTCCTGCCTTAAAGTTTCGGTTTTGTCATATTTTGTTGTAAGCGCATGCCAGTCTGCAACCTGATAATAGCAGTCATAATCATCCTGAAGTTTTACCCAATTATCTATAACACCCAAGTAATGTCCCAAATGTAATTTACCTGTAGGGCGCATTCCTGACATAATTTTTTGTTTCATTTCAAAATCCTCTTATTTGAACCTTTTCATTTTAATTATATAGAAAAGTCCTTAATTAGTAAAACTTTAACATCTCCACCGGCAAAATCGGTATACAGTTTCCCTTTTTGAATTTTATATGTATTAATTCCTTTTATTGGAGTTATAAGTTGTTTTTTTCTTAGCCCGGGTATTTTAACCATTACTTTTTTATATGAATTCTTGTAGTCAAAGTTCCCCATTACAATTACCGTTTCTCCTGCATAATATCTGGCATATGCAAAAATGTTGTCATAATTTGTTTTTAATGGTATAAAACTCCCCAGTGTAATTAAATCTGAGTGGGTTTTTCTAAATTCTATAGCTTGTCGATAGTCATCTTCTATAGAAGTATATTTGCCTTTTGGTTTTCTGGAAAAATTGAAAATATCAAGTTTTCCTCTGTGTACGAAATAACAATCATCGTCAGTTTCCGTATATTCAGCTTTTGTATTTTCAAGCGGATAAATGTAATCATCACCGGTGGTAAATCCATCAATTATATAAGGATTAAAAGGCAGAGTGCCATCTAGCCAGCAAATCATTTTGGAAAAGTCCTCGCCATGCAGTAATATCGGACTGATTTCATCATGCGTTGTAAAGGACAGAATTACACTCTTTCCGTCTTTATATGAGGAAAGTAATTTTTTATTAAATTTTATATGCTCATATAATTCAGAGGCTGATTTCCAATCTTTTAGCCCGAAAAAACTTCCGTAATACCCATCAAACCCTACTTCAAGTAACTTATCATAAGGTGTGAATTGAGCATATTTTGACGGCGGTTCACGCCATGAATCAGAAGCTTCTGCCAAAAATAAAAGTTCAGGATTTTCTTTTCGAGCGTAACTTATTATTTCCTCCCAAAATTTTGAAGGTTTAATAGTTGCAACATCTGCTCTGATACCGTCTGCACCAATTTGTATAATCATATCTACAAACTTTTTATGAATATCGAGCAAATCGTTGTTTAGTCTGTTGTTATCACCGGTATTCAGGAGTCTTACATCTGTCCAATCCGTAGGGACAATGGATAATTGTTTGTTATCTTTGATGAACAATTCAGGTTTTTCCAAAAATAGATCATAAGAACCGCAGCTGGGTAAATCAACAATTACTTTGATATTACGTTTATGACACTCGTCTATAAATAACTTTGCCTGTTCCAGGTTGCTCAAATTCGAATTTTTATCAATCAATTGGTTGTTAATATTTGTAAAATCAGATATAGCATATAATGAGCCTGCTGTTCCGAGTGCTTTTAGTTTCCCTGTTGGGGTTATGGGTAAAAGATGCAGAGTATTAATTCCGAGAGCTTTTAGTTCATCAAGTCTGTTGATTGCATTTATAAAATTCCCTCGTTCCTCGTTTTTACCGATAATTCCGTCGCCGTTTATATCATTAGAATTGAAATTTCTTATATTAATTCCGCAAATTACTGCATTATTGTTTAAAAACAGCGTACGCAATCCCGTATCTGCGAATACAGACACGGAAGATAAAAATAAACACATTGCTATTAACGAAAATCTCAGTGTCAAAACAAGTCCTCTCAAAATCGTATGTTCTTATTTTAACATGAATATAACGTAACTATGATTATTCAAGGTTTATTGCATCATTGTATTCAATCACAGATGAAGGTGTTTGAACGTCATTAGTTATTTCGATTTTATTTGCAGCTTGTTTTTTATCTTTAATAGTTTCAGAAATTCCGTAAATAATTCCGCCAATTAGCCCGGCACACATGAGAGTCCAGCCTACGAGACTTGTAAAATTGTCCACTTTTTCCCTCGTCAACCCGGGATTTTGACTTTTTACTAATCTTGCATTTTTGACAAATTTAGCTTTAAAAATCGGCATATTATAGTTTGAGTTGTCGGATACGCTTGATATGCTATTTAAATACATAATTCCTCCTACATTCTTTACTTATAATTATAAAAACCAAAAAAAAATAATTTGTTATTAAATTGTTGAAAATTTACATAAATTTACGTCTAACCAAAAACTAAAAACGGCCGAAAACTTATTTTCAACCGCTTAGCTTAGTGTAGTGTAGTTTGACAACGAACTAATCTGCTCTTGCAGCTGCGTCGTCTGCGGCTTGAAGCTGTTTCGACTTGTAATTGTGGATAACTGCATCCACCAGTAAGTCGTATGAAGGACTCTTTTCAATATTCGGAAATTCTTCCTTCAGTTGTTGTCTGACCATTGCTTCCAACCTTTGTTCGTCAGATTTTATTTTAAGTTCTGTCCCGGACAGAGACTTTATATAATCCTCATTGGCGATTTTCTGACCTTCTGAGAATGCCAGCAAATCAGCTTTTGGATTAATTGCGTTCTTTAACATTTTTAGAAATTTAAGGTTAAACATAATGTATTTCCTTCACTTACCTTCACTTGTACTTAAATAAAGTCTCCTGAAACAAAAAATTGACTATTTTTTTTAAAGTTTTTACAAATCTTTACAATTAATTGTAAAACGCAGACATAAAGCCGCTTTTAGCCAATAAATTCTGTTTGCTCCTTGTTACTCCTTATTTAAAATTTGGACTTTAGAAAAGTCTGTTAACATTATATACTTATTTTTAAGTTCATTCAATAGAGCCAGACGATTGTTTTTAACCTTTTCATCTTTGTCCATGACCAGTACATCTTCAAAGAATCTTATTACCTCAGGATTTATATCAGTCAAGGATTTCAGGTAGTTCTTATAGTCGCCGTCAAAACGGATTTTGTTAATCGCCGAATATAGATTTTTTTCTGCTTCAAATGCAAACAGAGCGGTGTCTATATGTGTATTCACATCTTCTTTTAGTATTCTTAGAACCCTGTTTGCGTTTTCAACAAGTTTTTCATCAAGCATGCCTGAAACCGCTTCAACTCTTTTTAAATAATCGCATAAGTCATGGCATGGATTATGTATTGAGCATGCCTCTAAAATTTCCTTTTTATATTTATCATTTAAAAATATAATCAAACGCTGTACGAAGAAGTCTTCTATATCAGCTTTGCAGTCAGCTTTTACCGGTAGTAATTCAAGTGCATCACATATAAGTTTGGACATATCAAGCTTTATGTCATGCTCAAGTATTGTTTTAATAATTCCCAGGGCTGCACGGCGAACTCCTAACGGGTCTGATGAACCGGTAGGTTTCTTTCCTGCGGCAAAAACGGCGCAAATTGTATCAATTTTATCTGCTATTCCGACAGCTTGCCCTTCCGGAGTTTTTGCGGTTTCGCTTTCTGCATTAAGCGGGAAATAGTGTTCTTTTATACCTTCACAAACCTCAGGTTTTTCGCCGGATACTCTTGCATAATCCGCTCCGATAAAACCTTGAAGTTCCGTAAATTCAAACACCAAATTCGTAGCCAAATCGGCTTTGCATAATTCGGCAGTTCTTTTAACCGTTTCAGAAGGGTTGATATTTTGGGCTAACTTGATAATTCTTTGTGTTTTATCGTATACAGAACCCATTCCCTTTTGGAAGGTCATGCCCTTTAAGTTTTCAACATAACTTTCAATAGGCTTTTTGGTATCTTCATTAAAGAAGAACACAGCATCATCAAGACGGGCTTTAATAACACGAAGGTTTCCGGCTTTGATGTTTTCAAATTCATTTCCTATGTAATTTGTTATGGTAATAAATTTGTTTATTAATTTACCGTTCTCTTTTTTATAAAGTGCAAAGTATCTCTGGTGAGTTTCCATAACCGTAACTGCGACTTCCTGCGGTATAGTAAGGAACTGTTCATCAAAATTACAAACGACCGCTACAGGATATTCAACAATAAATGTTACTTCTTCGAGTAAATCTTCCGAGATTTTTGTAATTGCATTGAGTTTTTCGGATTCTTTTTTTGTAATTTCAAGTATTTTTTCTTTACGTTCGTTTTGGTCAACAATTACGTAAGCTTCTCTCAGTTTATTAACATATTCATCAGGATTATTTATTGTTATGTTTTGTGTTGAAAATCTGTGTCCGTTTGTGATATTGGATGAATCTTTGTCGATTATTCTTATTTTGACTTCTTCGTTGTCAAGAATTGACAGCACCCAGCGGATAGGGCGGGAGAATTTAACATCATTACTTCCCCATCTCATAAAATGCGGGCCCTGGAGTTTTGAAAATATAACGGGTACATTTTCTTGCAAAAGTTCTTTTGTAGATTTGCCTTTTATGGAAATTTTTGCATGAAGATAATTATCTTCAATGTACAAATCTTTCGGTTCAACGTTGTTTTTCTTGGCAAAACCCAGGCCGGCGGGAGTAAGGTTTCCGCTGTTATCATACGCTACGGAAGAAATCGGTCCTTTCATTGTTTTTTCAACATCCGGCTGAGCACCTGCAAGACCTGAAATTATGACAGCAAGTCTTCTTGGAGTTGCCATAACTTTTATATTTTCGTAATCAACATTATTTGATTCCAGAAATGATTTGAACCCGCTTTCCAATTGTGAAATAGCCATTGGAATAAATTTATACGGCAATTCTTCTACACCGACTTCAAGTAAATATTTGCTCATCTTAATTTCTCCATAATCTAATCTTTAGGATAATTATAGCGCAAATATTTTTACAGTAACAATTTGGATTAAAATCGCAAAAGCTCAATAACAAGAAGCTTCCTCCCTGGCTAGGGAGGATTGAGGAGGGTCTTAAAAATTTATTTCGGACAAGAGTGTGTTTTACCCCCCCATATATTTACCCCCGGAACTTTTTTGTAAAAAAACAGTCTTATATATAAGAAAAGGATTTAAGGAGGAAGTATAAACGGTATGGAAAAGAGAGAGATTTGTGACGAAATTGAATATATAGGGGATATTGAAGAAAAAGATGAACCAAAAACCTTTAGCACGATAGTGAATAACGATGACATTTTGCAAATGTATCTAAAACAGATTGGAAGAAAAAAGATGCTCAATAAGGATGAGGAATTAGAGTTGGGAAGGCTGGTAAAAGAAGGAACACAAAATGAAAGGAAATATGCGATAGATAAACTTGTTCAGGCAAATTTAAGGCTTGTTGTAAGCATTGCAAAAAAATATATAGGTCAGGGAGTACTTTTTATGGATTTGGTTCAGGAGGGTTCATTCGGACTGATTAAAGCGGCCGAAAAGTTTGATTATAAAAGGAATTACAAGTTTTCAACATATGCGACCTGGTGGATAAAACAAACCATTATAAGAGCGATTTCTAATCATTCAAGAACGATAAGGATACCGGTTCATATGCTGGATAAAATAAGAAGATATAAGAAGGCTTGCAGCAAAATCAATATGAGCACCGAACTTCAGCAGGACGATAATACGATTTCCCGTTTGTCGGGCTTGGATGTAAAAAAGCTAGAGGAAGTCAAAAATGCATTAAAAACCGAACCTGTCAGTCTTGATACATTTTTGACCGATGATTTATGTATACAGGACTATGTTGAGGATAATACATATATGTCACCTGAGGACTGTACGGAAAAGTGTCTTACGGAAGAAAATGTTGTGAAATTGATAGGAGTTCTCGATAAAAGGGAGCAGGAAATACTTAAAAACCGTTTCGGAATAAGTAATGAATCGCCGAAAACACTTGAACAAATAGGGAATATAATGGGATTTTCAAAAGAAAGAATAAGACAGATTGAAAATTTGGCTATACAAAAACTAAGAAAAATTGAAAATATTGAGGAATACAAATCTTATCTTGAAGCGGTGTAAAAAAGTATTAAACAATACTCTTTTTAAGCCGGGCGGATCTGTTTTCACTCAGTAAGTTCTTGAGTTTCATAATAGCTTGAGCGTGCAGCTGTGAAACTCTGGATTCGGAAATGTTTATTGCATCTCCGATTTCTTTTAGTGTCATATTTTCATGGTAATAAAGAACCATTATTGTTCGTTCTCTTTCGGGTAAACGTTTCAAGGCCTCCTCCAATTCTTTTTTAACGTCTTTTTCTTCCAATTCTTCGTGAGGATTTAAGTGTGATGAATCTTCAATGGTGTCAATTATTTCAATATCACCGTCAGAAGGTCCCTTCTTATCGTACAAAGAAGTAATCGTTGTGTCATCAGCAAGCAGTTGTTCAACTTTTTCTTTTTCAATCCCCAAATAGTCTGCGATTTCCGCATTGTTTGCAGCTCGGCCATATTGGCGCTTAAGCTCTTCCTGAGCTTCTTTTACATCCCTGATTTTTCTTCTTATACTTCTGGGTAAAAAATCCTGGGAACGAACTTTGTCAATTATGTTCCCACGGATTCTTATCAATGCATATGTTTCAAATCTTGCACCCATTTTGGTTGAGTATTTTTCTACAGCATCAATTAATCCTTCGATACCGTAGCTTGAAATATCTTCATACGAAAATGTCGGAGGCAATGCAACTTTTACACGACCAACGACATATTTTGTAAGGTAAATATATTGCAAAATCAGCTGATCACGCAACATTTTATTTTCATGGTCATCAAAATAATGCTGCCAAAGTTCAGCTAACTCTTCATTAGTAGCTCTCTTGATTTTATTATATGAAGAAAAATCGAAGTTTTGCTCCATTATTTGCCTGCTTACAAACTAATACATATCAATTTTACTTCTTTTGGAAAAAATCTTTATCGTATGTTTGTATGAAATATTTGTTTCGCTTTTAAAGTATGTGCTGATGTAATCAATACCAATCCCAGCCTTCTCAACCGGTGAATGGATAAATGATTTACATTTACCCCCGTTTGTTATAGAATTTGGTCATTAGGGAGTGTTTTTTTATGAAATTATATAATTCATACACAAATCAGGTAGAAGAATTCAAAACACTGGAGCCGAATAAAGTTAAAATGTACGTATGCGGTCCGACTGTATATGATAATGCACATTTAGGCCACGCCAGATGCTATATTACCTGGGATGTTTTGTACAGATATTTAAAATTCAAAGGATATGACGTAACCTACTGCCGGAATGTAACTGACGTCGATGACAAAATACTTAAGAAGGCGGAAAAAGAAGGCAAAACTCCGGAAGAAGTATCAAAATACTGGTACGGAAAGTTTAGTGAATCTATGAAGGCTCTGAATAATTTACCGCCGGATGTTGAGCCGTTTGCAACAAAAACTTTGGGCGAAATGATTGCGATGAACAAAGACCTTATAAATAAGGGATTTGCGTACGAAGCTGGCGGAGATTTGTATTTCAGGGTTAAAAATTTCCCAAAATACGGATATCTTTCGAAACAGCCTATTGATAAGTTGGAAAGTGGTGCAAGAATTGAAGTTGGTGAACTAAAGGAAGATCCGCTGGATTTTGCATTGTGGAAAAAAGATGAAAAATTTGGCTATAATTCTCCGTGGGGTGTAGGACGTCCGGGTTGGCACATTGAATGTTCGGCAATGAGCAGAAAGTATTTGGGTAAAACCATTGATATACACGCAGGCGGAGCGGATTTAATTTTCCCGCATCACGAAAATGAAATAGCTCAGTCAGAATGTGCAAACGGATGCAAATTCGTAAACTACTGGCTTCATAACGGGTTTGTGACTATAAACAAAGAAAAAATGTCAAAATCGTTAGGTAATTTTTTAACTATTGATGATTTACTGAAAAAATATGACTCAAACACAATAAGATTCTTTATTTTGACAAACCATTACAGAATGCCTGTCGAATTTTCTGATGAAGCATTAACTGCAGCGGCAAATGGTGTAAAAAGGATTCTTAATGCAAAGAGAGGGGTAGATGGCGTTAACGAGGGGTTAGACATTACTCAGTATGATGAATACAAAGAATTTATCGATGCAATGGATGATGATCTGAATACTTCTAAAGCGCTTGCCGTATTATTTGATTTAACCAATAAAGCAAATAAAGATGTCGATTATGCTTATACTTTGTTGTATAAGCTCGCGACGGTGCTTGGTTTTAAATTTGAAAAATGCTCGCTTTCTGATGATGAATTGAAAGAAAAATTAAAAGAAATATCTGCGAATCTCGGTGAAAATTATTCAAGTATGGAAGCAATAATTGCCAAACGCAAAGAGGCGAGAGAAGCGAAAAATTGGGAAATCGCCGATAACATAAGGATAGCTCTTGATAAATCCGGAATTATATTGAAGGATTCTAAGGAAGGTACGACTTGGGAATTAAAAGGATAGGAGTAAAAATTTTTAGTCCGGCATACAAATTGTTATCAGTATTAATGGTTTGTATGTTTTTGGGAACTCTTATTTCTTTGCCTGCTAACGGTGCGGAAGTCGATAATGTTGTAAGAGTCGGCATTACGGATAATAAATTTCAGAATGTTTTAAAACAGCAGGTCATCGTGTATGCGACTTCTGACTGCGATATTTGTGACAAAACAGGGAAATCACTTTTGCATGTTGAAGCGGATAAAGATATTACTGTTACAAATCTGCTTTCAGGAATGGAGGTTATTGTCGGGAACCTCGGTGCTACATTGAATGAATTTACAGTAAAATGCCCATCAGGAGAGCTTGGAGTAAGAAATTTAAAGAGAAAAGGCCTTCAAGCTTTATATCACGGCGATTTTGAATTCGTACAAGAGCCGGCGCATAAAGGGTTCTATCTGGTCAATGTAATTGATATTGAGGATTATTTGAAGGGTGTCGTCCCGAATGAAATGCCGGTAAAATTCGGACTGGAAGCTTTAAAAGCACAGGCTGTTGCAGCAAGAAACTATGTAATAGCTCCGCGAACTCAGGCTTATAAGGAGTTTAATGTCGTTGACAGTGTAGCAAGCCAGGTATATTTCGGAGCAAATACAGAGGACAATCTTGCCACAAGGGCAGTTATGGAAACCAACGGAATAGTAGCTTTATATAATCATGAGCCGATTTTAACTTTATATAGTTCGACGGCGGGCGGTTATACAGAAAGTTATTCAAATGCTTTTTCGGAAAATCAGACAAAAATTTTCCCGTCAGCAACGAGGCCTTATCTGGTTGCTGTTCCTGATAAAGAAGACTTTGAGCCTCTGGATACAGAAGAAAAAGCAAAAGAGTTTTACTCGGCTAAGGTTCCTTCCTATGACATAGAATCCCCGTATTACAGATGGCAAAAGGAGTGGGCTGTTGGAGAGCTTGAAAACATATTGAAGAAAACGCTTATTTCTCAATCCAAAACCGGTTTTATTACGCCGGCATTTAAGGAAGGAGATGACCTTGGTAACCTGAAAGACATCAAAATAATGCGTCGAGGTGAATCCGGAAAAATTATTGAATTGGATATAATGACCACCAAAGGGTGTTACAGGGTTTCAAAAGAACTTGTTATAAGAAGAGTATTTCAAAAAGACGGCATTTCACTTCCAAGTGCTAATGTGATTTTTGAAAAAAAGCTTGATAATCTTGGCAATATTACTGATATTACCGCTTACGGAGGTGGCTTTGGTCACGGTGTAGGAATGAGTCAATTTGGTGCCGGATATATGGGATCGAAATTAGGACAGCCGTATTACAATATTTTGAGGCACTATTATAAAGGAATTTCACTGGGTACAAGACCTGTTGATATAGGATATAAAGAAGTAGAACAAACCTTCTGGGCACCTTTAGGACGGGCACATATAGTTATCGCCGGTGCATCCGTTCCGAAAATAAATGTCATGATTAACGGAAAATCATACGAATTCTCTACAGGAAAAGGATTTTTCCACAGAGAGGTAAAAATTGATATTTCGAGATGTATAGAAGATGGTCAGAACAAAATAGTGTTCTATCCGACGTATTTTCCAATGAAAGTATATGTAGAACTTGTAGAAAGCTACAAAACGAATACGAATAAGAGTATAACGGAGGACGAGGAGCAGTGAGTAATGAATCCGGCGGAATTTTAAAAGCTGCATGGCTGATTGCACTTGTTACAATTGCAAGCAAATTGATGGGTTTTGTCCGGGATATGGTTGTTGCAAACTTTTATGGTGCGACTATGGTTTCAGATGCTTATTTTTATGCACTTCAGATACCGTCATTGGCAATAATCATTTTGGGCGGAGTCGGTGGACCTTTTCACAGTGCAACAGTGGCCGTATTTTCAAAGCTACTCGGAAAAGATTTTAAAGTAGATGAAAAAATAAATAAGTTATACAACACCTTCTTAACGATAACGTTTTTGTTCTTTTCCATATTGGCTGTTGCAGGATATTTCTTTGCCGATAAAATTATGGGAATAATTATTTCGGCAGGTTCACCTGAGCTTGTAAGTCTTGCGACACAGCATTTTAAAATAATGACACCGATAATTCTTATCGGCGGAATTATTGGTATTTATTATGGGTTGTTGGTAAGTCATAAAAAGTACATTATTCCAAACCTTTCACCTATGGTTTTGAGCCTGGTTGTAATTATAGCAATAACTCTTTCTCACAATGACAAAACCGGTATAGTGCTTGCAATTGCTACAACTGTCGGTGCTTTCTGCCAGCTTTTAATTCAATTCCCGAAAATCAGGCAGGCGGGTTACAGGCTGATGCCTAATTTTGATCTGATTAACAATCCTCAGTTTAAGAATATTATGGAGCTTTTATTTCCTGCTATATTAAGTTCAACCATAGGGCAGATTAGTATTTATGTGGATATGTTTTTTGCTTCGACATTGCAGGAAGGTGCCTGGACTTCGGTTGTTTTTGCAAACAGAATATTTCAATTCCCGGTTGGTATATTGGTAACAGCGTTTTTGGTTCCGTTATTTCCTTTATTCTCAAGACTTGCCGGTGAAGGAGAGTCTCAATATCAGCAAATACGTGATTATTTTAATAAAGGAGTAGGTGTTTTACTTTTTGCAGCAATTCCGATTATAATTTTTATACTTTTGCTTGCAAAAGATGGTGTTTCTCTCGTGTTTGAAAGAGGAGCGTTTGATTCCAATGCGGTATTGATGGTAACTGAAGCTCTGTGTTTTTTATCATTTTCAATTCTTCCCTATGTTTTCAGAGATTCAATAACACGAGTTTATTATGCATTTAATGATTCAAAAACACCATTTGCAGTTGCTACATCTTCCATTGTGTTAAAAATATTTTTGAACTGGCTTTTGATATTAAAATTGAATATGGGAATAGCAGGCATAACCCTTTCAACTTCTTTTGTAACTCTGTTTAATGCTGTTGTACTTGGACTGTTAATTCACAAAAAAATCAGACTGGATTTTGGGAAATTGTTTATAAATTTTGCGAAAATGTCTGTGGCTGGAGTTATGACGTTTATTATTTGTCTTTTTGCATGCAAATACTTTGATACTTTGAATCTTTCAAAGTATTTGTTCGAATCAGCCAAAATAGCATGCATTATGGTTGCGAGCTTAATTCTGTATTCCGGATTTAATATTATTCTAAAAATGGAATACACAGGTGATCTCATAAACCGAATTCGGAAGAGAGTCTGATTAAGCTTGATTTAACTGAGCCATTGCCTGGTCGTAGCTGATGTCATAGCAGGCAATCAATGAATTCAAGGTCTCAGGAGCAACTACTTCTTCGTTATAGATGGCTTCCAAAGCTCCTGGATGAGCTGTATTCCATTCAACAACATTGCTTTTGATTACATTTATCCAAGCTTGCATATTCAATCCGTTTTTGTAGTCAGTCGTTGTATAGGTTTCAATACCTGCGGCTCCTATCATGTAATCGTCAGAATAACCTTCAATGTCAATGCCACAGTTTTCGATATCGCCATTGTTAGCATATACAGCGTTCATAAAGTCAAAATCTTTGTGCAGAATATTTATTTCGTCGCTTTCAAAGCTTAATCCGGATTCTCCATCATCCCAAGCCCAGAAGAAAAGTCTTAAATTATCGGATTTTGTATTGAAGTTTATAATATCGTTTCCGCCGCCGTCGGTCAGATGAATATGAGTTTTATTATTAAATACGTTGATATTATAAATATCATCTGTGTTTTCAGATTCTGAATTTACGTCATCAACTCCGCCTTTGAATGTGTAATTAAGTGCGGCTCCGTATGAGTTTATAAAATTATAACCTTTATTTGACGTTACTTTATTAACTGCAGTTTCGCTTTCTCCATGTAAGAATACAATATTATTTTGTTTTGCGTATGTGCCGGAGCTCAGGTTAAGATTTGTCATAACATTATTAAACTTAGAAAGATGATATGTTTTGTTTTTATCTTCAATAACAATGTTATGAGTGTCGGTCGTAAAATAATTCTGGTAATCTACCGTCTTATCACCCCAGGGGCCCATATAGTTGTCATTATCATACAAAGCAATACGCAAACTGTCACCAATGATTTGCTCCATGGTTAGTTCATTATAATCATAGTTGTAACCTACGTACATAGTATCGTCTGTCAAAGAATAATCTTTGAAAATTAACCTGTCTGTATAATTACCTCCGTTTGAGGAGATTGTATTATCTCCGAAATTACCGGTAAATACTATTTCGGAATTAGTATTTCCGACAGCTAAATTATCATCTGTATTAATTATATACTTTTTGGCTCCGTTTGCGGAAGGTGCATACTGTGCCAGATTTATAGTATCACCGTTTAGGGCTTCAAGAGTCTTTATTGAAGAATCTGTTTTTGTGTCATAGTAATTTTTGATTATTACACAATCGTTTTCAGTATAGAATATTTTTAAGTCTTTTCCTACGACGTTATAGGATAAGTTTTCGAGTGCCTCTCCATTAGCCATGTTAGTGAATTGCAGTGTATCATTGCCTTTGCCTGAAAATACTGTATCTATTCCGTCACCGGCATTAAAAATTAATGTTGCCCGGCTTTCCGCAGTCGTTCCGCAATATATGTTGTCATTTTCTCCGTTGGCAGTGATTGTATCCAGCCCGGAGATAGCTTTAATTGTATCTTTGAAATCACTCCCAAATATATCATCATTACCGGCAGTACCGTTTATTGTACCTTTGCCGGTAATTCTGTATCCAACATCTGCAAGATTAACATAATTTTCTTCAGTAGAGTCTTGTGCAAATAACTTAATCTGCTGTTGTGCCGGTGTTTTTTTGAAATATTTTTGGAGTACAATTTTATTATTTTGATCATAAGCATCGCTGTAGTATATTTCAAAGTCATTTCCGTTTCTTGCATACCTTAAATTTGCAGCATCAACATTTGTAATTCGCAGGACATCGTTGTTGTCGGCATCAGTAATTATATCAACACCATGATTATTCATGAATATAAATGTATCGTTTCCTGTTCCGCCGGTTATTAGGTCATTTCCTGCTCCGCCGGTTATTGTATCATTTCCGATTCCGGCGGTTATTGTATCATTTCCTGAACCGGAAATAATCGAATCATGTCCGGCGTTGGTGTTAATTTTGGCATTACCTGTGCCTTCACTGGTTATTGTATCGTCACCTTTTCCTGTTGTTATATTTACATTTCCGCTTACTTGGCCAAAGATATCAATTGTATTATCACCATCTCCGGCATTAATAGTTACTTGTTTGCTATTATTATCAATGCCTATGATATCACTATCTGCTCCGCATTTTACGGTGGTGATGCCGTCACCCATTACCATAATCATATTTTCACCGTTACCGGCATTTATGGTATGTGTGCCAACTCCGTCAACATTAATTCCATCTCCATTGTTTCCGGAATTTACTGTTGTATTACCATCTCCGATGACAGAGATCATATTTTCGCCGTTACCGGCATTTATGGTATGTGTGCCAACTCCGTCAACATTAATTCCATCTCCATTGTTTCCGGAATTTACTGTTATATTACCATCTCCGATAACGGAGATCATATTTTCGCCGTTGCCGGCATTTATATTATGAGTACCTGCACCTTGAAGATCAATCATATCATTGCCTGCACCGGTAGTTATTTTTTTATCGCCGCTTTTCATTATGTAAATTTCATTTCCGTCATTACCTGCGGTTATTGTGTCATTATGAGCAGTATCATCAGTAACATTAATAACGTTGTAACCGTCTTTTGCATTAATATTAACAGCCATTCCAAGGTTTTCGGCAGTAATGGTTTCTGCAAATCTTGTGCCGACAAATGCACCTTTGCTGTTAAAATCAGCATTTGTATATTCACCCATACTTATTGCATTTAAATTGATTGGCTCATCACCACCATTTAGCAGAACGGATACACTGCCATTCGGGCCTACCGGATTTGAACTTGCAAGCTTGTTTAATTTTATAATGTCAGTTTCGGTAACATGAATTTCTACGTTTGCACTGTTAATTTTAATCATTTGTATCAAATCATCTTCATTTAGGCCAAAATAGGTTAAATCAAGAATACAATTTTCATTTTTTGTAAGATTAATTGTATCAACACCGAATCCTTCTTCAAAAACGATAGTGTTAGTGCCTAATCCGCCGGTTATTGTATCGTCACCGTGATAGCCATTAATATAGTCGTGTCCTGCATCGCCTTTAATTGTGTCTTTATAAATACTGCCTGTTATTGTATCTGCGCCCAGTCCGCCACTTATGGTTATTCCTTTTATTTTGGGATAATCCGGGTGCCCCTCATTTATTTCGTCACCATTTTGATCATATACATAATAACCAGCCAAATCCACAATATCATCTAAAAACGAACCGACTACACTATTTACTTTGTTTGGTTCGGTTATAGGATAATCAATTTTTGACAATATAAGATTTGATAACCATCCTGCGGGGTGAGTACCATAGTAAACAAATTCAATATTACTCAGATTGTTACAATTAGTAAATTTGAGTGTACCTGTGAATGTATATCCATATTCGCTGTAGAAAAGATTAACAAACATGTTGTTACCTTCTGCCCTGACAGATGAAATTAATGCCTCTAAGGGTGTTCCTCCAAGATAGCCATATTCATTAAATATTATTTGGGTAATTCCTTTTAAGTTAAAACTTGTTCTGTTGCTTAGGATATCGATAGTTAGTGTAGTTGATGCGGGCATACAATACTTCTCCATAGTTTAATAACACTTCCCAATAATAACATAGAAACATCACTTTCTCAACATCATAAGAAAGTTATATCAGTTATAAATATTGTTTAGTATCTTTAGAATGAAGATAATTGTTTCATTACACAGAGATTTGACAGCATTTCGTAATCACGTTCCGACAAATCAGTAAACTCAAAAGATAATTTATACTTATCTTCGTGCATTTCGCAACGAATAAATTTCAAGTGAGATTTTACATCTCTGTCAGGCATACAGATAACTATAGACATTTCTTCCTGAGAAATTACGTTTTCATCTACTATTATAGAAATACCGCCTGCAGAAATATCATATGTAACGGCGTTGTATGATTCTACATCAATACCGTTGTCGACAGTATAAATGCAATCATAATCAGCCAGAATACGATAATATTCACGATTCTGTTGATAATCCAAAGATGCCGGATTTTCAATTATAAAATACGTATAAGAACCTTCCGGTTTAACTTCTTTTAGCATTGTGGTTGTTTTATATAACCCGTCATGGGCAATAAAATCCAGTGAGATTTTTTGAGGTGTGTCAATATATGACAAGCCTTCAGAATCAGCAATTGCTATAAACTCATTTTCTCTTTTTTCTTTTACGGCAAGTTGAATTATTTTACTTTCGCCGCTCTCATCTTTGTATTCCAATCTTAAATAGCTGATATCTTCCAAATTAAAACTTAATTGCATAATAAATCCTCTCTATTTTTATTCATTATAAACTATTTTTTTGTATTTTGTCCAGTAGGCGACAATTAATTAGTCCTCAAAAACGGATTCATCGTATTCAAGCTTATATAAGGTACAGGTTTTGCTTTCTTCTGGCTTCCACCAGCCGCCAAATAAATCCATATATATTTTATTTCTGTTGCAGTCACCGACTAAAGTAACTAATTCTTCTGTTGTATCTAAATCACCTATAGGTACATCATTGTATGAACCGCTCATATAAACAGGAGTATCGTTTTTGCCTGTCACTTGTTTCGCAACCCTTGCCGCATATTTAGTTATAGCGTTGCGAATATCTATGCATGCTTCATTTGAAGGTTTTGCGCCATTGTTTATTTCTATATTATCCACAATAAAGTACGGTTGCCCTTTGGAATTTTCAACCATATAGCACAAAGCGTTTCCGATAACAGCTCCGGTTGTATTATCTGTTACGGTAATCATATTAAATGCTGTGTTTGAAACATAGTAGAACATAGCGTGACCATTGCATTCATTCATTCCGATGCAACAGGTTGACATGTTTCCTTGGAAGGTATCTTTTTTCGGGTCTCTGCCCCACATGCCGACAGTTAAATCAAGAGATTTTTGAGCTTTAATTTTGCTGCCGTCATCAGATGTCATTGATTTTAGTCTTTTGAGTTCTTCCTCTAAATGGAATTTTATTGTCAATGTATTTTGTGCATTTTCTGCTTTCTGAGGGTTTGAGAGATTGCTTTGAGCTCTTGCCCACATATCATCCAAAACGTGCGGCTGTTCCCCTTCTTTAGCGGGAAGAAGCTGTTCGATAAATTCTATTAATTTTTGCTGGTTGTTTGCGACTTCTGAAGGAATAGCGAATTTGCCGTCATGGATGTACTGTCCGAAACGCTTGTCAAACATTTTTCCGATTTTTGAACGTATATTTGTATTGTCTGATGTTTCTGCATCTCCTACAAGGTATCTGGTAACTGTAGTTACAACGTTATTCAAAGTTTGTGTATTGCTGTCGGAAGATTTGACAGTCACTTCCAAATCTTTAGGAACATGTTCCCACATATCGTAATTTGCATTAATTCCGGCAAATTCGGATTTTGTTCCTGCATTAACCTGTCCTATGGGATTGTTAATATCGTGGATATATTGGTTAAAATTGCCAAGGTTTACTGCACGCATATATTGTTCTTGAAATTTACCGTCTGCATCATCAAATGAGTCACTGAGTTCTTTTGAGAGCAGATGAATATATCTCAAATCCCAACCCATGAGCTTTTCAGCCGGAATCGAAGCAACTTCTTCTTTGCTGAATCCGCATTCTTCCATAACGCTGCGTAAGAGTCTAAGGTTAAGTTCAGATATATCAACTCTGCCTTCACCATCGGCAAGTGAAAGCATTCTTTCAAATTCAGACATACCCAAACGACAATCTTTATATGCTGCGATAAGGTTTATAAAATCTATTTTTTGTTTTGGAAGGAAAGGCTTTCCGTCCTGGTTGCAGGATTGTGATAGTCTTTTGAGCAGACTCAAATCCCCAAACGACCAGTCATCTATTTCGTCTAAATAATCTTCTGCTTCATCAAGCCTCATTCGCATGAGTGCATCAATTGCTTCTTTATCGTATACGGCTGCCAGTTTAACCAATCCAGAGTTATTATCACGTAAAAATCTGGCTATTTCTTTTCTGGGTGATACTAATTCTATATAACCGTTTATGTACAATTCAGGATTATTAAACATCCTTTTTTCAATATTTTTCAGTTTCTCAATAACTTCATTAACATTCGAATCAGTTTTCTGGCAGTAATATTCTACAGCATCTCCATTGTCTTCTAATGCAAACGATGTAATACCTCTATTTTCCATGAGGTTTATTTCTTCTTCTTTTATATTATTTTCGTGAAAACTAAATACTGAACATATATCTACAAATGCCTGTTTATGGTTTTGGTACAAAGGATTTTTCAGTATATTAATAATTCTTGGCATGTCAACTCTGCAGAATGTTTGTGCGACCAAGGAGTTTAACTCTTTAAGGAATTCTTGGCCGCCGGCTTTGTACATATCAATCAATTCCTGATTAATTGAGAAAACAGGTAACATGTATTTATGTCCACCGTTTTTTTGATATTTTTCCGGTGTTTCTAATGCATCTAATAAATCACAGTATTCTTGCTTGTTGTTTTTAAAAGCATCTGATTGAAGGATTTTTTCGAAGTCTATTCCGACACCTTTTTGCAAAAGTAAGTCAGCATCTTCTTTGTTTTCGTCATAAATTTTGAGCATATCTCCTTTGATTCTCGCAATAGGAATGCCGTGTTCTAACAGGCTTTTGAAAGCAACTTTGTGGTTTGAATACGCTCCGTTTCTTAATAAATCGAGTATAAAATCTTGCCTTAACATTGCGGTATTGTTGCTCTCATATATTTTCATAAGCTCAACAAAATCTTCAGGGTATTTTTTATAGGCATCAATATACTTATCTGAAAGTTCAGTAAAAGTAATACCCATATCAAGTAGTTTTTGGGCTGTAGCTTCATCATTGGCGTATGCACGGTAACATTTTTCTGTTACATCGTACAGAACAACTCTTGCCGGACTCTCATTATTCGCATTAAAATACCGTACAACGGAACCGTTGAGTTCGTTGTTTAATTTTGCCCATGCCACTATCTTTTCTGTCGGCGTTTTTGAAGATCGATTTATGCCATCTCTAAGCTCATAAAATCCTTTTTCATCATTATATCTAAAGAAACTGTTAATGATGTATTCAACATCTTCTTTCCTCTCAGTATAAGCTTTAGCTATTTCAGCGGCTTCTTTTTCGCTGAATAAATTTGTAAATCTGGCTCCTGAAACCGGTCGTTCAAGAAGTCTCAATTGCCTTAATTCTTTGTATACTTCGGGATACTTTCCTCTTGATTCCAGAATGTTAACATTAAGATTTTTCTTCTCAGCATTGCTTTCTTCCACCATCTCAAGCAGGGTGTCTTTATATTTTGGATACAAATTATTATCAATTAAATATTTTATATTTGATGCGTTTAATTTTATTCTGCCGTAGTGGTCTCTGATAGCCATAAGTTCTTTTAAAGCAGGTAATGTTTCCTGATTTAGGCGTTCTGTTATTATTCTCCAGTCCTGGCTGCGTGTTGAAATATTGTATTCCATATCACCTGAAATCAAGTCTAACAGTATACCATTATTATTTTGATTAAATTCTGCGAGTTCTGTAAGTAATCCATAATCAGCAGAAGTCTTTGAGGCAATTTCAAAGATTATATCTTCACCATACAATACTTCGAGCGATAAGATTTTACTTATTTCATTTGTAGAATAGTATGTCATACATGGCGAACCGTATGTACCAATGTGCGTAATTTTAGCACATTTAAGAACATTTTCTTTACCGTATTTTGTAGCGAGTTTGCATAATATATCAATATCCATCAAAGCATAACCACCAATTGGAGTGCCATCCTTCAGAACCTCGTAGGGTATTCTCGCAAATTCCATTGCCAGTCCTTCTGTCTGTTCATTCAATTCAACTAAGTCTAATATCTGTTTACCATTGAAACGTGAAACTATTTCGCTTGAAGAAGTTGTTCTCTGCATCTTTGCTAGTTCAATAACCAACCCGTTGGTTTTGACGTTCTGAATCGCTAAATCGACTTCATCAGCGCCTTGGAAACAATCCCAATTGTATCTTTTTGTTACTGCTGTTACTGCTTCCGAATTTTGCAGATAGTATTCGGCTAATTTTTCTACATCTTCATCTGAGAACAGTCTGTGGCCATAATAATTTGTCATAGCTTTTAGTTGATTTTTTGCAGAAGCTAATTGAGCTGCGTGTGTTAAGCCCTTTAATCTTGGGGTGTCGCTTCCTGTTTCGGCTACTGTCGACTGTGTGCCTGTGTTTGGTATGTTTCTTGTTGTTCCGGCTTCCGTAGACTGTGTAATTCCTGTTGTAGGGCCGCTTGTTTTAATGGATTTGTTTTTGCCGAACAAATTTCCCAAAGTTTTTCCAATACTCGGGATTTTTATATAAACCTGTCCGGAAGCACTTCCGTCACTGTTATCCACAATCTGAACAGATTTTGTTTTACCAAAAGTCTCTTTTATATCTTTCGGAGTTATGTCTTCATGAGTTTCAACAAGTGTGCCTTTTTTATCAAATTTGAAAACATTGTATTTGAAATCAATTCCGGCTGCAGGATTTTCTCTTGTATAAGAAGATACAACTTTGATGAGTGTATTACCGTCTTTGTCGGATAATATCTCGTAAGATTCTTTGGCGCTGTCGAGTCCGGCTTTGACCTCGTCTAACGTTTCAGTTTTAGCCTGAGCTTGTGGTCGACTTTGAGCTTGATTTTGCGTGGAGTTGACAGTATTCAGTAATGAAGTTCTTCCATAGTTTCCCGGATTCTTTTTCAAAAGTTGTATACCAAGTCCGTATTTGTCAGCCAAATCTATGAACCATTGCGGTACTTCTTCCAGACTTTCTGCTTGAATACCAATCGCAACCGGAATTGGGTCTTTAACTCGTACTTCGGTAGTATAATTGCCAATATCTTGACTTTCTGACATCAAATAATCAGTAATTGCTTGGTTGCATTCCTGTATTACATTTTGGCTTATTAACCTGCCGTTGATTCTTATGCCGTCTTTGATTTGAGTAATATATTTGTTATCAAATAAATATTCACACAATTTTGCATATCCGCCATCATTCAGTATTATAAAATGCGAGCGGAGAGTCTTTATTATAATTTTTTTAAATTCAACATCGTCAAAGCGTTCTGTGATATCGAAATGTTGTTTTATATCCTCAATTCCCTTTTGATATCCGGATTGTAATGAATGATTCGCTCCGTCAATCATTTGGGCCTGATTATAATCAAATATCACACAAATTTCTCTGCCGACAAAAGAATTTGAATCTTGTAGCCTGAATACACCTGCGGAAAATTCTGATACTCTATGCGGATTCTTACAAAGTTTCAAAACTGTTTCAAGTGTCGAAGCGTCATCTGTGTAATGTGCAACCTGAACCAGATTATCACTTGTAACTCCCGGTGCGTAACCAAATTGCTCCATTGGAGTTCCGGGTTGGAGTTCATTTGTATTTAAAACGCCGATTTGGGTTTCTTTTCCGTTTGCAATAAGTGTTTGTTTAGGATATTTACCCCTAACAACAAGTCTGCTGTTATAGAAGAGTGCGGAATATTTGTTTATGTCTTTTCTTGCAGCATCTACTTGTGCAAATTTATCTGCCATAAATCTATCGTATGCTTTTTTAGTTTTTGTACCGGTCTTTTCGTATTGGAATTCGTCATTTACGCTTTCCAAATCTGCTTTTGCCATTATCTGCATAATTTTAAACATACCGTTTTCACGACACATAAGAGCGATATCTGTAGCATCTGCTTGGCCCTGATTAAATTTTGCAAACCAGTGATGATTACTTACTACATCTGTAATTTTTCTTTTTACATCAGCCGGAAACGGGTATCTTTCCAATATGGCGACAGCATAATCCGTACTTTCATACTCGTGTCCGCTATCAACTACACCCTCATTTTTGCCGAAATCATGCATCAGAATGGCAAGTTTTAATACTGTTTTATCAATATCATTCAGGGTTGAATACATTGGATTATTCATTGCGTTCTGTAAAACCTTCAAAGTATGTACATCTACAGTGTAAGCATGAGTTCCATGCTGTGGTTTACCTATAAATAATGCAAATTCCGGGAATCCTTTTATTAAATCATTCATAACCGCTTTAAATTCGGAGTCATTGGAAACGACGTCATTTTCTAAAGTAAATTTTTCAATTTCAGCTTTAACCTGTTCAGCAACTTTTGCAATTCTGCTGTCAGAAGTCTCATAAGCAGCGTTATTTGGCAAACCGTCAAATCCACCGACAGCACCTCGTTCAAGCCCAAAATGCTTTAATACTTCCTTCTGTTCAGCTTCATTTAGCTGGGACAGAATTTCATTGATTCTCTTGTTAAACTGTTCCCTTGTGTATTTAAGCGGAATACCCGTTTCACCGTATTTGGCAAAATCAGCTGTTTTTAGTATGGCTTCTGCTTTCCTGCTATTATTTGCAAGAATAGAAACATTAAAACGCTGTACTTGTTCTTTTGGTGCGGATATAATACCAATATTCTTGTCAAATTTTTCGGTCAGTTCGGCTAACTTGGGTGCGATATCCAATCCGTGATCTTTGCATATTTTAACTTCGTCTGCTGTCATTGAGGATAAAGTGTTATATAATTCAAGCTCATCCGATAATTGAACATCAAATCTCGCAAAGATAAGTTCAGTATTTCGGATGAGTTTCATAACCTGTTCTGATGTTAAAGATTCATCGCTTGTTAAATTTTTTATGAAATCACAGCTTTTTTCATTCATTATTACAGCGATTTCAAATATTTCGTTGTCGGAGAATTTTCCTTTTTTTGCTACATCAAGTATTTCTTTTGCCAATTCGGGTTGTTTATATATGTTAACAGTGGCCTCTGCTTTTCCATAGCAATATCCTTGTTCACGAGGATCAGGAATTTTTGCATTCGCTCCGTTATCAAAGATTTTGTCAAGTGCAAGAACTTCGTTTGCATGATTTATCAAAAATTCAATATCAGTTGTTGTATAGATAATATCCAATAAAGCAACGTCATCAAGTGCCAGCAAAATATCTACAGCCTGCGTAATTTTAGCGTGGTCATTTAATGAAGACAGTTTTTCGTCTACACTCTCAAGGAGCCATGAAGGTTTATTTACACCCAATTTTAATAACAACCGGTTAATATCATTGTTGTTTGATACATAATTAACGTTCTTTTCTTGAAATTCTTTATGAATGCTATATTGATTATCGCTGTAACTTGCGAGTAGGTTTATTTTTTCTACATTTTCAGGTGTTATTTGGTCAAGCAACCCGCGTTTTCTGGCATTTTCAAAGTGCTTGACTCCGAAATCGCCTAATACACGTTCCAGGTCAGAAACTATGCCTTTTGTAGGCGGAGTTGGAAACTTTTTAGCAAAATATTCAAATGCTTCTGCACCCTCTTTTGAAGAGAAATATCCATTTTTGATGATTGCATACTTATAATTTCCAAATTCAAAATCAATCAATTTTTTAATATGCTTGAGATGTGTCTCCATATTTTCATAATCAAATTTGTCAAGATTTTCAAACAGACATTTGTACTGAATGTTTATGTCGTATTTGTCGTTTTTCAAATATTTTTTAAGCTCAGCTTCAACGCTTTCAGGTGTATATTTCTCTGTTTTTGCTTCCGGCTTGCCGGTGCTTTTACCGACGAATGGTTTTCCAACATATTTAATTTTAACGGATTGATTTAAACTTGGCGGAATCTCTTTGCCTTCTTTGATATATTGTTGTATAAGTTTATCAACTCCTTTGTCTGTAGCTCTGAATCCCATCTTGTAGTAGAACCCGAGATTTGTTGCCTTTTTATTTATTCCTAAACCATTCCAGCCAACATTTGCAGTTGCTGTAATATTTTTACCGGATTCTTTGCCAATTTTTATCACTTCTTCAACCAGCATACGACCTAGACCCAGACCGTTTACAGCGGTGCTGAGATTCATAAAATCTAAATCTTGACCGTTGTTTTGTAATTCATAAGCTATTGAGCCAATAAGATTTCCTTCCTCATCATACAGGGTTAATCTTCCGGATTCTTCGTCACCATCTCTGTGAATTCTGACTTTGTCTTTGTCAACTTTTGTTAAAGTTTTTGTTTTTTTGTCATAATAGTATCCATCAGGAATATCTTTGATTACTATATCATCATTTCCTGTTGAGCCTGTTTTATTTTGGGCAAATGTATTTTCAGAGTTTAAAGTTTCAGACGTTTTACTTGAATCTTTTGGAATAATTTCTACTTCAATAACATTAAGTTCGTCATCAATATTAGTTACTTTTACTTCGCAATCAGGCAGAACTACTTCACTTCTTATTCTTGTATAATGTTTTTTGCCTAATATACCTTTTCTTACAATGTTACAATCAAGAATGGGATATCCTTTTGGAACATTTATTTTTAGTATGTAATTAGGAGAAATTGTTATACCGTCATTCTGTTCTTCAGGTATAAAATGTCCCCAAAAAGCAAAGAAATTTCCATATTCGGCGCATGTTGAAGTTAAACCATGCAAATGTAGTTTCCCGGAACGAATTTCTTCTTCAAAACCCGGATATACGTTTATACTGCGCCACAAAGTTATACTCTCTTTTGTTGGCTTCATCTCACCTGTTATTCTGTCATAAAAAGATTGTTCGGCATTATTCAGGGGCTTTCCTGCCCTCATTTTTTCTTGTAATGAGTAGTATTCACCCATTTCATTTTGGACATCATATGCTGCTTTGTATTCAGAACGACTAACAACTTTGGGTTCCGGCAGTTTAAAATCAGGTGATCCATATTTTGCTAATCTTTTGGCATGTAGTTCTTTATTTATCTTTGCGTATTCAACTGCAATTTCTTGGGTATATGCATCAATTTTGAAAAATTTAACCCTAAAATCGCTAATTAATGTTTCAGTCGGCAATATCACAGCTTGTTCAGTTGTAGGAACAAAGTTTGACGTAACCGGACTTGTTGGAGTCGGATTTGTTGGATTAACCGGCGCAACAGATGTCGGGCTGACCGGTACAATAGGAGTAGAACCTTTTCCCAAAACAGCAGGCAGATTTTCTGCCGGATTGATTACTGTTGGTGACGCACTTCCGGACAAATTTGTTGATTTTGGTACAACAGCATTGTTTCCATTAAAGTAGGAATCAATCACTGCATTCTTGTAATTAACTTCCCATTGCATCATCTGGAATATTAATCCAAGAGCTTCCGATGAAGAACCTGCAACATATTGCTGACCTTTAGGGAATTTTACTACATACATAGGATCGGAAGAATTCGCACCCGCTTTATATTCCTCAATAGTTGTCATTTTAATACTTTCAAAATAAGAAGATATTTCTTCCATAGAAAGTTCTCTTGCGGCATTGTTTCCTGTTCTGCCGGCGATACCACCACCTATTAACAT
>Ga0265301_10000081_pt1 | contig 158312 bp, 132 predicted proteins | sample AusTroGonzalo_MG_2_FD_193488 | JGI IMG/M metagenome (GOLD analysis project Ga0265301, IMG submission 193488) | Bovine rumen microbial communities from tropical cattle in Woodstock, Queensland, Australia - Gonzalo_04 | ecosystem: Host-associated > Mammals > Digestive system > Stomach > Rumen ... | reverse complement strand
TTTTACAGGAGTTGAATGTCATCATCGACATTGCTGCCAACACCATCATCAGGTGGCGCGCTTTCAGATTTAAATGTCTCATTTTTATTGGTGTATCTATTTGTTGTTTTAACTACTTTGCGCCAAATTGGCTGCAAAGTTACACTTTTTTTGATATTTGCAAGTTTTTCTCCACAATTCTTAGCTTGCGCACGATTATTGCAAGCAATTTTCACTCAAACTTAATCATTTTGCATCCATTCTCTATATTTTTTCTTCTTTCCTCCTTATTATTTCCGCGCTCAACGCGCGAGTGTGCGAAGACTTTTTTTCGATTTTTTCTTGGATCTGCTGCCTCAAAGCATCAGGAGCAAGCACCTCAACATCCTCGCCGAACCACAATATCTGTGCTTCCAACTCGAGATTGGGAATAACGGATATCTCTATCAGTCCCTGCTGTTTGTCTTTCGTCTTCTGCGAGGGATGCAGCGGCTTCGATAGCACGTATGGCAACCGACTCGACGCAAACCGCAGCAGCACATGTTCCGGCTCTTTGCCTTGCGGGATGCTCACGCCTATAACGTCATCGAAATATTCCGAGAAATCAATATCCGTCTCCTTATAGGCCACGTGGCTCGGCTCGATACCTTGTATCCTGTCCAACGCAAAGTTCAGCATCGCCCCACTCTCCTCTTCCTCCGCGAGCAAGAACCACCGGCTGTTGTGCTGCTTGATATAATACGGATGCAGCGTCAGCACTTGTACCGGTTTGCCAAACGGCTGATATGTCAGCTCTATCGACTGCTTGCTCAGTATGTAGTTAAACAGCGTCTCCAAGTACTCCAAGCCTTGCAGATACTCGTTTCCCTCAAAGCCGATGATACTCTCCGTGTGATTGTTCAGGTGCATCATGGTCTCTATCTCCGCCAACGTCTCTGCCATCCAGTCGAACTGCGGCAATCCCTTCAGCCGCGAGAGCATCAGCACCGTGTCTTTCAGTTTGGCAATCTCCTCATCCGTCAAAGGAGCCTGCTGAATGCTGAAATTCGTATCTTCATACCGGTAATACACCCTATTATACGCATCGCGCAAGTGCAACACATCCACATGATAGATACTCTCAAACTCATGGATATCGTATTTAATCGTCCGTTCACTCACAGGCGTGCAGTCATATCGCACCAAGTCCTTGTTGCATTCCGCCAACAAGTCCTCAATATAGCACCGCTTCGTCTTGTTCCGAAAACACCGATCCAGCGCGAAGTGACGTATCTGTTTTTGCTTTATTACGGGCATAATTGTGATTTTCTATGGTTTGACTATAGTGCAGCGACAATCTCGCGGTCGGAGAGGGTTGATATGGGAGAACTTACTTTATACGACATGATATCCTCCCTTTTTGGCAACTCCCTGAAATGCTATCTTATGAGCATCAGACAATTGCTTGATGTAACGTTGTGTGGTTCGCAAGCTGCGACCTAAACGTGCAGCAAGTTGCGGCGCATTCAGCCCGGGAGTATCGGATATCGTTTGAAACAGTCTCTGCTCAAAATCTTCAACAGAAACGGGAGCAGGTTCACTGGCTTGGAACAAACGCAATATATCCAATTGGGTCATAATCACGCGATCGGCAATAAGCCGATGGAACCCCTCGGCATCGTTGTGCCCAGCTTCCAACGCTGCTACATACTCCGCACGTGTGACAGCCGGGATAATAGCGATGTTATAATCATTACGTAGCAATGCCAAATTCATTAGTAGTCTTGCCACACGTCCGTTACCGTCGATGAACGGATGGATATACACGAACCGCCGATGCAGTTCTGCCGCCAATAGTACGGGATGCATCTTACCCTCGTGATTGGTGTACCACTGCACAAGTTGCTGCATCCGTTTGCTAATCTCCGAAACAGGCGCAACAGGATAACGGCTACCACTGACAAACACAGGAACACGGCGATACACTCCGGCACGCTCGGGATCGACTTGTTGATAAAAGAGTTTGTGGAGGGTGCGGATGGTATCTTCCGTAATAGGAGCTTCGCGGCTCAAATCATATAGATAGTCGTAAGCTTTGGCGTGACCTACAGCCTCATATACGTCTCGCAACGGTTTGCCTTCGATAGTCAAACCGTTCTCTATGACAATCTTCGTTTCCGATTCCGTCAGGCTGTTGCCCTCCAAGGCATTGCTGGTATAAGTCAATCCAACGCGATAATACTCACGCAGCGACTTGAGAGTATCCTCGCTGAGCGGTCGGAAAGCCCACAACTGTTGCTGTTGCCGCTCACATTGGGATATTTTCTTGCGAAGTTCTGGATCCATACATATAAATCATTTTGCACCGCCAAAAGCGTCAGTTACACCGCCATTTTGCATTTTGCACCGCCATGCGGATGCGATGGTCATAACTATTTTCGCGTACAAAGTTACAAAAAAAATATAGAAAACGCAAATAAAAGTGCAAATTTTTGTTCCATTTCGTGAAAAAAGTTATGTTTTTCATCAAAATGCCGCGAGGCTTGCACCCCGCGGCATACTATTTTGGTATAAAAATTTATGGTATCAACTGCGCATTAAGTTAAATGCTATTGTATATATGTTTTGAGCCGTTGTCAGCTCGGTTGTGCTATGTTATGTCATAGGCAATGTGTGAACCTCAAAATGTCATCTCACTTGTTTCAGTATATCCTCCGGGTTTGCGCCAATCTGCGTGATGGCACATAGTTTCTTCCCCATGTCCTTCAATGAGTGTCCGCAATGATAAACCGTATCATCAATAATCAGCCAACGATCGTGTGAAGCTTTTTCCCATTTATGCGTGTTGATCGGCTGCGCACTTCTGGATGCATTATGCGCATCGCGTAAGGATTTATACTCACCATCGGAATCCGCCGTGACACCTTTGGCGCGAACATCCAACATGTCGAACGTGGCGGCATCTATATATGCGTCAATAACAATCACTCGCTTGGTTGCTGTCTTGATGATTTGCTCCAATACCACACGTGCCTCGAAGAACTGACCTTCATAAAAGATTGTTTCTTTAGGGACTGTATTCCCTTCATCTAAGCGGCGGAAGACCTCTTCGAGTTTCTGGTCTGTTTCTTCTTGGTGGGCAACAAGTGATAGTTGAGTATGCTCTATCACTTCTAGTCGTTGGAACATTTGGGCATGCGAAGCCCAGAAATGCCGCGATGCCGTGAAAGCACGCATGATCTGGATATTGGTGCTGATAGCTAATTATTATGTCCTCTGCCTTTCAATATCGCAATTTGCGATGTTGAAGAATTCTCACTTGATGTCACAATTTGTGACTTCAAGATTTCGGATGTATTAGATGTCCTCGCATTTTGCGATGAGATGCTATCATCGTTCAACATCGCAAATTGCGATCTTGAAGATTCTGCCTCCTCTCTAGTAAGCTTAAACATAAAATCATCTGGAAAGCGCTCAATGTTACGTTTTACCTGTTCATTCAAACGGAAAGTCTCTACGCCATACAGCCGTGCCAAGTCACGGTCAAGCATGACCTGCTTGCCACGGATGACGTGGATGAGGTTCTCAATCTGCTCCAAAGGTTGCAGGGCTTCTGCTTCAACTTTCGCTATGTCGTTGTGTTTTGCCATGATGCATTATTTTCTATTCGCCTACAAAGTTACGAAAAATTTTTCAAATATGCAAGAGGAGAGCAGAAAAGTTGCAAAAAATGCAAAAATGTACAAAAAGATTTGGAAACCACAATTTCTTTAACGTATATTTGTAGCGGATTTTTTCGAAAAAAATGACCGATCGCAAAAATCGTTATTTTGGGGCTGAATGCACAGCGAACCTTGCAAAAGATTGAAATATTGCATTTTTTTCTCACTCCAATGACGAATTTTGGCATTAAAGCACCTTTAAAGGCAATCACCGTGTGACTACAATATAGAGGGGCATGTGTTTTGAGCGCTATCATATCAGCCCTCAATACGGGCACTTTGTTGTATGATATATATAGAGGGGCGCAACTCTCGAAAGCCAACACCGTGTGACAGTATTATAGAGGGGCATTGTTTGGGAGTACGGGATACACGGAACTATCGGAATAATATAACAACCAATTTTAAACTATGAACAAAAACCAAATCACACCGGCTGTGCCTAACCAGGACAGCCAAGACATGGACGATCTGCGTATCGTCGAGTACCTGAACCTTTCTACACTGCCCGAGCCTTTGCAGAAGATGCTCTCGCAAGCCGCCACGCCTGCCGAGCGGGATATGCTGCTCATGGCTACACTCACAGCCACCAGTGCCTGTCTGCCGAACCTGTACTTCCGCTACGGCATGACGGGGTAAGAAGTACTACGCCAACTTGCAGTGTTTCATCCTCGCTGCCGCTGCCAGCGGCAAAGGCATCGCTAACCAAGCCTTGGAGATGATCCAACCTGTGGAAGACATCTATCCCACACTTATCCCGGGCGACAGCACGTTCCCTGCGTTCTTTAAGCGTTTGTACGAGAACGGCGGTCACGGCTATGTCCACGAGAGTGAAGGCTCGGTCATCACCGACATCTGGAAGTCGCAAGCCGCCACCTACAACTCCATCCTCCGCAAGGCAGCCGAACATGAGACAGTCAGCCACAACCGCGTCAAAGAGATGCAGGTCATCCCCTGCCCGCAACTCTCGCTACTACTCACCGGCACGTTCAGCCAGTACCATCACCTCGTCCCGAACATCGAGAACGGATACTTCTCGCGCCTGTTACCGCTCATTGTCCGCGACACCCAACCCTTCGACAGCCGTTATGTTGAAGCCGCAGCTCCCGCCGAACCCGTCAGCCGACAAGTCGGGCAGCAACTCGCCAACCTCTGCACCCGTCTCTACTGTCAACCCGAGCAAGAGTGGTCACTCACTCAGGAGCAGAAGTCACGCCTGGCGCAGCACCTGTCAACGGAGTACAAGGCGCTGATCGGTATGCTTGGCGAGAACTTCCACTCGGCAGTGGTCAGGATGGCGGTGCAGATAGAGAGGATAGCGATGATACTGACGGCGATGAGGATAGGCTCGGTGGAAAGAGCACCCCACTGCGCAGGCTTGCGTGGACCCCGCGCGCACCGAGAGCAGAACGATCGCCCATATATGGTCGATACTATATATTGTAGCGACCAGGATTATGAGGCGGCGGAGATGATAGGCGGGAAGTTGATACTGCATGCAGCGGTGGCGTATAAGATGATAGAGGGAGAAAAGACAGAGCTGGTTCCACAGATAGAGACGAGTTGCCAGAAGCAGATGTTGTATGAACGGTTGAAAGGAGAGTATGAACACCAAGAATTGTTGACAGAAGCGAAGGTACAAGGTATATCGCGAGCGACGGCACAACGCTGGAACGAGAGATGGCTGACTGAAGGTAAGATCTGCCGACTTCAACGCGGAATGTACAGAAAAATAAGTTGAGGCTAATGAGGCTAAGTGGGTAAATGAGGCTAAGATGAGGCTATGTAATGCGCTGAAAAATAATCGCATACAGAGTTAGCCTCATTAGCCTCACTCGCCTCACGTAAAAGTAAAGGCCGACTGACCGTCGACTGAACTCGAAGAAGCGAGGAAAGGAAGGGTGATGTTAGGGTGTGAGTGGCTTGATGGTAGGACTAAAGTCTAGGATTACCCCGACTATGGAGCGGAAATGGATCGTAAATGAGTCAACAACTGCAACGGACTAATCCGTTCACGAATTAAACGAATTAAACGAATGCGATGGACATTTTTAGGCCAACAATTAAAGACTATTAAAGACAATTATTAACCGTCGGATAGTATCCGACACAATAAACAAAACTGAATATGGCAAGAGTAACATTTGTAGATGCGATTGACACAGTGCGTGGAGCGCTGGATGAAGTAAAGGATGGACAGGCAAACCGGGCACGGTTGGTATGCAAGTGGCATTATTGGGGAGAGAAATGGATAGATGAGGAGGGGAGTAAGGTACACTTGGTCTATACGTACCATTTCCATGAAGGTGCGTGGGCGGAAGGTGCAACGCGGAACAGGGAGATGATCAAAGCCGCGCAGCGGATGGCGCACGACATTGAGCGCGTGTGCTATCATCCGGAAGAGTATAGTGAGGAAGATATTGAGCAGGCGAAGATATGGAAGCGGAAGTACGCGGAATATATGGAGACCATACCGAAGGGGAGTACGCAGCACTATAAGTTCTACGGCTGGATGTTCACGGAGATCTATCGGGGAATGAGACGTGAGGAGGGAGAGTGGGGACTTTCTTCGTAAATTGGTCGGGGAGGTACCGCGGGGACTTCCTTCGGGAGTCCCGTCGCGGCACTCGGGTAAGCAAAAGAATAGACAAAACCTGTCAGTCTTGCCTATTCTTCCGCTTACAGTACCGCGAGTGGGACTTGAACCCACACAGCCGTTTCGGGCCAAAGGATTTTCATACAAACCGTAGTTTGCTTGGACTATGTCTTAACCGTATCCTTGCGGACGTAGGCTGCGGGTATATAGTCTCTACACATTTAGGAGCAACATTAATTGCTTAGGCAACTCCACTTAGCTCGGCGTTCTTTGCATTTATAAGGCTGCAACATTCACCGAATTAGCCCGCTTCTACTCCAAGTGTTTCCACTTGGGCACTCTTTACCTTGTTTTTTCAACGAGAAAAAACGATCTTTTCAAAGTCCTTCGTGTCTACCGATTCCACCATCGCGGCATCAAAAACGGTGCAAAGATACGATATTTTATTGAAATTTGCAAATTTTTGAACAAAAATCGTAAAAAAAATCATACAAATTTGCAAATATCGAAAATTTTACTTATCTTTGCAACGCTAATTATGCGCGAGAAGGACTAAACTGTTCACGAATTAATCGAATTAAACGAACTGCGATGGACTAAAAGGTTCACGAATTAATCGAATTAAACGAACTGCGATGGACTAAAAGGTTCACGAATTAATCGAATTAAACGAACTGCGATGGACTAAAAGGTTCACGAATTAATCGAATTAAACGAACTGCGATGGACTAAAAGGTTCACGAATTAAGCAAATTAAACGAAAGATAACAATACATTAAAATCATACAACCATGCAAAAATCTCCATTACAGATTGCCCGTGGCAATTACCAACCGAAGATGCCTGCTGCATTGGCAGGTAACGTACGCCTCGCAGAAGGCAAAGCAACACAAAGTGTAGCTGACCAAGAGGAAATAAAGAAACTGTTCCCGAACACCTACGGTCTGCCGGTTATCACGATGGAACCGAGCGCTGAGGCTCCGAAAGCACAGCCTGCCATCAACGTCGGCGTGATCCTGTCCGGCGGTCAAGCCCCCGGCGGTCACAACGTGATAAGCGGTCTGTTTGACGGATTGAAACGTCTGAACCCCGAGAACAAACTGTACGGATTCCTCGGCGGTCCTTCGGGTTTGATTGAAGGCAAGTACCAGGAGCTGACAAAAGAAATCATCGACGAGTACCGTAACACCGGCGGTTTTGATATCATCGGTTCGGGTCGTACGAAGCTCGAAGAGACCTGGCAGTTCGACAACGGCATCGAGGTGTGCAAGAAACTCGGCATCAAGGCCGTAGTAATCATCGGCGGTGACGACTCGAACACCAATGCTTGCGTGCTGGCTGAGTACTATCTGCAGAAGCAATGCGGCATCCAAGTTATCGGCTGCCCGAAGACCATCGACGGCGACCTGAAGAACGAGATGATCGAGACCAGCTTCGGTTTTGATACCGCTTGCAAGGTTTACTCGGAGCTGATCGGTAACATCCAGCGTGACGCCAACTCCGCAAAGAAATACTGGCACTTCATCCGTCTGATGGGACGTAGCGCCAGCCATATCGCACTGGAGTGCGCACTGCAAAGCCAGCCGAACATCTGCCTCATCAGTGAGGAGGTGGAAGCGAAGAACATGACGCTGAACGATATCGTAGAGCAGATCGTAGAGGTGATCGTTGACCGCGCTAACCACGGTCTGAACTTCGGTACGATACTGATCCCCGAAGGCCTGATTGAGTTCATCCCCGCCATGCGTGCACTGATTCAGGAGCTGAACGACCTGCTGGCACAGAACGAGGAGTTTGCATCGCTCGAAGGCGATGACGCCAAGCGCGAGTACGTTAAGTCGATGCTCTCACCGTCGAGTTGCGAGCTTTACCGTTCGCTGCCGAAGGGTATTGCCCGCCAGTTGACGCTCGACCGCGATCCTCACGGCAACGTGATGGTAAGCCAGATCGAGACCGAGAAACTGCTCATTGAGATGGTAGGCAAACGTCTGGCACAGCTCAAGGCTGCCGGCACATACAAAGGCAAGTTCGCTGCGCTGAACCACTTCTTCGGTTACGAAGGCCGCTGCGCTATCCCTTCGAACTTCGATGCCGACTACTGCTACTCGATCGGCGTAACCGCTACGCTGCTCATCGCTGCCGGCAAGACGGGATACATGTCGCTGGTGCGTAACCTGACGAAGCCCGCTGCCGAGTGGATAGCAGGTGGTGTACCTATCACGATGATGATGAATATGGAGAAACGTAACGGTAAGATGAAACCTGTTATCCAGAAGGCGCTGGTTGACCTGAACGGTGCACCGTTCAAGTACCTCGCCGCTCATCGTGCCGAGTGGGCTGACGCCAACACCAGTTACATCTATCCGGGTCCGATCCAGTACTACGGTCCGACAGAGGTGTGCGACCAACCGACCCACACGCTCAAACTCGAGCAGGGATGCAAGTAAGGCAACTACTCCTTGCGCTGACGCTGTTGACGCTCGCCGCTGCGCCTCTCACGGCGCAGCAGAGCGAACAGCAGCTGCTGGACGCCTACATCAATCAGGATATGTCCGTCTGGAAAGCGTACATCGACGCCAGCGACCCACAGCAGCTCCCGGCAGACGAACAGCTCAGGCTATTACGCTACGAGTACGGGTTTGCGGCAGCGATGCTGAGCATCGACAAATCGAATGCCAAAGCATACATAGAGCGGCTCGGCAAACATATTGAGCAAGCAAAGCCAATACTATCGGAAGCGCTGTACAACGTATATATGTCGGCATATCACACGTTCAGCATGCGACTGACGATGAATGTGTTCGCGCACGGCAAAGCCATATACAAGTACGCGCAAGCGGCGATGGATGCCGACCCCAACGAACCCATGGCTTGGGTAGCACAGGGAAACATCCACTTCTACACCCCGAAGATGATGGGTGGCGACAAGCAAAAAGCGCTGGAGGAGTACAATAAGGCTGACAGTCTGTTTATGCTGCAAGAGGACTACAACACCCGCTGGGAGCTGTACGCCGAACGAATGAACAGGCAGAAGTGCGAGGAGTATCTGCAAAAATAACGAATATTATTAACATTTAAATAAATACCAAAAGACTTATGGCTAAAGTTTATCATGCAAATGAGATCAAGAACATTGCCTTGATGGGAGGTAGTGGCTCAGGTAAGACCACTCTGATGGAGGCTATGCTGTTCGAAAGCGGAGTGATCAAACGTCGTGGCACGGTGGAGGCTCAATCAACCGTATGCGACTACTTCCCCGTAGAAAAGGAGTACGGCTACTCGGTGTTCTCCACCGTATGCAACGTTGAGTTCGCCGGCAAGAAACTGAACATCATCGACTGCCCGGGTTCGGACGACTTCTGCGGCGGCGCTATCAGTGCCCTGCACGTGTGCGACACGGCTATCATCACCCTGACCGCCAACGGCGGCGTGGAGGTAGGTACGCAGAACAACTTCCGTATGGCTGAGAATGCCAAGAAACCCGTGGTGTTCCTCGTTAACAAGTGCGACCACGAGAATGCGAACATCGACCGTACGCTGGAAGGCTTGAAAGAGAACTTCGGCAACCATGTCGTAGTGCTCCAGTATCCGGTTAACCCGGGTGCAGGCTTCAATGCCGCTATCGACGTGCTGAAACGTAAGATGCTCGTTTGGAAACCCGAAGGCGGAGCTCCCGAACTCAAGGATATCCCTGCTGAGGAGCAGGCAAAAGCTGAAAGCCTCCTATCCGAAGTGATGGAGCGTGCCGCTGAGGCTAATGACGAACTCATGGAGAAGTTCTTCGACCAGGGCGAACTGAGCATGGAGGAGACCTTGGAAGGCATCCGCGTCGTATTCAAGGACGGCGGTATCCTGCCGGTCATCTGCGCATCCGGAACCCGCGACATGGGTGTACGCCGCTTGATGGAGTTCTTGGGCGAGATGGCTCCGTCGGTAGCTGACGCACCGAAGCCTGTAAGCAAAGAGGGCGAAGAGGTTGCTCCGAACGATGCAGCCCCGACATCGATGTTCATCTTCAAGACCTCTGTGGAGCCGCATATTGGCGATGTGAACTACTTCAAGGTAATGCAGGGAACCGTACATGCAGCCGACGACCTGGTGAATATGGACCGTGGCTCGAAGGAGCGCATCTCGCAGCTCTACGCTGTGGACGGCAGCATCCGCGTACCGGTGGATGAGGTTTGCGCAGGCGACATCGCTGCTACCGTGAAGCTGAAAGATACCCGTACAGGCAACACGCTGAACGCCAAGGAGTGCGAGCTGCAGTACGAGCCGGTAAGCTATCCTGATCCGAAGTACCGCCGTGCTATCCGCCCGAACAACGAGCAGGAAGCCGAGAAGCTGAGTGCCCTGTTGACCCGTATGCATGAGGAAGACCCGACATGGCTCATCGAGCAGAGCAAGGAGCTCAAGCAGACGATCGTCAGCGGTCAGGGTGAGTTCCACCTGCGCACGCTCAAATGGCGTCTGGAGAACAACGACAAGATGATGGTAACCTTCGACGAACCGAAGATCCCGTATCGTGAGACAATCACCAAGGCTGCCCGTGCCGACTATCGTCACAAGAAACAGTCCGGTGGTAGCGGTCAGTTCGGTGAGGTGCACCTGATCGTGGAGCCGTACGAGGAAGGCGTACCAGTTAAGGAAGTCTATAAGTTCGGCAACCAGGAGTACCGCATCAGTGTGAAGGATACCCAGGAGATTCCTCTGGAGTGGGGTGGCAAGCTCGTGCTGATCAACTCTATCGTCGGCGGTGCAATCGACGCACGTTTCATCCCGGCTATCCTAAAAGGTCTGATGGATCGTATGGAGCAAGGACCTCTCACGGGCTCGTATGCGCGTGACGTGCGCGTCATTATATATGATGGTAAGATGCACCCGGTTGACTCTAACGAAATCTCCTTCCGTCTGGCAGGCCGTAACGCCTTTGCTGAGGCGTTCCGCAACGCTAACCCGAAGGTTCTGGAGCCGATCTATGACGTAGAGGTATTCGTTCCGTCCGACATGATGGGTGACGTGATGAGTGACATCACCGGCCGTCGCGGCATGGTGCTGGGTATGCACACCGAGAAGAACTTCACCCGCCTGAGTGCACAGATCCCATTGGCAGAGATGGCTTCGTACTCGACGACGCTGTCCTCGCTCACTGGTGGCCGTGCTACGTTCACGATGAAGTTCAAGGATTACGAACTCGTTCCGGGCGACGTTCAGGACAAACTGCTGAAGGCTTATCAAGAGAGCCTCAAGGAAGAGGAGTAAATATTTCTGTTTTCTCTTGGCATCTTTGCGTTTTTCGCTCGGTCATTATGGTCACCATAACTTCCTCGCGCGAAAACACAAATCTACTCAAGATAAAAGCAGAAATGGAGCAACGGGAGTCGGAAATTTTCCGGCTCTTGTTGTTTCTCACGAAAGTTTGGCACGCTTATTGTACAAATACATATTCTCCAAAACATAAAGGCTGCCATTTTTGTGCACAATGATATGTTTTACCCTGCATTTTGTAAACTTTTGATAGCATAAATATGTTTTATGGCACAAAAATGCACAATTTGCACCTATTTTTTGGCAAAAAGGAAAAATTTATTTTACCTTTGCAAACGGTATTTTCCTTATTTCGAATAATAGCGCTTAAATCGAAAAGGAAATAATAGGTATTAAAGGTATTAACAAAACTTTAAGGTATGAAAAAAATCTTACTTGTTTTGTCCGTTTGCTTGTTTGCAATCGGACAAGTTTGGGCCGAGAACCAAACTATTACCGGTAAAGTTATCAGTGCAGTAGACAACGAGGGTATCCCCGGAGCCTCTGTATCTGTGCTTGGTACCAGCCGCGGAACGATTACCGACTTTGACGGTACATTCCAGATTACGGCTGAACCCGGAGCAACGCTGGTGATTAGTTTTATTGGTATGCGTTCTGTATCCGTTCCTGCATCTACCGAACCTATGGTTATCACTTTGGAAGAAGATACCGAAGTGTTGGATGAGGTGCTTGTTGTAGGTTATGGTACGACAACACGTGCACAATTTGTTGGTTCTGCTAAATCTATTGACGGCGAGATGTTTACAAACCAAGCTGCTGCTGATGTTACCAATTCATTGCAAGGTAAAGTGGCAGGTGTACAGGTAGTAAACGGTAGCGGTCAGCCGGGTACAGGTGCAAGCATCCGTATCCGTGGTACAGGTTCTATTAATGGTGGTACAACTCCTTTGTACATTGTGGATGGTGCTCCGTATGACGAAGCAAACATCAACCTTATCAGTAGTTACGACATCGAGTCAATGACTATCCTCAAGGACGCCTCTGCTACCGCTATTTACGGTGCACGTGGTGCTAACGGTGTAGTGCTTATTACGACCAAGAGCGGTCGAACCGATTCGAAGATAAAGGTCAATGTTGACGCCAAATGGGGTACCAGCCAGCGTGCAATTGGCAGTTACAATGTCATGAAGGATCCTGATATGTATATGGAGAATGCCTATCGCGCTCTGTATAACTCGATGGCTTACAACGGCTATTCGTCATCTGCGGCATACGCTTATGCTGACGAAAACTTGTTTAAATCAGCAGGTGTAGGTTACAATGTATATACAGTACCGGCAGGTGAGCGTCTTATCGGTTATAACTTCAAGTTGAACCCGAACGCTACGCTGGGTTACAATGACGGCGAGTACTTCTATACTCCGGATGATTGGACAGCTAATACGTTGAATTCGGGCAATCTGCGTCATGAGTACAACATTAACTTGCAAGGTGGTAATGCCGAGACCCAGTATTTTGTGTCAGGCGGCTATCTGAGCGATCCCGGTATCATTGCCGGCAGTAGCTTTGAGCGTTTCACGCTTCGTGCAAATGTAGATAGTCAAGTGAAGAAATGGCTGAAACTCGGTGCATCGCTCGCGTATTCACACTCCAATGTAAAGAACCCCGGCTATTCGACTGCGGACGATTGGGGAAGCATCGGTAACGTGTTCTATACGATGAACAATATGGCTCCTATCTATCCTTTCTTCGTTCGCGATGCTAATGGTGACATTGTAGTGGACGCCAACGGTTATACGGTTTACGATACGGGTAGCAATACGAACCAGTTGCGTTCCGGTAGTGCACCCCGTGGCAACCACGCCATTAACCTTGGTATAGACAAGAACGTTGATGTTACTGATAATATCACAGGTAGTTTGTATCTGACATTGACGCCGGTTGAGGGATTGAACCTTACCGCACGCGTTAGCCCGGATGCATACAACAGCCGTTCAAGCAGTTTGTCGAACCCGTTCTATGGCAACCCTTCATCCGGAGGTGCGGTAGCAGTTGCTAACGCACGTCTGTTCTCGTTGGATCAGCAGTATCTGGTTAGCTACAAGCGTCGTATCGCTAATGACCATAATCTGGAAGTTCTTGCCGGTTGGGAGTCCTTCTGGTACAGACAACAGTACCTGCAAGGTGATAACGATCACTTGTTCAATCCGTTTGTTGACGAGTTGGGCAATGCGTATGGTGAGCAGCCGACGTCAAACCACACGAACTCTTATACACTTGATTTCAGAACCGGTGGTTTGCTGGCACGTGTACAATATGATCTGTTCGACCGTTATTTCTTGAACGCTACGTATCGTTACGAGGCTTCATCACGTTTTGCGCCAAAGAAACGCTGGGGACACTTCGGTTCAGTAGGTGTTGCTTGGCTGATTAACCGCGAAAACTTCATGAGTGACGTTAAATGGATTGACGAGTTGAAACTTAAGGCTTCGTGGGGTACACAGGGTAACGATCAGATCGGTACGAATATTGCTGCTTACCTGGCATATGAAGACTTCTACACCATCTCCTACAACGCCTCTACCGGTGAATACTCCAAAGTGTTGGCGATCAAGGGTAATCCTGAGCTGACCTGGGAGAAGCAGATGTTGAGCAACGTAGGTATTGACTTCAGTTTCTTCAAGAATCGCTTTAGCGGTGCTGTTGAATACTTCAACCGTACGAACTCTGATATGTTGTTCTCGCTGTCTATGCCTCCTTCGGCAGGTTATTCAAGCCTTCGCCAGAACGTTGGTACTGTAGTCAACAACGGTATCGAGGTTGAATTGAACGGTACGTTGATTAAGACACGCAACGTGGAGTGGAGTGTTTCTGCTAACTTAACATGGATTGATTCGAAGATCAGAGAGTTACCTGATATCTATAAGGAGAGCGGTTTGAAGGGTGGAACTTATATATTGAAGGAGGGCGGTTCTCTCGTACAAGGTTATATGCCTATGTATGCAGGTGTTGATAAAACGACCGGTCAAGCTCTGTACTATGTTGATCCTGACGGTGAGAAAGAGGCTGGTAACTTCGACAAATCCACATGGGCTACCACTACAAATTACGAAAGCGCAAAACAGGCTGATCTCGGTGATCTTTCTGTCAAGTGCTACGGTGGTTTTGGCACGCAGTTGAAAGCTTATGGTGTTGATTTGAGTATCGCATGTGCATATCAGTTTGGTGGTAAGGCATACGATGGTTCTTATCAAGAATTGATGCACTCGGGTAAGCAACTCGGACGTAACTGGCACATGGACATCCTGAATGCCTGGACTCCGGAGAATACGGATACCGATGTTCCACGTATCTGCTCATCTGACGATTGGGATCAGAAGACATCTGACCGTTGGCTCATCAGCAATAACTACCTGAGTTTGAACAATGTAACTCTCGGTTATACGCTGCCTAATAAGTGGACGAAAAAAGCACAAATTGAGAAAGTTCGTATTTACTTCCAGGGCGACAACCTCGCCACTCTCACTGCCCGTAAGGGATTTGATCCGCGTCAAACGCAGAACTCACGTCAAGTTGGTTTGAGTAATGCTACGACTTCCGGCAACTATGTTTATAGCCAGCTGCGTACTCTCTCTGGCGGTATTTCTATTACGTTCTAAACCATAAAACTGTACAAATATGAAAACGAAAAATATTTTGTTAAGTGCACTTGTAGCAGTAGTTTTCTGCTCATGTGAAGACCCGTTTGGTGCAGAGTATAATGGCGGTAGTCAATCCGGCACACAAGTCAGTAAGACCGTTGACGCAATTCCTAACAGAATCAATTCTGCCGTGAGCGGTATGTACGCCAAGTTGGGAAAACCGGACGGCTATTTCAACTCGGGACGTGACGATGATATGGGCTACCCTGCTATCTGCTTGAGTCTTGACTTGAACTCCGGAGATATGACGAACCCCGTCAGTGGTTATGATTGGTTCTCTGTAGCTCTCGAGTACTCGGATCGTACACCTAACTATGCCAACCCGCGTTTGCGTAGCGGCCTGTTGTACAATATCATATATGCTACAGCCGAGGTTATTCAAGCTGTGCCTGATGATACTGATAATGCCGAGCTGAAGGCTAAACGAGGCCAGGCAAAGGCCATCCGTGCATTCGCATACTTGAATATGGTTCCGTACTTCCAGTTCCGCTATAAGGGCAACGAGGATAAGCCGACAGTGCCTATCATGGCTGACGAGAAAACGGACCTTGATCCGCTGAACAACCCGCGTGCTCCGATGAAGGAGATGTATGAGTACATCATTAGTGATCTCACCGCAGCTATCGCAGACCTTGATGGATACACACGTGAGAATAAAGGTATCATTGACCAGCAGGTTGCTTATGGCTTGCGTGCGCGTGCATATCTTAATATGGAGAAGTGGGCTGAGGCTGCTGCCGATGCAGAGAAAGCTGCTGCAGGTTATACGCCGTATGATATCAATGAACTCGTTCAACCGGGCTTCAACGAGGCTTCTGACCACAACTGGATGTGGGCTGCCCTTATCCCGGCTTCAGTGGCTGGCGAGCAGCTGGCAACTTGGCCTTCACAGATAGGTTCGTTCTCGGGTAACAGTTATGTTGCTTACGCCGGTATTTATCGCTCTATCAACAAACTGCTTTGGGACAAAATCTCTTCAACAGACGTTCGCCGTGGATGGTGGTTGGATGAGAATATGCAATCACCCTACCTGAACTCACTGACTTGGGTGGACGAAGCAAAAGGCATTACATATAAGGGTCAGGAAATTCCTGCAGCAAGTATTGCTGATGTTAAAGTGCCTATGTATCCGTATGCCAATGTTAAGTTCGGTCAGCGCTCAGGCATAGGTTCATCGTACAATGATGGTGACTGGTGTCTCATGCGTGTTGAGGAGATGCTCCTTATCCAAGCTGAAGCATACGCCAAGGCTGGTGACATCGCTAAGGGCAAGGAGATTCTCGAGTCGTTCGTTAAGACTTATCGTGATCCCGCTTATGTAAGCACCGCTTCAGACGTTGATGCATTCTCGGATGAAGTATGGATTCAACGCCGTATTGAACTCTGGGGCGAAGGCTTCGCAATGGCCGATAGGATGCGTCTGGGCAAGAACATCGTACGTTTCCATCCGGGCGAGCCGACCAACGTGCCTGAGGAATATCAGTTCAATATTGCTGCTAATGATCCTTGGTTGCTGATGCGTTTTACGCAGACGGAGCTCAACGGTAACTCCGGTGTTGTGCAAAACGAAGGTGGTAACGAACCTAAGAAGGGTGATGGCGCTGATTTGAAAGATGAGTAATTGACTAATGTAAAATTTGAATCGTATGAAAAAGATCAATAAATTTATGCTCTTGCTCGCAACAGCCGTGTTTACTCTCACGGCTTGCGAGAAAGAGGTTGAGCGCGAGCTGTCGCCTGCATTTGAAGGCAAGGCGGTATTCTTCCCTGTCAGCGCTGAGAGCGAAGAGTTAGAGCCGACTGCTCCGAAGCAGCACGAGATTACGATTGCACGCGATACACTCCTTAAAGAGGCGATGAGCGTTAAATTGATTGTCACCGAGAACCCTGAGGATATTTTCAGTGTACCCGAGACAGTAGAATTTGCCGCCGGAGAATCGACGAAGTCGTTCTTTGTTTCGTTCCCTGATGCTCAGGTTGATAGTACTTATACCCTCAATATTGAGCTTGAGTTGGACAATAGCAACCCCTATCTGGCTGCCAAACCGAACTATTCATATACGGTTTACATAGCTAAGTGGGATCTTATCACCGACAAGAAGGCAATCGTATTCGATGGTATCACCAATGTATTCTTTAATGTAGGTAAGCCCGGGTGGTATGTACCGTATGCACGCAAGAACAATGCGGACGGTTCGTTTGACATTCGTCTGCTGAACCCGTACACTATTCTGCCTGAGTACGATATGACAAAAGATAAACCGTATGACAATCCTATTGCTGACGATTTCGGTCTGTATGGCGGTTACCCCTACAACTATCCTGAGGATGTTGATGCCGCAGGCACGTACAATATGACTGTCCACGTGGATAAGAGCGGTAATGCAACCTTCGACGATTTCGCCATGGGTATGACATGGAGTTACGGTGCGTTCTCGGCTGCATACATCAAGGCCGGAGGCCCCGGTGTATACAACAAGGCTGACCAGAGCATCACATTCCCTGCCGGTTCGGTAGGATGTGGCATGTCCGGCTATCAAGGTGGTGCATTTTTTGATGGCGATTTCCCGATGGTAATCTACCTTGACGATGCATTGTGGAAAGACATCAACTCTGTAATCACTATTTCCGGTTTGGAAGACGGCTACAATGACGCATCCATCGAGTGGACTGCTTGCCAGGTTGCAACGAGAAAAGTTGAGTCTGAGATCCTGCAAAGTGTTGTTGACGTAGAACTCGAGAATGCTGTTGATCCTAATCCTAAAGACAAACAGGAAGGTAGCGATTTCCAGAACCTCTACCACCTCAAAGACCTCTATGGTGAAGGATTCAGCCTCGCATTCTATCTTGATACCGTTAAGTTCAAAATTGCTCTGCCCGCTAAACCGCAACCTACAGGCATGAGTTTCGGTGGCAAGCAGATCTTCGTTGGCCCGTCTAAGGAGGAGAACATCATTGAGAAGACTGTTCTCGGTGGTAAGAATGTGACAATCACGCACTTCTTCCTCCAGGTTCAGACAAAGGACGGTGGAGACCTCGGCGTATTCGAAGAGAAGTTCTACTTGACCGACGAAGTACTTGCTTCCGGCGACAAGCCTGAGGACTTTGCAGGCACGTACAAGATGACCGGTACTTCGCAGTTTGATGGTGAACCGGATGCAGATATGGATGTTGAGATCGTATATAGTGACGGCAAGCTGACCCTCGAAGGTGTTGATCTCTGCAGTCCGATTGCTGTTGAGCACGATGCTGCTACCAAGACAATCTCTATCGCTCCGCAAGCATTGGATCCGTACGCTGGCACTTATGACATTACACTGTACACAACTGTCGGCGATGATGCGAGCGCAACAGCTAAAATGCAGTTTGCTTTGGCACTCAGTGGCATTGTCAGCATGACGAAAGATAGTGAAGCTGACGGTTATATACTTTATTCTCAAGCTGCAGGTGGAACTGTGGATGGTTACTATGACCTGACACTCACTCCTGCTACACCTGATGTCACTGCTCCGGCTCGCGTTGCAGCTAACGGTAACATCAAGGCTCACTCCGGTCTGGCTGCGCACAAGCACGCTACTGCTGAGAAGACCACCAACTTCAAACTCCAAGGCAAGGTTCAGAAGCACAACTTCCCCTTCCTGCAGAAGTAATTGGTTCTACAATAAAACGGCATCGCATTAGCGGTGCCGTTTTATTATTTGCTATTCTAACGTTTCGTCCGTTTGCCGACTTTGTTGCGAATATCCTTCTTGCCCTGCAATTCAACCATGGCATTGGCATGTGCCATCGCCTCGCTAAACTCGGGAAAGTCCGTGGACAATTTGCCATTGGACAGGATCTCAATATCCTCTTTGAGGCGTTGTATGCCGGACTCGAAATCCTTGTTCCATATCTGGTTCTTCTGTCGCATGCAGCGAGCTATGTATATAGTCGCTGCGCGGCGTTGCTGTTCGTCATCTATTGTTGTAGCGTACGCTACTAAGTCTTGAAGTATTCTGCCGTAGTTGCGCAACTTGATTGCGTCTGTGCGGTGAACGATCGAACATCTGTCACTTGTCTTTTCCATTACCGCTTCTGTCAATTATTTATTCTTAATCAGGTAAATCATTGTTGGATAGTGGTCGCCGTAGCCGTTCTGCCATACGCCGGATTTGTGCGTACGCAGCGGTGCGCCTTTGTCCTTACCCTCTTGTACGGTCAGGAACGGTTTGTTGAATACCTCGGATTTCCAATATGTCCATTGTGCACGCTCGTGAGGTGCGTTCAGCAGCGGCTCACTGATGATGATCTGGTCAAACAAATCCCATGTACCGTTGTACATCAGCGTACCAACGCCGCGGTCAAGATGCAGCCACATCGTGTTGAAGAAGCCCTGTACCTTGACATCCTCGCGTTTCTTGCGAGCTTCCATCACATCTGCGCAGGAGTGGTTGAACGGGTCATCGTTCAAGTCGCCCATGACGATAATTTTTGCCTTCGGGTCTTTCAGATACAGCGAGTCGGTGATGTGTCGGCAGAGCATAGCGGCTGTATCACGCGTGGCACGCGAACTCTCCTCACCGCCGTAACGTGATGGCCAGTGGTTGACTATCAGGTGGATCTTGTCCTTCACAATCTGTCCGTTCTCGTCCTTCATGTAGCCCGACAGCAACAACTGGAAACGGCTACGCACCTTGCCTCCGTCGGAGTAATGCGCTTGAAGCGTATAAGGAACGGGTTTGCCGGAGGGCACGAAGTAATGCGGGTCATACAGGTAACCTACATCCACACCACGGCGGTCCGGACCTTCGAGCAGGATAGGGATGTACTTCCTGCCGGTCTGATTCTCTATCTCCTTGCACAAGTCTTGCAAGCAACCTATATTCTCCACCTCGCACACACCGACGATGGATGCACCCAGTGGAGTTTTGTCCAAGCCGAACTGCGAAATAGCATACGCCATATTCTTCAGTTTGTTGCGGTACTTGAGCCCCGTCCAGTGCATACCGCCCTTCGGCAGGTATTCATAATCGTTCTTGTGAATGGTGTCACCATTGTCAAGCAGATAATAGTCGTGAATCGTGTCAAACAGGTTCTCCAAGTTGTAGAATGCTACACAACGAACCACGTAATCTTGCGAACTTGCTTCTTGCGAATTTTTCTGCGCTTGCATAGGCAGACTCAGCAGAGTCAGACAAGCAATAACGAGAGTACAAACGATGTTTTTCATATTATGTACAGATATTTTTATAGAAATAACGCACAAAGATACAATTTTTTTTGCAAATATGCAAATTTTTTTTGCAAATATGAATTTTTTTTTGTAACTTTGTATCGATTTTTACAAAATTTACGTTATTATGTCTTCAGTCAATAAAGTAATTTTAATTGGCAACGTTGGTTCAGACCCCGATGTTCGTTATTTGGATCGCGGTGTTGCGATTGCAAATTTCAATCTTGCAACCACCGAACGCGGTTACACGATGCAGAATGGTACCCAGGTTCCCGACAAGACCGACTGGCACGCTATCGTGCTCTGGCGTAACCTTGCCGAGTGGGCTGAGCGGAACATTCGTAAGGGAATGAAACTGTATGTTGAAGGTAAGTTGCAGACTCGTACATGGGAGAAGGACGGTCAACGCCGAAGCAAGACAGAGGTGATTGCCGAGAACATCCAGATCCTGTACCGTCCGGACTACCTGCAGCAGCGTCCCGACGAAGCCGTGCAGGAGGAGGAAGAAGGATTTGATGCCAACGAGGGTATGGAAGAGGCTACAATCTTCTAATCCGCTTCATCCCCAAGCCATATTACTAATGTACGCACGCACGCGTACGTGTAATATGCAAAAGAAGACTCCCGCAAGGGAGTCTTCTTTGTTATAAAACGCTATCTCTTACTTCTTGAAGTAACGGTTGTACAGTCCTTGGAATCCTGCACCGTGGCGAGCCTCGTCGCGAGCCATCTCATGAACGGTGTCATGAATCGGGTCGAGGTTCAACTCTTTCGCACGTTTGGCAATGTTCTGTTTGTCCTCGCAAGCGCCTGCCTCAGCCATCATTCGTTTCTCAAGGTTCGTCTTGGTATCCCAAACGAGTTCACCGAGCAGTTCGGCGAAACGTGATGCGTGATCAGCCTCTTCGAATGCATAACGACGGAAAGCCTCAGCCACCTCGGGATAGCCCTCGCGGTCAGCTTGACGAGCCATAGCCAGATATTGGCCTACCTCGGTGCACTCACCCATGAAGTGCGCGCGCAGACCATCGCGGATGATCGGATCTTGCACGTCCTTAGCTACGCCAAGTACATGTTCGCAAGCCCATACGAGACCTTTGCTCTCGTCGGCAATTTTCCACTCAACGATTTGTTTGCATTGCGGGCAGCGCTCCGGTGCCTCTGTGCCCTCGTGTACATAACCACAGATCGGGCAAATAAATTTCTTGTTCATAAGGTTGATATTTAAGGGGTTAATAACTCTCTTCTGCTGATGGAAAACTGCCATCCTTCACTGTTGTCACATATTCGCCGACGGCTTTATGCACATCTTCTGCCAAATGTGCGAACTGACGGAGGAACTTCGGCTTGAAGCCTTCGTTCAGTCCGAGCATATCGTGCAGCACGAGTACCTGACCGTCTGTGCCTGCACCTGCGCCAATGCCTATTGTCGGGCAGCTCACGGCTTTCGTCACGCGCTCAGCCAGTGCTGCGGGGATCTTCTCCAGTACGATGCAGAAGCATCCGGCTTCGTCCAGCAGCTTGGCATCGGCAATCAGCTTCTCTGCCTCGGCTTCTTCCTTCGCGCGCAGCCCGTAACCGCCTAACTGGTTCACGCTCTGCGGCGTCAGTCCCAGATGACCGCAAACGGGTACACCGGCTACAACCATGCGGCGGATAGCATCGGCTATCTCCCGGCCGCCTTCGAGCTTGACGGCATCGGCGCCGGACTCTTTCACCATGCGGATGGCGTTGCGGACAGCCTCGTCGTCATTGACCTGATACGAACCGAAAGGCATATCTACCACCACCAGCGCGTGCTGGGCAGCGCGAACGACACCCTTCGCCAGAAAGATCATCTCATCCACTGTGATAGGCAAGGTATATTGGTTGCCGCAAACGATGTTCGAGGCGCTGTCGCCTACAAGCAACGTATCGACGCCCGCCTCGTCCGCCAGACGAGCCAGCGTGTAGTCGTACGAGGTTAACATCGTTATCTTCTCCACACCTTTCATCCCGCGGATGCGGGTGGTGGTCATGCGTGTGCTGTGTGTATGTACTGACATCTTGATATATTTATGCAAAAAAGCAACTGTGCTTAGATGTATCCAGTTGCTTTTTCATTGTGTCGGGATGACAAGATTCGAACTTGCGACCTCCGGTCCCCCAGACCGTTGCGCTACCGGACTGCGCCACATCCCGTGCGCGTCAGCGCCCTCCACCACCGATGCCGCTTTGCGGCATAAAATGCGTCGGGGCTTCCGCTTTTTCGAAAAACAAAATAATCAGTTCTCATCGCAAGCGATTTCGATTATTTTATTTTTCGAGGTTACAGTGATAATTTGTAGTGATCACTTGCTTTGATTATGAAAGCGGATACAAAAGTACGACTTTTTTCTTCGAAAAACAAATATTTTCCCCTAAAAGTGAACAAGAATGGCATAATTCTTGCTTTTTGCAATCTGTAGAATAAATATATGCGGCGAAAGGTGCTATATATATTGTGCGCGTGCATACTCATGAGCGCGTCTGTTGCTACGGCAGCAGGCACTGCGCGTGTGCCGGATGAGCCGGAGAATGACACGCTGTACTATGCCTACCTGCATGAAGTCTATTGCTATGCGCCGCTGAAGTTCAAGAACAAACGCCAGGAACGCTTCTATTGGCGCACGGTGCGCGACGTCAAGAAAACTCTGCCGTACGCCAAGCGTATCAATCTGGCTATCATCGAGGCGGAAGACACACTGGCGAAGATGAGCCCGAAAGATCGGCGCCGCTGGTGGAACAAACGCGAGCGTGAACTCTTCCGCGAGTACGAGAAGGATTTCCGAGGGATGACGGCCTCCCAGGGACGAATGCTCATGCTGCTGCTTGATCGCGAGAGTAATCGTACATCCTACGAACTCATCGCTACCTTTAAGAACAAGTTCGTGGCGGACTTCTGGCAGTTCATCGCCAAACTGTTCAAGAACGATCTGAAGGAGGAGTACGACGCCAACGACAAGGATCGCATCATTGAGCGCATTATCACCCTCGTCGAAGCCGGGCAATTGTGATTTGTGTTTCCCAGCGGCATCTTTGCGATTTTCGTTCGGCATTATGTCCCGCATAACTCCCTCACGGGAAATCACAAATCTACTCCCCGGGAAGGCGCAAATCAGTTCATGTGAAGACAAAGAAAAAATAGGAGTGACTCACGTCGCTCCTATCTTGTTTAGCAGAGTAAGGATTACTTACGGATACCGAGTTCCTTAATCAATGCACGGTACTTCTCGATGTCTTTCGCCTTCAGGTAGTCGAGCAAACGACGACGCTTACCAACGAGGTTGGTCAGTGCGCGCTCTGTGCCGAAGTCCTTGCGGTTCAGCTTCAGGTGCTCGGTCAGGTGGTTGATACGGAATGTGAACAGTGCGATCTGACCTTCGGTCGATCCGGTGTCCTGGGCGCTCTTGCCAAACTTAGCGAAGAGCTCTGCTTTTTTCTCAGCTGTCAAATACATGAGATTTTTTCATTTTTTCATTTACCATTTATTCATTTAAGCATGGTAAACGGCGGTTTAACAATCACGGCTGAAGCAGCATTGCGTGAATAACAACTTCGCCGCATTTCGTTCGCTTTCTACAAAAGCGGACGCAAAGGTACAACATAAATTCGACTTATGCAAGATTTTCGTTGAGATTTATATGATATTTCGTGCAAAATAATGCATTTTTGTTGCTTTACATTCCAAAATGCACTCTTTTTTTAGATTTCTATAGCAAATATTTGCATATTTGTAAGATTTTATGTAATTTTGCAGCGTCTGTTACTTAACAGACCATGAATGCCTTGATCTGATACCTCACAGAACGGATGTTTTGCGAGGTATAATTGTTGATTTTTCATTCGTGAGTAGTGATTGGAGAATTATTAAAAGAAAAATACATAAAAAATTGATGATTGATTTAGTGCTTCGCACATGTGAATTATTCCGCTAAAATGCTCGCTTAAATGAATTTAACGATCATTTTACCCGAATAATCCCCATCTCTTCAAGATAAAATCAATCATCACAATAATACCAAAAAATATATTCATTGTCAATATAGAAAAAGTAAACAAATAGAAAACTTAAAAATCAAACAGATATGAAAAAGTTATACTCATTTTTTGTATTATTTGCCCTGCTCTTCTGCTACACCGGGAATGTGTGGGGGCAAACAACTGTGCTATCGGAGAGCTTTGATAATGGAGACTTCGACTCCAAATGGGAAAGAAGAAATAACATAAGCAACACTCAAGTCTATAGTACCGGTGCGCACACTGGATCTTATGGATTTCGCTTTTATTACAACACAAATCCTCCGCAATATCTTATCTCCAAAACAGAGTTGAGTATTCCTGCGGGTTCTGAAGTAAATCTATCTGTTTATTACAAGGCTCATAGTTCACAATATGTTGAATCTTTTCAAGTAGGTTATTCCACAACGAATAACGAAACGAATTCATTTAATTGGATTCCTGCTTCGGAGATCAAGACAAGTTCTACTTCGTGGGCTCAATATTCTACGGATGAGTTACCAGCAAACACGAAGTATATTGCCTTTAGGTATACGGCTAACGATAAGTTCGCTGTGTATATAGACGACATATTGGTTACTTACACTACACCTTCTTGTTCAAAACCTTCAATTACATCGGCAGACATATATGACGTTAATGCTTCGTTTACATGGACTGCTGGTAAGGATGAGTCTCAATGGCAGTATTTGTATTTGCCCGCTGCAACTACATTGACTGATTCGCATTGGGATGCAGCAACTTTAACAAGTTCCACTTCTGCTACAATTAATGGACTAACAAAAAGTACAGATTATGTTTTCTATCTCCGTTCTTTTTGTAGTGCAGATGATCAGAGTAAAGTTGTATCATATTCGTTTACTACAGCTTGTTCCGTGATAGAAACTTTACCGGATACAACTAAATTTGATGGAACAAATGGCACATTACCTGAGTGCTGGACTAAGTTACGCACCACTGATCAAGCGTATGACGCATCAATATACAATGGTGAATTACGATTTTCTGGGAACAATAGTAGTTCCTATAAGTCACGGAAAATCGTATTGATACTGCCAAAGACAAAAGCAGATATTACCACATTAAAGGTAAGCTTCACATATAAGAATGGTGGTTCAACAACTTCTTATCCGCAATTCCAAATAGGATATGTAACAGATATCAAAAATATTGAATCCTTTAATCTTGTACAGGCTGTTACTCGTAATAGTACTGCAGGAAGTGAATCCGGCGATATTTCTTTTGAAGGTGCAGCATCGGGTTCATACATCGCTATATGCTACAACAACCCTAACGGAGGAACTTCTTCTAATTATTCATACATTGACAATTTTGTAGTTAAGTCTGTTCAAGACTGCTCTGCTCCGCAAAATGTCGCTCTTTCCGGATCGTCTATTTCTACGGCTGATTTCTCATGGGATGCTAATACAGGTGTAGATTCGTACAAATATTGCGTTGTGGCACAAGGAGAAGACGCTGATTGGAGTGGTGATTTAACCGCTAATACGAACTCAGCACATGTTGAGAGCTTGACTCCTGGCAACTATACGTTCTATGTGAAATGCGCTTGCGGTACTGCTGCAACTTCTCTCGATTTCGAAATCGTTTCTTGTCCTTCTGTAACAGGCGTGACCCTGTCTAATCAACTTTGGAATGCCGTTACTGTTAACTGGACAACAAGCGCTACGACTAACTGTGACGTTCAATATAAAATAGGTGACGGTCTTTGGACAGCATATGAGACTAATCTCTCTGCAACCAGCAAAACCTTTACCGGTCTTGTTCCTGGCACCACATATTCCTTCCGCGTTAAACCGAATTGCAGCGCAGACGGTTGGGTATCTCCGGAATCTTCCTACACTCCGACTTGTCCTACACCGGGTGCTTTGACCTTTTCCGATGAGACGTATAACGGCGTTACGGTATCATGGGATCCTATTGAAGGCGTCAACGCTTGGAATCTCCAATACCAACAAGGCGAATTAGGTTGGGTTTCAGTTACGGAAAATCCGCTCACTTCTACCACATACACCTTCACAGATTTGGTAACCAATGCCGAATACTCTTTCCAAGTGCAGGCAGAATGTGAAAGCTGGAGTCCTGTCGCTAATTATACGCCGGTTTATGAGATTCCGGCTGTTGCAACGGTATCGTCCATTAAAGATGTGACTGCTTCTGCCAGTTGGTCTTCTGTAACAGGTGCAACTGGCTATCAGTATAGTTGTGTTCCAGCAGGCAACGCTGCATCGTGGTCAGAGACGATTGCCGGCAATGGTCCTATCGCTTTGAGTGGCTTGACAGCAGCAGAAAGTTATGATTTCAGTGTGCGTGCGGTATTTGGCGTCAGCGGTTATAGTGCTCCAAAGGTAAAGAATTTTACAACTGTTTGCCAAGCTCCGACAAGTTTGGTTAAGGGTGCAACGACTTCCAGTTCGTTGGCTTTCTCGTGGTCAAAGAGTGCGAACGGAGTCGACAACCGCTATCAGTATGTTTGCAAAGAAGGCTCTTCTGCTCCGACAGATGACCAATGGGCAAACGATGCTGTCCTGCTTGACGAAGGTGTTCGTGCAGCAACGGTTGAAGGTCTGAAATCCAACACTACATACTACTTCTTTGTTCGTTCGTACTACGGTGACGGCAAGTATAGTAGTGCTATTAACACGTACAACACTACGGATTGTGGAATAGTAAGTATCGGATGGAAAGAAGATTTTGAATATTCTGGTTCATTCCCGACATGTTGGGATAAATCCCATTATTCCTATTGGGGATCTTCGTATATTTGGAAAGTAGGTTCGGGTTATGGTTGCATAAAAAGTGGTACATACTCAATCATGATTGACTCTTACAAATATACATCAACCTCATATACCGCAGATCTGGAAACGCCATCTATTTCGATAAACGAAAAAGCAGATTTAAGATATTATTGGTATACCGAGAGTGGTGTTCCTTATAAGATTTTCTTGAAAGTTAACGGTGTTGAGACACAGCTGAAAAATTTCTCTGCTGCAGCTCACTCATGGAATAATGTAGAGGTTGTATCTATTCCGGATACTTGTGTTGGTAAAACCTTTACGCTAATTTTCCGTGCACAATCGGCAGGAGTTAATTCCAGCAGAAAACTCTATATTGACTCTTTGTCGCTCGTATATAGGCCTATCATCGCTCCGACATCTCTTGCAGCAACTTCGACTGCTGATGGCGCTGATGTTACATGGGATGCAGAAGAAGGGCCTTATGATCTCCAGTATCGCGTTAACGGTTCTTCGGACGCATGGACCACGGTTAGCAACATTGCAGATAAGAACTATACGATTGAAGGTCTCACTGAACAAGAATATGAGGTGCAAGTTCGTGCGCATGCTTCCGAGCATCGCATCAGCGCATGGACAGAATCGCAGACCTTCACCCCGGAAGCTTGCCCGACCGTAACGGCAGTGACTCTCTCCGAGAAGACCTACAACAGCGTAACCATTGGGTGCACGCTTTCAGCAGTAGGCACGTGGGATCTGCAATACAAGGCAGGCAGTGGCGATTGGACTGATGCTTATACGAATATAGCTACAGCTACCAAAGAGTTTGCAGTTTCCGTCGGCACAACCTATAGTTTCCGCGCGAAACCTTCGTGCCGCAACGCATGGACTGAAGCAGACGAGACTTACGCACCGGCATATCCGACACCGGCAAGCGTGGAGGTTGCTACTACGGAAGTAACGGCTACCGGTTCATGGGCTGCCATCGATGGTGCAACAGGCTATGAGTACATCGTAGTGGCTAAAGATGCCCCGCAAGACTGGACTTCACCTTCCACCGCAACAACCATCACTGCCGGCATCGTGACAGCTGCTTCCGTTGCTAACCTGAACGGTGGTACAGAGTACGACTTCTACGTACGTGCTGTATTCGGTGTTAACTCCGGTAATGCGACAAAGGCATCGTTCACGACCGACAAGGTTGCTCCCACCACCTTGGTGAAGAGCACTGCTACGGCTAATTCGATTACTTTCTCATGGAGTTACAGCGGTGCGGTTAACCAGTTCCAATGGAAGACCAGCAAGGCTGGCTCGCAATGGAGCGCTGTTCAATCGGACGAATCCGCTACAGCAACAGATCTGGAGAGCGGTACAACCTACACCATCTATGTACGTACGTACTATGCAGATGGCATCTATAGCGACGAGCTGAGCGGATCAATGAACACTGAGTGCGCATCGAAGAGTATTGGCTATTCTACCAATTTCGATGCCGAATCGGCTTTGCCTGCTTGTTGGGAGTCAACCAACTTCGGTAGCGGTAACAACCAGTGGAATATAGGTATGTCCTGGTATGAATGCAAGAGTTCTTGGAACTCGGCTCGTTTCTTAGCTTACAAGAACAGCGAATCTGCAACATCCGATTTGATTACACCGGCTATTGATCTGACAGAATCCGCTATGCTGAAGTTCTTCTACTTAAAGAACTCGACTGATGTAGTAGCACAAGTACTGATTCGCATTCCGGGTGAAAATGATGAAGTTATTTGGACTGCAACTACAAAGAGCCAATGGGCTACCATAGCTGATTCTGTTGATCTGAGTTCGTATGTAGGAAAGACTGCCAAACTGATCTTCCGTGCGTATGGTTCAACCACCAACACAACAAGATATTTCTATCTCGACGATGTTAGTTTTGCATACAAACATTGTGCTAAGCCTACCGGTCTCACTGCGTCGGCTACTATAGCTACTATGAAGGGTGCAGAGATCACATGGGTGGACAACAAAGAGGAAGGTCCTTGGGATTTGCGTTACCGCACGAACGGGGTTGGCGAGTGGACTGCTGTGAATGGCATCACTGCCAAGAACTACAGGCTCACCGGACTCGACGCAGTAGAGTATGAAGTGCAAGTTCGCACGCACGCTTCTGCACATCGCATCAGTGCATGGACTGATTCTGAGACCTTCACTCCGATAAGCTCAGTAACCCTCAATGACAACGAGGACAATACGGCAACCTTGAATACGCTGCTCGGGCAGAATGTGGACATCACCATCAACCGCACAATATACTGCGACGGTGATTATAATACACTGTGTCTACCGTTCAGTTTGGCGACATTGGCAGGCACGCCGCTGGAGGATGCAACCGTTTATGCATACAAATACGCGGTGATTGAGCCTGAAGAGTTACTGGTGCGAATCTACGAGACGGAGAATGGCATACAAGCCGGAGTGCCGTACTTGTTGACGATGCCTACCGGCAGCGATATAACAAGCATGACGTTCTCTGACGTAACAATCACTGCCGCTGAAGGTCAAACCATTGGCAAAGACGAAGCTGTTGAGTTTATCGGCATCCTCAAGCCGCAACCGTTCACGGCTGGTGACGAGACTACACTGTTCGTCAGCACGGAAAACAATCTCGCTTGGGCAAATACCGATGCCAACCTCTATAGCTTCCGCGCATACTTCAATCGCACGGCAGTAGCCGGTGCTCCGTTGCGTCCGGGAATGCGTGCACGCATTGTTGTGCAGAAGGAAGTAGCCACAGGTGTGGATGGAGCACAAGGTAATGGCGTACAATGCATCAAGCTCATTGAGAACGAGCAACTTGTGATAATCCGGGACGGTGTGAAGTATAACGTACAGGGACAGATTATTCGATAAGTTGAATAACGAAAATTGAATGTTGAATGATTAAATTTTGAGTATTATGAAAACTACGAATATGACAGCCGCAATGGCAAAAAAGAACTATATACGCCCTGTTGTTGATTACACGCCAATGACTTTGGAGAGCCATTTGTGCGGAGAGTCATTCTTTGATCCGCTTGGTCTCGGAACCTCCGCCGATCCGCGTACCGGCCGCTAATCTATAGTCCGCATAACTACACCGAGAGTGCGTCATCCGGCGCACTCTCGGTGGTTTATAGGGGTTCAACTATCACATTTTCGGGATGAATCTTCTTGTTTGTTCACGAATCAAACGAATTACAGAGAGCTTGACAAGTTCGACAATACGGTGACGATACGTCATGGTAAGCGGATAATAAGGTGAAGAACCAAATAAGAACCAAATAAGAACTAAATATGAACTAAAGAACAACTAAATAAGAACTAAAGATTATATGCTGAAAAGCATAAAAATTAACCGTGAGTAAACCGTGAGTAAACAGTGAGTATGCAGTGACTAATCCGTGAGTAATCTGTGAGTAAACAGTGACTAATCCGTGAGTAATCTGTGAGTAAACAGTGACTAAACCTGAAAAGGGTTGTTGCTAAACCTTGACGAGAAGCACAATGGTTGCCCAGACATGGTCAACACTATAGCATAAATTGCCACACATTTGTGACAAATTGTATGTTTTTTGGCAGTTTTTGTGACAAAATTTGCATGTTCGACTTATTTTTCGTACCTTTGTGCGCTTTTTTCGCGCGTGTGAAATTGCGGGTTCACGAATTAAGCAAATTAAACGAATACAATGATCAAGATAGGTCAACAACAGCCAACAACAATCAACAACTGCTTGTTCACGAAACAAACGAGATTATATGTTAACTAAAATTTTAACTAGTATGAAAAAGATTTATTCTATTCTTTTGCTTGCAGCACTTTGCTTCTGTGGCAATATGCAAGCTGACGAGTTAGGTCCGTTGTATGACGGTACGAACTCTACTGGTAGCTCAATTCCGGTAGAGGGTAACAACATTGACCGTTACCAAAAAGTCCAACTCATTTACCCTAAGGCTGATTTGGCTACTTTGGCAGGGAACAACATTACAAAAATGACCTTCTATCTGAAGACAAAAGCTGCCAAAGATTGGAACGCTCCTATTCAAATCCGTTTGGCTGAAACAGACGCAGCACAGTTTACATCTACCTCCTACCTGACATCTGATAGTTGGACAGTGGTTTATTCTGGAACGAGTTTGACGGCAAAAGGCGACCAGATGGAAGTGACTTTTGACAACTCGTTTGCTTATAGCGGCGAGAAGAACCTGCTCTTTGAGTTGCAAGTTACCGGCACTACTGGCTCGTATTCATCTGCAACATTCTATGCCAAGGGCGGATATGACGAATACTACAGTATATACAAGTACGCTACTTCTGGTACATCGGAGGGTATAGCCACCGGTACAAGAAAGAATGCTCTTCCAAAGACCTTGTTCACTTACGAGGCAGGTGCTGCTCCTACGTGCGAGAAGCCGGCAGGTCTTAAGGAAGTGGAAGTAGCAGCCAAGACCGCTACTTTGGCTTGGGACAAGGTGGCTGATGCCAACTGGCAATACATCTGTCTGCCTGCTGCTGCCGAGTTAAGCTGGGAGAATGCTACAACCACAACCGACACGTTTGCTATCGTTAACGGTCTGTCCTCCGAAACCAACTACAAGTTCTATGTTCGCCGCTATTGCAGCGCCGAAGACCAGAGTAAGGAAATATCCATAGCTTTCAAGACCGAGAAATCCTGCTTCGTTCCGACGACACTGAACGTAGAGGAGAATGACGTTACTACCACCACCGCTAAGGTTACGTGGGGTGCTTCCGGTGAGGGTGAGACCAGCTGGCAATACACCTTCGAGGAGTATAGCGACGAGGTACCCGATTGGACAAACGCTGTCGTAACCGACCAGAAGGAAGTGACCCTGACCAACCTGACTCCCAAGAAAGCCTATCAGATTTGGGTGCGCTCATATTGCGCAGCTGATGACCAGAGTGCGGCTGTTACAACCTATTTCATGACAAAGGTAGATTGCAGCGCAGCTGCTCTGCCGTACGAGGACGACTTTAGCATGGGTATTGACTGCTGGACAATGACAAGTTGCCACGCAAGCACCGGAGTTTATGAAGACTACTATGGTGAGAGTACTTTCCGCTTCTTCTACACAACGACTCCTCCGCAGTATCTGATTTCTCCGGAATTTGCTGCTTCGGCAAAGCAAGTAAAGGTTGAGTTTGATTATTATGCATATTCCTCTTCATATGAAGAGTCGTTTAAGGTCGGTTACTCCACTACGGACAAAGAGCTTGCTTCGTTCACATGGGGTGATGAGATTAAGACGAAGAATGTCAGCGCAAGTAATCCGGATAAGTTCTCGGAGATCTTCCCGGCAGGTGTGAAGTTTGTAGCTATTCAGCACACATCGAATAATAAGTTCTATCTGTATGTTGACAACTTCAAAGCAAGCGAATACGAGGCTCCGTCTTGCCCTGCTCCGACTGCACTGAAGGTAAACGAAGTAACAGACAAGAGCGCTAAGGTTACTTGGACATCAGAGGCTGAGAAGTTCGCATTGGAACTCAAGGCAGGTGAAGGCGAGTGGACTGCTGTGAATGCCGCTATCACCGCTACATCGTACGAACTGACGACCCTCAGCGAGCACACCACCTACCAGGTACGCGTTAAGGCTATCTGCAGTGAGAGCTTGGAGAGCGAGTGGGTAGAATCGGAGGCATTCACTACGAACTGCTCTGTAAAGGCGTTCCCGTACACTGAGGACTTTAGTGACGGTCTGGAGGCTTGCTGGGACAACAGCGAATACCACGGATATAACCAATGGACTATCTATGAGAACGCTGTACGTTATGGAACCACCAACAACAACGCTAACCACGCATACTTGGTAACCCCGTGGATAGCTGTTGAGGCTGAAGGAAACCCCGTACTGCTGTTTGATTGGACGAACGAAGGCGCAACAGCAAAACTGAACATCGAAGTGGAAGGTCAAGCGGCAGCCGAGTTCAAAGACTTGACAGAGGTTGCTGACGAACAAGTTCGCTTGTATCTAACTGAACAGAAGGGCCAAACCGTTCGCTTCACGTTCTATGCTGAGAGCAGTGCAAGGAACAAATATCTGACCATTGACAACTTCCAAGTGGTTGAGAAACCGTTCTTCGCACCGACCAACCTGAAGGCAGAAGCCCTCGAGGGTGGTGCCAGCCTAACATGGAAAGCCGGTTGGGACGAACCGACCTGGGCTATTCAAGTCAAGGCTACCAGCGCTGAAGACTGGACTCCGGTTAACGCTGCACTCGTTGAGCCGGCTTACACACTCACCGGACTGGAGGACGAAACGGAGTATGAGGTGCAGGTACAAGCCGTCTATGGCGAGAACCAAGTGAGCGAATGGACAGCATCCGCTATCTTCACCACACCGGCCAAGACGGCAACAGCAGTGGACAATGCTGCCGCCAAGGCTACCGCTATCAAGCGCATCGTCAATGGCCAACTGATCATCGAACGCAACGGCGCACAATATAACGCTCAGGGTGTTAGCGTTAAGTAACACCTCAACCCATTGTCATACTCGCGTGACGTGAGGTCACCCGAGTATGACAATATTAAACAATCATTTGATGAAAAAAATCTTTTATTTATTCGTTGCAGCATTGCTCTGCACGAACAGTTATGCCGATCAGGCAGTAACAATTAACAACGGCGGAAGTGCCAAACAAGGCCATTTCCCTGTTTATGGCGATAACGCCGACGATGAGGGGAGAAAGGTGCAAGCCATCTACCTGGCAGATCAGCTCAAAGGCATCGCTGAAGGCAGCGAAATCAAGGCACTGACATTCTACTCCGCCAATCCTACTCAATCTTGGGGTAAGGCTGAGTTCAAAGTATCTCTCGCCAAGACGGATAACACCTTCTTCAAGAATGAATCGGGAACATGGGCTACCGCTTCGGAAGGAAGCACGCTTACCCAAGTGTATGACGGTCCGCTGTCTGTAGCGGAAGGAGAACTGACTGTCAATTTCACCACCCCGTACGCTTACGAGGGAGGTAATCTGCTTATTCAGGTGGAAATATCAAGAGGTGGCACCTATTCTGCATCTTCTTTCTATTCCGCAGGGAATACGGATTACCTGATCAAGTACGCCTATAGTGGCTCATCCCGTGAGCAAAAACAGCCGAAACTCACTCTGGTCATAGCAGGGGGCGATGATGATCCTGTCAGCGAAACCTGTATTGCGCCTACTGCGGCTACGGTAGAGTCTGTAACGGAGTCAACTGCCACTATTTCCTGGAAAGGCGAAGCTTCGCAGTATCAGTACTGCCTCGAATTCGAAGGCGCCCTGCCCGACTGGAAAAATGCTACACTTACTGACCAAAAATCAGTCACGCTGTCAGGTCTGTATGACGAGCAGAAATATTATCTCTACGTACGCTCCTATTGCTCCGAGACAGAAGTAAGCGAGACCGTAAAAGCGACTTTCAAGACTGCTTGTGGCCGTCTGAAGGTGCCTTGGATAGAGACCTTCACTCGCGATGCATCCGGTAGCGAGGCAGCCGGTGATGTAGCCCCTGAATGCTGGGTTATTTCCTCCGCTAATCCTGCCGTAACTATCGTAGCAGTGAAAGAAGATGACGGTAGCGGTGAAATGATACCTACCGGTGAACAATATCTCCAGGCACGCGGAGGTGGCTCCACTTCCGCTCAGGTGTTTGCGCTTCCTCTCTTCAATGCTCAACTTAACACCTGCGAACTGGCGTTTGATTACTCCACCAGCGTGGTCAGTGAGGACTACGGTTCGTTGGAAATTGGCTATATGACCAACCCCGCTGACGCTTCTACTTTCGTCTCCTTAAACACGTTTGCGCAGACTACAACCACCAAAAGCGTGGTATTCCCCTTGAATGACCTGCCCGCAGAAACACAATACATCGCTTTCCGCTTTGCCGGAGGTACCAGTAATTTCGGCCGTGTGTCATTGGATAACTTTATACTAGCCGAGATCGGTAAGTCCGGCGAAGTCGATCCTGCCGATGAGGATATCCCCGATGCAGCTATCTACGCATTGAGCTATTGCGAGGCTGCGTTCACATGGTATGCAAACAGCTCTTCAGCTTTTGCAATCGGTCTGTTCAATACTACAAGCCAACAGTTGGTAGCAGGTATCACCGCTACGACCGGAGAGTGTGACCTTTTTGCATACAATGACGGCGTAGAAGTCTCATCTGAGAGCATATATTACAGTTCTACCAAATGGATTCTCAATGTAGAGGAGACCAGCATGAAACGTGGCGATGCTTGGACAAGCAGTGTCAAGAACATCGGTACCGCAGCTTCGCCGCTCCTGGGTCTGAATCCGGGTTCGTACCAAGTACAGGTATATGATTTGGTAGAAAGCAGCGAAACCACTTCCGGTTATGCACAGGGCGATTTGTTGGCTACTATTCCGTTCACACTGGCATCCAAAGAGGTAACGAATCTGAAGGCTGCCGTTGCCGAAGACAAGAAAACCGCTACCATTACTTGGGATGCGCCTGAGTTTGATCCGGGTGAGCGCCTCTATGTACGTGTATGGGCAGGAGAGACGGTCGCTTATGACAACTTCGAAACGACGGATCGTCCGGCAAGCCCGTTGACAGTCAATGTGGTAGAGGGCAAATCTTATACGGCAATTGTACAAGTGATCGATAGGAACAAGAACCCGATGGGTGACGAAGTATCGACTTCCTTTACTGTGGGCGTGAACGATTTCGAGCCGAAGAACCCGCATGCAGAGGTGTTCGGTGGTGATAACGTAACTTTCTCATGGGAAGTGACCGCACGTGCTGATGCGTATGTGATTACACTGTATGCTGACGGTGAGTACTATACCACGCTGACTGTTCATGGCACAGAGAAGACCACCACGATGCCGGAGAACGCTACGTGGACTTGGACGGTTCAGGCATTCAACATAGGCGAGAATGACAAATACTTCGAGGCATCCAATGTTGTTGAAGGTAACTCGTTCGTATCCGTAGCCGCCGATATCCCTGAGGATGCTGTTAAGATGGAGGTTTGGGGTATGGAAGCCGGTTATCTGGACGAGTATGTAAGTGAGTTCCCCGCAGGCAAGTTCGGTTGGATGATTATGCTGGCTACCGATGAGGAAGGCGGCACAGGTTATCCGATGCCATGGATTCTCATTTATACAGACAAAGAGAATGCTATCTCCGGCGTATATAATGTAGCACGCGGCAATCTCGACCTTGAGAGTACGTACATCAACACCAACGGCACACAAGCCGGATGTGTCATGGCTACCGATGCCGAACTCAAACTGTATTTCCAAGGCTATGACGATGAGAAAGCTGAGTCAGGCTACCGCTACGGTTACTACACCGGCTCGTTCCGTATCGTAGCTGCGGACGGCAATACGTACGTGGGCAAGATCTTTGAGCAGTTCTGCAACTCGTTCAACTTCTCAACCTATGGTTCGTCAATTCGTGACCATAAGGGAATGTGGGACGAGGATCCTGATTACAATCCATGGGATAGTGTAGAAGAGGTGCTCATAGAGCATGGATTCGACATCCAGACACCGATGTTCAATATCATGGGTGTACAAGTGGATCCAAACTACAAGGGCATCGTTATCCAGAATGGAAAGAAACTTCTATTGCAGTAAAAATCCTAAATAAGGTATCAGTCAGGCGTCTCGTATGAGGCGCCTGATTGATTTTTGTGAGAAATTCTGTTCAAAATATGCCCTGATTGCACCTATACCGAAAAAAATTACATTTTTTTGAATATTTCTCGCTATAAAACTTGCAAATTTGAAATAATTGTTGTAACTTTGTAGCGGTGTATAATGCGCGAGGCGCAAAACAAGACAAAATAACAACAATTAAAATACTATCATCATGAAAGAATTAGATCTTAGCCAGTATGGCATCGTAGGTGCTACCGTTAAGGCACACAACCCTTCGTATGAGTACCTCTTCAAGGAGGAGACCAACCCCGCTCTGACCGGTTACGAGAAAGGTCAGAACACCGAACTTAATGCCGTAAACGTAATGACAGGTATCTATACCGGTCGTTCGCCTAAGGACAAATACATCGTTATGGACGCCAACTCGAAAGACACCGTATGGTGGACCAGTGACGAGTACAAGAACGACAACCACCCGATGTCGGAAGAGGTTTGGGCAAAGGTAAAAGAGCTCGCTATCAAGGAGCTGTCGAACAAGGAGCTGTACATCGTTGACGCTTTCTGCGGTGCAAACAAAGACACCCGCATGGCTGTACGCTTCATCGTTGAGGTGGCTTGGCAGGCTCACTTCGTAAAGAACATGTTCATCCAGCCGAGCGAGGCTGAGTTGGCAGAGTTCAAGCCTGACTTCGTTATCTACAATGCTTCGCTTGCAAAGGTTGAGAACTACAAGGAGCTGGGTCTGAACAGCGAGACTTGCGTTGCCTTCAACACCACAAGCCGCGAGCAAGTGATCCTGAACACCTGGTACGGCGGTGAGATGAAGAAAGGTATGTTCTCGATGATGAACTACTACCTGCCTCTGAAGGGCATCGCTTCGATGCACTGCTCGGCTAACACCGACATGGAGGGCAAGAACACTGCAATCTTCTTCGGTCTGTCCGGTACAGGTAAGACCACTCTGTCCACCGACCCGAAACGTCTGCTTATCGGTGACGACGAGCACGGCTGGGACGACAACGGCGTATTCAACTTCGAGGGTGGCTGCTATGCCAAGGTTATCAACCTCGACAAGGAGAGCGAGCCTGACATCTACAACGCTATCCGTCGCGACGCTCTGCTGGAGAACGTAACCGTTGACGCTGAGGGAAAGATTGACTTCGCTGACAAGTCGGTTACCGAGAACACTCGCGTAAGCTATCCTATCAACCACATTGAGAAGATCGTTCGCCCTGTAAGTGCCGGCCCGGCTGCAGAGAACGTGATCTTCCTGAGCGCTGACGCCTTCGGCGTACTGCCTCCTGTATCAATCCTGACTCCGGAGCAGACGAAGTACTACTTCCTGAGCGGCTTCACCGCTAAGCTCGCCGGAACAGAGCGTGGTATCACCGAGCCGACACCGACCTTCTCGGCTTGCTTCGGTCAGGCATTCTTGGAGCTCCATCCGACCAAATACGCTGAGGAGCTCGTTAAGAGAATGGAGAAGAGCGGTGCCAAGGCTTATCTGGTTAACACCGGCTGGAATGGTACGGGCAAGCGTATCTCTATCCGCGACACCCGTGGTATCATTGACGCTATCCTCGGTGGCGCTATCAAGACCGCTCCGACGAAGCACATTCCGTTCTTCGACTTCGAGGTTCCGACCGAGTTGCCGGGCGTAGATCCGAAGATCCTTGATCCGCGTGACACCTACGCTGACGCTGCTCAGTGGGAGGAGAAGGCTAAAGACCTCGCAGGCCGCTTCATCAAGAACTTCAACAAGTACACCAACAACGAGGCCGGCAAGGCGCTTGTAGCTGCAGGTCCTCAACTTTAAGTTTCTGGTTTCTTTTGGCATCTTTGCGATTTTCGTTCGGTCATTATGAACCACATAACTCCCTTACGAGAAATCACAAACCTGCTCAATAAATCAAGAAACAGAATAACACATTAGATGTTACAAATATGATATCGTTACATGATATTAATACTACAGACAATCTCGCCGGTGCAAAGGCCGGCGAGGTTGTTACTGTCAGTGGTATGATCCACAACGTCCGCGTGACGAAGTGGGGTGGGTTTATCATCCTTCGCAAGGCGTGCGGTTTGCTCCAGACCGTGGTTGACAACAGCGAGTCGAAGTTCTTTGACGAGCAGGGCAACGCTATCGCTATGGCTGACCTCTGCCGCGAGATGGCTATCACCATCACCGGTAAGGTAGGCGACGCGAAGATCAAAGACCCCGCAGTATATTACAACACCATCGAGCTTGCCGTACAGGAGGTACGCGTTCTGTCTCGTCCGACAACGGCTGAGGTGGTGGATATGAACGCCCTGAAGTTCGGCGACGAGGAGACCCTGCTCCGTTATAAGTTCGATAACCGTCAGGTCACGCTTCGTAACCCTCGCGACATGGGTATCCTCAAAGTGCAATCGACTATCGCCAAGGCGTTTGCTGACTTCCTCACGGACAACGGCTTTACGCAGATCTACACCCCGAAGATCGTTTCTGAGGGTGCAGAGGGCGGAGCGAACGTATTCAAGATGGATTACTTCGGCAAGCAAGTCTATCTGGCTCAGTCGCCGCAGTTCTACAAGCAGATCGGCGTGGGCGTCTATGAGCGCGTATTCGAGATCGCTCCCGCCTATCGCGCCGAGAAGCACAACACCAGCCGTCACCTCAACGAGTACATCTCCCTTGACGTCGAGATGGGCTTCATCAAAGGTCAGGAGGACGTTATGCAACTTGAGGCTCGTCTGCTGCAGCATATCATCAAGACCGTGAGCGAGAAGTGTGCCCACGAGCTGAATCTGCTCGGTGCTACGCTACCCGTACTGCCGCACGAGGTGCCTGCATGGAAACTTTCAGAAGTGCACGAGATCCTGTTCGAGAATCATCTGTGCGAAGCCGATCACCGTGGCGAGGATGACCTCGCACCGGAAGAAGAGCGCGCTATCTGCAAGTACGCACTGGATACTTACGGTTCGGACTTTGTGTTCGTTACCCACTTCCCCAGCGAGCACCGTGCGTTCTACGCTATGGATGATCCCGAAGACCCGACACTGACGCTCAGCTTCGACCTGTTGATGCGCGGCTTGGAGATCACCTCCGGCGGTCAGCGTATTCATAAGGAGCAGGACTACCGCGATAAGATGATCAAGCGTGGCATGAATCCGGATAACTTCCGCTTCTACCTCGATACGTTCAAGAACGGCATGCCGCCTCACGGAGGCTTTGCTATCGGCTTGGAGCGTATCACGGCGTGCTTCCTCGGTATCAACAACGTCAAGGAGTGCTCAATGTTCCCCCGCGATATTAACCGCGTAGCGCCCTAAGAGGCGACAGGTCGTCGCGCAGCCGATGCTACTTAGAGACATCATAGGACAAGAAGTAGTGAAGCGCGAGCTTCGCCACAGCGTGCAGGAGGGAAAAATCCCTCATGCACTGCTGTTGTCGGGTGCTTCAGGCGTAGGCAAACTGCCGCTGGCGCTGGCTTTTGCGCAATATATCGCGTGCAAGCACCGTACGGCGACCGACGCTTGCGGCGTATGTCCGACTTGTCTGCAATACAGCAAGCTTCAACACCCTGACTTGCACTTCGCTTTCCCGATAGTCAAGGTTGATAAGGGCGCTGAGGTGTGTGATGACTATGGCGTTGAGTTCCGGCAGATGGTGCTCGCCAACCCCTATTGCGATGCCGATGACTGGACGCAAGCCATGGGGGCGGAGAAGAAGCAGAGTCTGATCTATGAGAAAGAGAGTAGCGAGATTCAGCGCAAACTCTCGCTCAAATCATTTGCCGACGGCTACAAAGTGATGATAGTCTGGCAGCCGGAGAAGATGCACATCGCTTGCGCCAACAAACTCCTCAAGCTCCTCGAGGAACCGCCGGAGATGACTCTGTTCCTGTTCGTGAGCGAGCACCCCGAGCAACTGCTGCCTACCATTATCTCCCGTTTGCGTCCGCTGCCTGTACCCAGGCTGAGCGACGAAGAGATAGTAGCAGCCTTGACGCATAATGGTGTCAGTGATACACAGGCGCAAGACGCCGCACGCCTTGCCGGAGGCAGTTACCGCGAGGCACTTCGCATCCTAGATGCAGAAGACAGAGACAAACAACTGTTTGCCGAGTTCCAAGAACTGATGCGCAATGCATGGCTCGTAGGCGTGAAGAAGAACTACGAAGCTCTGCAGCGCCTTAACGAGTGGTCGCTGAACTTGGCGAAAGACTCATCGCGCGAACGGCAGTGTGCGTTCCTGCAATTCGCGCAACGACTCATCCGCGAGAACTTCATCTACAACTACGGTGAACCCTCGCTTAACTATGAGACAAGCGATGAACAGCAGTTCTCCGTGAAGTTCGCGCCGTTCATCAACGAACGCAATATCGAACAACTCACTGAGCAGTTTGCACGTGCCGAAGCACAAATCATGCAGAACGCCAACGCGCGTATGGTACTATTCGATCTTTGCTTGCAGTGTATAGTGCTAATCAAACGTTAAAGAGTTAAATAGTTAAAATGGTTCCGATAATATCGAAACGTTAAAGAGTTACCTTAGCAACGAGAAATGAAACAGGATTTTGTATTAAATAGTGAATCCGGACGATATACCGAGAAGTCCTACCGTCGCAACTCCGCACATATGTTGCCTGTTGTGGACTGGCTGTCTGACCTGCCGGAGACGGTTGCGAAGACGGACTTTGTGGAAGTTCAGTTCAAGAACACCCGCAAAGCATACTACCGCAACATCAACCATCTGCGGCTGGAGAAGGGGATGAAGGTGGCAGTGGAAGGCAATCCCGGGCACGATGTAGGTGAGGTGACCCTTGTCGGGCAACTCGTTCTGTTGCAGATGAAGAAAAGCCGCATCGATATCGAGCACTTCGAGGCGCGGGATATATACCGCATAGCTACCGAAGCAGACCTTCAGCGTGCAGAGGATGCACATGCTCTCGAGCATGAGACAATGATCCAAGCGCGCAAGATTGCCAAAGATATGCAGCTTGAGATGAAAATAGGTGACGTGGAGTACCAAGGCGACGGGGGCAAGGCTATCTTCTACTACATAGCCGACGGGCGCGTGGACTTCCGTCAGCTCATCAAGGTATATGCCGAGACCTTCCGTATTCGTATCGAGATGAAGCAGATCGGTGCGCGTCAGGAAGCCGGACGCATAGGTGGTACAGGCCCTTGCGGACGCGAATTGTGCTGTTCTACGTGGATGACGAAGTTCTCGTCTGTCGGTACGGGTGCCGCGCGGCTGCAGAACCTCTCGCCTAATCCCCAAAAACTCGCCGGACAGTGCGCCAAACTCAAGTGCTGCTTGAACTACGAGATACCTACCTACGAAGAGGCGGTAGCCAAACTCCCGGACAGACGCACACAACTCGAGACGCTCACATCTACCTGGTACTTGTTTGCCACCGACCCGCTGCAAGGTACAGTGACCTATTCCACCGATCCGCGTCAGGCCGTGAACCTTGAGATTATCTCCGCCGAGCGCGCCAAGGCAATCATCGAGATGAACCGTCGTGGCGAGAAGCCCGATGATCTTGGCGGCAAGCATACGACTATCGAAGGCTCGGAGATAGGCTACGCAAATGTGGTCGGACAGGACGATGTCAACCGTTTTGATCGCCGCCGTGGACGTAATGATCGCCCGAATAATCGCCCGGAGCATCGTGACAATCGTCCGCATAACCGCCCGAACAATGGTTCATATGACAGACAGAGGAGAGATCGTCATGAATAGCCGATTACTTATCTTGTTATGCCTGCCGCTACTGATGATGTCCTGTCATCGCGATGTGGTCAGCAGTGCGCATCATGACCTGCCGGAGCAAGGCTGGGCGATGACGGATACCGTGCGGTTGGCACTCCAAGTCGAAGATTCAGCGCAATCCTACGACCTCGCGCTCATGTTGCGACATACAGATCAATATACCTACCAAAACCTTTGGCTGTTTGTGCAATCACGCGATAGTTTGTCTCCGGTTAAATGTGATACCGTTATGGTTTGTCTCGCCGATGACCGAGGGCAGTGGCTGGGTACGCGTGCAGGACGCTACTATTCCGGCTATGTTGTTATGGAGCGCGACATCACGTTCCCCGTTGCGGGCACATATACAATCGATATCGTACAAGGAATGCGCGACTCTGTCATTTATGGAATAGCCGATGTGGGATTAGAACTTCGTAAACACGATTATGGGAAAGAATAAGTTAAAGAAATTTGCCGAGATGGCTCAGATGGATTGCGTCTTCCAGTGCGGCGCACGGGAAATGCTTTCGGACTCACCCGTTCTTGCCATGAAAGGTGAGTGGCGCAACCGTTTCTTCCATAATGACCATCCTCTACTCCTGGAACTCGGCTGCGGTCATGGTGACTATACCGTAGGCTTGGCGCGCGTTTATCCCGAAACGAACTATATAGGTGTGGATATCAAGGGTGCGCGCATGTGGCAAGGGGCGACGAAAGCTACACAGGAGGGACTTGCAAACGTAGCTTTTTTGCGCACAAACATCGAGATGCTGCCAAACTTCTTCGCAGCCGCCGAGGTGGACGGACTATGGATCACATTCCCTGACCCGCAGATGAAGAAAGCTACCAAGCGTCTGACATCCACCTACTTCATGGAGCGTTACCGCCAACTTCTGCGTGACGGAGCGACCATCCATCTCAAGACCGATAGTCCTTTCCTTTATACATACACGCGTGCGATGATTGAGGTGAATCATCTGCCGGTATTGTGCGATACCGATGACCTCTACGGTCAAATGACAAATGACAAATGTCAAATGACAAATATCTTGGCTGATGCCAAGAGACTACAGACGCACTATGAGCACCAATGGCTGGAGCGCGGTCTGACCATCAAGTACCTCGCATGGCAGCTGCCCAAGCAGGGCGAACTCGTCGAGCCCGAGATAGAAATAGAAAAAGACACCTATCGTTCTTACGGTCGCAACTATGTATCCCAAGCAAATAATTGAAGCTCTGCAACATGTTCGTTATCCGGGTAACGGCATGAACCTCATCGAGGCCGGTATGCTCGAAGACGATATACGCATCTCCGGTTTGGAGGTGTCGTTCTCGCTTATCTTCGACAAAGATACTGACCCCTTCCAGCGTTCTGTACTCAAAGCAGCAGAGGTGGCAGTACAAACGTACGTTGATGCAAATGCCGCCGTGCATATTCACACGAAGTACCGCAAACAAGTGCAAGTCGAAGCAGGCGCTGAAGAGCGCTCGCTGCAAGCGAAGCATGTGATAGCCATTCATTCCGGGAAGGGTGGTGTAGGTAAATCCACCGTGGCGGTGAACCTCGCCGTAGCACTCGCACAACGCGGGTTGCGCGTCGGTCTGCTTGATGCAGATATCCACGGGCCAAGCATCCCGAAGATGTTCCATGTTGAGGATGCCCGTCCGGTTGCCGAGACTGTTGATGGTCGAGACCTGATTGTGCCGATTGAGCAATATGGCGTGAAGATGTTGTCTATCGGATTCTTTGTGGATGTACAGTCGGCTGTTGTGTGGCGTGGAGGAATGGCATCGAATGCTATCAAACAGCTCATCAATGATGCCTTGTGGGGTGAATTGGATTACTTCCTTATTGACCTGCCGCCGGGCACATCGGACATTCACCTTACACTCATTCAGACGCTCCAACTGACAGGAGCTATAGTGGTCACTACGCCGCAGGATGTCGCGCTTGTTGATGCCAGGAAAGGTGTAGATATGTTCACCAACGACAAGGTTAACGTGCCCGTACTCGGCCTTATTGAGAATATGTCGTACTTCACCCCTGCGGAGTTACCAGACCACAAGTATTACATCTTCGGTCATGGCGGCGGCAAGCATTTGGCCGACGAATTGCATATACCCTTGCTCGGCGAGGTACCTCTCGTGCAATCCATCCGCGAAGGCGGTGACGAAGGAACACCTATTGTACTCCAAGCAGGGCACCCTGCCGCCCGTATATTCGAGCAGATAGCTGCACAATTGTAGTGAATGGCTCTATGATGAGCAAACAACAGTGGATAGGGCTGGCAATCGTTCTGCTGATGGTAACGGCAGCCGAACTAACGGTGCATTGGGCTAAACAGTGGCGGACAAAACAGACTGCAACGGAAGTGCTGACATTTCAGCCTGAACGCGAACAGGAGTTTGAGCAATACCTTGACTCGCTCCGTGAAGCGGAATATGTTGCACGCAAAGCCGAGTATGCCAAGCAATACGCTGACAAACACCCTCAACCGATTATTCATCTCCAGCCGTTTGACCCGAATACGGCAGACAGCGCGACGCTCGTCACTGTCGGTCTGAAACCTTGGATGGCGAAGAGCCTTATTCGTTATCGTGAGGCAGGAAAGGTCTTTCACCGCCCGGACGAGTTGCGCAGCCTGTACGGAATGAATGATACCCTGTATGCAACTTTGGAGCCGTATATACAGATCGATTCTGTATTTCGTGCAGGATACTCGGGGGAAATAGCAGATTCCATGCATATTGAGAGCAGGGTAAAGAAAGATACCATTCTTAACATGAACACTGCAGATACGACCGAGCTCCAATATATCCGCGGCGTAGGTCGCTATACTGCCATGCAGATCATCCGATACCGCCAAGCCTTGGGCGGATACTATTGCGTCAACCAACTCTATGAGGTGGAAGGATTACCCAAAGAACGCGTGGACAGCATTGTTTCGCATTTCTATACAGACTCCGCACTTATTACAGCAATAAACATCAACCGCGCTTCTGTTAAACAAATGCAACGTCATCCGTATATATCCTACCGTCAAGCGCAGCAAGTGTATGACCTTCGCCGACGCAAACTGCAACTCTGCTCACTGGACGAACTCTCGGAAATATTCACTGCCGATGAGCGGCAACGCCTTCGCCCGTACATGCTGTTTGAGTGCAAATAATGTATGCGAATTAGCCATAATAGCTCATTTTATCCGATAAAAGAGATAATAAATGCCCGAAAATTTGCAAATGTCAAAATATTGTCGTATCTTTGCAAAAAATAACTGACAACAGAATACAGAATAACTGACAATTAACAATATGCGTACCCAAGAAGAACTGCAAGGCGTGAGTTTGCTCGGCAATAAGCGCGCCGCTATCCCTACCACCTACGCTCCGGAGATACTGGAAGCGTTTGTGAACAAACATCCTGATAACGAGTACCTCGTTACCTTCCATTGTCCGGAATTCACAACCCTATGTCCGCTCACCGGACAACCGGATTATGCGACGATTGTTATCTCGTACATTCCTCGCGAACGAATGGTGGAGAGCAAGTCACTGAAACTTTATCTATTCTCGTTCCGCAATCACGGAGACTTCCACGAGGACTGCGTGAACATTATCATGAAGGATCTGATCAAACTCATGGATCCCAAGTACATTGAGGTGACCGGTCTGTTTACACCGCGCGGAGGCATACGCATCTATCCGTTTGCCAACTATGCCGATGCCGACCATCAGGAACTCAAAGCGCAGCGGCTACGTGAGCAGTGTTCGTTGGCGCTGAAAGAGACGTTGAAGAGTTAAGGGGTTAAATTGTTAAGATGTTAAGCTGTTAGATGAAGGATAGCATTATCATATTATCCGGCGGCATGGATTCCGTAACCATGTTGTATGATTATGCCGACAGGATAGCCGTAGCACTCAGTTTTGACTATGGCAGCAATCACAATGCCAAAGAACTACCCTTGGCAGCATACCATTGTCGGCAACTCGGCATAGAGCATATAATCATTCCTCTGGAGTTTATCAAGCAGTATTTCCATTCGTCGTTGCTGTCCGGCGCTTCGGATATTCCCGAAGGCAGGTACGACGATGTGACGATGCGTTCAACGGTTGTGCCGTTCCGTAACGGAATAATGCTTTCCGTCGCAGCCGGTATGGCGGAGGATCGAGGGCTAAGCCGTATTCTGATGGCGAACCATAGCGGTGATCATGCTATCTATCCAGACTGCCGTGCGGACTTTGTGGATGCTATGGCAAGTGCAGTGCGTGAAGGGACATACAACGGCGTTGAACTCTTCACACCTTATACCCATTGGACGAAGACCGACATAGCTCGTCGTGGCAAGGTGCTGGGTATCGATTATGGTAAAACATGGAGTTGCTACAAGGGCGGAGAGAAGCACTGCGGCAAGTGCGGTACATGCCAGGAGCGACGTGAAGCGTTACGTGATGCCGGAATAGAGGATACAACAGTCTATGAGGAGTAGAGAAAATGGATAAATGAAAAAAATGTCGTTATGTATTATATTCAAAAAACATTGACTATCTCTGCGGCGCATAACTTGAACTTAAGTTATGAGAGCAAGTGCGAGCAACTACACGGGCATAACTGGGTAATCACCGTATATTGCAAAGCCAAGGAACTTAATAAGGATGGTATGGTGACGGACTTCACGCATATCAAGCGTGTAGTAAAGGACACATTCGATCACAAGTATATCAATGATGTACTGGATGTCAATCCCTCGGCGGAGAATATAGCCCGCTGGATTTGTGACCACGTAGATAATTGTTACAAGGTTAGCGCTCAAGAAAGTGAGGGAAATATCGCTATCTACGAGAAAGATGAATAGTTAATGGTGTCCAGGGGAAAGATATATAAAGTAAACGAAATCTTCTACTCGCTACAAGGTGAGGGCTTTCACACGGGACGTGCTGCTGTGTTTGTGCGCTTTGCGGGTTGTAATCTGCGTTGCCCGTTCTGCGATACCGATTTCTCGCAATCCGAACCGATGACGGCAGAGCAGATTGCAGATCGTGTATTTGCGTTCAGTACGCATCCGGAAACATTGATTGTGCTAACAGGCGGTGAACCTTCATTGCAGGTAGAAGAGGCTCTCATTGATAAACTGCATGCTCACCATCAGACTATTGCCATAGAAACCAACGGCACGCAACCTATCCCCGAAAACATCGATTGGATAACTGTTTCACCCAAAGTGGGATCAACGATAATGCTTAATCATGCAAATGAGGTAAAAGTCGTGTTCACACCGGATAATGAACTGATGTTGAATCAGTGGCGCACAACAATCACGGCGGCACATTACTATTTGCAGCCGATGTCATGCAGCAACACGGAGGCAGTAGTGGCATATGTCCTCCGTCATCCAGAATGGCGGTTGTCGCTGCAGACGCACAAATATATCGACATCAAGTAACGATCAGAACTTATACGACACTCCGAGCAGGAAGTTGATACCCGGATTGGAGTAACCGTAGTAGTAGGCATTGTGCCGATGAATGATATTGTTCAGTTCAAGGAATGCGCTAAGCCACTTGTTATATTCATACGTACAGCCTAAATCCATGTTAACGGTCGGAATGAGCATTCCTATTGAATACTCTCGGCCGTTTGCTGTTTCTTCCCACATCAGTGTTTGGCGTTTGCCGGCAAAGTAGTTGTGCGAATAGAGCACCCAGTGACGGTTGATGCGCGCGTCAATATTGACGGTCAAGTCCCAACGCGGTCTGTCAAGCATCTTGAATGTGCCGTTGGCATTATGTACGGTAGCGTTGAACGATGCCATCTCTTTCGGCTTGGATTGTGATACATGCGGAGCTTCGATGCTGTCCATACTGCCGGTGTAGAATGCGCCTGCAACGAGGATATGCACAATGTCTTGATAGTGATAGGTCACTTCGGCGCCAATCTTCCAGCGCTGCAGATGGCAATATACATAGTCACCAAACAGTTGATCGCTGTTGCCTAATCCGTCGCGATATTGGCGTACTTCCCAATAGTATGGAGTGGCTGTTGAGAACTGGTTGCGCTTGAGTTCATAGCGTGCATGCAAGTCAATGAGCAAGTTGGCCTGAGGGCGAATCTTCAATCCCAATTGTGCCTGAACAGGGATGTAGCCCGCCACGTGATGCGAGGTCACACCGCTCAGGTACGAACGGTAGGGGTATGTGTTCATGTGTGCTTGCAGCGAACCTTCGCCCAGCGAGCCCGTAGCCTCGCCATAGATGGCAAGCCAGTTGCGGGTGATGTCATACTCAACACGCACATTAGGTGATGGTGCAAACGAGATATTCTCATTATTGCTGAGCAGTTGACCTCGACCGATGTTCATATCGAAGTTCACACCTGCGTGCAGATGAAAACGGTTGTGGTCGTAGGCATAGTACGGTTCAATACGTATAGCATGCCGAGAGTTGTAGAGAGAGTCGGGGACAGAGGTATCATTGACTTTCATAAAAAAGTTTGCCACACTCACATTCAAACCAGCCTTGTGCTCTCCTCCATTCCACTCCAAACGCCCGCGAGTGCGAATCTGATGCTCAATGGCATCTGCCGCGCAGATGAAAGCGGAATAGCCCGTCTGCAGCTGATATTGGATACTGCCGCGTCCTGTAGAGCGGATGCCAATGCGTGTGTTGATGTTCCAGAGGGACAACTTGTCTTCGCTTTTCAGTTCGGAGTACTTAGCGATGTGCATTGTTCCTAATGAATCTACATACCGTCCGCTGAACGTATAGAATTGGTTTTCAGCATCGGCACCAAAGTACAATGCAGCGGAATTGAACGCTTTGATTATGTCCAGCCCAAAGTTGGTCTTCTCTACGGTATAACGTCCCCATATAGCGCGGTGGTGGGCATAGGTGTCAAGGGTGATCTTGCTCTTTTTGTCCTCCATCCGATAGCCGAAGTCAAAGGCGGTATTGGTGTGGCCGATTCCTCCGCGTACGTACCCATGCAAGGGCTTAGGCTGCTCCCATGTGGTGAGTGAGCATCCTAAAGGATTGATGTTGAATGCCGGCGACATCGACTGAGAATAGCCGGAGTATATAACCTCGGCGGGTTCAAAGTCCTGTTGTACGATGACGGGTTTGACACTGACTATACCGGCATTGCTGATAACAGGTTGGAAGTCACGCTCAACGGTGACATTTCTATTGAGTATGGTGTCTTTCTCTTGTGCCGCCAACGTGAGCGGTAGCAGTATGGATGCAAATACTATAAACAGGTGTTTCTTCATATTCGTCTCATTTAGTCGTCATTAGAATCCGTATTGTCGTCATCGGTAGCAGCGGCTTGTTGCAATGCAACTATAGTCTCGAGGCGTTGTGCGATGATAGATTGTATGTCGTCTTGTGCCGTGTAGTTCGCCTGCAAAGCCAACAGGTATTGTTGCGCTTGATATATATCTTCGCGCTGGATGCTTATGTCTGCCAGCAGGATCATTGCTCTGGCAAGCCAGTATTGGTGTTGCGTGTTCATCTGTGCGAACGACATCACTTCCGCTTCGGCATTATCCAGAGCATTCAGATTGAAGTAGGCTTGTGCGAGCAGATATTTGCTCTCGGCGCCGATGGCAGTAACTGTTTCTTTGGCGAGTGGTGTCAGATCCGCGACAGCCAATCCGTTGTTGCCGGCATTGAGATATGCTTTGGCACGGCAGTACAAAGCCTCCTGACGCATATCGTCAGGAATATTGTCGGCGGAAAGGATGTCTGTGGCAATGGAAATGACTGTAGCCTCATCGCCAACGTGCGATGCACAACGGAGTATTCCTGTTTGCGCTATACGGCGATTCCCCTCGGTGGATGCGACCTCGTATAAGTGACGGAAGTGCCGTGCAGCAGTCTCGTAGTCTTTGTTATCAAAACTTATACCGGCAGCCCTGAGGCAGGCCTCCTCCATATAGGCATTGCCGGTAAGTGTAGTTAATGCTTCAAATTCCGATAGTGCCTCCTGCATTTGCCCCAGGCGGTAGTAACTGTCAGCCGCATAGTAGTGGGCGTTGGTACAATACCGTCCACCATTGCAGTATCGCGTGATATATGTCGTCAATCCGGCTGCCGCTTCGCGGTAGTTGCCGAGCATATACTGGAGTTCGGCTGTTACGTAGGTGAGCGAGTCCTCGGCAGTGGTGATGCGCATCTGTGACTTGCTGATTTTCTTCGTGTATGCGAGGTATTCGCTGATGTTATTTGTGGCTACATAAACCTGCTCCAACCCGTCGAGTGCGGCGTATGCCTCCTCAGTGCCGGGATAGTCGTTGATGGTGCGCTTGAACTCACGAATAGCATCGTCATACTGCTTCAGGTTGCGGTGAATCATTCCCTGCTCCAATGAGGCTTTGCGTGCCATATTTGAGTTGGGGTAGTTGCTTAGCAGCCGCTCGTATGCCATGATAGCCGACTCCTCCTGATTGTTCTCAATATAGGCGCGAGCCATCTCGTAGAGCGCATCGTCGGCATAGTCCGATTGCGGGTACGTAGTCACGAGGTTGAGCATCTTCTCCGCTTTGTTGACGTATTCATGTTTCAAGCCATAAGCATAACCTGCCTGGAATGTAGCGTAATCAGCTCCTGTAGCTTTGAGGTCAATGACCTTCTGATAGGTCGGAATAGCCTCGTCGAAGCGACGTGCATTGAACTGACAGTCGCCTATTCGGTTGAGCGCATCTGCATAGGTTGGCTGCGAGGGATCGGTCTGACTGACGAAATCCTTGAGCGTTGCTTCCGCTTGCACGTACATGCGTTGCTGGAAATAGGTATAGCCCTTGAGGTATAGGGCTTGTATGCGGTTAGGAGATTGCTGCCAACCTTTCTCTTGTTCCCCACGTGTCAGATATTGTTCTGCCTGCTTATATTGCCGCGTGCGGTAGGCGCATTCGGCAAGCAGGTAGCATGCTTCGGCATTCTGTGCATCGTAGGCTTTGGGTTGCCGGAGTATCTCCTCTAAGAATTGTTGCGCCTTCTGGATGTTGCCTTGACGGAACGCATCTGCACCTAACTGATAGCGTAAGTATTGTTTGGTCTGCTCCATCTTGGCATCCGTAATGTCAATAAGTTGCAGGGCTTCGTAGGCTGCCTGATAGTTCTTCGAGCGCAAGAATGCATCGGACAGAAGCGAGCGTATGGTTGTTGTATGTTCGGATTTGGGGTATTGACGTAGGAACTCGGTGAACGCCTTAACACTTTCTCCAAGAGCTGAAGAACTTTGGTAAGTGCAGAGTGCGTAGTTGTACATTGCTTCCTCAGTCAGTTTGGGCGTCAAACCATAGCGTGCCGCGGTTGCGTAATTGAGTTTGCCCTGCTCAATGTTGCCGGTGTGCACATACGAGTGTCCAAGATGCAGAGCCGTTGACTCGGATATCGTGTCATTCTCCGGCTTGACTTGTTTGAAGTATGTGATGGCTTTCGGGTATTGTTCCGTCTGGAAATACGACATACCCAACAAGTAGATGTCATTACGAATCAGTTCCTTTTTTTGCGCACGAAAACTCTTTTCATAGGCTTCGAGGTGCGGGATAGCCCGTGCATATTCGCCGCGTTGGTATTGCAGTTCGCCAAGAATACGCTCCACTTCACCGTTGTTAGGATTGCCGGGATTAGCTTCCATCATATATGTCGCACGCTCTTGCACCTGCTCAAGATCCCCTTGGGAGTAGTATATTTGGATGATATAATATGGAACGATATCGCTATATTGCGCTGTGTGTTCAATAGCCAGAAACTCCGGTAGAGCCTTGTCGTAATTTCCTAATTTGTAGTAAGCAAAAGCGTAATAATAGCGTGAAGACAAGGTGTACGGTGTCTCCTTCTGCCGGAGTGTGGAGAAGAATGTGAGAGATTTCTGGTACTCACCCATCATGAGAAATGCATATCCCCGATAGAATTGATACTCCGGTTGCTGATCGCGTCCAAGCCGCGTCAAAGTTACTTCCTCAAAGTTTTTCAAGGCTTGCTTGTACTTTTTCGCCTCTACTTGCACTACGCCAGTCATCATCTTCACCTCATCGGCGTAAGTGGTGTAGGGATAGCGCTTGAGATACGACTGCAAGGCTTTTTCTGCTCCTTTCTCGCGTTGCTCGTATTGCTGCTTGACCGCTTGGTAGCCATTCTCGATCTCATTGCCGAGAATGGTTGTTGTGCAGAATAAAGCGAGGATAAGTAATAGTTTTCTGCTATTCATTGGATTGTTTTTAGTTGTCAAAATAATCAAAATATCAATGCACATATTACATGTGGGCACAAAGATACAAAAAAATTCCGATATATGCAAGTAAAAATGCTATTCTATTTGCATATTTCAGATTTTTTTTGTACCTTTGCAAGCAGAGCATTGTAAATAGCGCTAATAGGTGAGGAAAAATCAATACATATCCCGTCGTAACCGTGCCCCTCTGAAAGCCGATGAGTTGGGTACGGAGTCGATACGCAGCCTGCTTGTCAAGTATGCGTTGCCGGGCATTATAGCGATGACTGCCACCTCGCTCTACAACATGGTGGATTCCGTCTTCATCGGTCACGGTTGTGGTCCAATGGCGTTGTCCGGACTGACGGTCGCCAAACCGTTTATGGATATCTGCGCGGCGTTCGGTACGCTCGTTGGGGTTGGCGCGAGCACGCTCGTGGCAATCAAACTCGGCGAGAAAGATTATAACACCGCAGGACGAATTCTCGGTAATGTTATCTTGCTCAACGCTCTGCTTGGTGCGCTTGTGATGGTCATTGGCCTAATGTGGATCAATCCAATCCTGTATGCGTTCGGAGCAAGTGAAGCTACCATCGAGTATGCGCGCGAATATATGGAGATTATCCTGATTGGCAACATTTTGACGCATATTTATTATGGTTTGAACAGTATGCTCCGTTCCATGGGACATCCTAAGACATCCATGGCGGCGACCATTGTGGCGGTTTTCATCAACATCGTGCTTGATCCCATCTTTATCTTCGGGCTCGATATGGGAGTGCGCGGCGCGGCTCTGGCAACTATCATCTCGCAGGCAGTAGCCGTCTTGTGGCAGATGACAATCTTTATGAATCCGAAGGAGATCATTCATTTCCATCGGGGCATATGGCGTCTGGATGCAGTTATCACCAAGCGCGCACTATCTATCGGGTTATCGCCGTTCCTAATGAATATAGCACACTGCTTTGTTATAATCATCTTAAACAACCAGTTCAAGGCGTTCGGCGGCGATATGGCTATTGCTTCTTATGGCGTGATTAACCGCTTCACATTTGTGTTCGCGATGATTGTCATGGGACTCAACCAAGGAATGCAACCTATCGTGGGCTACAACTACGGCGCACGGCAGTATGACCGTATGCTTCGTGCGTTTGAATTGACGGCTATATGCGCAACGATGGTTATGGGATGCGTGTTTGTGCTCGGAGAGTTCGTACCACGATGGATGATTCTTTTGTTCACGCACGATGCCGACCTGCTTGCGCAAACCATTCGTCCTCTGCGAATCCTCGCCTCATCGATGCTACTTGTGGGATTTCAGATGGTGGCGGGTAACTTCTTTACCTCTATTGGCATGGCAGGCAAGGCTATTATCCTCAGTCTTACGCGGCAAGTGCTATTCCTGATACCCTTGGCGCTGCTCATGCCGATTCTGTTCGAGCCTGAGCCTATTATGGGTGTATGGTGGAGTATACCGGTCAGCGATACACTATCCGCATTGGTCGCTGCTGTGATGATATTTGTGCAAGTGCGTTCATTCCGAAACAGAATATAATATTAAACAATTTACGATAATGAAAAAACTCTTAATTCTCAGTGTGGTGATTGCCACATCATGGACAGCAGCCTTTGCCTGCACGAACTTTCTCGTGGGCAAAGATGCCTCGGCAGACGGTAGTACGATGATCTCGTATGCAGCCGATGCCTACTCATTCTACGGTTACCTGCATTTCTCCCCGGCATCCGACTATCCTGCAGGCTCGGTGCGTGAGGTGGTTGAATGGGATACCGGCAAACCGCTCGGCACTATTCCACAGGTGGCACATACATACTCTGTGGTTGGCAATACGAATGAACACCAATTAACTGTTGGCGAGACGACATGGGGAGGGCGCGAAGAACTGTGGGACACCGTGGGCATAGACTACGGTAGTTTGATATACATAGCATTGGAGCGTTGTTCAACCGCTCGTGAGGCAATAGAATGTGTGACTTCGTTGGTGAAGGAGTATGGCTATGCGAGCGAGGGCGAGAGCCTGTCGTTCGGTGACCCCAACGAGATATGGATTATGGATATAATCGGCCGTGGACCAGGTGAAAAAGGTGCAGTATGGGTAGCCACACGCATCCCTGACGACTGCATAGCAGCGCATGCCAACCAAGCGCGGACGCAAGGTGTCCCGACCCCAACGAAAGCAGCGCTGAAAAAGGCAAAAAAAACAGGCTATGTCGATATGGGCGATGTGCTGTATTCGGCGGATGTCATTGAATTTGCAAGAAGAAAAGGTCTGTTCGATGGTAAAGATAGTGAGTTCTCGTTCCAGAAAGCGTTCAACCCTTACGATTTCTCCGGTCTGTACGCATGCGAAGCACGTGTGTGGAGCTTCTATAGGCATTTTAGTGATGATATGGACAAGTTCCTGCCGTTCGTGACAGGTCAGACATTTCTCGCCACAGACGGAAAAGATGCCGGCGAGGCTATGCCATTGTATATCAAGCCCAACCACAAAGTTGGTGTGCAAGAAATAAAAGATTGTATGCGTGATCAGTACGAAGGTACTCCGCTGGATATAACCCAAGGTGTTGCCTCCGGCGCATGGGGCAGTAAGCTCCGTTATGGTGGATTGGCGTTCGAACTGGACAGTGTGAAATATTGGTATCAGCGCCCTACTGCTACACAGCAGACCGCTTGGTCGTTCGTTTCGCAGATGCGTGGTGACAAACCAGCCGGAGGTATATTCTGGTTTGGTGTAGATGATGCGGCAACGAACGTGTATGTACCCATGTACAGCAAGATAACCGAAGTGCCTGACTGTATGAAGCAGGGCAACGGTGACCTATACACCTATTCACCGACCTCGGCTTGGTGGGCGTTTAATCTCGTAGCAAACAAAGCCTACGAGAAGTATGAGCGCATACTGCCGGAAATACGCGAGCGTCAGACTATGTGGGAGGAGCGCTTCAATGCACAGGTGAATGCTCTTGATGGCGAAGTGGCGCAACTCAGCGCAAAAGATGCATGCAAACTGCTGACTTCGTACTCCTGCAAGCAGGCGGAAGAAGTGGTACAAGATTGGAAAGATCTGTACATCTACCTCATCACGAAGTACATTGACGGTCAGGAACGCAAATTTGAGAACGGGCAGTTCCTTCGTAACCAATATGGTCAGCCTACAATGCCAAATCGTCCGGCTTTCCCTGAAAAGTTCCTGCGTGCAATCGCGCCGGAAACGCTGCATGAATAAATAGACCGTAGCCCAATTGGCTGCTAAAAGATAAAAACGTATGAATACAATAGAACCTCGCGAAGTATTTGACATCTTCGCACAGATTAACCAGATTCCTCGTCCATCGAAACACGAGGAGAAAATCAGCAGGTGGTTGCAAGACTTTGCCGCCGCGCATCAGATAGAGTGTGTAGTGGATGACGCAATGAATGTCATCATGCGTGTGCCTGCTACGCCTGGCTACGAAAATCACCCGGCGGTAATCCTGCAAGCTCATCAAGATATGGTGTGCGAGAAGGATGCTGACTGCACGATTGATTTTATGAACGACCCTATCCAAACTACAGTGGACGGTGATTGGCTGCATGCCAAAGGCACCACACTCGGAGCAGATGACGGCATAGGTGTATCCATGGCTTTGGCGGCGCTCACATCGCCAGATGTCAAACATCCGGCTCTGGAAGCATTGTTCACAGTTGATGAAGAGACCGGTTTGACCGGTGCAGACCGTCTGCAAGACGGCATCCTGCAAGGTCGCCGGCTTATCAACCTCGACAACGAGGATGACGGACATATATGTATCGGTTGCGCAGGTGGAATAGATTCGCTTGGTCGTATGCACTATATTCCCGAAACATTGCCGGAAGGCAAATGGCTAGGACTCAAGTTGCGTGTGGATGGTCTGCCTGGTGGTCATTCGGGCGAGGATATAAACAAAGGAAGAGCGAATGCAAATAAGGTGCTGGCGTACTTCTTGGCGGAGATGTTCGACTCCACGGATATGTTCCTTGCTACCATTCACGGTGGCAACCTTAGAAATGCCATAGCTCGCGAGGCGGAAGCAGTAGTATGTGTTCCGTTTGAGGACAGAGAGCGCCTACGTATACTATTCAACGAGAAAGCCGCACAGGTTGAGGCTGTCTATGAGACAAACAATCCGAATATCCATTGCGCGATGGAAACAACTGCACTGCCTGATAAGGTGATGGGCTTGGTAGATACCTCGCGACTATTGGCAACGCTGACAACCTGTCCTCATGGTATGATTCGCATGTGTGCAGATATTCCTGACCTCGTAGAGACATCAACGAATCTTGCATCGGTTCACAGCAAGCAAGAGCCGGATGGTCGTCCGTATATTGAGATCAACACCTCGCAACGCTCATCTATAGAGGAGCAGAAACACCAGATTAAGCGTCATGTGGAGTATGCGCTATCCATCGCTTGTGACGAGGTGACACATGGCGACGGTTACCCGGGGTGGGCACCGAATGTTAAATCTCCGTTGTTGGATGCGATTGTGGCAACGCACAAACAACAATTCAAGAGCGAACCGAAAGTGTTGGCTATACATGCCGGATTGGAGTGCGGACTGTTCCTGACGAAGTACCCCGACATGGATATGGTCAGCGTCGGACCGCAGATGTATGATGTGCATTCACCGAAGGAGCGATTGAGTATTTCCTCTACCGCTAAGACCTGGCAGTGGCTTAAGGCTACATTAGCCGCGTTGTAACAAAAGGATATATACAACAAACGACCGCCGAATAGCGGTCGTTTGTTGTGTTGGGATATCAATTACGCAAGGGCTGCAGCGGTTCGTGCAGCAAGACGGGCGTTATTGAGCACAAGTTGGATGTTTGAAGCGAGACTCTCTCCGCCGGTAAGGTCTTTGACCTTGGCGAGCAGGAACGGCGTACATTGCTTGCCATGGATGCCCTGTTCGTCCATTTCTTTCAGAGCCTGAGCGATGGCTTGGTCAATGACCTCTTTTGGCATAGAATACTCTTCGGGGATAGGATTGGTGACAAGCATGCCGCCTTTGAGTCCGCAGTCCAGTTTGGCGCGGAAGGCAGCTGCTAGTTCTTCTGGAGAGTCGATGCGATAATCCACGCCGAATCCGCTATGGCGTGTGTAGAATGCAGGCAGTTCATCTGTTCCGTAGCCGATGACCGGAACACCTTTCGTTTCAAGGTATTCGAGTGTCAGCCCGAGGTCAAGGATAGATTTCGCTCCGGCACAGATAACCATAACGGGAGTCTGAGCCAGTTCCTCAAGGTCGGCAGAGATGTCGAATGTTTGCTGTGCACCGCGGTGCACGCCGCCAATACCACCAGTGGCAAAAACCTTGATACCTGCCATGGCGGCGATAATCATCGTGGTGGTGACGGTAGTGGCTCCGTCTTCGCCGCGCGCAATAAGTACCGGCAGGTCGCGGCGTGAGGCTTTGATAACTGCTTGCCCTTTTTTACCAAGGTATTCAATCTCCTCGGGTGTGCAGCCGGCTTTGAGTTTGCCTCCGATGACGGCTATGGTAGCCGGCACGGCGCCGTTGTCGCGGATGGTTTGTTCTACGCGTAGTGCTGTTTCTACATTCTGCGGATATGGCATACCGTGGCTGATAATTGTGGACTCAAGTGCTACTACAGGTTTGCCTTCTTGTAATGCTTTCGTCACTTCAGGCGAAATAGAGAGGTATTTGTTCATTTTATGCTTTATGATTTATACTTTATTACTTATAATAGGATATTTGCGATATCGGGATTAACGGCTTTGGGGCTCATAAGTGTGGCGCGTGCAGCCATTAAGCCGTATTGTGCAACTTGTGGGAAAGGCAGACCTTTGGCGAGGGCATACACAACTCCGGCGAGGAATGCGTCGCCTGCACCGGTAGTGTTCACCACTTCGGTGATGGGCAAAGCCGGAAAAAGCCACTCCTCTGCAGCGTTACGACAATAGACACCCTCACTACCAAGAGTGATATACACGTGCGCTACGCCGAGGTCAATAAGTCGTTGGGCGGCTAATGCATAATTGGCTTCATTCGTGATAACCGTCGCTTCCTTGAGGTTGAGTTTAAGGGAGTGCAAATATGGGAGTTTAGCCTTGTCAAGGGCGTTCATCACCCGGTGAGCCTTGGTGGTGCTCACGCCGTCAATAAGTAGTGGAGCGGTAGTGTTGTCCATCAGATAACGGATGGCATTCTCGCTGATGTTCGTGTCGGTTACCACGAAGTCGGATAGATTGATTTCCCCCATGCGTCTCTCTAACCACTCTGGTGTAATGATGTCAATGACATCGGTGTCTGCCACAGCGGCAATCATCTCGCCACTATGATTATTGATGCACAAGTATGTTCCACTGCGCATATTCTCGACACTTGATGAGAGGTGTGTATCTATACCCTGTTGCTTGCAGTGATCGCGCAACAGTTTGCCGAATAAATCGCCGCCAAAAGCAGTGAGAAGTTGCACGCGATTGTCGAGCAGGGCAAGATTGTGGGCGATATTACGCGCCACACCGCCGTAACCTATGTTCACCTTGCCGGGGTTGGAGTCAGCAGCAATGAAACTATCGGAGAGCGTGGCAGACAAATCTACATTCGCTCCGCCTATGACAGTGATCGTGCTTTGCATATTATTCCGATTTATGGTAGTGGTAGTCGGAGAAATCCCGTTCACCTTTTTCTCGCTTGTCGGAAGCAAGGTGTATCTTATCTTTCCATCTGCCGTCAAACCACCCCTTCTGCCAGCATATTATCAGTAGCCAACCGAACAACATTCCGCCGAGGTGCGCGAAGTGTGCCACGTTGTCAAACGAGAAGTTCGCAAGTCCGGCAAATAGTTCAATCACCGCGTAAGCAATAACAAATGTTCTCGCGCGTATGGGCACGGGTATAAACAATAAGAAAAGAGGTATATCGGGAAAAAGCCATCCGAAGGCGAACAATATGCCGAACACTGCACCGCTGGCACCAATAGTCACGGATAGTTGCCCTGGCATAAATGCCTGCCAAACCAATTCTTGTACCAGTGCTGCTCCCAAGCCGCAGACAAGATAATACAACAAGAACTTTTTCTCACCCCACTCATGCTCAAGAGATGGTCCGAACATCAGCACGGCAAACATATTGCAAAATAGATGTGAGAAGTTCGCATGCATAAACATGTACGTGAAAGGTTGCCAAAGATGGAACGAACCATAGCCGTGATTGAACGACGAAAACGACCAGTTCATCAACCCGAACCATTCAATCAGATGCACTCCGTAACGCTCCAAAAGCGAATCAAGCAGCCAAACAATGACATTGGCAAGCAAAATATTCTTTGTTACAACAGGTAAATTTCTCATGTCAAATACTAAAAATTCTACCCAAAATGTAACAATTATCGTGCTAAACACTAAAAAAAATAAAAAATATGCCAAATTATAGCATTTTTTCTTGAAAATATTTGCGAATTTGAAAAAATAGTTGTATCTTTGCAGTGTTAGTACGGAGAAAACTCCGAATTATTAAACGTTTAATTAATCTAACTATTATTATGAACAAAGGTGAACTCGTAGCTGCTATTGCAGCAAAAGCTGAGATCTCGAAGGCAGCTGCCGCTAAGGCTCTTGACGCTGCTATGGATGCTGTAGCTGAGGCTCTGAAGAAGGGTGAGGCTGTACAACTCGTAGGTTTTGCAACTCTGAAGGTTGCTGAGAAAGCTGCTCGCAAGGGCATCAATCCTGCTACCAAGCAAGTTATCGACATCCCTGCAAAGAAAGCTGTTAAGTTCAAAGCTGGTGCTAAGCTTGCTTTCTAATCTTGCAAGTTCAAGGAAAATGGGTTACTCGCAAGGGTAACTCGTTTTTTATTAATATTAACTATCTATTATAAAATTATCATTGCCCTTCAGGGCTAAGAACTATCAACTATGAAGAATATCATCTTATGTGGAGCGCCGGGTTGTGGTAAAGGAACGCAGGCGGAGTTTATTGTTGCTCGTTATGGTCTGTTACACTTGAGTACAGGTCAGATGATGCGCCGCGAAGCAGCTTCGGGTAGCGAACTTGGCAAACTCATAGAGTCTTACACCGACCAGGGACATCTTGTGCCGGACGACATCACAATCAAGATGCTTGAGAGTTATATAGACAAACTGCCGGCTGACACCAAGGGGCTCATCTTCGACGGTTTTCCTCGCACACTCAATCAAGCAGTGCAATTAGAGCGCCTGATGAAGAAGCGTGGTGATGAGACGGCTATCCTCATCGATATAAACGTACCCGAGGATGAACTTATTCGCCGACTGATGGAACGTGGTAAGATAAGCGGTCGTGCGGATGACAATTTGGATACCATCAAGGAGCGTCTTGTCGTTTATCATGAACAAACCCGGCCGGTGGATGATTACTACGAGCTGCACGATAAGTATGCCCGTATTCAAGGACTCGGCACAATCAGCGAAATATTCGGACGCATCAGCCGTATACTGAATAAGATTTATTAATCGCTTTCGACTATCATGGCATCGAACTTCATTGACTATGTAAAGATTTACTGCCGCTCGGGTAAGGGAGGAGCTGGTAGTCTGCATTTCCATCGTGCTAAGTACGTACCGAAGGGTGGACCCGATGGCGGTGACGGAGGTCGCGGAGGACATATCATCCTGCGTGGCAATCGTAACCTGTGGACTCTATTGCACCTCAAGTACCAAAAGCATATCCAAGCCACTGATGGCGGTAAGGGTGGTGAGTCGCGTTCGTTCGGAAAGGACGGCGAAGATCGTATCATTGAAGTACCATGCGGAACAGTAGTATATGACGGTGAAACGGGCGAGTGGATCACCGAAGTCAAGGAGCACGGTCAGCAGGTCATCTTGCTCAAGGGTGGTCGTGGTGGTTTAGGTAATTGGCATTTCCGTACTTCAACGAACCAGGCGCCACGCTATGCACAACCAGGTGAGCCTGCACAGGAGCGGGTGGTAATCATGCAGATTAAGGTACTTGCGGATGTCGGCTTGGTCGGATTCCCGAATGCCGGAAAGTCCACATTGCTGTCCGTCGTCTCTGCTGCCAAACCTGAGATAGCCGATTACCCGTTCACAACCCTCACACCGCAATTGGGTGTTGTGTCTTACCGTGATGATCGTTCGTTCTGCATGGCGGATATACCCGGTATCATTGAGGGCGCTGCCGAAGGCAAAGGACTCGGTCTGCGTTTCCTGCGCCACATAGAGCGCAACGCTGTGCTGTTGTTCCTTGTTCCGGCGTGCAGCGAAGACCATAAGCACGAATACGAGATTCTACTGGCTGAACTGGAGAAGTATAACCCGCAACTACTTACCAAGGCTCGAATTCTCGCTATCAGCAAGTCGGATACGATGCCGGAGGACGAGGTTAACAAGATCGTCGCGAAGCTTGGCAACGAACTGGATATACCCGTTGTGTCCTTCTCTTCGGTCAGCGGCCAGGGTATCAGCGAACTCAAAGACATCCTTTGGGAAGAACTCTCCAAGGAACAGAATCAAGTCATCGAGATCTCTCACTCGCCGCTGGACATCGAACGCATAGAACGCGAAGAGCAGCCTGAGCCCGCAGAAGATGAAGAGGAACGCACTATCTATCTCAACGAGGTGGAGGAAGAGTGGGATCTTTCAAAGTACGCCGGTATTGGCTGGGATACGCAAGAGGAGCGTTGAGAATTTAGAGTTGAGAGTGGATGTTTAAGTGGATACAGCAGCATATTGGCCAAAAGCAACTCGTATTGCTTCTCAGTTTGCTGGTTGGCATTTTGTCAGCCTTAGCGGCCTATCTGCTCAAGCTGTTCATTCATCTTATCCAACATCTTATCAGTACATATCTCATAGCCGGTGAACATTGGTGGTGGCTCATCGTCTGCCCTGTGATCGGTATAACTTTGGCAGCTCTCTTCGTTAAGTATATTGTACGTGACGATATATCGCACGGTATAACGAAGATTCTGTATGCTATCTCCCAGCGTAAGTCTATCATCAAGCCGCATAATATGTGGTCGAGTCTCATAGGCAGCGGCATTACCATCGGTTTTGGCGGTTCGGTTGGCGCTGAGGCGCCTATTGTACTGACCGGCGCAGCTATCGGTTCGAACCTCGCCAAACTCTTCCACCTTGACCAGAAGACGATGATGCTTATGATCGGTTGTGGCGCAGCCGGAGCGATAGGAGGTATATTCAAAGCGCCGATAGCCGGCCTCGTGTTCACCCTCGAGGTGCTGATGATGGATATCACGATGAACTCCATCGCACCGCTACTTATCTCGTCCGTTACGGCTACGGCTATCGCGTATTTCACTACCGGTTTCACACCGATGTTCGAATTGACGACTATTGAGGCGTTCACGCTTGGACGTATCCCATGGTATCTGTTGCTTGGCGTTACGTGCGGATTTGTATCGCTGTACTTTACTCGTGGCATGAACTGGCTTGAGCAGCACTTCAAACGCTTGCCGAATATCTGGTTGAAAATCATCCTGGGCGGAACAGTCCTTGGCATACTCATCTACCTCTTCCCACCGCTATATGGAGAGGGGTACGATGTTATTCTGCAACTTTTCAACGATGACCCGCATTCGGGGCTCATGTATAGCCCGTTTGCTCGGCTGGGTGATGGTATGTGGGTGATTATCATGTACTTCTCGCTTGTTCTGCTACTGAAGATCGTGGCGTCCGTTGCCACCAATGGCGGAGGCGGTGTAGGTGGTATATTTGCGCCCTCACTGTTTATGGGAGCATTGGTAGGTTTCCTCTGTGCATACCTGCTCAAACTCGTTGGTATCTCTGTTCCGGTTGTGAACTTTACCCTCGTGGGGATGGCCGGTCTGATGTCCGGTGTGATGCACGCACCGCTTACAGGCATCTTCCTCATCGCCGAACTCACCGGCGGCTACCACTTGCTTATGCCGCTGATGATTGTAGCTGTCGTGTCGTACCTGACCATCATGTTTTTCGAGCCTCATAGCCTCTACGCTATGCGATTGGCGCAAAAAGGCGAACTGCTCACCCATAACAAAGACCGTTCTGTACTTACTCTGCTGAAGATGGATAATGTCCTGGAGACCGATCTCAGAACCGTGTCCCCTGATATGACGCTTGGGCAACTCGTTAAGGTCATAGCAGACAGCAGGCGGAATATATTTCCTGTAGTGGATAATCAAGGCGAATTGCAAGGAATCCTCCTGCTTGACGAGGTGCGCAATATCATGTTCCAACCGCGGCTATACAACCGCTTTACCGTTGCACAACTGATGAACTATCCGCAGGTAGTGCTGCGGCACGATATGCCGATGGAGAAGGTAATGGAGATCTTTGAGGATACCGGTGCTTGGAACTTGCCTGTTGTGGATGAACAAAAAAAATACCTTGGATTCGTTTCCAAATCCAAGATATTCAATTCGTACCGTCATGTGCTCGTCCATTTCTCGGACGAGTAATCCCTTACGCTCAATCTATTTATTTGAGGAATTGCAGTTCAACACGTCTGTTTTGTTGTCTGCCTTCCTCTGTTACATTATCCGCTATAGGATGCGTAGCCCCATATCCCTTTGCTATAAGCAACGATGCGTTGCAGCCTTGCTTGATTAGGAACGAGCGCACGGATTCTGCACGTTGCTTGGATAGAATCATGTTCTTGTTCGGATCACCGGTCGAGTCAGTGTGACCGCTGATTTCCACGCGGATATTTCTTGCCTTGATAATGTCAGCCACGCGGATAAGTTCGTTTTCCGATTGAGGTAAGAGCACATATTCGTTAACGGGGAAGAATAAATTGTTCACCTGCACAGCCAAGCCCTCTTCAATCATCTGCTTATACGATGTGAGTTGGATATTTTTCTCTATATCAATAGATTTCTTCTGCTCGCTCAGGTCAATATTGTTTGATAGCGGGAAGTAGCGCTCGTCATCGATGTAATAGCCGTAGTTCTTGCCGAGCGGCAACACCAGATAGAATGTTCCGTTATTCGGATCGGTCTGTGATTGTCCGATATTCTCATGTGAGTCAAGATCTTCCCAACGAATAGTCACACCTACTGTTCGCCCGTTCTCGTCACGCACAGTTCCGGAAATGGTGGCAACTGCATTCGGTCGCATACTCAGCGGCAACTCAAGTGTGTACAGGTCATCGCCGTTGGAGTAGTATGCTGTACTGCCGTCCGTACTGATCTTGTAACCCCACTCTTGCCGCGGTGAGTTGATTTGTGCACCGAGGTTCACGGGTTCCGACCACTCTGTCCATGAGTCTTCACGCAAACGAGTGGTCTTGAATACATCCAAATCGCCGAGGTTGCCATGTTTGTCTGAACTGAAATATAAGGTCTGCATATCCGGATGCAGGAACGGCTTTCTTTCCAGTCCGGGAGTATTGATGGTTGGGCCCAAATCAATAGGTTCACCCCAGTTTCCGTTTTCGTCCATCAGGGATACAAAGATGTTGACAGAGGTGTTTATCTCATTCTCAACTTGTTTCTGCGCCGAGAACAGCATAGCTCGTCCGTCACTGGTAATCATGGCATCACTCTGCCATGTGGCAACGTTGATATTGTCGGGTAAAGTGGTTGGTCGTGACCATCCGTCGGAAGTCTTTGAGGTAGAGTAGAGCAATCCGTTGCGGAAGAATATCAGTTGTGTACCGTCAGCCGAAACGGACTGCATCGCTTCGTTCGACGCCGGGGTATTGAGCTCGATGACAGGCATAGCTCTCTCCCATCCGCGTTTCAATTTCGTGGCAGTGTATATATCCTCGCTATTACCTGCAGCCTTGTCATATACTACGCGTACAAAGTATATAGTATTGCCGTCGGCAGTCATAACTGGGGAGTATTCTTTTTGCGGTGTGTTGATGGAGTCGGAGAAGGCTTCGGGAACCAGTTCTTTTTGTAATCCTTGCTCCAGTGCAGCAATCAGACTTTTGTAATCCGGATCGTCACCGAACGCTTCCGCAAACGGACGTACAGTCTGTAGTGCCATTTCCGGATCCTGACGAAGCAGATAATCGCGGACGAGCGCAATCATCCATTCGTAAGCCACGCGGTAAGGAGCAGCCAATTTGATAAGGTTTTGCCAACCCATATCAGTGGTTCTAACGGTGTTGTATTGTGCAACGATTTTCCGGTCGTGGGCTTCAAGATCCGTAAAATGAGGATTCGGATATTGGTCGTACAGTTTGCTAATGTCGCCGGCAACCCCTGTGCTGCAATATACATCGTGCAAGAGCATCCATGCATCGTCTTTGACGAAATCGCTGATGGCATTCTGATAGACAAAAAATGCTGCCGGTGCGCTATGTAACTTACGAGCAATTTGCAGGATAGCATAGTACAGCCGCCGTTGTTCCACTGCATCTTTGCGTTTGGCTGTTTTGTCCTTGAGGGAGATCCAATCACCCTCGCGGATGAACGATGCGTATTTGTCTGCTGCTTGTTTAGCCAGCTCCTCGCGGGCATAAGGACTCTCGGGGTAGGTGCTTATGTACTCAGCCAGAGCATTGTCTGAACCAACTGCTTGTGCATCGCGTAGTGCCAGTGCATAGATCTGTTGCCATGCATCAGGCACTTCTTCCGCCTCGGTATATTGGTTGATGAACGCGCGATAGCCATCCAGCGTGTTCGCCTGCTTAGCTTGTGCGTATGCCAGTGCATTACGTCGAAGTGTTGCCTCCTTTACATCCAGCCCGTTGGGGTTCTGCTCAATGAAGAGCACGTACGCATCAATAGTATTCTGTTCTGCTGCTTGTTCGAAGGCGAGATGGCTCAAGTGCTCCTTGGCTTGGCGTTGTAACGAGGGGACTGCACGCGGATACGACTTGAGGAATTTGTTATATGCTTCCTCCGTATTGATTGCCTCAGCATCTTTGAGCGCAAGCGCACAAATCTCATGAATAGTCGTGTTTAGCAACTCCTTGGTTAGCCCCTTGGCTATGAGCTTGTCCTGCGGCCCCGGATCCAGACGAAGGAACTTCGACTTGCAATCATTGATATACTTGTACGCTTTGGGAATATCGCGACCGCTGTACTCAGCCAGCGAGTATAACTTGGCTGCCGAATACAGATATGCAACATCTGCCGGATCTTTGGACAGATGCTTGTCAATATCTTTTTGTGCCGCTTCGAAATTCCCCTTCTGCACTTGTTTCAGAATGGGGTATTCGTACTCTTGTGCCTGCATCGCGCAGAATGCAACAATGGCAATGATGGATAGTACAACTCGTTTCATCAGCACGTTATCTTTAATTATAATTTTCAATTATCAATATACTTATTAGAATTTCTCATCCCAGAACAGCTTCTTGAGGAATCTGCAGAGATAGTCCTGCCAGTTCTGCCATGTATGTCCGCCGTTGCTTTCGTAATATGTGTACTCAAAAGTATTCATGTCAAGCCATAAGCGGTAGTCTTGCATTTGTGCGTACAGGAAATCGTCGCGACCTATACCTATCCAGTACATCGGAGGAGCGGCAGCCATGCGGCGTACTTCTATCATCCAATTGTCATAAACAGGTGAACCGTAGTCGAGTTGTAAATCAAATCCAGCTGTGTGGAATTGTGAGTCTTCGGAGTCCTCCAACAACTCAGCTCCGCCGCGTCGCGGAATAATCACAGCAGAGAATAGTCCTACGAACGCAAACTGTCCGTGCAGGTAATGAGATACATGCATCGTGTGGAAACCGCCCATTGACAGTCCGGCAATAGCCCGCTTACCGGGTTCGCGGCTGATGCTGTAGCGATTCTCTGCCTCCTGCATGAATTCTCTGAAGTGCTCCTCCCAGTAGCCTGACATCTTATAACTCTGTTCTTGCTCCGGCGTCAGTTTGCGCCAATGAGCTGCCCCCTTGGAAGTATCGAATGCCTCGCCGGAGGGCGTGATATTCGGAGCAGCCATCAATTCATTGCGGTCATCGGGAGTCATACTGCCGAGGAAGTTGTCAGGCATAATAATCACCATCTCCTTGACTTGATTAGCCAACAGCAGCATCTCCATCCATTTGAGTAGTTCGCCCTGCTCCGTCCAATCATCTTCCGAACCGTACATCCCGTGCTGCAGGTATAGTACAGGAAAGACTGCCTTATCCAATCCTGCGCGCATAGTGTATTGATAAGGTAGATATACGCGACAAGGAACACCGAGCAATGTGTCACGCTCAATGGTTCCTATATGTGTGGTAGCACTTGCCGGAGCTACGGACAGTGTTATACAGAACAAGGCTATCAATGATAGCAAAATAGATGAATGCCTATTCATAATTCCTAAAGATCTAATGACAATTGTACATCCGATTCGCCATTGGTGATGGTGAAGGGGATAGAGGCTGACGGAGCAGGGGTATCCGGGGATTGCTGCGTATCAGCAGATTCCGGAATATCTGAAGACTCCGAACTTTCCGGGGTTTCTTCGGGTTCGGGCTCCGGTTCCGGCTCGGGTGGAGCAGGTGTAACATCAACGATGCTGGCTATATCATAGTTACTCAGCCGCTTGCCGCGTGCCTTGGCAGACTTGACATCAATAAACTCAGCCATAATCACATCCAGTGGCAGACGGTTTTCATCCGTAAACTGCAATTGGAAGACGGCCTCTTCCCGGTCGGACAATACGACTATCTTATGTCCCTCAGCCTCTCCGAGGATGGATTGCGGCTTGGCAAGCGCATCGGATAGAGTAAAACGCTTACCATAGTAGAACTGTAACTCATCGTTCCACATAGCCAGTGACCATACTTTCTCAGGTTGCCACTTCTCAATACGCAGAATATTGTTATCGAAGTGAGCTGTAGGATCGAAGTTGTTGAGGTAATAGTTGCCGTCAGTTGTGATGACGAGGATACGGTCATCGTCATCAAACTCACCCAGATACATTCCTTGACTATCGTAGTTTACGCGTAACACGTCCTGGTCAAACCACACTTTTCGTCCGCCCAGGGTCGAGTGACCTTTCTGCTTGAGGGTGATCGACTTGACTTCGAACTTCGTGAGTACGTTGCCCATTGCATTGCGGTTCTTGACTGCCAGTTCCGACAGATCCTTGAGTACCTCCACCTTCTTTAGATGCAGCTGCGGCTTCAGGGCTACACGAATCACCTCTGCCTCGCCGTTGGGGTTGGCGGTGAAATAAACAACCTTTGATCCGGGTTTGCCTTGTGTCAAATCGTACTCCTTATCGCGCGTCACGCCCGTCACGTGGAAACGCTTCATGTAATAGATACCACCCTTGCCGTCACGGTAAACGACATTATATATGGTGCGCACATCATCTTTCTTGAAGATGGCGATGTGCAGTATATCCGTGCCGATGAACACTTTCTCCGCTACGCGCGTGATCTTGTACTTGCCGTCCTTGTGGAAGACAATGATATCGTCAATATCCGAGCAGTTGAACAAGAACTCGTCTTTCTTCAGCCCTGTGCCTACGAAACCATCCGCGTAGTTGATATACAGCTTCTCGTTGGCTTCTACAACGGTCTTGACATTGATGTTTGCGAAGTTCCGAACTTCCGTCTTGCGCGGATACCGTGCGCCGTACTTCTGCTTGAGCATCTCGAACCACGCTATCGTGTAGTCCGTCAGGTGGTTCAGATCATGAATGGTTGCTTTGATCTTCTTCTCAAGGTCTTTCATCAGTTCGTCAGCTTTCTTTGCGTCGAACTTCGTGATGCGGATCATTCGGATGTCGAACAACCGCTCTATATCTTCTGTCCTGACCTCACAGATCAGTTTGGCTTTGAACGGCTCCAACGCCTGATCCACAAACTGAATCAGTTTCTCTTTGTTCGGCGCCTGCTCATAGCCTGGCTCCTTGTAGATGCGGTTTTCGATGAAGATCTTCTCCAGGGAGGTATAGAAATACTGCTCTTCCAGTTCGGCTTTCTGAATCTCCAATTCCTGACGCAACAGGTCTTTCGTGTTGTCCGTTGAAAGTTTCAGTAGCGTTGATACATTCGTGAAGATAGGTTTTTTGTCCTGGATGACGCAGCAGTTCGGCGAGATGGACACCTCGCAGTCTGTGAATGCATATAGTGCATCTATCGTCTTGTCGGACGATGCTCCCGGAGCTAATTGTACAACAATTTTCGCCTCTTCAGCCGTGAAGTCATCGACTTTCTTGATCTTGATCTTCCCGCGTTCCTGCGCCTTCAGTATAGTGTCGATAATCTTCGAGGTGGTCGTTCCGAACGGTACTTGGCTGATGATTAACGTCTTGTTGTCATCTGCCTTGCTGATGCGCGAACGAATCTTAATCACGCCTCCACGCTCACCGTCGTTGTAACGGCTCACATCCACCTCACCGCCTGTGGGGAAATCCGGGTACAAGGTGAATTCCTCGCCACGCAGGTAGGCAAGCGACGCATCACAGAGTTCAACGAAGTTGTGCGGCAGAATCTTCGAGTTCAAGCCAACGGCTATACCTTCCACGCCTTGCGCTAACAGCAACGGGAACTTCACAGGCAGGTGTACAGGCTCCTTCTTCCTGCCGTCGTACGACGCCATCCAGCGCGTGGTCTTCGGGTTGAATACCGTCTCCAATGCAAACTTCGACAACCGCGCCTCAATATATCGTGGAGCAGCAGCGCCGTCGCCGGTCAAAATGTTTCCCCAGTTTCCCTGACAGTCAATCAGCAGGTCTTTCTGCCCGAGCTGTACCAACGCATCGCCGATAGAAGCATCACCGTGCGGGTGGTACTGCATCGTCTGACCGACGATGTTTGCCACCTTGTTGTACTTGCCGTCATCCACAGCCTTCATTGCGTGCAGTATTCGGCGCTGCACAGGCTTCAAACCGTCCTCGATTGCGGGGACGGCTCGCTCCAGAATGACGTACGAAGCATAGTCCAGGAACCAATCCTGGTACATGCCGGTCAAGTGATATTTGATTGCGTCGCTGAAGTCAGCCATGAACGGTTAGTCGATGCGTTTGTTGATAATAATGTACGTGAGAATACCAACAAACTCCAGTGCCAGACTGGCCACCAACAGGCCATTGCTCGGCGTGCCGAAATAGTAAATACACAAACAAATCACTCCAATAAGGAAGATGATCAGTCCGAGGTTTTTAAGTAAAGAATTCATATCAGATAGATTTAAGAAATTTCTAAAATTTCGATTTGCCTGCAAAGTTACAAAAAAAAAATGATATATGCAAATATTTTTGCATTTTGTCATGTCTAATATAGCAAAATCGCCTAAACAGCCCTGAACTTACCTCCCGGGAACGACCTTACACGCTTTTTCATCTCCAGATTCATCAGGTGTGTAATAATGTCCGGATAGGTCATATCCGTCTCTTCAGCGAGGTCGTTGACGAGTATTCCGTCGTCCGCCTCGCGAAGCAGTCGCATCAGGAGTTGTTCTTCATCGGTCAGGTCACTGTCATCCGTGGTATCCAGACCTTGCAAACTGGTCTGCACGGGGTGTTTCTCCGTTGTCCACATCATCGCCTCAATCAGGTCTTCGGGGCTCTGCAGCAGACTCGCCCGCTGATCGCGAATCAGCTCGTTGCATCCTGCCGAACAGTCATCGTTGATTCGCCCGGGCACCGCAAATACCGGTCGGCTGTAGTCAAAAGCCATCGATGCCGTGATAAGCGAACCTCCACGAGCGCGGGACTCAACCACCACCGTACAGTCTGACAACCCGGCAATAATCCTGTTGCGCGCAACGAAGTTGTGACGCTCGGGCGTCGTGCCGGACATATACTCCGTCACTATACCTCCGTTCTCCAACGACCGCACTGCATCCGGACGGTGGTAAGCCGGATAAATTCTGTCCAGACCGTGCGCAGGAATAATCAGGGTGGGAATACCTGCCTCCAGGGCTGCGCGGTGCGCGGCGATATCTATTCCGTACGCCAAACCCGACACAATAGTCAGTTGCGGCAACTGTTCAGCCAGCCCGAGCACCAACTCACGCGTAATCATCTTACCGCGTTCGGTAGCCTGCCGTGTGCCGACCACCGAAACGAAATGTCCGTCCTGCAGGTTGACATTTCCCTTGGTGTAGAGCAGTACCGGCGCATCGCTGCACTCTGACAAACGTGCAGGATAGTCGGAGTCAAACCGGTAGTAAGTCCTAATCTGATGCTTACTGACAAACTCCAACTCCTGCTGCGCCCGCTGCCACGAAGCCTCTTTGCCGGGAGATACCACACGCTCCCACGCTTCCTGCGGATCAGGATAGTGCTGAAGCACTTCCCTCAGCAGTCGCTGCCTGCCGTTGTACAGACTTGTCAGGGCGATAATATATGGGAGTTGGCCGTTGGTAATCATTGTTTGTCAGATGCTTGTTTTGTTTGCTTGCGGCGGGTGACGCAAATATGGAAGATTCCGAAAATCAGGATGCCTGCCGCTGTACCGATGGCGTCCGCCAGCCAATCCCCCAATTCGCAAGTTCGCGGAGGGAAATACGGTTGGATGAGTTCAATCAGTCCGCCATAGACTACCGGCAGCACAATCGATACCATATATATTACACGCGTACTCACACGCGCACGGTAACTGTCGCCGGCAAGACAGAGCGCGAGCACCATATACGCAAACGCGTGCTCCCATTTGTCCAGCAGCGGTATATCCTCCACAGGCATAGGCGTAATCCTCGCAAGGCTCAACCACGTGATGCCTGCCACTACAATAGCGGATGGCAGATAAGCAATATGGAGTTTATTACGAGCGATCGGAAAGATGTATTTTGATTCCATAACACAAATCACCGGCATCACCCAGACCCGGAACGATATATTTCTTGTCGTTCAGAATCGGATCAATCGCTGCGCACCAGAGGGTTACATCCGGGCTGTCGTTGAGTTCGCGGCGCATATACTCGATAGACTTCGGCGTAGCAATGATACTGCACAGATGTGTGTGTGTCGGCTTGCCATGTCTGAGCAGCGCGAGGTAGCCCACTTCCATCGACATTCCTGTAGCCAGCATCGGGTCAACCAGAATCAAAGTCTTGTCAACAATTGACGGGGCTGCCATGTATTCGGCTACGATCTCCAGTTCGCCTTTGGCATTGACGCGACGGTATGCACTCAGGAACGCATTCTCCGCACGGTCGAAGATATTCAGGAATCCCTGATGCAACGGCAGTCCCGCACGCAGGATCGTTCCCAGTACAACGGAATCCGTAATCTGTGACACGACAGCGGTGCCCAGCGGCGTGGTTACGTCATGCTCCTCGTAATGAAGATGTTTGCTTACCTCCATCGCCATCATCTCGCCGATGCGCTCGATGTTACGGCGGAAACGAAGCGGATCACGTTGGATGTTCACATCGCGAATCTCGCCAAGGAACTGGTTGAGAACACTATTGTTCTCCGATAGGTTGATGACTTGCATATATGCTCACTTTTTATTTAACATTCTTAATCTCTTCCTTGATGATGTCGCGACGGTGTTTCAGAGTGTTCTCCAGCTGCTTGAGGTCGGTTTCCTTGTTCAGCAACTCGCTGTTGAGAACCATCAAATCCGTACGTGTCTTGTGCAGTTCGGACAGACGGTTAGCCAACTCTGTCTGATACTTCATGGCGGCATTGATCGTCGAATCCAGTTCAAGACGCTGCGATTGAAGCATCTTTGTCGCCTTGGTGCGCGACTCGGTATTCAGCAGCGATGTGGAGTTGATGGCGCGCAACTGATTGTCCACATTCTCCTTGAGTTTGTTCATTTCGTCCAACTCTTTTTGGGAAAGGGACTGCATGTTCTTGAAGGAAGCCTCGGCTTTATCCACATATCCGTTCATCTGTTTGTGGAAATCTTTCTCGGCTTTCAACTCAAGCTGTGCATCCTTCAGAACCTTGGTATCGCTTTTCAGTAGGTCGTCCAGACGACGAAGCTCCATCAGATAAGCCTGCTGGTCTAAGAACTGTGAACGAAGCGACTCCGGCTGAACATCCGTCAGGTTGATGGTGATAGGAGTGACATGTTGCGCCGACAGGGTCACTGTCACCGTAAGCATCATAGTGAAAAGAATGAGTTTTTTCATATTTATTGGTGTTAAAAGTATATTAAATATCGCAGGTTTGACAGCAATTTTCATTTTGAGCCCACAAAGATACAAAAAAATTTGTATATTTGCAAAAAAAATTGTAACTTTGTGCGCTTTTCTTGAAAATGTACCTATTTTTGATGGAACACACTAAGCAATTTGTACACCATATATCCAAGGAACTGGTCAATCTGATGCCTCTTGCACAGTTTGAGGGGGAGACGGTTGTCATCGACCGTCCGGAGCAAGTGGCTGAGGCTGTCGCGTACTTACGCAATGCTTCGGTGCTTGGGGTGGATACCGAAGCTCGTCCGTCTTTCACGCGCGGGATACATTATCCTACAGCGCTCGTGCAGATTGCTACCGAGCAGCGTTGCTACCTCTTCCGGCTCAACAAAATTGGCTTCCCGCCAAACTTGGCGAGGATCTTCAGTAGCAAACAGATCTGCAAAGTGGGTCTGGCTTTCAAGGATGACCTGAACGGACTGAGACGTCTGCATGACTTCAAGCCGCAGAACTGCATCGACTTGCAGTCGCTTGTCGCTCAGTACGGCATCCTCGACCTTGGACTGCAAAAGATTTTCGCGATTGTCTTTGGCAAGAAGATCAGCAAATCCCAGCAACTCACCAACTGGGAAGCCGATACCCTCACCCCCGAACAGGCACATTATGCCGCAACCGATGCATGGGCTACACTGCTCATATATAACGCATTGCGCGAATCCAAACCTCTCCCCAAACGCGAAGTCGAACAACTCAAATTCGCCGAACGGGAGGCACAAGTGCAACATCAGCTCGACATCAATATGCACCGGGATATAGACGCTGCTGTCGAAGTCTTGAACAATGGCGGAGTAATCCTCTATCCCACAGATACCGTCTGGGGTTTGGGCTGCGATGCTACCAACAGCGAAGCGGTAGCCAAACTCTTCCGGCTCAAGCAACGAGACAAAGGCAAATCCGTACTTGTGCTCGTTGATTCCCCCGAACGTATTGCGGACTATATCCCCGTTATACCTGAGGCTGCGGCTAACCTCTTGGAGGTATCTGCACCGGAGGAGGGCGTGGCGCCCAAGCCGATCACGATCATCTACCCCGAGGCGCATAATGTCTCGCCGGATATACTTGCTGAAGACGGAAGCCTTGGTATTCGCGTCACGTACGAGAAGTTCTCTAACTTGCTTTGCAGCCAACTCGGCAAACCGCTCGTGTCCACCTCCGCGAACTTTGCCGGTCGTCCGACACCCAAAGCGTTCTGCGAGATTGATTCCAAACTCCTGGAGAGTGTCGATTATGTCTGCCACTCGCGCCGCGGCGAAAGCAAACATGCACAACCCAGCAGTATCATCAAGGTTAATTCCGATAATTCGATAACTATCATCCGCTCATGACTCAACGACGTAAACTTCAATTAGGATATATACTTCTTGACATTCTCTCCGCCGAACTCGTCTGGCTGGCGTTCCTCTTATTCCGCTGGCTCGTCTATGACGGCAAAGTGTTCGGTTTGGATACAGTCCTCATACCGGCGTTTAACTTCTACCTGCCCTTGCTGTTTTATCCTGTAGGATGTCTGATGGTGTACTATTTGTCCGGCTACTACCTGCGCATTCACCACAAGCGTTTGTCACAGGAATTGTTTACGACCTTCATATCGTCGGTTGTTATCTCGCTCGTGGCATTCTTCGCCATCATCATTGACGACCAAGTGGAGGATTACCATCGTTATGTGGTCACATTGGGTGTGTTGTGGTTGCTGCAGTTCAGCATCAGTTACTTTTTCCGGCTCGTATTCACTCTTATTATTCGCCGGCACGCTACACCTCCGGCATCACACACTATCCACGGTGAAGACGAAGTGACGAACCTCAAGGTCAAGAAAGGCGACTTGGTGATCATTGACCTGCCTGCCAACAAAGATGAGTACACTTTATACCGGATCATCCAGCGCGTCTATCCCTTGGATGTGGATATAGCTGTTGTTCCCAAACTCTATGACATGCTTACCGGTGCTGCCAGGATTTCCGAGATAGGCGCCAACCCCTTGGTGATGATTACCAGCCACAAAGCGACGGACTCCGAACTGTGCATCAAGCGAGCCTTTGATGTCGTTTCGGCTTTACTTACGCTGATTATATTTTCGCCCGTGTATATCGTGTTGTGGGCGCTCGCTTACTGTTCGTCCAAGGGCCCTGCGTTCTACAGCCAGCAACGTATCGGTCTGCACGGCAAACCGTTCAACATCTATAAGTTCCGCACCATGGTGCAAGATGCCGAAGATGTCGTCCCGCAACTCTCTACCGACGATGACCCGCGCGTAACGCGAGTCGGGAAGTTCATGCGGCGTTATCGGCTCGACGAACTCCCGCAGATGTGGAACGTACTCAAGGGCGACATGTCTATCGTTGGGCCTCGACCCGAACGGGAGTTCTTTATCAACCAGATCGTCGAACAGGCGCCGTACTACTGCCTGCTCTACAAGATTCGACCGGGACTGACCAGCTGGGGACCTATTCGAGTCGGTTATACCGATACCCTGCAGAAGATGATCGACAGGCTCAACTACGATATCGTATATATGGAGAATATGTCTCTTCGTCTTGACGCCAAGATCCTCTTCTACACCATCGGCGTCATCCTTGACGGCAAGGGGAAGTAAAAAACGTGCACCATAGTCGGGCCAAAGTCGGGGGAAAGTCGGGGGAAAGTCGAGGGAAAGTCGAGGGAAAGTCGGGAGTATATCGGGGGAATCCTAGACTTTAGTCATGGTCTCATCGAGGTTTCATCGAGGGCTTGTCGGGGGCTTACTAGGGTTTACTCCAAATTTGATTATAGTTTTTATATTGTATGGAAACAACGAATCTTTCGTACGACGATGCTATCAAACGCGTCGAACAGATCATCCGCGAACTCGAACAAACAGAGGCGCTGTCTGTGGCTGCCTACAAGCAGAAAGCCCGGGAAGCCCAACAACTTCTCCGCTTCTGCGAATCTCAACTCCGCGATATGGAGCAAGCCCTCGCTCAGCCCGCTGCCGAGTAATGCGTGTTTCTCCTTTTTATGCATCGACCATATATGGGCGATCAACAAATTTCACTTTTTTGACATTTTTCTGCAAAAATATTTGCAAATGTCAAAAAATCTTCGTACCTTTGTAACGAAAATGGGATTTACCCTAAGAATATATGTTTAATAACATAAATAACCAATCTTTTATTAACTTAAATTCAAAAAACATGAAGAAAATCTTTTCTTTATTCGCTGCCGTGCTTTTCGCTGGTAGCATGTTCGCAGGGACGTACGCCAAGACGGCTTATGCTGCCATTAAGACCGGTGACGTGGTGATCATTACGATGCAGAAAGGCGATAAAGTTTATGCTGCTTCGAACGACAAAGGTACGACTGCTGCTCCGACTGCTGTAGCTGTTACGGTCGCGGCTGACGCTATTACAACAGATGCAACAAACATCATTTGGACGGTAGCGAAAGATGGTGACAATATCACTTTTAAAGCTGGTGATAATGCACTCTATTGCACCAACTCCAACAATGGTATGCGCGTGGGTTCAGGCGAGAGCAATGTGTTCAGCATTGATGGAACGAGTGGTTACTTGTATAACAATGGCACCTCACGTTACATCGGTGTGTACAACGATGCTGATTGGCGTTGCTATTCTTCGGTAAATGCCAACATCAAGGATCAAACATTGGCGTTCTTTGTTGCTGCTGGTGGTGATACCCCTGTTGAGCCGAAAGAGGAGTTCTATCTCACCGGTGATTTCCGCAGTTGGGCAGCAACAGCTGACGCTAAATACAAGTTCGCTGCTACCGCTACTGAAGGTGAATACAAACTCGAGGCTGAATTTGAAGCCAATGTAAACTGCAAAGCTATCGGTCTGAAAGATGGCGAATCTACCAAATGGTATCCTGACGGAATGGGTAATGACTACGCACTTGAGGCTGGCGCATATACCATCTATCTCCGTCCTGCCGGCAACGCTGGCGAAGGCTGGCACGAAGGTGTACTCAAAGCAGAGAAGAAAGCTGCTCTTGCTGATCCCACCAACTGCGCTGAGGCTCGCGAGGCTGCTCTGTCGGTAAGTGCTAACAATGAAGAGTACAATGGTGGTAAGGTATATACCATCGAGGGCTATGTAACTGAGATTGCTTTTGCATGGGCAAGTAGCTCAATGAGCTTCTGGATGGCAGACACGAAAGACGGCGGCAAAGTGCTTGAGGCTTACAAGTGCGCTATTGCGGACGAAGCTGACGCTGTACGTGTTGGTGACAAGGTTGCTGTTACCGGTAAACTGACCAAGTACAACACCACTCCGGAGTTTGCTCAAGGATGCACTGTTCAAATGATCGAGCGCGCTGAAGTTGTAGATCCCGTTAACCTCGGTGAGAAGACCATCGCTGAGTTCCTCCAACTCAAAAACACGAAGGACACTTGCGTCTTGACGGGTGTTGTTAAGAACATTGTGAACACCACCTACGGAAACTTCGACCTTGAGGACGAGACCGGTACGGTATATGTTTATGGCTTGTTGAACGCTGCCGGCGAGTCAAAGAAGTTTGCTGAGATGGACATTGAGGAAAAAGACATTCTGACAATCAAGGCTGTTTATAACGAGTTCAACAGCACACCGCAGGCTAAGAACGCTATCTTCGTTTCACGCGAGAAAGCAACCGGTACCGCTATCGACAACGCTACCGTTGCTACCAAGGCTCAGAAGATGATCATTGACGGTCAACTCTTCATCATCCGTGACGGCGTTAAGTTCAATGCCAACGGCGCAGTGGTAAAATAAGCGGAAAGATATTTCCGAATTGGTAATATTAAGGCGATGCGCAAAAGCATCGCCTTAATTGTTAAACACCTCAATCAGTATATCCAGTGACTTCGGTAATCGGAAAGAGTCAACGTGCGTGAGGTAATACTCGCAAAGTTGGCGGAGAATTTCCTGACGCGTTTTGCGTGACGGAGTTTGAATGTCATGGAATTGTTCCGGCGAGCCTATTCCCAACAACTCTGCCAACTGCATCATGAAACTGATATGCATATTCTCCGGCGCAGGATTGCCGTTGAGTTCGTGAACGAAGTCATCGAGGAATTCGTAGATCGGTTCGTCCTGTTGCGGGTGCGTTAATGTCAGCATTAACATCTCTGTCACAAACAGTGCGATGGACTGTCTGCGGATATCGGTATAGACTTGTTCGGGTAGGAAGACCGGATCGATGGTGTCAACGGTGGCAAATGGTCGTGAAGGGTTGGTCGTATAGGTTAGTTCGACGATAGATAGCGGCTGGTAGGCGGCTTTGATCTTATGCTTCCCGTGCGCACCATACACCAGCAAAGCCAGACGGCCTTCCGCCTTGGTATAGACTTGCAGCAGCGACATTTTGTCGGTGTGCTTCTTGAGTCCTAATACTATCGCTTCCGTCGTCTGTTTCATGGTTACTCTTCCTCTGCATCTATGTTCGCGTAGCGCCTCAAGTCATCAAAAGTGTATCCGCGTTGCAGCATAAACCGCGTAACCTTTTGCCGGTCTTGCTCGCGCTTGCTCTGTATGGCTTTGCGAATATTGCTTGCGTAGGCTTGTTCATCTATATCGTCCAACGCTTCCTGTATAGCTGCTTCCGGCAGACGCTTGGCGCGCAGTCCCATAGCAATCTTCATCCTTCCCCAACCCTGAAACGCCACTTTGTCGTGCACAAATGCCCGACAATAGCGTTGCTCGTCTATATATTTCTGCTCCTTCAAAATCCCGATGACTTCGTCGATCTGCACACCGGTTGCGCCCAACCGCTCAAGCAGTTGCTCCACATCACTCGCACAATGCTCCGCACCGGCGCAATAATGCGCTGCTCGCTCCAGAAAGACCTTGGTATCTACAGGCTTCTGATTCTCTATTTGTTCACTTTTGTGTTGCATGGATGAATCGTTGTTTGCCATACATATCTTTGAGACACTCCGCCTCGTAACCTGTTTGTTGCATGAGTGCGAGCATAGCGTCGCCTTGTGTCTCGCTTATCTCGAACCATAACTCTTTCGCCTTCTTTAGCTCCGCTATCCTCCTGTAGAACAGCAGCGGATCGTCCTCGGGCACAAACAAGGCTTGCTGCGGCTCGTACTGCAAAGTGTTCTCCGTCATCGTCACTCGCTCCGACGGGCGTATATACGGCGGGTTGGAAACGATCAGATCATATTCGTCAATCTCATCGCTGAGTATATCCGCCACGAAGAACCGCACATCTATTCCCAACCTCTCTGCATTGCGTTTCGCCACTTCAATTGCTTCCCTGCTTATATCCAAACCCTCAACAACCCATTCAGAGTGTTTCCTCTTCAGCGCCAGCGCAATGCACCCGCTACCTGTTCCCACATCCAGCACTCTGACTGCTGACTGCACGGGACCCCCGCAAACTTGCGCAGTGGGGTGTATTTGACTGCTGACTGCCTCCACCAATTCAGCGGTTTCCGGCCTCGGAATAAGCGTCGCTTCGTTCACCTCCAAGTGCATCCCTAACCACTCTGTGTGACCGAAAATATACTGCACGGGAACAAATTTACACAATTTTTCCAGTACTATTTCCAAATTTGGTATATTTTTTGTACCTTTGTGCGTGCACAGGTCAAAACGGTTCATTCCGGTTGTTTCCTCAATGATCCAATACGCCAATTCGCATGCCTCGTGCTCGCCGTAATAGGGCGTCAGTCGTGTGACAATATATTCAACAGTTGCTTTCACGCTGCAAAGATACAAAAAATTTTTGACTTCTGCAAGAAAAAATGGAAAAATGAGAAAATGTGTAAATGCGAAAATGAAAAAATGAATAACAGCTCTTATATATTGCGATGCATTCAATTGGCGCGTAACGGCGAGTATTACGTAGCGCCCAACCCGATGGTAGGTGCCCTGTTGGTTAACCCTGCCGACGATACAATCTTTGCTGAAGGCTGGCATCATCGTTATGGGGAAGGGCACGCCGAAGTGGAGTGTTTCCGTGCTGCCGACCAACGCATGGCAGGACTTTCCCCAGCCGAGGTAACCGCCATATATGGCGGATTAACCCTCTACGTCTCACTCGAGCCTTGTTCACATTACGGTAAGACGCCTCCCTGCGCTGACCTGATCATCAGCAAAGGCGTTAAGCGGGTGGTTGTCGGTTGTCTCGATCCCAACCCGCAGGTAGCCGGTCGCGGCGTGCAAAAACTTCGTGATGCAGGTATAGAGGTGACGGTAGGTGTGGAAGAGCAAGCCTGCCGCGAACTGAACAAACGCTTCTTCTGTCTGCATGAGAAACATCGTCCGTACATTATCCTCAAATGGGCGCAAACTGCCGATGGGTTCGTGGATACCATCCGTAAGGATGGAACGCCGCTTATCATCTCCACACCGGTGACCAAACAACTCGTGCATAAGATGCGCGCGGAGAACATGGCAATCATGGTGGGTACGCGAACCGCCTTGCTGGACAACCCCTCGTTGCTGACCACCCGTTGGGCGGGGCGGAATCCTGTGCGCATTGTCCTTGACCGTCATCACCGCATCCCCAAGGATGCCAAGATCTTCTCCGACGATGCGCCGACCATCGTCTATGACGAGCGCACCGAGTGGCCGTTCATCCTCAGCGACCTCGCAGAGCGCAACATTCACTCCGTACTCGTAGAAGGCGGTCCGACTCTGCTCAGGCACATTCTGGATACCGGAATATGGGACGAGATGCATATCGAAGTGGCGCCTGTCAGCATAGGCGACGGAGTGCCTGCACCGGAGATTAAACTGCCTGACTCCTACGAACAAATCGATGGCGCAAAGTTATACACAATATATCATCCGTAAAGGAAAATGACACTAATTTGAACGAAAATTGCCATAAAATTTGCATTTATGCAAAAATTTTCGTAACTTTGTGCCCTTACAGCCATCCGCCACATTTGGCGGATAAGAAAAAACAACAAGTATGATCATAAATCGACTATATCCGCTTGCTTTGGCGTGCCTGTCATTGACCTGCCTGAGCAGTTGCAATCTGTTTCAGCGCGATGCCAAGGAAGGCGCTGTGGTGCAGTTGGGCAGCAACTATCTATATCAGACGGACTTGGATGCCGTGACTGCGAATGCGGCCTCGCCGGAGGACAGTGCGCGTTATGCCGAGCAGTTCATCCGCCGCTGGGCTACGGATATCCTCCAGTATCAGGAGGGCAAAAGCCATAGTACACCGGAGATAGAGGCGCTGGTCGAGGATTACCGCCGCAGCCTGTATGTCGCCGAATATGAGCGGCATATTGTCGATAAACGAATGCCAAAGACCGTCACCGATGCCGAGGCGGACACCTTCTACGTGCATCATCAGGATCGATTTATCCTACAGGAGAACATTCTGCAAGGCGCCCTGCTCGTTATCCCGCAAGACGCTCCCTCGCAGCCCGAACTCAAAAAACGCCTTGCGGATCTGACCGATGAGGAAAACCTCGAATACATCGAGAAATATGCCTACCAATATGCCAGCGGCTACGAGCTGTTTACCTCGCAATGGCGTACAGGTAATCAGATACTGATGCGCATGCCGTCGAACAAATGGCAAAAATCCCTCGCCGCCGGCAAGCAATACATGGAGCAAGACACTGTTTCCGTCTATCTGCTGCAGGTGACCGACTGCCGTCTTGCCGGGCAACCGATGCCTGTGGATTATGCACGCGAGACGATTGATAAGATGATTCTGTCCGAGCGTCGTGTATCGTTCCTGCAGCAGCAGCGACAAGAACTGTACGATGACGCCGTGCGGTTCGGGAAAGTGATAGTTTATTAATAGTCGAAAGTCAAAACAGATATGAAGCGAATTGTATATATTTGTGCGCTGATACTGGCATTGCCCTGCATGGCGCAAGACAACATCATCGATGAAGTAATTTGGATCGTGGGCGATGATGCTATCCTTCGTTCCGAAGTGGAAGAGGAGCGTCTGCGTGCGCAGTACGAAGGACAGCCTATACCGGGCGACCCCTACTGCGTTATCCCGGAGCAACTGGCAGTGCAGAAACTCTTCTTGCACCAAGCCGAACTGGACTCGGTGGAAGTTTCCGAATCAACCGTAAGCCATCAGGTCGATATGCGAATGAACTACTATATCTCGCAGATCGGTTCGAAGGAAAAACTCGAGGAGTACTTCCGTAAGACGAGCACCGAGATTCGCGAGGAGATGATGAAGACTGTGCGCAACCAGATGACCATCCAACAGATGCAGCAGAAACTCACCTCGCACATCAAACCTACGCCGTCAGAAGTGCGTCGTTACTACAACGCCCTGCCGCTGGACTCTATCCCGATGATGCCGGCAGAGGTAGAGGTGCAGATCCTGAGCTTCGTGCCGCCTGTGCCGATAGAGGAGATAGAACGCGTCAAGAGCCGACTGCGTGAGTTTACAGAGCGCGTGATGACCGGGCAGGCAGATTTTGCCATGTTGGCTCGTTTCTACTCCGAGGATACCGAGTCTGCCAAGCACGGCGGAGAGCTGGGCTTCGTAGGAAAAGGACAACTTGTGCCGGAGTTCGCCGAAGTGGCATTCAACCTCAATGACCCGAAGAAGGTCAGCCGTATTGTGGAGACCGAATATGGCTATCACATCATCCAACTCATTGAGAAACATGGCGAACGCATCAATTGCCGTCACATCCTGTTGAAACCCCGTGTGTCTGCCACCGATAAGATGAATGCCATTACCCGTCTGGATTCGATAGCGCGGGTTATTCGTGCGGACAGCATGACCTTTGAGCAGGCAATTATCCGTTACTCCGAGGACAAAAACACCGTCATGAACGCCGGATTGATGACCAACCCGAATACCGGTGCATCGAAGTTCGAGTACCAAGACCTGCCTGCAGAAGTGGCGAAACAGATATACTCGATGAAGGAAGGCGATATATCCGATCCGTTCGTGATGATGGACCCTACAAAGAACAAAGAGGTATGCGCCATCGTTAAACTCAAGAAGAAAACCGATGTCCACCGCGCCAACCTCACGGATGACTTCCAGGCGGTCAAAGCAATGCTCGAGCAGAAACTTGCCGGCGAGTTCGTCCACGACTGGATCATCCAGAAACAAAAGGAGATATATGTGCATATCGACCCGCGTTGGGCGGGGTGCGACTTTGAGTACCCGAACTGGATTCATTGATAGTTGAAATTGAAAGTTGACAGTTGAAGCAGCATATTTCATATTTGTTCCTGTTGGCGGTTGGTGTAATGTCAATTGTCAATTGTCAATTGTCAACTGCCCAGACTCTCGTGTATCTGGAGCGCGCGGATAACCTGCTGTTTGATCAAGAAAAACTCCCTGATGCGCGAATAGTCGTGGGCAATGTGGTGTTCCGTCATGATGATGCGTTGATGTATTGCGACAGTGCGAACTTCTTCGAGGCAACGAACTCCTTGGACGCCTATGGGCACGTGAAGATGGTGCAGGGCGACACACTGACCGGCTACGGCGACAAGCTTTTCTATAATGGTAACACCAAGATTGCGCGACTTCGTCAGAACGTTCAACTTATTCATTACGAGTCCGTGCTGACCACCGACAGCCTGAACTACGACCGCTTGAACGATATCGCCTACTACTACTCGGGTGGGAAGATCGTCGATGAACTCAATACCCTCACCTCGCGCTGGGGACAATATACGCCCTACAACAAACATGCAGCGTTCCGCGATAGCGTGCATCTGGTCAACGACCGTTTCACGATGGATACCGACACCCTGCTCTATGACACCGAATCGCATATAGCCGAACTCGTTTCGCCAACCACCGTTCTCTATGAGCAGGAGACGACGATTCTCTCCTCGCGAGGGACATACAACACCCGCACCGAGGAATCCGAACTGTATGACCGCTCGTGTATCATCCACAGTGACGGGAAGTTCATGACGGGCGATACCATCTACTATGACAAGCAGCAGGCGTTCGGCAGGTTATACGGCAACATTGAGATGGCAGATTCCGTTGAGCAACTGACGATGAAAGGGGACTATAGCGAGTTCTATGAGGCGGGATCGTCTGCCGGCAAACACCCGGAGTGGGGCGCACATGGATTTACCACCCGCCAGGCACTCTTGGAGCACTGGGGCGACAGCTTGCACACATTCATGCATGCCGACACCTTGTTCTCCGAGCAAGTACCTGTCTCCGACACCCTGCCCAAGGATAGCATGTGCCGACGCGTCCGAGCATTTCACAACGTGCGCATCTACCGCGATGATATGCAGGGCGTGTGTGACTCGGTAGCGTATCTGGAGAAGGACTCAATAGCGAAACTCTATGGCGAACCCGTCTGCTGGAACGACAACAACCAGGTCTCTGCCGACAGCATGTACGTCTTCTTCCGCAACGAAGAGATAGATCATGTGCAGGGTTTCAGCTCGGCGATATGTATTCAGCAGCATGACCTGCTGCACTACAACCAGATGAGCGGCAAGGAGATCATCGCCCTCGTCAAGAACGGAGATGTCTATCGCGTGGATGTCAACGGTAATGCGGAAACGGTGTTCTTCCCCGTGGACGAAGCCGACCACACGCTTAGCGGCTGCAACCGTACACAGAGCAGTTTCGTCAAGGTGTATATCGAGAACCGCCAAGTGCACCACGTGCTCTTCACTACCGCCACAACGGGAACAATGTACCCGCTCGATCAAGCCGGTGACGAGGTAATGCATCTCGGCGGGTTCTTCTGGGCGGAGGACGAACGACCCAGAGTGCCGGCGGACGTGTTGCTCACAGTGCCGCGAACACAGCGGGCTGCCAAACAGGCGGTAAGTGCAGTCGATGACGACACCGACGACGACACCGACAACGTGCTGCCAATCAAAGGTAATTCAGCAGGAAGACAAAAGAACTTACGATAATGAAACGAACAACAACAATCCTTTTTGCTCTGCTCCTCGCAGCAGGCATATTTGCACAGGAAGACATGGGAGGTTTTGGCATTCACATCGCCTACACCTCACCTATCATGCGTCTTAACTCACCGGAGTCCAGGGCTCTGGAAGCTATCCCGATGAACGGTGTGAAGGTCGGTATCAATTACGATGCCACAATCATCAAAGGGTTTGGTACAACCCTCGGTTTGAACTATACCTATGCCACATATCACTCTGGCTGGACGTATATCAATCCGGGGTATAATACGGATCAGGCGAGTTACCGTGACACCTATCACGGCGTAGAAATATTCTGTGATTGGCAGTACAAGTTCCAGATCGCCGGCGACACCTATCTGATGCTCTATACGGGCCCGACAATCCAATTTACAGTTTCTCTTACGGAGCAAGACTACATCCGTACCGGTACAGAAACGAAGAAAGAGACCTACTACGGTCGTACGTACCGTGATGACATCAGTGACTTCAAGCGCCTGAATGTCACATGGGGTGTAGGTGCAGGTTTCCAGTACAAACGTTACTTCCTGCGTGGCGGTTATGACTTCGGTCTGTTTAACCCGTACAAGTCTGACCAATTCGAACCGCTGCCAGGTGGTGATGGCACGAAACCTTGGACCCGCGGCCGCTTTGACCAGTGGCAAATCAAGATAGGTATGTACCTCTGGCGCAACTAGTCACAATTGTAAATCGTCAATCTGTCAATAGTCAATCATAATGATTCCTCCGCAGACCATAGACAAGATCTTCAGTGCTGCCAAGATTGAAGAGGTGGTACAGGATTACGTTCCGCTCAAGCGACGCGGCGCGAACCTCATCGGGCTCTGTCCGTTCCACTCCGAACGAACAGGATCGTTCACGGTCTCACCGAGCAAAGGCATATTCAAATGCTTCGGTTGCGGCGAGAGCGGAAACGCCGTTGGGTTCGTCATGAAGATTGACAACTGCTCCTACGCCGACGCCCTGCGAACACTCGCCAAGAAGTACCACATTGAGATTGAGGAGCGCGAACTCACACCTGAGGAGCAACAGCACCAGGATGACCGCGAAGCGATGTTTGCTGTCAACGAGTGGGCGAACAAGTGGTTCCAAGACCAGTTGTGGAACACCACGGAGGGACAAACTATCGGACTGAAGTATTTCCGCGAACGCGGGATGCAGGATGTCACCATCCGCAAGTTCGGTCTGGGCTACTCGCCGAACAAAGGCAGCGCAATGACCGACGCCGCCCACAAAGCCGGATATATTGACAAGTATCTGACCAACGATGTCGATACACTCATCGGCACGGGTGTCTGTGGTAAGAACGAGAAAGGGGAAGTCTATGACCGGTTCCGCGACCGCGTCATGTTCCCTATCTTCTCTCCTTCAGGCAAGACGGTCGCTTTCGCCGGACGCATACTCCGCAAGAAGTACGACAAGGACGGCAAAGAGATTCCGATGGGTAAGTACGTCAACTCACCGGGCTCAACGATCTACTCCAAGACCAACGAACTATACGGACTTTTCCAAGCCAAGCAGTCTATCAGCAGGAACAACCTCTGCTACCTCGTTGAGGGGCAGATGGATGTTCTCTCTATGCATCAGGCAGGCATCGAGAATGTAGTGGCTTCCGGCGGAACAGCTCTCACGCAAGCGCAAGTCCGGCTCATCAAACGTTTCACCACGAACATCACCGTTCTCTATGACGGTGACGCAGCCGGTATCCATGCTGCCATACGCGGTATAGATATGTTCCTCAGCGAGGGATTCTTCGTCAAGGTCGTGCTTCTGCCCGATGGCGAAGACCCCGACTCCTACGCCCGCAGCCACGACGCCTCGGAGTTCATGAAGTATATTAATAAAAACCAACAAGATTTTATTAATTTCAAGGCACAGTTCAGTTGGGAACAGGCACAAACTGATCCTTCCAAACGTTCTGAACTGACACACGATCTTGTACATTCTATAGCCATTATTCCTGATGAGGTAACTCGTTTTGAATATATACGCAGTTGTGCGTCAATTATTCACACCACTCCAGAATTGTTAACAAGAGAAGTTGCGATGCAAATGAAAGGTGATCAAACGGATTCTAATGATTTGTTTGACTCAGTCGCTAATACTCGCAGAACGAAAATTGAGCAGAATATTCGCAACCTCACACAGCTGCTCGTGCGCTATGGCGAACGACCGTTCTTCCGTTTCCCCAACGGGCAGACTATCTCCGTAGGCAATTATCTGTTGCAGCAACTGGACGCAGACCGTGTGGATATATCTCTGCCGGTTGACAAGCGCATATTTGAAGAGTTCCGTGCCCATCAAAACGCCGATGACTTCGTGGCGGAGAAATTCTTTAAGTTCCACCCTGACCAGGAGATCAACGCCCTCGCCTGTGACCTGATTGCTGACCGCTACCAGTTGTCGTCCATCTACTCCAAGGTCGCTATCTCCGAGAATGTGGTGCAGGATGTCGAGCAGCGTTCGGAGCAAGATCTGCTCAACGAACTTGTGCCGCAACTGCTGTGTGAACTCAAACTCAGCCTTATCAACGAGCGTATTGCCGCTGTCAAAAAACTAATGGAAACAGACAGCGAGCAGTCCTTGCAATTGCTCGCACAGCTCAACGAACTGCAATCCGTCAAACGCGAGATATGCAAGTTCCTCGGCAACCGCATGCGTTAACCAAATCATAAATCACAAATGATATACCACTTCCATCCTATAGACAGACCGATGATCTGGGGCGCAGAGCAATGGATCCTCTCTGCTTATCCCGGGCGTGACAGTATCTGCGTGGAGACCGGTCAGAACATCTGGCACATGCTCTGCGAGCAGAAGGAGCAACTGGTAGGCAAGCATGTCTTTGCCCGCTACGGTGACACGTTCCCGTTGCTCATCAAGTTCATCGATGCGCACGACGATCTCAGCGTGCAGGTGCATCCTTCCGACGAACTGGCGCAGAAGTACGGCGAGCCGTTCGGCAAGACCGAGATGTGGTACGCACTGCCCTCCGAACAGGGAGCACGACTCTATTGCGGATTGAAGACGCAACTCACTCCCGATGAGTACAAACAGATGGTAGCCGACAAAACGATCATCAACGCCCTCGCTGAGTACGAGGTGCGTGACGGTGACGCTTTCTTCATCCCTGCCGGACGCATTCACGCTATCGGTTCAGGATGTCAGCTCTGCGAGATACAGCAGACCTCCGATACCACCTACCGCATTTACGATTACGACCGCCGCGACAAGGATGGCAACCCGCGCGAACTCCACACCGAGCGCGCTGCCGAATGTATCGATTACACCGTCCATGACGACTACCGTGCACACTATACGCCTCGCACGAACGAACCGGTGAATATCGTCACGTGCCCGTACTTCACGACGAATGTCCTGCAAGTCACCGAGCCTATCGTGCGCGACTACAGCCGGCTGGATAGTTTCATCTGCCTCATCTGCTTGGACGGTGAATGCCATCTGACAGAACTGGAGAATAACTCCCAAACAACCATAACCAAGGGCGAGCTCATCCTCCTTTCCTCCACAACCGCTGACGTCCGTCTCTCCGGCTCCTTCCGTGCCTTGGAAGTGTACATCGACTGATAGTTTAGTTAAGTTGATGGATGTTGTTGGTAGTTGTTGACTAATAAAACCCTTCAAATAATATGAAAAAGATTGTTGTTTTTACCGGCGCCGGTGTATCGGCTGAGAGTGGACTCGGCACGTTCCGTGACTCCGACGGATTGTGGGAGAAGTACCGCATCGAAGATGTATGCACGCACGAGGCGTGGCTGCGCAACCCGCAGCTCTGTGTGGATTTCTACAACGCACGTCGCCGTGACGTCATCAACGCCAAACCCAACGCTGCCCACGAGGCGATAGCCCGTCTACAGAAGGCTATCCCGGGAACGCGTGTCATCACCCAGAACATCGACGACCTGCATGAGCGCGCCGGCGCAACCAACGTTGTTCACCTGCACGGCGAGATCCGCAAACTCCGTGCGGAGAATGACGAGGTCGCTACTGTTCCTATCGAAGGTTGGGAGCAACATTACGGTGACCGTCACCCCAACGGCTCGCTCCTGCGTCCGTATATCGTCTTCTTCGGCGAGGGTGTGCCGTACTTCACTGAGGCATGTAATATTGCTGCCACGGCGGATATCCTCGTTGTGGTCGGAACATCGCTCAATGTCTATCCCGCAGCCTCGCTCCTGCACTACGCACCTGAAAACACCCGAATCATTATGGTTGACCCGGGCGATCCGCAGTTAGGTATGTATGCCTCACGTATTCAGTTGGTGCGTGAACCCGCAACAACAGGCGTGCCGAAAGTTGTTGACCAACTCATAGCACAACTGACTGCTGACCGCTGATTGCTGACCGCTGATTACTCCACGTAGAGTACCAACCCCTTCAGGTACTCTCCTTCCGGGTGGTAGATATTGATCGGATGATCCTGCGGTTGATGCAACTGGTGCAGGATCCGCACTTTCCGTCCGGTCTGTGCTGCAGCACTGAATACTGCCAACCGGAACGCCTCTTTGTCCACCGCCTGCGAGCAACTGAAGGTGAACAATATTCCTCCCGGACGAATCATCTCTATCGCCTTGGCGTTAATCCGCTGATACCCACGCAGTGCGTTCTTCACTGCGTCACGGTGCTTGGCGAACGCCGGTGGGTCTAATATAATCAAGTCATACTGATGTCCCTGTGCCCGTTGCTCGCTCAGGTAGTCGAACGCATCGGCGGTCACGGCTTTGTGGTTTGTGCAGTCGGGGAAATTCCTCTCCACGTTGGCATTCACCAGGTCTATCGCTTTCTGGCTCACATCCACCGAATGTACACTCTTTGCCTTGCCGCGTAACGCGTACAGAGAAAATCCTCCTGTGTAGCAGAACATATTCAGCACATCTTTCCCCGCGGCATAACGCTCTACAAGCGCACGGTTCTCCCGCTGGTCGATAAAGAATCCCGTCTTCTGTCCCCTCAACCAGTCTATGCGGAACGACAGTCCGTTCTCTATACTCCAGTACTCTTCAGGGCTTTCGACTTTTGTCTTTTGTCTTATGTCTTTTGTCTTTAAACTTTCAACCAGATATCCGACCTTTGGCTCGGATATTTCCGCTTTGTACGGCAGCGTGTCATCGGACTTGTAATACACTGCTGTCACCTCTTTCACTTCTGCTGTTATCGCTTCGGCTATCGCTTGCCGGCAACGGTGCATTCCTACGGAGTGCGCCTGCACCACGGCTGTGCTCCCATATACATCCACCACCAGCCCGGGCAGCATGTCGCCCTCGCCGTGGATGAGCCGGTAGGTGTTATTGTCCTCGCGCAGCAGCTCAAGCCGCTGACGCATCTTGTATGCTGCGGCTATCCGCTCATTCCAGAAGTTCATCGGCAACTCGCTCACGCCGAACGCTAACAGCCGCACGGCTATCGAACCGATCTGCCAATGCCCCGCGCCGAGAACTGTCCCGTCTGCGGCCTTCACGCATACCAACTCGCCTTCCTCCGGCTCATTGCTTCGATGATCGGCATCCAACACTACGCGCGCTATAGCTCCGCTGAACACCCACGGATGAAATCGCAACACGGATTCTTCCTTATGAGGCTTGAGAATAATTGTTGTCATAACTTGTGATATTTGCCGCAAAGTTACTAAAAATAATTGAATAATGCAAATAAATACCCTCTCAAACAAAAAAAATGCTCAAATTCTTGCAAATATCACAAAAAAGTTGTATCTTTGCATATCAAATGCAACTGATAAACACATCTGCTATGAATCGATTATGGATCATCCCACTTGCAGTTCTGCTTCTGACAGGCTGCCGTAAGCAAGCCGACACTCCCCGCGACACATGGGCGAAAGGCGCTGACCTGAGCTGGCTCAGCGAGATGGAGCATGACGGCGTGCTGTTCCTTTCCGACGACAACTCCCCCGAGGATTGCATGACGCTCCTGCAGCATATAGGTATGAACGCTGTGCGCCTGCGCGTGTGGGTGAACCACAGTACGGGCTGGAGTAACCTGCCGGATATGCTCTCCCTCGCCCGCCGTGTGTATCAGCACGGGCTGAGGCTGATGATCGATATCCATTACTCGGACTTCTTTGCCGACCCTAATCACCAGTCTATCCCCGAGGAGTGGCTGGAGTACGATTACCCTGCACTCTGCGAAGCGGTGCGCAGCCATACTGCCGAGGTGCTTGGCGCGCTCCGGGCGGAAGGTATCGAACCCGAATGGGTGCAGATCGGCAACGAGACACCCAACGGTATGCTCTGGCCTGTCGGTCAGTTGTTTGACAAAGGCAATAACGCCGACGGCTGCTGGGAGCGGTATGCAGGCTTCACGGCTGCCGGTTACGAGGCGGCAAAACAGGTGTTCCCCGATATCACAGTCATCGTGCATGTCGATAACGCCTACGAACGCCGCGACTGGTTCTGGCAGGCTATGCACGACCACGGCGGCAAGTGGGATATGATCGGACTCTCGCATTATCCGATGATGAGCGCGTGGAACGGAGGCAAGACATGGCAACAGATGAACAGCCTTGCTGAGGAGAATATCCGCCGCCTGATCAGCGACTGGCATTGCCCGGTGATGATTGCCGAGGTCGGCACGTTCTGCGGTGACTCGCTCTCACCGGTTGTCATGGAGGATTTTGTCCGCCGCGCGCAGGCTATCGACTCCTGTGCCGGTATCTTCTACTGGGAACCTCAGTGCTACGGCGGCTGGCGCCCAGCGGAGTATATACCGCTCGGCTGGGGCAGTTACGACATGGGAGCCTTCACCCCGGACGGCCATCCTTCCGATGTCCTGCGCATCCTTTTTGCGGACAAACCGTGACGCCATTCACCCCTTCACCCCTTCACCCTATCATCCGTTAACCCATTAACCCTTAAAATATCACAACAATGAAAAAGTACATCTGTGACGTATGCGGGTACGAGTACGATCCCGCCGTAGGTGATCCTGACAACGGCATTGCAGCCGGAACACCGTTTGAAGAACTGCCCGAAGACTGGGCTTGCCCGCTCTGCGGTGTCGGCAAATCCGACTTCAGCCCTGCTGAATAACGCACTCCGGGAGCCGGATTCTCTTTCATGCGCGAGGCATTCGCCTCGCGCTGTTTAATGGGATTATAAAACAGAATGATTTGTATAAAAATGAGTAACTGGCGCAGTAAAATATACGACATGATTGAAACAGGTCGCGACTCAATCATCAGCAAGATCTATGACTGGACGATGTTATTCTTCATTGTCATCAGCATTATTCCGCTTGCTTTCCGTGAGCAAAATAGTTGCCTTGAGTGGTTCGACAAAGTTTCAGTGTCTGTCTTTATCATTGATTATTTGCTCCGTTGGCTGACTGCAGACTACAAAATGCCTAATCGTTCTAAACTCGCGGCATTTCTCTCGTATCCGTTTACGGCTTTTGCGATTATTGATTTGTTGTCAATTTTGCCTTCAGTCGTTGTTCTGAACAAGGCACTCAAGTTATTCCGAATAACACGTCTTTTTAAAATTTTGCGTGTGTTTAAGTTCATTCGCTATTCAAAGAATGTTCAAATTTTGTTTAGAGTGTTGCGTAAAGAACGTAATATATTGTTTACTGTGTTTTGGATAGCATTGTTCTACATTGTTATAACAGCCTTAATTATGTTTAATGTGGAAGAATCCGCACTTTTTGAGGATTTCTTTGACGCATTGTATTGGGCAACTACGACATTGACTACGGTTGGATATGGAGATATTTATCCGGCGACTGATTTAGGTCGAATAATCAGTATGATTTCCGCCATTTTAGGTGTTGCGGTTATTGCTTTGCCTTCGGGCGTAATTACGGCAAGTTATCTGGAGGAATTGCGGGAGATTAAAAAAGAGAAAGAAACTGAGAACGAATAAACTTACACTCTCGCCATTTATCAACGCCGTTATTGCAGTGGACGCTTGTTTTTTCTCTTTTTCTTATTTCATTTTTTGCCACTTCTGCTAAATCTTTTACTTTTCACCTCTGATTATGCAGAAATCTGCAATCCTCTCTTGCATATATCAAAAATTTTTCGTAACTTTGTAGGCGAAAATGAAAAAGGCTATGAGCGAACAATCTATCATACCATTATCACAGGCGGTAGAAGCTATCAAGACCGCTATTCTGCAAGGTCAGTACGAAGCCAACAAAGATGTTAACCGCATCCAATTGGCGGTGTATTTCGCCATCGGTAAGTATTTATCCAATAACACTCGAAGATTACCTTATGGTGCAGGTGCAATCAAAGCCATCAGTGATCAACTACTTCGTGAATTGCCGGGCTTAAGAGGCTATTCTGAAACAAGTATGAAGAAGATGCGTCTGTTTTACGAAGCATGGAAAATGTTGGATGCAGACTCATCGGTTGTAACCGATAATTCACAACCGACAATTGCAATTGGCGAGTCTTTGCAAGAATCGTCAGTCGTAACGGACGAATCTCCGCTTACGAAATCGTCCGTTGCAACGGACGAATCGCAAACTTCTGAAAATGAGGTAGATATATATCGCAGCATCGCTATTCCGAATGCAGTAGAATTCCCTATAGAGGATTTCTTTATGGTGCCATTTACTCACCATGTGGAGATATATCAGAAAAACAAATCCCTAGAAGCCCGTTACTACTATATCCACCGCACAGCGCAGGAACATTTGTCGGTGGATGCATTGGAGAAACTCATCAAGCAGCAAGCCTACGAGCATCGCGAGTTGATGCCCAATAATTTCAAGCAGACCATCTCCAACTCTGCTCTTGCACGCAAAGCCGTAATGATGTTCAAAGACTCCTACCAACTGGATTTTATCAATACAGAATAGATCGGAGAGCGCGACAAACAAGACATAGACGAGAAAGTCGTAGAAAAACAGATTATTCAAAACATCAAGAACTTCATTATGACGTTCGGTACCGATTTTACCTTTGTGGGTAATCAGTACCATCTGGAGATCTATGGAGAAGAGAATTTCCCGGACTTGCTTTTCTTCAATCGTGAACTGAATGCGTTGGTAGTCGTAGAACTGAAGATTGGCAAGTTCAAACCAAGTTATTTAGGTACACTCACATCGTATCTGCAGATTCTTGACGCTAAAGTGCGCAAACCGCACGAGAACCCGTCTATTGGTATCATTCTTTGTAAGTCCGCTAATAAGGACTTCGTTGAACTGGTCATTCAAGGCTACAAAAGTCCAATGGGTGTTGCTACATACACCACATCCGCCGATATGCCGGAAGAGCTCCGCAAGGCGCTACCGGACATGGAGGAACTAAAGCGCATATTGTCCAAGGAAGAATAGAACTTCAACAAGATGGAACTCCCCACTGACATGCTCCTCAAAAAGATGTAATATATGCACTCCGCCATATCAAACATATTCTCCCTCTCCGACCGTGAGATTGTTGTAGCAATATAATCAAACCATAGAAAACCACAATTATGCCGGTAATAAAGCAAAAACAGATACGCCACTTCGCGTTGGATCGGTGTTTTCGGAACAAGACGAAGCGGTACTATATTGAGGACTTGCTGGCGGAATGCAACAAGGACTTGGTTCGCTACGACTGCACGCCAGTGAGTGAACGGACGCTCAAGTACGACATCAACGAGTTTGAGAGTATCTATCACGTGGATGTACTGCACCTGCGTGATGCGTATAACAGGGTGTATTACCGGTATGAGGACACGAATTTCAGTATTCATCAAGCGCCCCTGACGGATGAGGAGATTGCCAAACTGAAAGACACGGTGCTGATGTTGTCGCGGCTAAAAGGATTGCCGCAGTTTGACTGGATGGCAGAGACGTTGGCAGAGATAGAGACGAAGATGCACCTGAACAACCACACGGAGAGTATCATCGGTTTTGAGGGAAACGAGTATCTGCAAGGTTTAGAGCACTTGGAAACACTGTTTAACTATATTGTGAACAAGCAGTCGATAGAACTGACATATCAGCCTTTTGGCAAGCCGGAACAAGTGCTGACGCTGCATCCGTATTATATCAAGCAGCACAACAGCCGGTGGTTCTTGCTCGCGGAGGAAGAGGAGAGTGGGGCGATGCTGAACTTTGCGTTGGACAGGATACAAGGTATCGAGCCGAGCCACGTGGCCTATAAGGAGACGGATATTGATTTCTCGGAATATTTCGATGACGTTATAGGCGTGAGCATCCCGCAAGGCAAAGAGCCGGAACATGTGCTGCTACGGTTTGCGCCGAGCAGGTTGCCTTACGTGCTATCGAAGCCATTGCATCCGTCGCAGAAGGCGAAAGACAAACAACAGGGACTGATAGAGATAACCGTTATTCCCAACCGCGAGTTGGATGCGCAGATTTTGTGGTTCGGCGAGGATGTTGAGGTGCTTGCTCCTGATGCTTTGAGGCAGCAGATACAAGAAAAAATAAAAAAAATGCACGATTTATATTCGTAGTGCAAATAGGTTGCACAACAACGCAGTACTTTTGCATCCGTTAATCAAAATGAGCACGATAGCAGACATATCAGAACTTCGCAAGAGGGGTGATCTTGAGAGTGCCCTTTCTGTGGCTGAAGCATTGTACAATGCGAATCAGCACGACTATTATGTTGCTCTTTGCTTGGCTTGGGTGTATGTTGATGTTATGAAGCAGTATGCTACTAATACATCAACTGCTCGTTTTTGTGAATGCCTCAGCAAGTTTAGGATGTTAAATTTGTCCATCGGACGCGAGCAGGTTCTATACGATAATGTGTTGTGGGCGGTAAGAGGTCTGTTGGTCAATTATAGTAAACTGCAACTATGTGACAAACGCGATTTGGATACACTAATCGCCGAATTACAGAATTTGCCAGTGATAACTACTGGCGATGCATATCGCAGCCTGCTTTCTGCAGCCGTTAAAATTAAAGATTGGCAGTCACTCCCTGCTTTTGTGGATTGGTGGAATTTGAATAATCTGCTCCCTAAAGATTATCAAAAGCAAGGAGATATAGAAACGGCTCTTTCCGAGGCTTCGGCAAAAGAATGTGACTCATTCATGCATGTGCTGGAGCACTATGGAGAAAGCTTGACACGCAATGATGTTGAAGAAGATGAAGAAACCTCTTATTCGTTTTTTTTGAAAATTTATTGATCTTGTGCAAATAGGCGACAAACAAGATTGCAATTTCTTGATAAAAATATAATTGTTTAGAGCATGGCAATGTTGATCTTGATAGATTTAGATGGAACACTAGTTAACACTGTTCCGCCATCATGGAAAGAATATAAGGATGGTCATTCAAAAATATCGTATGACAAAATACCTGTGATTTATGGCGCAAAAGAATTCGTGCAACAAAGGAAGGAGAAGGGAGATAGTATTGTAATTATTTCTGATTCTCATCCTGATTATGTTAATGAAGCCGCAAAGATTTTTGATGTAGAAGCTGTTTCTTTGACAGACAAGCCCAATGATAGTAAAGTCCGAGACTTTATTCAAGTCAATGACAGATATCAGGATTTATTTACATCTGGTAAATGTATTGTCATTGGTGACACTAAATTAGATATAGAGTTAGGACGTAAATTAGGAGTTATGACCATAGGGATGATTCAGTATCAAATCACAAATGAAATAAAAGATGATAGGGATGGTATAGGCGATTGTATGACAATGATTAAATATGGTCCTACTTTTTTTGTAAAGAACTTTCCCGAGGCGGACAGAGTTATTGATGCTCCACAAGATTATTTATATACTTTAGAAAGTATTTTCGCAGAAACGAAATCAGTTCGTGCCATAAAATATAACACTATTAAAGATCCTCATGATAAGAATAGATATTATGCCATTCGATGTCTTGCAAGGCAGCAAAGTGGTATATGTGATTCTTACGCTCGGGCAGATATGTATTATCAATTGTCAAATCTGGAACGAACAAATGGTTATTTGCAGAACTTAGCACTTGCTGTCACAAGATATATTTCTCAGGAATCCGTAAAAAATGAAAAATGGGATGTATGCACATTTGTTCCTGATAAAGCAACAACAATTCCCGCAGATAAGCTAAAAGCAGTATTCATGCGTATTGATGCCGAGATACCAAAACAAGAACTTTTTTGTTGGGATGAAGCTATTTCTGGTTCGCTTCGCAATCAGCCGATATATGCAGAAAGAAAAAAATATTTAGAGAAATACTTAAAACTATCTGCTGATATTGATGTGTATAACAAAAGCATTATCGTGATTGATGACCAACTAACTACAGGAGCAACAGCCTACCATATATGTCGTTTGTTAATGAATAGCGGTGCGCAAAAAGTTCTCTTTATCACTCTATTCCAAATGATATTTGAGGTTTTGGATAACAAAATTTGTCCATGTTGTGGAAAGAAGATGAGAATAAAGATTAACAGGCAAAAAGGAAATCGTTTCTATAGTTGCCTTTCACCAGAATTTGGGGGCGACGGATGTGGATATATTGAAAACATTAATGATAGTATATGAAAACGGAGGATATATTAATTTTACAACAAGTAAAAGGTTTTGGCCCAGTCTTCATGCGTCAGAATATTGACAGGTCGATTTCAATTGACGTCTTTGATTTTGTTAAGAAGCATAAGCCGGAGCAAGTGCCGTTTTTAGAGCAGTATCAAAATGATGCTCAACGGTATATGTTTGAAGCAGATAAGTGTAATGCGAAAATAATCAGTTTTCTTTCTCCTGAATACCCTTCTCAATTACGATCCATTCCCAATGCACCTGCTGTGATTTATGCAAAAGGGAATATAGATTTGCTCAAACATGTTGTTGCTATAATAGGAACAAGGCATAGTTCTACACTCGGAAATAGAATAGCTGAGCGGTTAGGGGCATATTTTTCTCAACAGTGTTCCATCTGTAATGGACTCGTGGAAGGCATTGATGAACATGTCATAAAAGTGGACGGTAAGACGGTACCTAATGTTGTTGGAGTTATATCAGGAGGGATAGATTACAAAAACACATGTACAGCGCATCATCTAAAAAACATTGAAGCTGTTATAGAAGCAGGTGGCTTAATAGTATCCTCGTTCTCTCCAGGACAGAAAGAAAATAGTTATTCTGGGAGTATTGCTAGCAATTTACAAGCTCAGTTGTCGCATGGCTTAATCCTTGTGCAGAGCTCTACAACAGGAGGTTCAAAGTACACAATTGAGGCATTCTGCAAACTATCTCGTCCAATAGGAGTAATAGAATATAAAAAGTCTTCAGAATATGAAACCGAGGTGTTTGGCGCAAATCGTCTTATTTTGGAAAAGGGAAGGTTAGGCTTGGCTGAATTTATTGGGGGTAAAAATGTTAAGCAATTGAATCCTTCTCGTATTGTATCAATTCAAAGTGTTTCTGAATACGAATCATTCATTAGGTACATGTTTAACGAAAAAAAGTCTCTTTTTTAATACTTGTGCAAAAAGGTTGCACAACAAAGCTGTACCTTTGCACTTGAAATCGAGAAACAGATAATACAAATATTTAAATAATTCACCATGAACGCTATCGGATTTAAAAATTTCAGGAATTTTGTAGAATTTCCAACATTGCCAACTAATGGAGTTTCCATATTCATAGGAGGCAATAATGCCGGAAAATCCACCTGTACTATGGCATATCGGCTCTTGGCACTGAATCTTAATAAAATAATTAAAGGTTTGCCTTTTGATGGCGACCGCATTGATTATACTATTCATAAATTTGATTTTTCATCAGTATGTGGTAATTTTGAGCGTGCTTTATCAAGTTATGCTAATAGTGATGCTATTGAATATAATATTAAATTAGGTTATTTTGATATTAGATTACAGGTAAAAACGCAAGACAAACAATCAATATTTGCTAAAGTCGTATCAATTGAAATAAAAGATGTACTTGATGATTGTTCATGGATTTGGAGTGATAACGAAACGAATGCTACATTTAGGTATTCCGGACGTACGCTTTCCCAGATTGCAAAAAGCAAGGTAATGAGACTTCAATTATTAGCGGATGGAAAATGGAAGGATAAAATAGAAAACCGACTTATTGCTGCCCAGCAGGCTTTGCAAAAATATGAGAAGCTTGATGGCGTATATGAGTATGATTGCGAAAGTTATATTGAGCCGTTTTCATTTAATCTATGCAAAATTGACTTAAATGGAGAAAATACTGCAATCACAACTGTAGATAACGACGATTTTGATGATCACTTTGAACCCCGAGGTGATTATAAAATCTTCACCGATTTCTTTAATCAGGTCCGTGATGATTTAGGAAAAGCATGTAATCCAAATCAAATAAAATACTTCCCTGCTCACGAGACACCCTTAGAGTCTTATTTTAAGCTAAATAATTCTGAGGCTGATTCTACTGCAGGTGTCATATGCAAATTCTTCAGGCATGATAGTTCTCAACTCAAGCGTTGGGTTCGCAAAATGATGCAGGAGTTGGAGATAGGAGACGATTTTAATATAGAATTAGCTAATTCTGAACAATTGATTGTAACTATCACTAAAAAAAATGGAGTAAAAGTTCTGCTTGCAGATAATGGACGTGGGGCTGTGCAATTGTTTATATTACTATTGCGAATGGCTATGTACTCAGAAATGCCTTCGGATCTTATGTCTGCAATGAATAGTGGATATAGGCTAATGCAAGATAGTAGTTTCCCAGATTGTGTAATTAGAGAAAGATCTATTAGTAAATTGCTAATCGTTGAGGAACCAGAACAAAATTTACATCCAAAACTTCAAAGCAAATTAGCTGATTTATTTGTCCATTTGCATCAAGATTTTGGCGTGAACATTATTTTAGAAACTCATTCCGAATATCTCGTACGCCGCACTCAAGTTCTTGTAGCTGAAGCAAAATACAAAGATGTGCAGGAACTTGCTGAGAAATGTCCATTCAAGGTTTATTATCTTCCTGAAGTCGGAACTGGCAAACCATATGATATGGAGTATCAAACCAACGGTCGTTTCTTACGCTCCTTTGGCGATGGCTTCTACGATGAATCTGCAAAATGGACATCTGTGATTTCTGCTAAAGAGAGAATGGATATCAAAAAACAGGATTTTCAATGGGAAACAAAGTAAACATATTTGCTGACGTTCCTTCGTTTCTCAATTTATTGGCAAATTCAGAGTTTGCTAAAGGTAGAGATTTAAAGTCCCTTATTCGCCAAAGGGCTGAGGTCTTTTTGATTGTTGACCAAGAGGAACTAGATCGTCGTTGGGAAGACTCAGAAGACACATTACGAAAGTTGTGTGACGCACATGATATTCCTTGCCCACGAGCATTACCGGGATTAGCGGCGATTTTCAAATCGCCAGATTTGTGCTTCCGATTAGATCCATTTGGCTTATGGATGATAAATGCGAGCGAACAGGATATAGACCGCTTTAGGAAATATTTTGGTGTATGGATGGTAAATCCGTCTTCCATTATGGATGATGTTTTCTATTTAAACCATCGACGCGAATATGAAAGGGGCGATATTATAGAGGGGGCTACAAATAATGGATGGGCTAATTACGTAGAAGAGTTATCTGCTCTAGGAAAACAACTTCCTCCTATCAACGCAGTTGTAATCAACGATAGATATTTGTTACGCAGCCCGAATCCGGAACAAGTAGGATTTGTGGGCTTATTTAACTTGAAGAAGTTGTTTGATGCTATTCTTCCTCAAGATTTAAAGATACCATTTCATTTGACGATTTATTGTCAGCATCCTCAGTTAGATATCGCAAAGACTGATGAGATTGTAAATGCATTCAAAGTGGAGATGCAAGATTTGCGTCCATCATATCCTATACAAGTAGAGTTTGTATATGATTTAGCGAATCACAAACGGACGTTTCATAGTAATTATTTCCTTCTTGACGTTGACCGAGGGTATAACGCATTTAATTTCAATAACTTTAGGCAACTTATCGGCGAAAACGAATTTTGTATAGCGTCTTATCATAACGACCCCTATTGTACAGGGGATACAAATTATATAACCGCGCGACACAAAATAAGTAAGATTAAAGAACAATGTGACAACGTCGTAGCGAATCCGGATTTATCTAACCCGGACTATGGACTTATCAAGAGGAGCGACCTTCAAGATCCACAAAAAATACAAAACCGTCTTTTTTATTGATACAGTGCAAATAGCTTGCACAACAAAGCACTACCTTTGCATCAGAAATTAAAAATGGTGCAAGTATGAATCAGGAAATTTCACTCTTTCGCAACTTTGGTTTAGCTACCCCAGCAGCAATTTCATATTCAGCCCCAATGAACGCGTTTGTAGGTTCAGCCTTTACATCTTTGGCAGGCAACACCTATTTTAACTCAGCGCGTTTTGCCGATGGTATACTCATCAAGGAAGATGTAGGACAAGGTTGGTTGCATACTTTCCTCAATGGCATACACATCTATGATATTCGCACCAAGAAATTGCTGTGCGAGAAGTATTTTGATTGCCACTATTATAGCAAAGAGACGGTTAAAGCCGATGTAAAACGGATGCTGGAAGATCTGATCCTCTCTGCAGCTCACAATGAAGGACGACTTCTGAATCATGTGGAGGTGCATTCCCGCATCAACGGTATAATTGACCGCTCTTTCGCTACGAACCAGATGGAGATGATGAATCGCCAGATGAGAGCGTTGGGATTCTAATCAATTGTATGTATCTTTATCAAAACGGAACCGATATGACAAACAATCTTATTCAAGTAAACGACATCACTCGTCTCCAACCAATAGGCAGTAACGCCAATACGGGAATGGCTGTGTATCAATCTTTTCAGGGTAAATCCGGATTTAATTACCAGGTTGGAGTGCGCGATTCGCATGGCTTGTTGATTATTGAAGGAATTGCCGAAGGAACGGCTTGTATCTTCCTGTGCGGAATTCAGGTGCGCGACAAACTGACCGGAGCAGAGATATGTAGCATACCGGTTGAGCAGAATACGCGTTATAGCCGCCGTTTGGTTATGGATATGGTACATCGGCATCTGTGTAATGCAATTGAGGAGTCTGCCCTGAAAGAGGGCAAAGCTGATGACCGTAGGGATGTAGAGGCGCAGGTGGCAGCCATGCTTGACGATTGCTATTTCTCTGAGAGCCGCAAAGCTGCACTCAGTTGGGCGGAAAGAGTGGGGATAATAGCTTAAAAGCATGGGTCATGAACGGAAAAAAATATACCCAAACCGACAAACTGACCTTTGGTAAGTACAAGGGAAAAACCATCCGAGAGGTGTTGCAGATAGATGCTGATTACATCAAGTGGTGTCAGGATAATGTCAAAGGATTTTCTATGAATGAAGAGCCCGGTAGCGACACAACTGTTAAGGCTTCGTTCTATTCTGAAGATGTAGAAATTCTTGATGTCAACCCATGGGCACATCGCTGCTTTTGTAACGCCAAGCGTATGGCGGAAGATGTTAGCTTAGTAATCGAAGCGCAACCCGACAATAGCACTATCAGCAGACAACTTCAACTGATATTTGTATAGTGGCAATTTAAAAGAACGATTACAACCTAATAAACAATAAAAAGATGAAAACAATTGTAGTAAATGTACTTGTTAGTTGCGTTGGTTCATTCTTGGCCTTGTCGGTATTTATCGGGATTATGTATGTCATTGATAAGATTCAGGGTGATGATGAACAGGAAACAATACAGCAATCTCTTGAGGGAAAGATGATTGACTATTTTGAAAGTCACGATATTTCTTACAAAGATGTGGAAAACGGGGAGTATAAATTTACCTATCAAGACAATGTGTATTTTTGGCAATACGACAAAGAGGATGAAGAGTTTCTGCATATTCTCTCGTTTTGGATATTACCGGAGATTAGCCACAATGAATTGACGGAAGTGGTCAACCGGATGCATAAGGATTATAAATTTATAAAGGTAACGATTGAAAGCGATACTGCCGTTATTTTCACGCTGGAGCAGATTGTCGGCGCAGACAGTGATATAGATCATATCATGACACGTGGTCTTTCCGCTTTAGAATTACATGCACGGGCAATTATCGAAATAGCGGAAAAACTGCAAGAAGAATAGTGCAAGGCTGCAATCCGTAAGAATTGTGCAACATATAATTTCAAATCTATGGACTTCGAAGACGATCTTTTTAATACTGCGGAGGAGAAAAGACAACTTGCAGAAGAACTCGAACTCAAGCAACTTCTTGCAGAACAGAAAGAAGAGCCCAAACAAGTTGAGGTGAAGTCGGTCGAGTACAAGAAAAGCGAACTTCTTGTTCAGGTTATCTACAACCTTGTGTATTTGATTCTGAAAGATCCTCCGTTCTATGCGTGGCATGATCCTAATTATTATCCGGAAAAACAGTCATTCACTATTCAATTGATTGACGGCAAAGTGTATATCAATAAGATTGCGAATATGTTTCGCGGCACATACATATTCACTGTTAAGGACTTTGTCAAGAGAGATGAAAACGGCATACTTCAACCGGACATAGAGGCTATCAGAAATATAAAACTATCATACGAAACGTGGGAATTCGTTTAGCTGTGCAAACCATCTTTTTCTTTCGTTTTCCATTCCTTGCATCTGCCCAACACCGCCCCTTTCTTCTTTTCCAGGCAAATCTGATTTGCCGCACTGTATAAAAATTTGCAATGTCATTTGCATTACAACTGCCTCAAAAATTTCATGTGACCAACTTGACCAACTTGACCAACTTGACTATCTTGATCATTTTGCTGAATTTGGTTAACTTGGTCAACTTGGTCATATCATTTATACAAATTGATGAAAATAAAACACAAAGTCAAGGAAAATGCTAAAAATGCGTACGTAATCGCAAGATTTATATAAATTTTGTGGTTGAAATCGCAAATGGTTGTGTTGCCGAACGTGTGCGTTCTTAGTTGTTCTTGGTAGTTGTTAGTGCTTATCGGGGGCAAATCGCTCTGATAGTAGGTTTAGTCAGTCTGTATGTAGCATGCTTCCAACCGTTAGTTGTTCGTTTGTTGTTCCTTGGTTGTTGGTTAGTCGTTACCCTTCCATCTACCTACTGTCATTTACCTATCATTTCCCTGCCAACTACCTTCCATTTACGGGTAATCCTAGACTTTAGTCCCTCCATCACCCTAATCACCCCTTAACAACCTCTTTCTGCCTTATATTGAATTTTCACTGTGTCGCCATGTCGCTTTGTCGCTCTTTAAATTTTTGTTGTGACGGTTTGACGGTTTGTCAATTTCTGTGTTCCTTCCTATATATCAGCCGTTTAAGCCATTATTCTATATCTGTCAAACCGTCATCCCGTCATTTTTTTACAGCGACATAGCGACATCCTCATTTTTTGCATGAGACTCTGAGACTCTTGAGACACTTTCCACCCAACTCTCTCTATCTTAATAGAGCTATAGCTGAGCCAGAGTCGAGCCATAGTCGTATCCTACCGCACCCTATATATACTATGTATATATCCCGTGATTTTGCTTCGCACACGTAAAAATCTCAAAATATTTCTGTGCTTTTGTGCGGTCATTTAGCGGAGCGCACCGACGGTCAGCCGACGGTCAACCGACAGTCAAGGCTAACGACAAACCTCCGTCAGGCTATTCTCGCCCCGAAAAATGACCAAAATTTTGCTAATAATACTATATTATATATTTATATATAATATACTTTTCAACTATCAATTAATATGGCACAAATGTGATTTTTTTTTCGCAAAAATTTGCAAATGTCATTTTTTTTTCGTAACTTTGTACGCTTTTTAGTAAAACTAAAAAATAGTATAATAATAGACAACGAATATAATGCAAGAACAAGAAATGCAAGGACAGCCTGCTGAGCTGCAGGAAGAGAAGTATGACGGCTCAAGTATTCAAGTGCTTGAGGGATTGGAAGCGGTGCGCAAGCGCCCGGCAATGTATATCGGCGATATCTCACAGAAGGGATTGCATCACCTCGTATATGAGGTGGTGGACAACTCCATCGACGAGGCGCTCGCAGGGTTCTGCGACGAGATAGCCGTACATATAGAACAGGACAACTCCATCACCGTGCAGGATAACGGTCGTGGTATACCCGTTGACATGCACCCGAAGGAGCATAAGTCGGCGCTGGAGGTCGTGATGACCGTGCTGCACGCCGGCGGAAAGTTCAACAAGGACAGTTACAAGGTCTCCGGCGGTCTGCACGGCGTAGGTGTGAGTTGCGTGAACGCGCTCTCGACGAAGATGCACGTGGAGGTCTATCGCGACGGCGCTATCCACTGCCAGGACTATGCCAAAGGCAAACCCCTCGCACCGGTGCATATCATCACCGAGGCTGAGGCTACAGGCAACTGGGAGCTGCGTAAGACCGGTACGTTCGTGCAGTTCTGGCCGGATGATACGATCTTCACCGAGACCGTCTATCAGTGGGATATTCTCGCCAAACGTATGCGCGAGCTCGCGTACTTGAACGCAGGCATCAAGATCGTGCTCAAGGACAAACGCGTGGAGGAAGAGATTGTGCACGAGGATGGCACGAAAGAGGTCGGCTGCAAGAAGGAGACGTTCTACTCGGAGAAAGGTCTGAGTGAGTTCGTGCGCTTCATTGACGGCAACCGCACGCCGCTCATCAGCGAGGTTATTCACCTCAATACCGACAAGTACGGCACGCCGGTCGAGGTGGCGATGATCTACAACACAGACTTCAATGAGAACGTACACTCGTACGTCAACAATATCAACACCATAGAAGGCGGTACGCACGTGGCAGGATTCCGCGCCGCGTTGACCCGCGTGATGAAGAAGTACGCTGAGGACAGCAAGATGCTCGAGAAAGCCAAACTCAAAGACAAAGACGGCAACTCGACCATCGACCCCAACGACTTCCGAGAGGGCTTGACGGCAGTGATCAGCGTGAAGGTTGCCGAGCCGCAGTTTGAGGGTCAGACGAAGACCAAACTCGGTAACAGCGAGGTAGCCGGTATGGTGAACTCCGCCGTAGCCGAGGCGCTGCAGAACTACCTCGAGGAGCACCCCGATGACGCCAAGCGCATCGTGGAGAAAGTCATCCTCGCCGCTCAAGCGCGTATAGCTGCGCGTAACGCCCGTCAGTCGGTGCTCCGTAAGTCGCCGCTCAGCGGTGGCGGTCTGCCGGGTAAACTGGCTGACTGCTCGTCGAAAGACCCTGCTGCATGCGAGCTCTTCCTCGTCGAGGGTGACTCCGCCGGCGGTACAGCGAAGACCGGTCGTGACCGCGAACATCAGGCTATCCTGCCGCTGCGCGGAAAGATCCTGAATGTGGAGAAAGCAATGGAGCATAAGGTGTTCGAATCGGAAGAGGTACGTAATATCTTCACCGCCCTCGGTATAACCTTCGGAACGGAAGACGACCCGAAAGCGCTGAACCTCTCGAAGATACGTTACCACAAAGTCATCATCATGGCGGATGCCGATGTCGATGGTGCACATATTGCTACGCTGATCATGACGCTGTTCTTCCGCCACATGAAGGAGGTCATCGAGCAAGGTCACCTCTACATCGCTATGGCTCCGCTCTACCTCTGCTCGAAGGGCGCAACGAAAGAGTACTGCTGGAATGATCAGCAGCGTCACGACTTCATCCAGCGCTACGGCAACGGCGATGAGAAACAGATCAAGACCCAGCGCTACAAAGGTTTGGGCGAGATGTCCGACGAGCAACTCTGGGAGACGACGATGGATCCCGAGCGCCGTATGCTCAAGCAAGTGACCATTGAGAACGCTGCCGAGGCAGACCGAATCATCTCGATGCTCATGGGCGATGAGGTAGGTCCGCGTCGCGAGTTCATCGAACAAAACGCTACATACGCCAAGATTGACGCATAATGAAGATAGCGGTATATTGCAGTGCGAAGGACATTATCCCGGAGGAGTATCTCTGCTTGGGTGATGAATTGGGCAAATGGATTGCCGAGCACGGTCACGCACTTGTGTATGGCGGTGCTACAGGTGGTCTGATGACCCGCACGAGCAATGCCGCACGCAATGCAGGCGGTGAGGTGATAGGCGTAGTGCCGCAACGGATCATCTGCGCCGGACGGCTCGCACAGAACTGCACGACGCAGTACATAGTCAGTTCGATGGCAGAGCGCAAGCAGATGATGCGCGATGTAGCCGACTGCTTCGTCTGCCTGCCGGGATCGTACGGCACGCTCGACGAGATGTACGACGTCATAGCCTCCGGCACGGTAGGTGAGCATCATAAGCCGATATACATCCTCAACTACCGCGGGTTCTACGAAGGCATACGCCGTGAAGCCGAGGATATGCGCGCACTCAACTTCCTGCCGCAACAAGAAGCCTATGCGCCAATCTACATCAATACGCTTGACGAACTTTATAAGTTGATAGTTGAGAATAAGGAGTAAGGAATAAAGACAAAAAATGTATTCGACTGATGTAACACGTCTTTACTCTTTCAGCGAAGCGGTCTTTACTCTTTATTCCCCCAAAAGATAATAATTAAACAAAATCATACGTATGAAACATGTTACGCAACTCAAGGCTGAGACCTTGACAACCAAACAGATGGAGGATCGTATCCACCAAGTCAGCAGCGATATCCGCCGTTTCCGCGAGGTAGAGCGCTCAAGCGAACTGGCTGAGTTCCTCGACCTGAAGAAGATCGTGGAGACGAAGGAGTTCCAAGACTACAAGCAAGAGCTGCTTACCACCAAGTACAAAGACCGCGAGGAGTACAAACTCATCACAGCCTACAACAAAGCCAAGAACAGCTGGAATCATCGTTGGTTTAAGTTCTTCCGCGGCTTGAGCAGTGTGAATGAGTACATTCACTTTGCCGAGACGAACGACTTTATCAAACTCAAAGACCCCGAGGCAGTGAAATCTGATCCGCGTCTGAAGAAGATGCAGCGCCTGGGCAACTCGTTTGCCGTACGCCGTTACCTGGTTCACAAGGAATCGAACGATGTGAAGGAGTACTATCGTCTGCGCGAGATTGTGAACAACACGGAGTTCCGCGACCGTAACCACTTCTGGAAGAACGAGAAACGTTGGTACACCACGCTCCAAAGCCAGCAAGACGGCAAGTACAATGCCCTGAAGAACTCGCAGGATATCCAGTTCTTCCTGTCGCAAGACCCGAAGAAGATTGCTGAGTACGAGGCTTATCAGGAGATTTTTGCCGATACATGCCAATGGAACAGAATGTCTGACAGCCAGTGGAAGACCGGCTTCTACTACGGCAACAACAAGCTCAAAACTGATCACTCATACGCCAACGAGGAGGCTGCTATGAATAACGGTCGTAATGTAGCCTGCACGCCCGATGGTCACCTGACCGTAGCCGTCAAGAAGAACGACAGCAACGACCCGTTGCCTGCTTGGGATGCAAAGAAAGGCTTCACGATGAAGAAGTTCGAGTACACCGGCGACGTGATACAGACCGCTGAGTCGTTCCGCGCTGCAGAGGGAATGTTCCAAGTCAAGGCTTCGTTCTCCGGCAAAGCCCACGGTGCTATCTGCCTGATGAGCGAGAACCGTCTGCCTATCCTGCGTATCGCCCACTGGGACGGAGCGAAAGTGACGGTAGGTGTTACATTCGACAAGTTCGAGGAGCAGACCGTAGTGGAAGGCATCAAGGAAGGTCAGGAGTACGTATTCACCGTAATGATTACCCCGTCGGACATCACCTGGTACGTCAATAACCAAGAGGTAGCCCGTACGCCAAACAAACTCGGTACGAAACTCTTCCCGACCGTCATCGCGTTCCTGCCGGAAGGCGTGAAAGCTACAGGAGTGACCTCTATTGACTGGTTCAAGGTCTATAAGCACTAATCTATGTTCCTGATAGCAGGTCCGTGTGCGATAGAAGGCGAGCAGATGGTGCTTGACACCGCTGCCGAACTGCAACAGGTGTGTCGCGAACTCGACATCCCCTTGTACTTCAAGTCATCATTCGATAAAGCCAACCGTACATCCTCATCCTCCAAACGAGGGGTGGGGATGGCGGAAGGCTTGCGCATACTTGCCGAAGTCAAACAACGCTATGGCCTGCCTGTCGTCACCGATGTACACGAGAGTTATCAGTGCGCGCCGGTAGCCGAGGTAGCGGATGTGTTGCAGATCCCCGCGTTCCTCAGCCGGCAGACCGACCTGCTGCAAGCTGCTGCCCGCACAGGACGGATAGTGAACATCAAGAAAGGGCAGTTCATGGCGCCCTGGGATATGCGTGGCGCTATCCAGAAGTGCCGCGAGGCGGCACCGGTAGCCGACGGTAGTCAGCCAAGTTTGGCTGACTGCAAGATTTGGCTGACGGAGCGAGGCTCATCGTTCGGTTACGGAAATCTGGTCGTAGATATGACCTCACTCGTTCGCATGCGCGAATACGGCTGCCCGGTCATCTTCGATGCGACGCACTCCGTACAGCAACCCTCATCGCAGCAGGGCGTAACGGGCGGCAACCGCGAACTCGTACCGCCACTCATGCGCGCAGCACTCGCCGTAGGCATTGACGGGCTGTTCCTGGAAGTGCACCCCGACCCCGACAACGCCATCAGCGACGCTGCTAACCAAGTTAAACTCAGCGATATACGCACTATCCTCACGCAGGCAAAAGCCTTCGATACACTTGCCAAACAGTTATGACTGAAGTCATCAATAGAGCGAAAGAGATCTTCCAACAGGAGATAGGCGAACTGACGAAGCTCGCCGCACATATCGACGAACATTTCTCGTCGGTAGTGGACGCATTGTACGCTTGCAAAGGCAAGATCGTCGTGATGGGTATCGGCAAAACCGGACTCATCGGTCGTAAGATTGCTTCTTCGTTTGCCTCAACCGGCACGCAGGCCATCTTCGTCAATGCCGCCGAAGCGGTGCACGGCGACCTCGGCATGGTTAATGCAGATGACGTAGTATTGCTGGTGAGCAACAGCGGAGCGACGAATGAGATTCTATCCGTTATTGACCCTCTTCGGCAACTGGGGTGCAGCCTCATCGCTATGACCGGAGACCTGCAATCACCGCTAGCGCAGCGATGCGATATAGTGCTATCCGTGCATGTGGACAAAGAGGCGTGTCCGCTGGGGCTCGCTCCCACCACTTCCACTACAGCCGCACTTATGATGGGTGATGCGCTGATGGTGTGCCTGATGGAGAAACGCCACTTCCGCGCAGAGAACTTCGCCGTCTATCACCCGGGAGGAGCACTCGGACGCAAACTCCTCGGGCGCGTGGAGAACTATATGTACCCGTCTGTGCCGCGCGTGAATACTGACACACCGTTCCGCGAACTCGTCTGTGAGATGACCAAACATCATCTCGGCATGACGATGGTGTATAAGCCGTCAGCAGTCAGCGGTCAGCCCTCAGCGTGTGTGGGCATCATCACCGACGGCGATCTGCGACGAGCCATTCAGAAGTACGACGACCTGCATATAACAGCCGCCGACATCATGACGCTCGGGTACAAACACCTGAGCAAAGATGCATTGCTGTCCGAAGCCCTAGCAATCATGGATCGCTACAATATAACGACCCTCGCCGTGACAGAAACACCAGAGTCCGAACAGATAATCGGTATCATCTCCATTCATCATATAATCGACTTTGCATAGATTATTCTTGCAAATTGACAGAATTTTTCGTAACTTTGTGGCAAAAAACCATGAATTACGGATATATTCGTGTAAGTAGCGACAGGCAGACGGTTGAAAACCAACGATTTGAGATTCTTAAGCTCTGTGAGCGCGAGAACTTGACCATTGACGACTGGATAGAGGAGACTGTTTCCGGCACGCAGCAGTATTCCAAGCGGCGTTTGGGCAAGCTGCTCAAGCGAGTGAAAGAAGGTGACCTGATTATCTGCAGCGAACTCAGCCGGCTCGGACGAACATTGTACATGATCATGGAGATTCTGAGTCTCTGTATGAAGCGTGGCTGCCGCGTATGGACAATCAAGGATGCTTATCGTCTCGGTGATGATATTCAGTCGAAAGTGCTGGCATTCGCTTTCGGGCTCTCCGCAGAGATCGAGCGCAACCTCATCAGCCAGCGCACACGCGAGGCATTGGCGCGCCTGAAAGCCGAAGGCAGACATGTCGGGCGACCGTACGGAGCCCATACAAGTCAAGTGCTGCATGTGTTGTACCGCTATGACAAGTTCATCCGCCGTGCGCTGGAAAGCGGAGTGTCCGTCAGCAAGATAAGCGATGAGTTGCACTGTAATCGCAACACGCTTCGGCGATACATCATACGATATATTAGAAACAATGAAACGCATACAAGTAGCTAAGTTCGCACGCTGGCTGTTCCATCTGCATTATGATATCCGCACGGAGGGTGGGGAACTCCTTCGTGACGGCAAGGTGCACCTTATCCTGCCTAATCATCCGGCGTATGTTGAGCCGCCTATGCTCTGCGCCGAGTTTCCCGATGTAATCATCCGCCCCATGGCAGACGAAGCGTTCTTCCGCAAATCTGTATCCGGCTGGGCGTTACGTCTGGCAGGCGCTATCGTTGTTCCCGACCTCCCGGCTACCTCCGCCGACAACCGCGAACAAAGTGCCGCCAAAGCCCGCCAACTCACAACAACAGCCCTTGAAGCACTTGCTAACGGTGACGACCTGCTCATCTATCCTTCAGGGCATATACGCTTCAAGCCGATAGAGCAAATCGGCAACCGACGGCTTGCATACGAAGTCTGTCAAGGGCTCTTCGCACACAAGAACAAGGAAACGTACGCGAACGTGCGCGTGATAATGGCGCGCACCACCGGGCTTGATGACAGTTTCTTCAGTAAGCAGAAGACGCGTTTCACACTCCGCCGAAAGGTGCTTATGTTCTTTGAGGACATGACAGACAGCCTGCGCCAATGGTCACAACTCGACCGGCGAGCGTTCAACGAGCAATTGGAACAGTGGTACAATATGCCGCAATAAGCACTCCATTTTTTAAGGGCTATCTTACAAAAAGTACGTTTTTGGCATCAAAAATGTGCTTTTTTTTAAGAATATTCTTAAATTCAAATATATTTTTGTATCTTTGTACTCGCCCCGTTTAAATTTTTGAAAATTATGCAAGATATTACGCAAGACAACTCAATCCCTTTGTTGGACTGCCCGAAGGATTATCTGATTGGTGACGCCAGTGGCAGAATCATGAACGAATACGGTCGTTACCCGTGTAAGATACAGTGCACGGTGTTTGCTATCCTCGCACGCGGAACAGCCAAAGCAACCATCAACGTCACGCAGTATGACTTCCGCGCCAACGACGCACTGCTGTTGGAGTCAGGTTCGTTCCTTCTCATTCATGAGTTCTCAGACGACGCACTGGTTTACTATGTGCTGTTCAGTTCGTCGTTTATGGAGAAGAACACGTTCCAAACGCGCCTCACGGACAATGCTATGCACATGCATTCGCCTATCGTGACGCTCACAGCCGAGCAATCAGGGATAATGGTCAACACCTGCAAACTGCTCATCGATGCATCGAACTGTATGCCCTCGCTGCTGAACACCGAGAAGATGGTGAACGTATATAACATCTTCCAGATGACATTCAACGGTTTCTTCCGTGCGCAATCGGACACGACGCTTCGTCCGCAGGATCGCAAGAACGAGATCTACTACGAGTACTGCAACCTCGTGCTCAAGCATTACCACGAGTGGCATCACGTGTCAAAGTACGCTGAGACGATGCATATAACCCTGCCACATCTCTGCGCTACAATCAAACAGGTCAGCGAGAAAACTGCCGGCGATCTGATCGTCGAGGCTATCATTACGGATGCCAAAGCAAAACTCAAACTCACTAACCTGCAGGTCAAGGAGATAGCCCTCTCCCTCGGGTTTGATAATGTGGCTTTCTTCAACCGGTTCTTCAAGACCCACACATCCGTCACCCCGAAAGCCTATCGGCTGATGGTGTAATCAATGATTCGTTTAATTAGCTTAATTAGTGAACAATTAGGTTCGTTTAATTTGTGAACAAAACATTCTACATAGAAACCTACGGCTGCCAGATGAATGTGGCGGATAGCGAGGTAGTGGCTGCCATTCTCCAGACCACTGATGCCGAGTTAACCGATGACATCAACCATGCGGATATCATCCTGCTGAACACCTGCTCTATCCGCGATAACGCCGAGCAAAAAGTGCAGCATCGCTTGCAGGAACTCCGCGGCAAAATGGTAAATGGTAAATGCCCCAATGGTAAATTAATTGGCGTTATCGGCTGCATGGCAGAGCGTATGGGCGAGCAGCTGCTGCGCGACTACAAAGTGGACTTCGTAGCCGGTCCGGATGCTTATCTCGACTTGCCAAACCTCATTGCGCAATGCGAGCAAGGTCATCAAGCCATCAACGTGCAACTCAGCACGACTGAGACATACGCTGACATCCTTCCCGCACGTATAGGCAAGCAGATCTCCGGTTTCGTAAGTATCATGCGCGGCTGTAACAACTTTTGCTCCTACTGCGTCGTTCCATACACGCGCGGACGCGAACGCTCGCGCGATATAAATAGTATATGCGCGGAAGTGCTAGACCTGCAAGCACGCGGCTATAAGGAAGTGACCCTGCTCGGGCAGAATGTCAATTCGTACAAATGGGAAAAAGACGGCGAGGTGATTGACTTCGCTGACCTGCTGCAAACCGTTGCCAAGACTGTTCCCGACATGCGTATTCGTTTCACGACCTCGCATCCGAAAGATATGTCCGACAAGACCCTGCAGGTCATTGCCGACAATCCGAACATCTGCAAGTTCATCCATCTGCCGGTGCAGAGTGGTAGCAACAAGATCCTCAAACTCATGAACCGCAAATACACTCGCGAGTGGTACCTCGAGCGCATTGCCGCTATCCGGCGCATCGTGCCCGACGCTGCCATCGGTACGGATGTGTTCTGCGGATTCCACGATGAGACATTGGAGGATCATGCTCAGACTCTCTCGCTGATGCGTGAAGTGGGATTCGACACGGCGTTTATGTTCAAATACTCCGAGCGCCCGGGCACCTACGCACATAAACATCTGCCGGACAACATCAGCGAGGAAGAGAAAGTCCGCCGTCTGAACGAGATCATCGCCTTGCAAAACACCCTTTCGCTTGAAAGCAATCAGCGCGAAGTAGGCAAAGTCGTTGAGGTGCTCGTGGAGGGTTACTCCAAGCGCAGCCATGAGGATATGTTCGGACGCACCTCGCAGTACAAGACCGTTGTCTTTCCGCGTGCCGGACGACACATCGGAGAGTTCGTCCATGTGAAAATTACCTCCGCAACAGCAGCCACGCTCAAGGGCGAATTAGTCGAAAAGGAGTGATGATTTCTCACTTTTTTGTGGTATTTTATGTTCGAAAATAGCGATTTTGGATAAAAAATAAAAAAAAACACAAAAAAAGTGCATTTTTTTTGAAAAATATTTGCATATATAAAATAAAAATTGTACCTTTGCACTCGAAAACAAATAAAATTTTCATAGTTAAGGTTTAGGTTTAATGGCAACAGGAGGCTGGGAAGTTTCCTGTTGTTTTTAAAACCAAAAGAAAAAATCCTTCGCTGTGAAGACTTTTTTGTTTATCTGTAATGTAATAAAAAAGGTAACGATGCAAGCTAATTGCATCGCTTTAATATTGTGAATTATGGCAAAAAAGAAGGCGAAAAAACAGTCAGCTTCTGTAGCACAACCGAGGCCTGTGCAGCAACCGCAGCCCGCAGCGCAACCGGTCAGTGTGGAGCAATCGGATGACTTGTTCGATCTCACTGATCCGGATACGTTCCGCCGCGCCTTCATTGCCTCCGAGATATTGAATAGAAAATACTAAAATAATATGGCAACAACTTACATGACTGCAGATGGTCTGCAAAAACTAAAAGAAGAGCTGTCGTTCCTCGAGAGCGTTGAGCGCCCTCGTGTGATTGCGGCTATCGCTGAGGCTCGCGACAAAGGCGACCTGAGCGAGAACGCCGAGTACGATGCAGCGAAAGAAGAACAAGGTCACCTCGAGACGCGTATCGCTATCCTCAAAAGCAAGATTGTGGATGCACGCATTATCGACGAGACATCTATCAACACTGATGAGGTGCAAATCCTCACGCGTGTACGTGTACGTAATAAGAGGAATAACGCGGAGAAAACCTACCAGATTGTAACGGAGAGCGAAGCCAACCTTGCAGAGGGCAAGATCGCTTCCACTACGCCTATCGCTAAAGGTCTGCTCGGCAAGAAAGTCGGCGAGGTGGCACAGGTCAGCGTTCCCGCAGGCACACTCGAACTTGAAGTGCTCGAGATTTCTTTGTAACCTATTATCAATTGTAAATTGTAAATAGTTAAATTGTAAATTACTATGACAATTTTCACACGCATCATCAACGGCGAGATCCCGAGCTACAAGGTGGCTGAGAACGAGCATTGCTATGCCTTCCTTGACATCAATCCGCTTGTTAAGGGTCACACCCTTGTTATTCCCAAACTGCCCGAACCCGAAGCCGATTACATCTTCGACCTCGATGACGACACCTATCAGCAGCTCACGCTCTTTGCTAAGAAAGTGGCTGCCGGTATCAAGCAAGCTACAGGCTGCAAACGCGTCGGAGTGGCTGTGCTCGGAATGGAAGTGAACCACGTGCATATACACCTCGTTCCCATGAACTCGGAGAAAGATATGCTGTTCACCAATCCCAAACTCCAACTCCCTGCCGATGAGATGGCGCAGATTGCCAACTCTATCGCACAGGCCATTGATCCCGTATAGACGCTTGTTTAGCAATTGTAATTTCAATTGTAAATAGTAAATGATTAAATCGTAAATAACTATGGCTCTTTTCTCCTTTACGCAAGAGATTGCAATAGACCTTGGCACCGCCAACACCCTCATTATGTATGAGGATCAGATAGTCGTTAATGAACCCAGTGTGGTAGCCATCTCCGTGGCGGACAACAAGTGTCTCGCCGTAGGTCGCAAAGCCCAGCAGATGATCGGTCGCGGTAGCCAGCAGATCCGCACCGTACGTCCCCTCAAGGAAGGCGTCATCGCCGACTTCCAGGCCTGCGAGATGATGATCCGCGGACTCATCAAAATGATCCCGCAAAAGAATAAACTTTTTACACCTGCCATCCGTATGGTCGTAGGTATCCCCTCAGGTTGTACCGAGGTGGAGATTCGTGCCGTGCGCGATAGTTGCGAACATGCCGGTGGACGTGAGATCTACATGCTCTACGAACCGATGGCAGCCGCTATCGGTATCGGTGTGGATGTCGAAGCACCGAAAGGCTGTATGGTCGTTGATATAGGTGGTGGTACAACCGAGATCGCCGTTATATCTCTCGGCGGTATCGTGGCAAACAAGTCTATCAAGACTGCCGGTGACGACTTCAACCGCGACATCATTGACTTCATGAGTCGGATGCACAACATGCGTATTGACGAACCGACAGCCGAGCGCATCAAGATCGCCGTAGGTGCAGCTCTTCCCGAACTCGAAGACGCTCCCGAAGACTACCTCGTAACCGGCCCGAACAAAGTCACCGCACTGCCGATGAAGGTTTCCGTTAGCTACAACGAGATAGCGCACTGCCTCGAGAAATCCGTTTCGCGTATCGAGCAGGCTGTGCTCGCAGCACTCGAATCCACACCGTCAGAGCTCTACGCAGACATCGTGGAGCGCGGTATCTACCTCGCCGGTGGTGGTGCGATGTTGCACGGACTCGCCAAACGTCTGCAGGACAAGATTACTATCCCCTTCCACGTAGCCGAAGACCCGCTTCTGTCTGTGGCTCGCGGTGCTGGTATAGCCCTCAAGAACTACGACCGTTTCGGCTTCCTGATCCGCTAAATATCAGCTGCATTTCTTAATTCGTAATTTTTAATTTTTAATTATTAATTATTAATTATCAATGCATAATCTGCTGCAACTGATAGTACGCTACAGCAACTTCTTGCTCCTCTTGGGGCTTGAAGTTGTTGCTTTTGTTTTCGTTGTGCACGGAAACAAGTACCAGCAGGTCGCAGCAACCGGAGCGGCGAATGTTGTAACAGGCAGCATTCAGCTCGCCCACGACAACATCACCTCGTACTTCCATCTGCGTGTCGACAACGCCCAACTCCTCGAGGAGAATGCCCGACTCAACGCCGAAATTCTCGAACTCCAGAACGGCCAAACACGGCAACGATACGATAACGACACGTTAACGACACGTAATCGAGAGCCACTGTCATCGCAGGAAGCACCCTACATCCGTGCAGACTTGGACTACTCGTTCATCCCCGCGCGGGTCATTGCGTTCTCTGACGACCGTCATCACAACTACCTCACGCTCAACAAAGGTGCGCGTGACGGCGTGACGCCCGATATGGGAGTTATAGGCAAAGATGGCATCGTCGGTGTCGTGCAGTCTGTTAGTACGCACTTCTCAGTTGTCGCACCGGTCATCCATGAGGGAATATTCATCTCCGCGATGATTCGCAAGAACGACTATATGGCTACGTTGCACTGGCATGCACCCGGTATCCGTCACGCTGCGCTCGAAGATGTAGCGCGTCATGTGGATGTCCAATTGGGCGATACCATCGTCACCAGCGGCATGAGCGCTATCTTCCCTGCAGATGTGCCGGTAGGTGTAGTCTCAGCTGTCTCGCTGGGCGAAGGTGATTCGTACTACGATATAGATGTGGCGCTTGCCACGGACTTCAAAAGCCTGCGCACCGTCCACATCCTCAATTACGCCCACCGCAACGAATTGGATTCTATACAATGAACTGGCTCCGCTACATAGGAATACTCGTCTTGCTCCTGTTCTTGCAGGTGTTCTTGCTCGATAACCTCCATTGGCTCGGGCTGGTGCACCCGTTTGTCTATCTGTGGGCTATACTGATGCTTCCTATTGAGCTTCCTCGTTGGCTACAGATGCTCATCGGAGCGGCTATCGGCATGATCATGGACTTGTTCACTCACGCACCCGGCATCCACATGGCAGGCTGCGTCATGGCGGCGTATCTGCGTCCGCTGTTGGTTGCGGGTTACGTACAAGATATCGATAGACTGAAAGGTGCCATCACCATCAATGCCATCGGTATGGGCAACTACCTCCGCCTCTTGGCTGTACTCGTAGTGGTGCATCACACGATAGTGTTCCTACTCGAAGCCTTCACGTTCGCACATTTCGGTTACACTCTGCTCCAGATCATCCTCAGCGGCGTGTTCAGCTTTGCCTTTATCCTGATGTTCGAATACGTCCGTAAGAACACCTAAATGAATAAATGGGTAAATGAGTAAATGAGAAAATGAGTCAATGACCAACGATCCTTACACCAAACGACCTTTCATCATTGCCGGCTCTGTCGTGCTGGTAGTGCTGATTTTCGTTATCCGGTTGTTTTGGTTACAGGTCATCGATCAGTCGCAGAAAGCTAAGGCGGACTCCAACGCCCTGCTGCGTCAGGTCGTCTATCCCTCACGCGGACTCATCTACGACCGCAATGGTGAACTGCTCGTCTTCAACCAGCCTATCTACGAAGTCACGCTGATCATGCAAGAGATGCGTCATGGCTTTGATACCGTAGCGTTCTGCCAGTGTCTGGGTATTGACAGTCTGGAGTTTGCTGAGCGCATAGCCGCTATCAAAGACAGACGTCGTAACCGTGGTTTCTCCACCTACACGCCGCAGATCTTCATGTCGCAACTCACTAAACAGGAAGTTGCTTCGCTGCGTGAGACATCCTACAAGTTCTCCGGCGCAGGTATCCGTAAACGTACGCTCCGCGGTTATTCGTATCCTTACGCCGCACATATTCTTGGTTCGGTAGGTGAGGTCTCGCAGTCCGACATCGACCGCGATGCTTACTATCAATCCGGTGACTACGCCGGACGTGACGGACTCGAACGCACCTACGAACAGCGGCTACGTGGCACGAAAGGTGTGGAAGTCATCATGCGTGATTCCCGTGGACGCATACAAGGCTCATATCACGATGGCGCGGAAGACGTCGAAGCCGTCACCGGCACCGATCTGCATCTCTCGCTGGACATCCAACTCCAGGCTCTTGCCGAACAGATGTTACAAGGCAAGGTTGGCAGCGTTGTAGCCCTCGAACCCGCCACAGGCGAGATCCTTGCGCTTGCTTCCTCGCCCACATGGAATCCCGAGATCCTTGTTGGTAAGCAACGTTCAGCGCAATACAACCGCCTGCTTAACGATCCGGGCAAACCCCTGTTGAACCGTGCCACACAGGCTATGTATCCGCCGGGCTCAACGTTCAAGACTATCCAAGCGGTTGTCTGCCTTCAAGAAGGTGGAATCAATCCCTACAGCAAATACCCGTGCAATGGTCCGGGTTCTACGCCTATCAAGTGTACCCACCACCACGGCTCGCCGGTTGACCTGTTGGGCGCCATTGAGCAGAGTTGTAACCCGTACTTCTATTGCGCGTTCCACGACATGCTCCAGCGTGACGGTTTTGGTGACAACAATGCCATCTTCCGTGCGCGCTACAATCTCTGGCGCGATGATGTGCTGAAGTTCGGTCTCGGTGCCCGATTCACGAACACCGACATCGGTGAGCAATCCGCTGGCGCTATTCCTACTGAGAAACTCTTTAATCGCACCTACGGCGAGAAAGGCTGGAAGGCTATCACCATTCGCTCGCTCAGTATCGGTCAGGGTGAGGTACTTGTCACACCCCTGCAACTCGCCAACCAAGCAGCCACACTCGCCAACCGAGGCTATTACATCACTCCGCACCTCAATACCGAACTTACCGACAATCCCGACCTGCGTCACGAGACAGAAATGGATACCAAGTGGTTCGACTTGACTGCCCAAGGCATGCATCAGGTGATGACCAACGGTACGGGACGCTGGTATAATATCGACTCGCTGCAGATGTGCGGCAAGACCGGCACCGTGCAGAATCCTCACGGCAAAGACCACGCTATCTTCATCGGTTTTGCGCCGATGGACGCTCCGAAGATTGCCGTCGCCGTCGTCGTCGAAAACGCAGGTTTTGGTGCCACATGGGCGGCACCTATCGCTACGCTGATGATCGAACAGTACCTCACCGGAACCATCACCCGCAAACACATCTACAGCAAAATGGTCAACACCGTTTTAGAGCACCCTTCCGCAAACAATGACACGCAACAATAGTATCATATCGGGTTTAGACTGGTGGACAATCGTCCTCTTTTTGGCGATTGCGCTGTTCGGCTGGCTGAACATCTACGCCGCAGGTTATACCTTCGACCAGACTTCGATGTTCGACCTCAGCAACCGTGCAGGTAAGCAGTTTCTCTGGATTGGCATCGCTTGCGTGCTTGGTATAGCGGTGCTGTTCATCGAAGGTCGCACCTACGAGGTTACCGCCTACCTGATCTACGCTTTCTGGTTGCTTGTACTACTTGCCACGCCTTTCCTCGCGCACAACACCAAAGGCTCTATGTCGTGGATAGACATAGGTCCGTTGAAGTTCCAGCCTGCTGAACTCGCGAAGATGATTACCGCCCTTGCTCTCGCCAAGTATATGGGACGTTTCGACTACAAGGTACGTTCGTGGCGCGACTTGATGGTGCCGTTCATGCTCCTCGGCGTACCTGCCGCTATCATAATGGTGTGGCAGAGCGAGACCGGCTCCGCATTGGTCTTTGCCTCATTCCTGATTATGTTCTACCGCTTCGGTATGTCGGGATACGTACTCACAGGCGGTCTGTCGTTCGCGTTGCTGTTTATCGTCACAATACGTTTTGGTGAGGTCGCCTTACCCTTGGGCACTGGCAATGTCGGCGTGCTTCTATGTTACCTTGTGCTTATGGCAGTTGTCGTGGGGTTTGCGTGGCTGCACGAACGAGATATGCGTAACACGCTTATTCTTTGCGGTATTATCGTCCTCTGCTATGCTGCCGGATTGATTGCCAATATCTGGCTAACCGTCAATTTTAATCTTATATCCCTCATCGCCCTGTTGGCAACCTTGGCATACTTCACCGGTGTTGTCATCTACCGACGTCACTTCCTGATGCTGCTCGTTACGGCGTACGTCGCCGTCGCATTGCTGTTCTGTCAGGCATGTACTATTGTCTTTGAGAAAGTCCTCCAACCGCACCAAAAGACCCGTATCGAAGTGCTCCTTGGACTCAAAGACGATCCTGCCGGAGCAGGTTACAATGTCAATCAGTCGCTCATCGCTATCGGTTCGGGACAGTTCACCGGCAAAGGGTTCTTGCAAGGCACACAAACCAAACTCCGTTTCGTGCCGGAGCAAGATACGGACTTTATCTTCTGTACTGTGGGTGAAGAGTGGGGATTCCTTGGTTCTGCAGGACTGCTGATTCTGTATTTGGCGTTTATCCTGCGTCTGCTGAACATCGCAGAACGCCAGCGTGACAACTACTCGAAGATTTATGCCTACTGTGTCGCCGGTATCTTCTTCTTCCACCTGACCATCAACATCGGTATGGTGCTCGGTCTGCTACCGGTCATCGGTATCCCGCTGCCGTTCTTTAGTTACGGCGGCTCATCGATGATCAGTTTCACTCTGCTCTTGGCGATATTACTCCGCCTCGATGCCGAACGACTCAACAAGTGGCATTAAGCCTGTTCATTCTTTTTCGTTCGGAGTCAAACAGCCATCCCCACTTATTGAAGTAGCGGATTATGTTCGTCGCATGAATCCACAGCATCCGAAAGCTGTGGTAGGATGCCTGCCGGTGCGCATGAACAATGGTTTCGGATGGGTAGTATAAGGTTAGGTATTCGCGGTGCATGCGTCGCGTGAGGTCTATGTCTTCCGGATACATAAAGAACCGCTCGTCGAACAGTCCGACTTTTTGCAGCGCTTCTGCCCGCAGGAGCATAAAGCAACCGGACAGATAGGGCGCATTAATCGGTCGTGAGTGGTCAATGTGACGCAGTTCGAAGCGCTGATTGCGCTTGCTGTTCTTGCCGTATTTGCCGAACAGGATTCGCCGCAACAGATCCCATGGTGTAGGCAGCATTTTGCACAAGTACTGCTCCTCGCCGTCTGTTCCCACCACACGCGGCATCAGTTGCCCGATGAGCGGGTTGGTCTGCATCACTTCCACAAGTCGGTCAATAGCTTCTGCGCTGACCTGTATATCCGAATTAATCACCAGGTGATAGGGAATATCGTCATATATGGTCTCGCGCAGGGCGATGTTGTGCGCAGCGCCGTATCCGAGGTTCTTCTTGCTGGGAATATACTCCACATCTCTCCACTCCGACATCTGACATCTGATATCTGACATCTGATATCTGACATCTGAATTATCCACCAGATACACCTTATGCACGCTTTTCGCACGCAGCAGTTCCTGCACCAGCGGACGCCATTCGTCCTCTGGAGTCTTGTACAATACGATGGATATATTCAGCAGTTTGCTCATGTTCTTTCAACTTTCAACTCTCAACTTTCAACTAAAAAAGTGGTGTCTCCGAGGAGTACACCACTTTGTTGCAACACGCAGTTGATTATTCAGCGGCAGCCTCTTGGGTAGCCTCAGCGGCTTCCTTAGCAGCCTCAACGGCGGCAGCTGCGAGAGCCTCGGCAGCCTCCTGACGTTTCTTTGCGATAGCTGCGGCTTTGGCCTTGTTCGTCTCAACCTCTTGTGCCAGACGCTCTTTGGCTACAGCGGCTTTCTTGCTTGCCTCGTCGCGGCTGATCTTGCCGAACTTGGCATCCTTCTGAGCCTTCCATGCGTCGAAGCGCTTTTGTGCCTCTTCTTCGCTGAATGCGCCTTTCTTCACGCCACCCTGCAGGTGCTTCATCAGCATCACGCCTTCACCTGAGAGCAGATTGCGAACGGTGTCAGTAGGTTGAGCACCTACAGTCACCCAGTACAATGCGCGCTCGAAGTTCAGATCGATGGTCAGAGGGTTGGTGTTGGGGTTGTACGAGCCAATACGCTCAATAATCTTGCCGTCACGCGGTGAACGGCTGTCGGCTACTACGATGTGGTAGTATGCATAGTCCTTGTGACCATGACGTGCCAAACGAATTTTTGTTGCCATTTGTTGTGTTGTTTAATGGGCTACGACTACACGAATCGCTTGCCCGGGGTTAGTAAAATTGTGACCTGAGTCACTGAATGACATGCTTTTTGCACGAAAAAGCGGACAAAGATACATTTTTTTTTGCAAACTTCCAAATATTTTGTTCAAAAAATTTGCATATTCTATTATTTTTTTGTAATTTTGCAAGCCGTATGCAAAGAATTGTATCCGAATAATGTCAAAAATTCAGGACAGAAATAAATTATACGCTTTCTTGCGTCCATATGTGGACTGGATGTTCCGTCGCTCGTACCGCGAGATACATTATGTAGGTCGCGAGAATATCCCCACAGACGGAGCCTTGATCTTCGCTCCTAACCACACGAATGCCCTGTGTGATGCGATGGCTATTCTGGGCATTGACCGCAGGCAGAAAGTGTTTGTGGCGCGGGCGGATATCTTCCGTGATCCCAAGCAAGCACGTCTCCTGCGCTGGCTGAAGATTATGCCTATACGCCGTATGCGTGACGGAGCGAACGAGGTGCTTCACAATGATGATACGGAGAATAAAGCGATAGACACCCTGCATGACGGCGTGCCCTTCTGCATCCTGCCTGAGGGGCGTCACCGCCCTATGCACTCGCTTATGCCGCTCGGCAAAGGGATTTTCCGTATAGCCCTGCGAGCCAATGACGAGTTCGGTAAGGAGAAACCTATTTACATCGTCCCTGTCGGTTTGGAGTACGGCGACTACTTCCATCTTTGGAACAGTCTGACGGTAAACATCGGCAAACCCATCAACGTCACGGAGTTTGTCCGGCAGTATGAAAAGGAGCATACCGCGAGCGGCGAAGAGATTAACCGTCCGCAACTCATCCTCGCCTTGCGCGAAGAGTTGACGCAGCGCATGCGCGAACAAATACTATGGGTACCCGATGACGAGCATTATGAGGAGAACCTCGCCAAGCTTCAGGCTAATCCGCCTGCACCGTTTAACAAGTTCCCGCAGCACAGGATTCCGCACTGGCTGTTGCTGATCATTCTTGTGTTGCTCTCGCCCTTGTTCCTCGTCAGTGCGGTGGTTACCATCCCGCTATGGGGAATGTGGCTGCTCATCCGCTGGAAGGTCAAAGATCCGGCGTTCCATAACTCTGTGCAGTATGTCTGGCAGGTGCTGATCATGCCGCTGAACTTCTTCATCACGATGCCGTTCTGGATGTTCCTGCAGGAGTACGTCTATCAGGTGCGTTTGCTAAGAAGCAAAAAATGAATAAATGAGAAAATGATAAAATTATGATACGTGTTTATCTGATTATTGCACTCTATGTGCTTGTTCCGGTGCTGATCATCGAGTGCTTCAAGCGTTGGACTTGGATGCAGAAGATCGGCACTGTTGTTGCTGCTTACGCCGTAGGCATCATCTTCGCACTGACGGGGTTTGTGCATTTTGAACCGGGTACAGCCGAAGCACTCAGTTTCGGCAAACTGCAATCGACGATTATGTCGGTAGCCGTTCCCCTGGCTATCCCATTGATGTTGTTCAACTGTGACTTCAAACTTTGGACGAAAGCTCTGCCGAAAACGATCTGGTCGCTGGTCGGTGGTATAGGTGCCGTGCTTGTGGCGGTCGTCAGCGGGTACTTTATCTTCCACACGCCCGATGTGCCGGAGTTCAACAAGGTTGCCGCGATGATGACGGGTATATACACCGGCGGAACAATGAACTTCAACGCCCTCGGCGCTTCCCTTGGCGTGGACAAAACGATTATGGCTATTGTCCTCGCGTTTGAGATGGTGTTCACAACGCCATATATCTTTTTCATCATCGGTGGCGGTTACAAGGTCTTCCGCAAGATCCTGCCCTATGACGATGTGACGCGCAAAGGCCGTACGGACGAGAGCGTTGAGACGAAGGACATCGAGAACTACCGCGGGATGTTCGACCGCCAGAATGTCGGCGGGATGTTCGCCGGACTCGGTCTGAGTGTACTGTTCCTTGCTGTCGGCGCAGGTTTGGCGCTATTGATGACGGGTACGCTCAACGAACTTGTTGTGATCCTGACGATCACTACGCTGTCCATCATCGCTTCGTTCTTTAAGAAAGTGCGCGAACTGCCCAAGACCTTCGAACTCGGTATGTTCCTTATCCTTATCTTCTCCGTCATTGTTGCTTCGTTGTTCGATATCCATAGCGTCAATGGCGGCTCGCTGATGATAGGTCTGTTCGTACTGTGGGTGATGGTTGTGGCAGCCGGTCTGCACCTGATTATGTGCCGCATCATGAAGGTCAGCGGCGACCTGTTCTGCGTCAGCCAGATAGCACTGCTCTGCTCGCCTCCATTCGTGCCGCCGGTAGTAGGCGCAATGAAGAACAAGAAAGTGCTTATCTCCGGCATAGTTATCGGCCTCGTCGGTTACGCCATCGGCACCTACCTCGGCGTTACCATTGCATTTATCCTTCCCTAAATGAGAAAATAATTAAATGAGAAAAATGAAAAAATACCTCATCCTCAGTTTAGTGGCTCTTATGCCGCTCACCCTGCTTGCTAAGCGCCAACCCAAGCCCCAAGAGGTGGACTCCCTTGGCCGTAAGATCAAGACCGGCTGGAACTTCGGCATCCTCCCTTCTGTAGCCTATGATGCCGATTATGGTTTTCAGGGCGGTCTGCTCTCGAACATCTATTACTACGGCGACGGCTCGCAATATCCCGAATATATCCACTCGCTGTACATCGAAGCGGCTTATACCACCAAGCATCATGGCATCTTCCGTTTCAACTATGACTCGAAGTACCTCATCCCGGGTTATCGCCTCACGCTCGATGCTACCTACCTGCCGGATGCTATGTGTGACTTCTATGGTTTCAACGGCTATCAGTCACGCTACAACAGCAATTGGTCAACGTGGAAAAATGACTCCGCAACAATGGCTACGAGTGGCTATCGTTCGCGTGTGTTCTACAAGTACAAACGTGACCTCATCCGCGTGGCGGGAGATATAGAAGGCACAATCTACAAAGACCTCAAGTGGAACGCCGGTCTGGGCGTACTCGGATACCTTGTGGATGACTGCAACATCAATATGATCAACGGCAAGCGCGAGTATGACCCGACAAAGGAGAACTGGGAACAAAGAGCCTTGAACCCCAATGAAGAACTTCTCTACGAAAAATACCAAAAGTGGGGACTAATCGGAGAGGAAGAGAAGAAAGGTGGCTGGCACCCTTATGCGCGTGTAGGCATCACCTACGACACCCGCGACAAACGCCAGGGGCCGAACAGCGGCATCTATACCGACCTGTTCTTCACCTATTCGGCTGCATTCAATGCCGCCTATGGTCAGCAGGCATCTGCCGGATATAACCACCTGCAGTTCAACTTCACGTTCCGCCACTACGTGCCCTGCTTCAAGGACAAGAACGGCATCAACCGCATCACCTTCGCGTATCGTCTCGGCGTGCAGAACCTCATCGCAGGACGATCGCCGTTCTATATGAACAACTACATGAACGCCTTGTTCATCCAGCGCGTGTACTATGAGGGATTAGGTGGCGGTAACTCCGTCCGCGGTATGATGGCGCACCGTATCCTTGCTAACGGCTTTGCGTACGCCAATATCGAGTTCCGCTTCCGTATTGTGAACTTCGATATAGGTCGCCAGCACTTCTTCGTCGGACTCAACCCGTACTTCGACCTCGGTATGGTCACCCAGCCGTATAACCTCGATGACCTCGTGAAGTTCAACACCAACGGTGCCTATACCACGCTCCGCGAGAGCTTTGATGCCAACCATGACGACCCGCGTGATATATTCTCCGATTACTTCTCTACCGACTCGAAGGATATCTACCGCCCGCACATGACTGCCGGCGTGGGACTGAAGATCGGTATGAACGAGAACTTCGTCCTCTCGGCTGAATGGGGTATGCCTATTGACCGGCAGGACAACAATAAATTGGCGAACTTCTACGTCAAGATGGGATACCTGTTCTAAAAAATGTAATCTATCCGTCCTATGAATAGCGAATTTATACTGATTAACATCATCGGTTTTGATAAACCCGGCGTTACCTCCGCCGTGACGGAAGTGTTAGGGCGCTATGACGCGTATGTGCAGGATATCGGGCAGTCGAACCTGCACCATCAACTCAACCTCAGCATCCTCATTCGCGTGGATGACTCACGCAAGAGTGGAGAGATGATCAAACAGGTGCTGTTCTGCTGCTCGCGACTCGAGATGATCGTGCGCTTCACGCCGCTCTCCGCCGAGGAGTACGCAGCGTGGGTCGATCGCCAGGAGCAAGACCGTTATGTCATCACCCTGCTCGCACGCGAACTGACGGCGCGACATCTCGCCCGCGTCACGGAGCTGCTTGCGGGACGCAAACTTAATATCGACAATATCCTCCGTCTCAGCGAGCGACCGAGTGTCGAGGTGCCCATCGACAAACGCCATAGTTGCATCGAGTTCTCACTGCGCGGCTACCTGCCCGACCGCGAGGCACTACAGCGCGAACTGCTCGAGGTGTCACGCGAGGAAGGGATAGACATCTCCTTCCAGAAGGATGACATGTTCCGTCGTAACCGCAGGCTGATCTGCGTGGATATGGACTCCACCTTCATCCAGACCGAGGTCATCGACGAACTCGCAATGCGCGCCGGCGTGGGCGATGAAGTCAAAGCCATCACCCTGTCCGCTATGCGCGGAGAGATAGACTTCAAGGAGAGCTTCACCCGCCGTGTCGCACTGCTCAAGGGACTTGACGCCAATGTCCGGCAGGACATCATCGACAACCTGCCCATCACCGAAGGTGCCGACCGACTGTTCACTATCCTCAAGAAGTGCGGATTCAAGATCGCTATCCTCTCCGGAGGATTCACCTTCGTGGGTAAGTACCTGCAGCAACGCTTCGGTGTCGATTACCTCTACGCTAACGAACTGGAGGTCGAGGACGGTAAGTTCACCGGACGCTATCTGGGCGATGTGGTCGATGCCAAACGCAAAGCCGAACTGCTCGAACTCATCGCGCAGGTCGAACATATCGACCTCGCGCAGGTCATTGCCGTAGGCGATGGCGCTAATGACCTGAACATGCTCGGCAAAGCCGGGCTCGGTATAGCCTTCCACGCCAAACCCAAAGTCAAGGAGAGTGCCCAACAGGCTATCTCCACGGTCGGCTTGGACGGTATTCTGTACTTCCTCGGCTTCAAAGACTCGTTCCTTAAGTGAGATAAGAAAATAGCTGTGCATTAATCGACAGAACGAAGTGGCGGAGAACCTGGGGTCGAGTCGGTATGAGCAAAAATAAAAGAGGTCAGACGACCTCTTTTATTCGTGTTGCTCAAATAATCGTTCGAACATAGTGAGATAAGAACCAGGACTCGAAAAATCAGCGGTGCTGATTAATCGTTCGAGCGAAGCGAGATAAGAACCTGGGTTTGAGTCGGTATAAGCAACAAGAAAGTCCCCAACTGGAGACTTCCTTTTGTTGCTCAACCAGGACTCGAACCCAGACAGACAGAACCAGAATCTGTAGTGCTACCATTACACCATTGAGCAGGAGCTTTTACGAAAGCGGATGCAAAAGTACAACTTTTTTCTGATATATGCAAATATTTTTTCAAAAAAAAGTACAAAAAAGCACTTTTCACCCCTAAATTATAAGGTCAATGTGCGTTTTTGCGCATTTTTGTGCCGATTCATTTGCAAATGTCATCAATTTTTTGTAATTTTGCAGCGCAATTTGTGCGCAATGGATATTTCGACCCAAATACGGCAGAGTATAGCTGATGAATTTCATCAGTACGAGATTCAGTATGAGCAGACAATGCGTTCTCAGAACGCGTTGCTGGATCAGGTGCTCCGTTACATCTCAGCCAAGCGTGGCAAGCAGCTGCGCCCGACGCTGGTGCTGCTGTCCGCCAAGCTCTGCCGCGAGGTGAGTGACAAGACCGTCAAAACCGCCGTCGCACTGGAGATGCTGCATAACGCCTCGCTGGTGCATGACGATGTGGTGGACGCTTCGACTATGCGGCACGGGGTGCCGTCGGTGCAGGAGCGATGGTCGAACAAGGTGGCGGTGCTCGTCGGGGATTATATGCTGGCGAAGATGATAGGGATGATAGGCGAGGTTCGCAACGCCCAGATACTGGCTATCGTCTCGGAGATGGCGCGCGCGCTGTCGTCCGGCGAACTGATACAACTGCATGCTGGCGGCTCGATGTGGATCACTCAGGAGCAGTACTTCGACATTATCGGCAAGAAAACCGCCGAACTCTTTGCCGCATGCACGGAGGCAGGCGCGGTGAGTGCCGGATGCAGTTACCGCCAGCAGACAGCCATGCGTGCGTACGGATATGAGTTAGGGTTGGTGTTCCAACTCAAGGACGACGTGCTCGACTACTCCGACAGCGAGGATATAGGCAAACCCACCATGGGCGACATACGTGACGGCAAAGCCACGCTGCCGCTGCTCATTGCCCTGGAGCGAGCACCGAAGGACGATGCGGCACATATACGCGAGATAGCCGAGGAACTCACCAGCCGCCAGCGCGAACTCTCTGCGCAGACCCAGAGCGGGATAGAGCAGGAAATCAAGAACTTCGTCATGCGTTACGATGGCGTGCGCTATGCGTACCAGCAGATGCGCGTGCATCGCGACAAAGCCGAAGCGGCACTCAAAGTCTTCCACGACAGCGAAACGAAGCAATCGCTGCTCGCATTGCTCGACTATATCATCTCACGACTATACTGATAACTGATAGCTGATTGCTGATAACTGATAGCTTATGATACAATCCATGACGGGCTATGGCAAAGCCGAAGCCAAACTTGACAACCAACGCGTGATAGTGGAGATCAAGAGTCTGAACTCCAAACAGATGGATATGAGTGTGCGTCTGTCGCCTATGTTCCGCAGTCAGGAACTGGCAGTGCGCAGTCTGCTCGCCAAGCAGTTGGAGCGCGGTAAGGTCGATGTGGCTATCTACACGCAGGACGCTGCCGACGCAACGGCAACAGTCGCCTTCACGCCCGTCAATCGCGCAGCATACGCGTTCCATCTTGAGGAACTGAAGCAACTCTGTCCGGAGCTGACCGATGCCGAGCGCGCGCAAGCCGTACTGCGTATGCCGGATGTCATCCGCGCCGAAGAGCCCCAACCCGTCAGCGAGGAACAATGGCAGACGGTGGAGCAAGCTATTGCCGAAGCGGTGGAGCATTTCATTGCATTCCGCACGCAGGAAGGTGCAGCCCTCGAGGCGATGTTCACGGAGAAGTTGGACGCTATCAGCGCCCTGCTGGCAGAGGTTGAACCGTTCGAGAAGAGCCGCGTGGAGCGCATCCGCCAACATCTGCTCTCCGGACTCGACAAACTTGCCGAGGAAACGCGCTCGCAGATCGACAGCAACCGCCTGGAGCAGGAGATGATCTTCTACCTCGAGAAACTCGATATCACCGAGGAGAAAGTGCGCCTTCGTAACCACATCAAGTATTTCCGCGAGACGATGGCTGGCAGTGGCGAGGGGGTTGGTAAGAAACTCGGATTTATAGCGCAGGAGATGGGGCGTGAGATCAATACCCTCGGCAGCAAAAGCAACCAAAGTGAGATGCAGATTATCGTCGTGAAGATGAAAGACCTGCTGGAGCAAATCAAGGAGCAAGTGCTCAATGTCCTGTAACTGCAGGCCGCATTTTCATAGATTTATATACTTTTTTGGTCAAGCAGGAGCGGAATTTCGTCCCAGAAAAGGCATCCTGCGTAAAAAATGACCTAAAAAAGGAACTCTGCGTAAATTTTTGCACGTACGTATTGCGTATGTGCGTTTTTTTTTGTAACTTTGCATCGCTTTTGACAAAGGTAAGGTACATTGATGTTGCAATTTTATGATTTATGTGCTGTTTATTTTAATAAAACTGGCGAAAATTTGGACTTTAGCCGTTTTTTTCGTAATTTTGTAGCATCGATTATTAATTTTTTTATAGTAATACCTGAAAGACTCATGCAAATGAGTCGTTTGTCTTATATACATACGGAGATGAAAAAATATACATTTATACTACTCTTTCTGCTTGCTTCGACAAGGATGTTCGGTGTGGGTTGGACTCCGACCGACGGAGGTCTGGTGGTGAATCTTGATCAAGGTGACCGGTTCTTGCTGTCGATGTGGCTTGACTTGGACAAAGATGGCGTAGAAGATCCAGGCGAGGAGTTTTTCATTACTAACTATACCCGCTATACGGGCGGTCATTTCAAGTATAAGGCGGGAACGTATATGAAACTTATCCCGCAGGCATCGGATGTGGCGGAGCCTTCGGAGGAGGTTATTTGGTCAGTGGGTGCGCCTTTGAGTCGTGGCAAATATGCATTGGGTGGTATCGCTTATACGATTTGGAACGACGGTAAGACGCTTAAAACGGATGATGATTTTAAGTTCCTGGGTAACCTGACGAGTAGTTACGATGATGCCAAAGCCTGTGATGTGGTGTTTATTGTTCCAACAGATCAAGCATCCCGCACCTCCTTTGACCCGAATAGAACCCTATATACCGTCTATGGTCGTGATGATCAGGCCGCTGACGGCAAGATCAACGGCAAGATCGGAAAGGGTTTCTTGGGAATGACGTACCGCGAGGTGTATATGATGGATTTCCCGAAAAGTGTCTCCCAGAAAACTTATACCAATGCGTCTCTGGTGACGTTCAACACAACAGACGCACAAAAGTCGTGGTCTGACGGACAGATTAAGTGCGACCCGGGTCACGCGGCATACGCGTTTGCAGATAACAAGCATAAGCCTACGCACCGTGCGCTGTTCCGCTTGTACTTGCTGGACAAGCCGTTCAACTATTGCGGCAGTTATTTCTTCGCGACGGACGAGCAGGACTTCAAGAAATACCGCGATGTGAATGATCCCAAATCCTCTGCCGACAGTACTGCAGCGAAGAAGATCTACACCATCGATTGGCTGACGCCGATGAAGCCGGTGGATGCGGCGACTTCCAAGCTCTACAAGACCGACTATATGTTCGTTCCTGTTCCGGACAGCACGTATTTTTATGTGGGCTACAACAACGACTATAAGGCGGAGAAAGACAAAGAAAAGATGGGTACTCCCGGTGCGTATTCGCAGTTTGAGAATATCCGCGACTTGCCTCTGACGACGTTACCGTCACCATTCAAAGCTCCGGCAGGTGCATACGGGCAGATGGTGGTCGATACAAGCTCGACGGCGAATAACTTAGGTGTTGCGTTCGAGCCGGCGGGGTATTTCCTGAAGGTGAGTACAGGTACGAATGTGCGAATGCACAAGACCGGCGATAACACATGGACATCTGAGGAGATGTGGACGATCACCGGCGAAGACGCTAAATTGAAGATCAAAACGGTGCTGATGACGGGACCGGAGTTCAGCGAGGACGACCCGGGAGCGGATGTGGCAGGCTGGAGTGAATTTGTGGTCGGTGAGGATGTGCCGACGAGCACAGGAGATCCTATGGCCGGCAGTTCCGGTTATGCACAGATTACCACGAATGATATCCGCACCAACGGCCACATGGTGTTTGTCATAGGAGATAAGACCAAATGGATTCGGTACGACAACAATGGCTTTATGGGCTTGGAGATGCCGCTGCAGTACCCATTAGACGACGGCACAAACAAGGTGACGATTATGGCACCACGTATCAAACCCGAATATACCTTCCTGGGATGGACGAAGAATGCAGATGGATCGGGAGATACGTTAAAGGTTGGCGATGAATTTACGTTTACGGGCGCCGGCGAAGTAAAACTCTACGCACAAGCCCGATATGACGGCACACTGCAGATGGCGATTTCGTTCATCAACCCGGCGGATAGCAAGCGTTACTTCCTGACTCACCCGAATACTGATGCACCGCGATTTGCGCGTGCACGGCATTTCGACAACTGGGAGGCAACATGGCAGGGTATGGAGGACGCGGAGAACCGCGACCCGAACTACCTCAGTACCTACGAATTGCGTTGCCCGGTAAATGAGATAAGAAAGAAAGACGGTGCTATACCTGACTTGCAACTTCAGGAGCACGTGTTAGACCCGCGTCATTATACGATGAAGGGTTATGAGGATTCGCTGACGTTCTATGAGTACTGGGCTCCGAATGACGATGAGTACATAGGTTTGTTCTATGAAAACCCGAATACGATCCTGGCGAATAAAACATGGGCAGGTCTGTTTACCACCACGAGCACTGCCACAGACATCAGTTGGCCGAACTACAAAGTGCCATATATAGCTGGCACTAAAATCAAATCGGAGCGGTATGTAGAGGAGTATGACCCGGAGAACAAACCCGACTCGCTGATATTGAAGGTGCGTAGTAACAGCGATAAGCCGTACGTCAAATATGACCCGGTAAAGAATCAGTTCGACGGCGGGACAGAAGATGAAGCCACAACGTTTGATATCTCGGCTGTGATTGTGGCTGATGCGCACTATATCATTATTCCTGATTCGACGCATGAGTGGCAAGATACGATTACCTTTGCTTTCCATCAAGACGAGCCGATACGCGAAGAGGTATGGTCGTCGTTGATAGGTAAGCAGCTGATGGCGGTGATGATACTTGGAGATGATACGGTGTATTTCCACCCGAACCGCAAGAAGATCATCAGTGACCCGAATGACTTGTATCTATCCCCGGACTTCCGCGTGTCGCAGGCTTTTGAACTCATTCGTGACAGCCGAGTGAGTGCGCCGTTGAGTGCAGGCGACAGCGTGCAGCACGAGGCGACGAGCTACTATTGGCATAACGATATCGTCAGCGGCAATACGAGCCCGATTAACGTGACGAATCGTAGTGGTGATTATATTGATATCGTCGATACGTTCCGTATCACGCTCAGTCACGGTGCTGTCAGTAAGATCAAGGAGTACCGCGGTCGTTGGAAGGCGGGAGCACCGGGCCTGAAGCCGGCGCGTCCTACCAATACCCGTTATCGCGACATCATCATCAAGACGAAGACCTATCACTACGGAGAAGAGAAAACCCGCTTGGTACTTAAGCCGGAGAGAGAGAGATACAGTTTTGGTCCGCTGGTAGGGCAGGAGCAGCAGATTAAGTTCTACCTCCTCCAAGAGACCTATAACCAGATGTTGGATAAGGATGGTAATTTGGAAGGTGAATATATTCTGCACACCGACACGATCAAGTCCAACTGGGGACTTGTGGCCGGTACGGGCTGGTGCGAATTTGCTCATCCACACTCGTATGCAATAACAGAAGCTGTAGGTGATCAGGTCACGTTGCGCGTGATAAACGAGAATGCCTCCATTGTCAATTACGATACGCTGGTTGTATCCAAGATAAGAATTGATGGCAAGGATAGCGTTCTGCATGCGCGTGTACCACTAGTTCAAGCGGCATTGGAGGGCACGGAACTGATCTGGTCGGCTGTATATAACAACCAGCGCTATTACCTCACTGCAGGTACAAGCGGACTGATTGCGCGTAAGTACAATCTGAAAGATCAGACGCTCTACAAGGATGGTAGCACCACCCATCTGATTAAAGGCGCAGCGAATGACGCCAATAACAATAAACAATATATCACACCGTGGCAGTTTGCGTATCATCCTACCCCGAGCGTGCAGACGGATACTCTAACGTTGTACACGCTGCTCCCGAGTGGCACGAAGAAACATTTCTGCATCACAGGTAGCCCGGGAAGCGAGCATGGAGCAGTAGGACCTGACTCGTCCCTCTTGATATATAGGTACGCGAATGTATATTCGAACGACAACGCGAACTACGAGGAGCAGGTGCGCCTCCGGTATGGCGCTGACGGATGGTTGAAACTGAAGAGCGCGTCTGCCGAAAGTGCGCCGGTAATAGAGTTAACAACCGATTCGGCTGCCGGCACAATCTTCTCATGGGCATATCTGCACGACGAATACAGTCTGCTCAACAACGGCGATTACCCCAGCGTGGAGAGTATGGAGTTTGGCTATAACCGGGAAGGCTCGGCATCCGTACAGACGCTCTACAAAGCGCAGCACGAGTACTCGATGCTGGTAGATAACACGATGACCTACCTCTGCCGGAGGGAGCAGGAGCGTATAGACAGTTTGACTTCCGCTGCAAGAGAGTGGAAGACGCAATTTAGGATAGACACGATCCGTGATCACCGTGTGGCACAATCCAGCCTGTTGGATACTGCCACTACTGCCGCAACGATGACTACCACTATCACGCCAAGGCGGTATAACGAGACGTATTTCAGCCCGATAAACGTGACCTATGAGGGTAAGTATGTGAACATCGTAGATACCCTGTGCGTAACCCTCTCGCTGCAGGCCGATGCTCCAAAGTACCGTTTCAAGGGTAAGTGGAGTAAGTTCACCAATATCAGCGATGCGAGCCTGAAGATCCCTCTCATTCGCCGTACGTACCATGAGGCGCCGTATGACGCGTTGGTGTGCACCGTGGAAGGCGATGAGTATAACTATACGTTCCCCGCGACGCTCATCACCTCGGGACCAAGTAAGAACGACGTACATGAGTTCGTCCTGCACACCGAGCACCGCAAGGGAGTACAAGTGCTGAACGTGTACGATGAGATTGCCGCTGTCAAAAGTGTAACGACCGCCGACTCAACCAATGCTATGCACCTGGATGAGCGCACAATGGCAGAGATCCGTCTGGTGGATGAAAAAGGTAGTAAGCCTACGTGGTGCAAATTGACCGGTACGACAGCGAACACGGTAACGGTTACGTGCACGGAAAACGGTATTCGTTCACCGCGCACGGCGTACCTGTACTTTGCCTATGTTGTGATGGTGAAGCCGAGCGCAGATGCCGAAGCCGAACCGCAGTACATCAACTACCGCTTGACGGTATCGCAGCCGAGTAAGTTCGATTACAAAAACAATCAGCACCTGGAGCACAGCAAAGGCGCTTCGGGTGACGACTTGCAGCCTGATGGTATGCAGCAGGTGCATGAGAACAAACGCATCCTCTATTACTACCCCGATCAGAATGTTGAATTGCCCGTACGCGAGCGTGCGTTCTACGGTTGGTGGCGGTGGTATCGCGAGGGTGCCGGTGAGATAGGCGACTCGGATATACCGGATTCGCTGTGGCGTACGGCGCCACGTAACGAGGGTAAATACAATAATCCGTACCGCATCATAGGTGACTCGGTAGATGACGGTAAGGGTAAAAAGAAACTCGTCACGATGGGACGTTACACGGTGTTCCACTACCGGTCAGAGGATTACAACAACAAGTATGATCCTCCATCCAAATCACCGACAGTGGCTCCGCCTGTCACGACGTTCGGCGCAGCGCGCAAAGACACTGTCACGTATGCTGTGGATCTGAGTAACTACTACGACAACCTGCCCTTGTCCATAAGGCCGGGTGAGAAGAACCAAGTGGATCAGGCGATGATGGATACGATGACCACCATCATTGAGCCGACGCTGTCCATACGTGAGGTGTTCGAGTTGCACCCGTGGACGGAGATGGCTGAGAAGTTGGACGGATACAAACATCGTGACCTAACGGATAACGGCAGTGGAACGTACAGGAATGCCTACATGGAAGATCATGAGGTCATGGCACCTACAGGCAACCGTCTGTTGCTCCCCACCGAGCAGCGATATAAGTATGAAAATTTGCAGCCGCGGTATAATGAAAAAGGAATACTCATCAACCCGGGGCATTCAGAGTCGCTGTTAGGCTACTACATGCGCGACGACAACTGGAGTGATCCGGGGTGGGATGCTGCCCGTAAGGACTCGATGATCTGGTGCGGCGGATGGGATGCTGACTGCAAGTGGTTCTCCTACAACACCGTCACCGGAGTGTATGCTGAGTGTACGCACGACATATCATACGAAGAAGACTTCCTTGTGGTGCCCGCACGAACGAGTATAGCGTCAGCTACCGGAGCAGATACCATCTATTACTTCCTGCGCGCACGCAGTAAGAAAACTACAGGTACGCCGAAAGTAGACGAAAAAACAGTGGATGGCGAATATTGGTTCAATATCTGCCGGTATAAGGTCGTTTATTATAACAAAGACTTATATGGTCCGAAGGAGGAGAAGAAAAACAAAAAGGGTGTTACAGAAAATCTCATCTCCAACGATTCGATAGAGAAGAACTACGAGGTGCTGGAGCGTCTGAACTTCGACTACAACAAGCCCGGTAGCAGCTACACCGTCTATCCTCACCCGCTGCCGTGGTCGGATGCCTCGTACGGTTTCACCTACCCCGAGACAGCAGACTTGCCGCATAACCGTTACCACTCACAATCGGACTTCCCGAACATGGGTGAGTATGGTCTGATTAACCGTATCCCGGCGAAATCCCACTGGGCATCGAATCAGACTTATTGGTACGAGATGGAGCAGCACGGCGGTGCAGAGAACGGCTATATGATCTACTGTGACGGTATGGCGTCTGCCGGTCAGGTGGCTGCACTCACGCTGCATACCCAACTGTGTGCAGGACAGAGTATGTACTTCTCCGGCTATGTAGGCAACCCGAGTAATCAGACGGGTAAGTCCGACCCGAACTTCACCTTCAGTGTGCAAGGATCGGTGAATGGTACGACATGGGAAAATATCACCACATACATGACCGGCGATATCAAGCCGTCGAAAAACTGGTATCAGATATGCTTCCCCATCCGCCACAACAAGAATAGCAATTACGAGCACTACCGCGTGCGTATATATAATGTAGCAGCTAACTTTGACGGCAATGACTTCATCATCGATGATATGTGCATCTTTGCCACCAAGCCGCCGCTCATTGCTTATCAGGCGAACACGGAGTGCGTGGAGGATGGTGCGAACGACTCCATCACACAGGTGGTGCTCCGTCTGGACTACCAGGGATTCACGGACAAGGAGTACAACGATGCAAACGTATATTACACGGTTGTGCAGTCCAAGGAAGGAAGCAGGGATACATCCTTCGTACGTATGATAGACCATTACCTGAACGAAGACGCCAGCAAAACCGGCAAGACAACTCCGGTTGTTACTCCGGACACCATCTACGGTCATATCGAGGTACCCGCAGCTGACTACGAGCCGCGAAAGGGCGAAGACTCCATCTATACCCGTCTTGACGATCTTGTTAACCGCTTCAAAGCGGACAACACCAAAAAGATGGGATATATCTATGAGACCTTGGAGGGTGAATCGCGTCCCGTATTGTATGTAGTCCATCAAGCGAAGATGGCGGCTAACCTCAAGTACAGTGTACACATGGCTCTTGAGTTCAAGGATCTGCTGCGTAGTATATGCGCCATGACCAGCAAGTTGCCGGTCACCAACCGTATGACGCTTGAACTCAATGGTGAGGAGACTGAGAACCGCGAGGATACTGTGTGCCCGAACACGACCTACGCACTCAGCCTGCGCGTCAAAGGTACGCAGTACATCGAAGGCTCTGCACCGCTCGACCTCAGCGGCCCATGCGTCAACGATTGGCTGTTGTATGGCGATACCGTGACTATACCTGTTCTCGGCAAGGATAGTAGTTCCAGCGAGTTATGTTACGGTCACAGTTACAGCGATATAGTGAAGGTGGTTAAGGATATTCTGCGTGCGCCATCCACATCAGGCGTGACGAACACCAACCAGTTTGTGCAGAACTTGTCAGATGTCAACCGCAACGTGATGGAACGCGTACAGGACGACCGCAAAGTGATTCTGTCGCTTAGGGAGAAGATGAAACCGTACGATCTGCTCGCTGATCTGGTCAACAAAGGATACCTGACCTTGTACAAATCGAAGATTGACGCTACGGTGATGTCCGGTGACTCGCTGGAGTACGTAGTGTTCCCTATTGTCGGCTCAGGTTCCCAGGAGATGCGGGATGCCGGCATCGAGGTGTGTCCGCAACCGATCTACATCAAGCTCAAGCCAAGCGGTAACGAACCCGCTCCGCTGGTGATAGGCGGTATCAAACGCGACTCAACGCAACTCTCGCAGCCCATGGTGATTCTCGCCAACGAGCTAAATGCCAACACGCAAATAACGTTGCGAATTGACTCGATAGCCAGCAACAGGGCGATACACTCCGTCAGTCTGCTATCGACCGACGATCCCGAGTTCCGCGAGGGTGTGCATTCGCTGGATATGACGCCCGATAAGGTGTATGGCGGTTCAGGGGCGTATTACACCAACGGTAGCGATGTTATCCTGCGTCCCGCACGCACCGCGAACTACAGAATGCGCGCAGGATATAACTACACGTTTGCTGTTACTATGCAGACCCTGACCGGCGCTACGACGCTGGATGGCGGATGTCCGGCAGGTACTATACCGTTCACCGTTTCCGTTGTGCCCGATAACCTGCGCTGGGATCCGAAGAACAACGAGAACAACCGTTGGAACAACCCGGGTAACTGGGTAGGCGTCAACGGTGATAATGAAGCCATCCACGCCAATGCACACTTCGCACCGTTGTCAAGTTCGAATGTGATTATACCTACACTGGATGAAGGTCTGCCTTATCCGGTAGTGCCCGACCTAAGCGCGAAGACAACGTATGACTCGGTTAAGCAGATAGGATTCGAGTACAACAAGTGCAATGTCATTCGCTTCATGCCGGGTGCCGCAATGGGACAACAGCAGCGGATGAACTACAACAAGGCAGTTGTTGACATGAGCACGCCGAAGGAACAATGGGCACTGCGTTCGGCTCCGGTCAAAGGTATGCTTAGCGGTGACATCTATATGGCAAACGCTGACCTCAACGATGAGACTTCGCTATGGGAGGTAGGTGCCTTCGATGCCAACGGACGCGATTACAGGACAGGTGGTACAGCATCGTTCTGGCTCTCGGTATTTAACAGGGAGATATCGAACAAAGGTAACGGTCATGATGTCCAAGACTCCGTGCACACCGCCAAAGCCGAGTGGTCGAAGGTGGCTAACGGTCTGACGATGTCGCTGCCGCCGGCAAGTGGTTGGGCAGTCTTCACCCGAACGGCTGCAAATAATGACGCCGTCATACGTCTGCCCAAGAACGATGACGTCTATTACTACTACAACCGTGACGGCGAGCGGCAGAACGACAGTTACCAGAATAGACTGCAATACATGCGCGACACATGCGCCGGCGAAGAAGGTGGTAGCGGTAAAGCCGGTAAACTGGCGTTTGACACCGACGGTGCATCGCAAAGCTATACCCTCTACAACGGCGTAACATCCACGATGTTCGTGTTCGGTAACCCCACGATGGGATATATCGATATCTGGGGATTCATTGCGGATAACAGCCTGACGGAAGAGTTTGACTATATTGAGGGAGTAGGTGATGCTTCGTATCTAACGGTAACCAAGGCAACGGCACTTGCTACGACGGATACGATCACCGAGCGGACGCGTTACCTGCCGCCGATGCATGCTATCGTGATCAAGACGACATCGGCAACGTCGAAGGTAGTGACGCTTAACACAAGCCGTGTAGTGACCATCTCTGCACGTGACCGTGCCGCAGGAGCACCAAGCCGCATGGGCGCATCGGGACGGAGAAAGGGCATAATGATGGTAACGGCTATCAACCCGCTCTCATCGGCGTGCAAGTCGCGACTGCTCATCGGTCAAGGCTACCATAACGCTGTACGCGAAGGTGAGGATGCCATGCTGAGTACGATAAACATGAACGAATACAACTCATCCGCACCGACCACACTGTTCAATATCTATGCTTCGGAAGGTGAGTACGGGTTGAGTATCGATCTGCTGGACGATGTGGTGAATATACCCGTATCGTTCTATATGCAGAGCGGTGTGCCGTTCGAGCCGGTAACCGAATTGTGGTTCACGGGTGTGAACAATATCGACGGCGAACTCGTATTCTACGATGCACTGACCGGCAGAGAGCAGAAGATTGTTGACGGTATATGCATCAAGATCCCTACGCCGGAGCAGAGTCATACAACGCGTTACTATATCCGTCGCCGAGGCTTTGACCCGAACGACCCGACGACTCCGATTGCTACGGACGTTGACGAAGCAAGCCGGTTCGAGATGGACGGCGCTGCGGCTGTGAAGATAATCCATAACGGACACGTGTTCATCTTGCGTGATGGGCATATATATACGATGTTCGGACAAAAACTGAGATGATCATGAGGGGAAGAATACTGTATATATTGCTTGTTGTGCTATGGCTGCTCAGTGGCAGCCAAGCCTCGTATGCGTTCGTCTATGAGCAGGCTTCACAGCCTGCATCATGGGATAGAAAGCCGACATTGAGCGACGATGTGCGCCCGTCATATAACTTCCGTTCTACATCGTCGTACACCCCGATTGTGGGTACGACCTCGTATATGTCCGATGGCAGCGGACCCGTGAGCGCGCCGCGTAGAGCCAAATCAGGATGGGGAGCCCCGGGCGATGACGATGATCCTATTGGCGCTATCCCGAATGTGCCCCTCGGCGAACCGCTTATCCTGCTCCTGATGGCATTCGCTTACGCCCTGTACCTCCGCCTCCGTCCGCGCCTCAGCCGCCGTCACACAGCTTAACGCCTTAACCGCTTAACCATCAACAGCAGCCCACTCGGGCTGCTTTTTTTGTGTAAAGGGAACATGCGGGATGCAATCAAACGGATACTATAATATGGCAGGGGAAGTGGGAAAAAGTAGGTTTTTAATAAATCCTTCACTTTTCTCACCCCATTTTGTAAAAATCTTCACTATTCTCTTGCATATTTGATTTTTTGGTAACTTTGTGGCGATTTTATATCGAAAAGGTGTATTGAAACGCATTTTATATGCCTCGATAAGGTGTAACTAAAAGCAATTTCATCATGTCGAAAACGTGTAGAATATGATATGAAACGCAAGATTTACAATCAGTTGCTTGGATGGAAGGAAACCCGCAAAGGTGAATTCTCAAAGACTTAGGCAAGAAAAGGTTCGCGTTTAGCCGAATGGAGCAGACCACAACTGAGTTATTGGCGAAGATGTAATTGTGGCACATCGCACAAATTGAAAGATAAAAACTAATACAACCATATGATAATAGGCGAAACAAAGACGAAGGTTGACCAGATATGGGATGCATTCTGGAACAGCGGTGCCACGACCTCCATCACGATTTTGGTTTTGTTCCCTACAACACATATCCAAACATTCTTATTTATACTGGCAAAATAAGCAGCAAAACATTGCAAAAATGCACTAATTTCCCATATTTTTGCAAAATAAGCACAAAAATATTTGCTTATTTGGAGTAATTTTTGTAACTTTGTGCTCTAAAATTTATCTTATATGGAATACACGGCATTGTTAGAGCAACAGATTATCGGTCGTCTGCGAGTGGATAACCCGTGGTGGACGGAAGGAAGTATCCCCTCATTTTTTCGGGAGATGCATCCGCGTATGTATATGGGAATCTTTTATCCGTTGGTAACGGATCTGTCAGTCAACCGTTCCATAGTGCTGATGGGTCCGCGCCGCGTGGGCAAAACGGTGATGCTATACCACACTATCCAGCGACTGATAGATGAGGGTGTGCCGGCACAGAACATTATCTATATATCCGTCGAAACGCCTATCTACAACAACATCTATCTTGAGCAACTTTTCAATCTGTGCAAGCAGACACTTGGCAAGCAACCCGGTGACCAAAGCAGGTATTATGTCTTCTTTGACGAGATACAATACCTCAAGGACTGGGAGGTGCATCTCAAATCGCTGGTTGACACCTATCGCAATGCTCGTTTTGTGGTGTCGGGTTCAGCGGCTGCTGAACTCAAGAAACGCAGCAACGAGAGCGGAGCGGGACGATTCACCGACTTTCTGCTGCCACCGCTGACCTTCTATGAGTATATCCATCTCAAGCAGTATCAGAATCTGCTCATACCGCAACAAATGCAGTGGTACGACACGACGGTTGACTATTACAACACAATAGATATATCGCGCCTGAATAGCCTGTTTGTGGATTACATCAACTACGGCGGTTATCCCGAGGTGGTGTTCTCGGAAAAGATTCAGGAGAACCCCGGGCAGTTTATCCGTCACGATATAATCGACAAGGTTCTGCTGCGTGACCTGCCAAGTCTGTACGGCATACAGGATGTACAGGAACTGAACTCTGTGTTCACGATGATAGCCTACCATTCCGGTGACCAGTTCTCGTACGAAAGCATGTCGAAGGAATCCGGAGTACGGAAAGATACACTGCGCAGGTATATTGAATACTTGGAAGCGGCATTCCTAATTAAGGTGATTCATCGCACCGACGATACGGCCAAACGTTATCAGCGGGAGACGAGCTTCAAGATTTATCTCACCAATCCGTCCTTGCGTTGTGCCTTGTTCCAGCCTATCACCGAGTCCGACTCACAAATCGGTAACATGGTGGAAACGGCAGTATATGCCCAATGGATTCCGCGATTGAACGTGGACATCGCTTATGCCAATTGGCGACTGAGCAAGAACCAACAAGGGGAAGTGGATATAGTAGGCATGGATACAGCTCGGCAAAAACCCTATTGGGCAGTGGAGGTCAAGTGGTCTGACCGTTATGCGGAGCACCCCGATGAGTTGGTTTCGCTTTTGTACTTTATGGGGCAGAACAATCTGAAACAGGCTATAGTTACCAGTAAAACGCTAACAGCAAGACACCACATGCAAGTAGGCGAATTGCAGTTTATGCCGGTGGCATGCTACGCATATATCGTAGGAGAAAACACACTGAATACAACAAGAAAGAAATACGGTGTATAGCGTACGGAAAAATAAGCACGGTCGAGCGTGCTTATTTGGAAACGCGCTTATAACATATTACTATACAGTCGTTTATAAAGGAAAAATAAGATGACGCGTTAAGTTCCTGAATAAAATTAAGCATAAAAATATACCACCCGAAGCAACAATACCGAGTAAAGCAATAACACCAACGCTATGGGCAAAGTGATTGACTTGGCATGTTCCCTTATGCAGCAAAAAGGGAACATGCCAAGATGGAGATGAAGTGAGAGAAATGAGGGGAAAATCACATTTCCACATTTCCACACATCCGTGTGGGTTCATGGATTTTTTCAAATTCGCCGGCATTTACTCGCCGGTTTTATCTCTTCTCGTTAAATTTTTCACTTTTCATCCTGATTTCTCCCTAAATCTACTCTCGCGATTTGCATATTTGAGATTTTTTTTGTAACTTTGCAATCGCAAAGTTTTTGAGTGTCACAACGAAATATACACCACAATGGACAATATCAAACAATTAATAGGCTTGCCGGAAAATGCGGTGATTGAGTATAAGTCTGCCAAAGGTGGATTACCTGCCAGTTTGTGGGAGACATACTCATCGTTTGCCAATAGCAATGGTGGTATTATTGTGCTCGGCATCAAGGAAAAGAACGGTCGGCTGACGCCTGACAACCTGACTGACGAGCAGTTAGCTGCATATGCGAAAGCGTTTTGGGATATTGTTCATAACCGAATGAAAGTCAGTGCCACATTGGTCAGCGAGAATGATGTCACCATCGAGAACTGGCAAGGCTCGTCCATTCTTGTTATCAACGTTCCGCGTGCTCGTTTCGACCAACGCCCAGTATTCCTTAATCATAATCCGTTAGGGAATACATACATTCGCAACAACGAAGGCGATTATCTTTGTTCCGATGAAGAAGTGCGTCTTATGTTCGGTGATGCCGAGTCACAGAAGATATCTTTCGACAGCAAGATCCTCAGGAACTATACTCTCGATGATTTCGACTTGCCGACCATTCAGCAGTATCGCACCCGTTTTGACTCGCATAACACCTCGCACCCTTGGTCCAAGCTTACCGACATGGAGTTCCTGCAAAAGATAGGCGCGTACAAGATTGATAAGGATAACGGTGAGGAAGGATTCAGTCGCGCAGGTATCTTGATGTTCGGCAAGACGGAGAGTATCACCGATAACTCTTGTGCTCCATATTTTTTCCCTGACGTGCAAATTTGGCATATTCTTGACCGTGGCGAACGTTGGTCAGACCGCATTTGCCCAGACGGCTATTGGGAAGCCAATCTGTTCCAGTTCTTCTATCGTGCGTACGCCAAGTTAATCCAACCACTGCCTGTACCGTTCCAATTGGAAGGCATACAACGTGTGGATGAGACTTCTGCGCACAAAGCTATTCGAGAAGCCTTGGTGAACACTCTCGTTCACACCAACTATCGCGTCATGGGAAGCACGTTGATTAAGATCGAACCCGAGCGTATCATTATGCGTAACCCCGGTCGCATGCTCATTGCTGTCGAAGAGTACTACGCCGGAAGTCACAGCGTTTGCCGTAATCCTATACTGCAAAACATGTTCCGTTTCCTCGGCTTCGGTGAGAAGGCCGGTAGTGGAGCAGACATCATTGCGCAAGGCTGGGCAGATAACCATTGGGCTCGCCCTGTTATTACCGAATACCTCACGCGCTCCGATTATACCGAACTAGTCTTGAACCTGAAAGAGATGAAAGAAGCTCTCACCGTAAATACTACGGAGAGTACTACGGAGACCACTACGGAGAGTACTACGGAGAGAGTACTGGAAATCATAAGAAATAATCCTAAAATCACTAATCGTGAGATTGCTGAGATGCTCGGCTTGACGGAAGATGGTGTTTTCTATCATACAAAAAAACTTAGGATGAAAGGTCGCATCCGTCGCATTGATGGTGACTTTGGTGGTCACTGGGAGATACTAAAATAGCCCCATGTCCCAAGTAATGTCCCAAGTAATGTCCCAAGTAATGTCCCAAGTAATGTCCCAAGTAAACCGGACTACATTACCGACCCTCAATCATTGAATGCAAAATAGAAACCAACGCTATGGGCAAACTGATTGATTATATCGCACAGCAGAGCGAAGGGGAACGATTGATAAAAGAAATAAATAGGTAAACACCCAACCATATGATAACAGGCGAAACAAAGACGAAGGTTGACCAGATATGGGATGCATTCTGGAACAGCGGTGTCACGACCTCCATCACGATATTGGAGCAAATGACGTATATGTTCTTTATGAAGATGCTCGACGACACGCAGCGGCGCGAGGAAGCCAATGCGCAGTTGTTCGGCAACAAACTGGAGAACCCGACGTTCCCAGCCGGCTCGTGGCGCAATCCCGAGACGGGCAATCTTGTCCCCTACAACGATATGCGCTGGCATGTATTCAAGAACACCGGTTCGCAGAACATGTTCAAGATGGTTCGCGAGAATGTGTTTGTGTTTATAAAGAACATTGGCAGCGGTCAGGAGTCGGCATATTCGCGTTACATGCAGAATGCTATCTTCCTCATCCCCTCGGAGCGCACGTTGCAGAAGGTGGTGGACGGCATTGATGCGCTGGATATGACCGACCGCGATGCTATGGGTGATGTATATGAGTACATGCTTGGTAAGATGGCGGAGTCCGGCACGAACGGGCAGTTCCGCACACCGCGGCATATCATCCGTATGATGGTGGAGCTGATGGAGCCCATGCCTGACGACAAGATCTGCGACCCGGCAATGGGCTCAGCAGGCTTCATCGTTGAGGCGGCTAAATATATCAAGGAGCATTACGGCAGGATACTGATGGGTCCGAACATGCGGCAGCGTTTCCGTTCGGATATGTTCAACGGTTTTGATACCGACCAGAACATGCTGCGTATCGGTGCAATGAACATGATGCTGCACGGTGTGGATGCGCCGAACATCGCTTGGCAAGACTCGCTCTCTGCCGACAACACCGATGCCAACCGTTACACCTTGTGTCTGGCTAACCCGCCGTTCACGGGCAGTCTGGACAACGAGGTGGTCAGCAAGTCGCTGTTGACGCTCACGAACACCAAGCAGACCGAGCTGCTGTTCCTCGCGCTGTTCATCCGTATCTTACAGATCGGCGGACGTTGCGCGAGCATCGTGCCTGACGGTGTGCTGTTCCGCAACAGCAAGGCGCACAAAGCGCTACGAATGGAGCTGGTGGATCATCAGAAACTCGAAGCGGTCATCTCTATGCCTTCGGGCGTGTTCAAGCCCTACGCAGGCGTGAGCACGGCTATCCTTATCTTCACCAAGACTGACAACGGCGGAACGGATAAGGTGTGGTTCTACGACATGCACGCTGACGGCTTTACGCTCAACGATACGCGTGACCCGATAGACGACAACGATATACCTGACATCATCCGCCGTTGGCAGAACCGCGAGGCGGAGGCGGAGCGCGCACGCACCGAGCAGTCGTTCCTTGTACCTGTGGATGAGATACGGCAGAATGACTACGACTTCACGTTCAACAAGTACAAACAAGTCGAGCGTACGGCAGTCAAGCAGGAGAACCCGCATGAGGTGCTGGAGCGCATCGAAATGCTGGAGAACACCATCATCGATAACATCAACCGTCTGAGAGGGATACTATGAGAGAGGGCGTGACATATAAGAGGTTGGGAGAAGTTGGGCAAGTCATTACAGGAAGTACTCCGCCAACAAAAGATGAGCGAAACTACTCATCCAATGATGTATGTTTCTTTAAGCCCAGCGATATTGACTCCACTTGTTTATCAGAATTAAATCAGTCGGAGTACTATATTTCCAATTATGCCTACGAACGTACGCGTAAATTACCCAAGGGTTCTATTTTAACAACTTGTATAGGTATTATTGGCAAAGTAGGTATATTGATGAATGATGCGGCATGCAATCAGCAGATTAATGCTATAATTCCTAACGTTGATATCATATCATCGCGCTTTTTAGGATACGCAATCATTTCAATAAAAGATAAACTTATTCAATCTGCTAATGCACCAGTAGTGCCGATTCTTACAAAATCATTATTTTCAAATATAGCGATCCCCGTTCCCTCTCTTTCCGCCCAAGAGTTGATAGTTGATGAGTTGGATAGCATATCTTCGGTTATATCGGCAAAGAAGCAGCAAGTGCTTGAGTTGGACAATCTCGCCCAAGCCATCTTCCTCGACACCTTCGGCGACCCAATCACCAATCCCAAAGGATGGGAGGTAAAGAAGTGGGAGGATGCCATAACAATTATTAATGGTAGGAATCAAGCTGCTGTTGAATGCGAGAATGGGCAATATCCGATATGCGGTAGCGGTGGAGAAATGGGAAGGGCTAATGAATATTTATGTCCTGAATTTTCGATAATTATAGGGCGTAAAGGAAATATCAACAAGCCTATTCTTATGCGTGAAAAGTTTTGGAACATAGATACTGCTTTTGGTATTGTACCAATAACTGATATAGTAAATGCAGATTATTTGTATCATTTCTGTTTGCATTTTGATTTTGAACTATTAAACGTTACTGTCACAATTCCTAGTTTAAGAAAGGCAGATTTGTTGAAGATTCGCATTCCTCTCCCTCCTCTTTCATTGCAGCAGGCGTTTGCGGAGAAGGTGCAAGCCATTGAGGAGCAGAAGCGGTTGATTAATCAGTCGATAGCCGAGTTTGAGTCGTTGCTCGCGCAGCGAATGGAATTTCATTTTGCATAGCCTATGAAAAACTTTGACTTTCTGAAAAACGTCCGTGAGTTTGAGCCGTTGTACCGCTATTGCGATACAGCGGAGACATTCCAATTGTACGACCCCGAGAAATCGGCACTCGCCTCGCGGCGTGCGTTGGAGTATCTGGTTAAACTCATCTATACGGTCAAAGGTTGGGATATACCCGAGCGTGCATCGCTGTTCTCGCTCGTGGACGACTATGACTTCAAGGCGTTCATCGGTTCGGACGATCTGATGATGCGCATCCATTATATCCGTAAGTGCGGCAACAATGCTGCGCACGACTCGGTAGGTTCGCGTGTAGGCAAACGGCAGGCGTTCTTTGCGTTGCTTAACCTCCATGTGTTTGTGGGTACTATCTTGCAACGGATGGGAGTGATCGTGCGCTTCGCGCCGTTCGATAACGCACTTATCCCTGCTACACCATCCCCGACCTTGCAACCACCGGAGAAGCCCGAAGCCATCCCTGCCGAAACGGCAGCGAAATACGAAGGCAAACTGGATGAGCCGATAGCCGACGAGGCAAGCAAGACCTTGGCTACTGAAGATGCCATCAGCGAAGCCGAGACACGGCGGTTGTATATTGACCTGATGCTGGAGGAATCCGGATGGACGATAGAGCACACCGAGGGTGCAAAGATGCGCTCAATGGCGTGCGTGGAGATTGAAGTGACGGGCATGCCGAACGCCGAGGGCAAGGGCTATGCGGATTATGTGCTGTTTGATGCCTCGTGCAAGCCGCTGGCGGTGATCGAAGCCAAGCGCACAACGAAAAACGTAGAGGTGGGACGTAATCAGGCGATGCTGTATGCCGACTGCCTCGAACAGGAATACGGCGTGCGACCGGTCGTATATTACACCAACGGATTCCAGACGAAGGTGATTGACGGATTGGGTTATCCCGATCGTGAGGTGTACGACTTCCATACGGAGCAAGACCTTGAACTGCTGATTCAGAAACGCTCGCGCCAAGACATCACCGATCTGGCGGTGGATACAGCCATCGCCGGACGCCACTATCAGATAAGCGCTATCCATGCCGTGTGCGAGCACCTGAACAAGCGCTTTCGTCGTGCGTTGCTCGTGATGGCTACCGGAACAGGCAAGACGCGCGTGAGCATCGCGTTGACCGAACTGCTGATGCGTAACAACTGGGCGAAGAATATCCTCTTCCTTGCCGACCGCACGACGCTGGTCAATCAGGCAGCAAGGAACTTCGCCAAACTCATGCCGTCGGTATCATCCTGCACGCTCTCCGACGACCGTACACAGGACAAGGACAAAGACCTGAACGCGCGACTGATGTTCTCCACCTACCAGACGATGGTCAACTATATCGACGACAGCAAACGTCCGTTCTCCATCGGGCGGTTTGACCTGATTATAGTGGATGAGGCGCACCGGTCGGTGTTCGGTAAGTACGGGAGTATCTTCGACTACTTCGACAGCCTGCTCATTGGCTTGACGGCTACGCCGCGCGATGAGGTCGATCGCTCGACCTACGACCTGTTTGGGCTGGAGCAAGGCTACCCGACCTACGCCTACGAACTGCAAGAGGCAGTGGATGATCATTTTCTGGTGAACTTCCGCGGTTTCACGCGCGAGACGAACCTGCTGAGCAACGGTATCCGTTACGATGATCTGTCGCCCGAGGAGAAAGAGCAACTGGAGGATGTGTGGCGTTATGAGAAAGCAAAGAAACTGCTTGACCCGAACAGCGTCTATACGCGCGACATCGAGAGCCGTGAGCTGTTTGAGTACATCTACAATATAGATACGGTGGATAAGGTGCTGACCGACCTGATGGAGCACGGGCTGAAAGTGGACGACTGCGATTGCATCGGCAAGACGATCATCTTCGCCCACCGGCACGAACATGCCGAACTGATTGTGCAGCGGTTCCGTGTGTTGTATCCGCAGTTCGGTTCGGACTTCTGCACGGTGATTGACAACTACGCACCATACGCGCAGAACTTGCTGGATAACTTCAGCGAACCGCGCGAGACAGCCAAGCGGAAGATACAGATAGCCGTATCGGTGGATATGCTCGATACGGGTGTGGATGTGCCCGAGGTGCTGAATCTGGTGTTCTTCAAGCAGGTGAAGTCGAAGATCAAGTTCTGGCAAATGGTAGGTCGCGGCACGCGGCTCTGCCCGGACATCTTCGGCGCAGGGAAGGACAAACAGGAGTTCTATATCTTCGACTGGTGCGGTAATCTGGAGTTCTTTGGTCAGAACCCCAACGGTGCGGAAGGCACGCGCACGATAGGACTGGCAGAGCGGCTGTTCAACGCGCGGCTGGAGATAGCCGTTATACTGCAACACGTCGATTACCAGACGGATGAGTTCGCTCGGAGTTTCCATGACGAGCTGAAGGATATCCTCTGTGCGCAGATTGGTGAGCTGGAAACGGCACGTATAGCGGTGCGCAAGCAATGGGCGCTGGTGGAGAAGTACAAGGTGCGTGACAATTGGCAATACGTGAGCGAGGTGGAGGCGGTGGTGATCAAGTCCAATTTGGCACCGCTGCTCATCAATGCGCAGAGCGACCTCTCGGCACGACGGTTTGACTTCATTGTGCTGCAAAAACAACTCTCGCTCATCAATCCCGAAGTCAAGGGCGCGAAAGCCGAGAACAAGATCATCCTGATCGGCAAGGCGCTGGAAGGCAAAGCGTCCATCCCGCAAGTGATGGCTAAGATGGATACGATACGCATGGTGCAGACGCCGGTGTTCTGGGAGAACGTGAACCTCGAACGGCTGGAGCATGTGCGTAAGGAGTTGCGCGAGATAGTGCAGTATCTTATGGGCGATGGCAACAGGTCGTTCACGGTGGATATAAGCGATGTGGTGACCGATGAGGGCGAGACCGAACTGATCATCACGCAAATGTCGTACAAGCAGCGGGTGATGGATTATCTGGCGGAGAACACCGACAATCCTGTGCTGCAAAAGATTCAGACCGTGGAGCAGTTGACGCAGCTCGACATCCGCGAACTGGAGCGTATCTTCTGGCAGGAACTGGGCACGAAAGAGGACTATGAGCGCACCTATCTGCATCAGGATCGCTACAAGCTCTATGGCGGCAATATAGCCGCGTTCCTGCGCACGATCATCGGCGTGGATATGAACGTGGCGTTGGATAAGTTCGTCGAGCTGATTCAGGGGCAGCACCTCACTTCGATGCAGGAGGAGTACCTGCGGAACATCATCCGTTACGTCTGCGAGAACGGCGACATCGAGCGCCGGACAATGCAAACCGACCCGTTCCGGCTCTATGACTGCCTTGACCTGTTCGGCAACAAGGCGCAAGCCGTACCGCAATACATCGACCGCTTGCATGAGGTGATTACAGTAGAAGACGAAAATAAGAAAATGATTGGATAAGGAATAAAACATGGCAGAAGAACAAAAACCGATAAGATTAAGAGAAAAAGATTGCCTCATTGATTGGGCACATCATTCGGCAGAAGATGAGAATGGCAATCCCATTGAAGAAGATTGGACGGAACTTCGAGAGGAATGGCTGCATGAAGATTGTGACTGCAATGAACATAGTCTCGCCAACCCCGAAAAGTGTTATCGTTACTATACTTTTGATTATGACGATGATATGTATAAAAAATGGATGCGGCAATATGGATACGATGAGTTCCAAATTTCGTATTGGGGATTAGAGAAAATGTTTAATGATGAGTGGATCAAATCACCTGCTTTTGTTGATTGGAAAGACTTTCGGGTATTTCATTCATTACTTCAAATAGAATCATTTGTAGAAAGCATTAACGACTGTGGTATGAGGGTCGCCATACTCACCTATTTTATTGATAATGCAGAATACTTATTAGGTAAAACAACAAAGAGGGAGATTTCACCTGCATTAAAGAATCTGCGCACAAGATATAAAGAAGCTGCTAAGATAAGAAAAGAGGAAGAGGCTCTAAAGAATGCTGATGAACGCAAGAAAACTCCCAAAGAGAAACCCGAGTTCGTCCTTTCCTTGGATGAAATCATAGAATACGTAAAGACTAAGAGCCCGGAAAGTGCTCCGGCTATTCGCTCAATGCTCTATGATATGATGCTGCATAAAGAGGGATGGAACAAACCTTCTACATTGAAAAAAATCGACTCGATGGATGTCAAGATAGTACATCAAGGCGATAATGTATATGGCAACAAAATAGGTAATAAAATTGAATCAGTAGGCGCTGGTGCTATCGGCGTGCAAGAGGTACATGAATAAAGAAATAGATAATATTGATAAGCAGCATGCTGATTTGCTAAAAGCAATTAATAATGGCGAGCTCAATATTGGACAAGTGGATTGGATCTCATTCCTATCTACTTACATCAACACGTTTCGCTCGTCTAACTTTCCCATATCTACCATCGCGTGGACATGGGCTCTTTGTGGCGAGATAGACGAACCGACCAAGCGAATGGATTTGCTGGGTATATGGCAAGATGCTGCTCATAAATGTTTCTCTGCTAAAGAAGAACGTGATGAGTTCATCGCAAATTGTGATTGTCTTGTACGGATTAATTCACGATTGCGCTGGCTGTACATTCATGAGAGTGCGCAATTACCACATACGTACGATGGTGTGTGGGGAGGAAAGGGATTGAACGAACTGGCTATGATTTGGGCAGACAATCATGTTACCGGTGATGATATGGTAGCACTTGCTTCCGAGATTCACCGATCATCGATGGAAGGTGTAAGACCCCCTTTGATTGAACAAGTCTTACTTAGTAGCCGTAACTACAACCATTTGGCGTTTGATAACGTTTATGATTTTAGCCGCAATCTTTTTCTTGCGGAATGCTTTCGAAAGTTTTTGATAGATGGCAAAGCGAATTCTGATGGCCCGATGACATTTGGCGATTTCAAGCGCAAAATACGCAACGCATGTTTTGATTCGTATATCCGATTACGTATAGAGCAGATAAAAAAAGAGAAGGAGGACGATAATTGGTTATTGGTTGATCCGGACGACAAAGATTATTATCCGATGTTGTACGAGGCAGAGAGTATTGTCGTTAATCGTGAAATGCAGTTCGAAGCATTCAAAGGGAGCCAAGCGTATCACGATAGATGGTTCAACGGGCATCCGGAAGTGCTGCAGATGATGAAGTATTTTATGGACTATTTAGATTGGAAGATTAAACAAGATCGTAACAAGAATATGCAAGCAAGCAGTCATACAAATATAATCAATGGTGATTATATAGCCGGAAACAAAGTAATGGGCGATGTGATTGAAAAAGTGGAAGACGGTGGAATAGGCAAACAAGTGGTGTATGGAAGTCCGGAGGAAAAGAGTGCCAAACCGAGCGGAAACGAACAACAAAGACCAACTGCAACGCAGATGTGCAATGAAGAGTTGTTCAAGTACATTCATTATGATATCATTGATGAAGACGAGCGTGTGCATATTCATAAGGCTGTATGCAACATCGTACGATTGCCCAAAGTGCAACAAATATGTGATGCGTTGGAAGAATTAAAAAAGAACAAGAAAATCCTTTCTTCCATCGACCCCAAGGCAATGCTTGCTGAATTACGGCGGTTGGGCATGTCGGCAGATCTGCCAGGATTCTCTGACCAAAACTTTTACAGTTATTATAAAAAGTAGACGTCCGTTTTACTTATACAAGTAGCATCCTTTGGGGTGCTATTTTTTTGTGCTCATCATCAATCTTCGTTCGCGTTATCATTTATTTTCAGTTATCTTCATTTTGTATCATTTATCATCGAAAGTGCCTTGTAAATAATTGCTTATTTCAGAAAAAAGCTGTACCTTTGCATCGCCAAATGAGAAATCATGCGGCGGTGATTCGCTATTGAGAGCGACACCTTATTTAAAAAAATAACCCGCGATGTTTGGGCTTGGGTACCCACGAATGCATTCACCAACAGAGCACAAACATTCGCACAAATGAAGAAAACATGCAAACCGTGGTCGGACATCGCCGACCTGCCCAAATCACTTCAAACCGTTTCAGGAACAACCGTGCTTCTCTGCCCCTTGCGCCTGACGGGTTTCCGACCGCTCTACTGCTCTTGCGCCGGTGAGTTCTTCTCTTACCGACGCTTTAAGAACAAACAAAGCGGCACGTACGATTTCTACCTTAACCAAGTCAAACCTTGGCGTAATCCCAATGCCCCGAGCCGAAACAGCGGAGGCTGGAAGAACTACCTCAAAGTCGGCAGAGGCGGACAGTTCTGCCATGTGCTCATCGCACTCACATGGCTTGGCGCCAAACCCTCTCCCGGGTACGCCATAGATCACATCAACGGTGTACCTACCGACAACCGTGTCTCCAACCTCCAGTGGGTCACCCCACAGGAGAACTATCGCCGTGCCCGCATCCTTCGCACCCTCCGTCAATCAGGCTTCGATCCCACCGCGCACACTCCCGCCGAACTCCTCGCCCTCTTCACCGCCCACAACCTCGCCGGCGATGTCTACGAGGGTGACTGAACAATGTGTTTTTGGATAATTTCGGGTAATTCTTGACCAACCAGATTCATCGTAATTCGTTTAATTCGCTTAATTCGTGAACGAAAAAGGATTCATTGAAGTTGTTGATAGTTGTTGGTTGTTGTTGACCAAATTTATCCATCGTAATAGATTTTAATTGTCTTTAATTGTTGACTAATTTAACCCTTTGTATATTAATTATTTATTTTTGTGTTTATGCAATCAGAAAACTTAAAAGAGCTGCGCTCCCTGCGCAATACCATCAAAGCCGCTGAGGCTCGTATTAACCAAATCTCCGACGCTGCCACGTCCGAAGCCGTCGCCATCCTCGCCGCCCAAGGCTTGGAAAAAGGCGAATTCGAGGTCGAAGGGGTAGGAACCTTCCAACTCCAGCGCACCGACGTCTTCAACTTCGCCGACTACCACAAGTATCCGCAGGAACAGGCGGTCAAATGGCGCGAGAATGCCCGCGAAAAGGTCAAGGAGCAGAACCTTGTCAAAGCACGCACTGCGGTAATGAACGGCTACATCAAAACCTTCGTCGAACTCTATCCCGACAAATCCCCCGATGAAATCAAACTCACCGTCAAGTGCGTTGATTTATAGCCGTTTTGAGGCTTTGCATGTTCCTTTTTGCATATAAAAGGGAACATGCTGAAGCCCCACAAAGGCTCTCTGCATCTTAATGCATCGACCAAGCTTGGGCGATCATCCCCATCGTCAGGCATCGACCATATATGGGCGATCAATCCGCCCCTATATATGTCCTTCTTGCTATCCGCATGGCTAATCGCTCAGCCGCGAGGCAAAAGACAAAAAGAAAAAGAAAAAAGAACCAAAAAAGAAAATTAAAAAAAGAAAAGCCAGCTGCCGCCATAATAAATTATGGCTAAGTTAATAGCGATGCCGCTGAAAACATTCTCTATAGGCGGCGGCTGGCTTTCTTTCTAAAATCTTAGAATTATGCCAACCACATTCGACCATCTCTGGGCTCTGCTTGCTCCCACAGGCGACAACCTGCGGCGCGAAAACGCCTGCCGCCGGCTCTGGGACACTTTCGACCTCAACCGCCAGCGTGATATCTACCGACGCATCCGCGACAAGCGGCGGCAAGGCCTTTTTGTTAATCCCAATCCGTATTTCGCCATCGACGACAACAAGAATGCCCCTGAGTTGCCCCGTCTCCCCGAGCCTGTCAACTACGATGGCAAACCTATCCCCAAGGGCTTTGAGTTCTACCGCGCCGACTACAACGGTCACAACGGACTCTACAAAGCCCAAGACGTCCAAGCCCACCACATGTCCAACCCTCAAAAATTTGAAATATGACCCACGTAGAATATTATGAAGAGGAAGTATTCGACGATGAATACTTCGAGGAAGAAGACCGCGACGAGCGTTGCGATTACGAACGTCATCCCCTCGACTCCAGTTACTACGAGGATGCTCGTTTCCTCTAACCTCCCAAGCTCCGTCCATTCTGGTCGGATCGTATCCGACCCACTGAAGTTGATGGTTGTTGTTGGCAGTTGTTGACCAATAAGTGATCATCGTAAATAGTTTTTAATTGTCTTTAATTGTTGACTTAAATAACATCATTATGAAAGTAGAATTGATGCCCGGAATCAAAAGCATCTCCGGCAAAAACGGAAATATGTTGTTCCGCACCTACTCCAAGAACGGCAAAAAAGAGACCCGCGCCTATTTCTTGCCGCGCATCTATGACAAAAGCGGGCATGTCTTAGGCTACGGTCACCAGCGCAAAACCAAACCCACCGCCAAAGAGCTCCGCCAGCGCCGCAGGTTTGCGTTCATCGTCAGAGCCATCGCTGCCCGACGCCAAGCCGGTGACACTCGTTCCAAGAAAGAGTTGTGGAAAGAGTTTGGCGAGATCTATGACCGCGCACTCTCATAATATACCGTTCGGGAGGTGGGAGCGAGTCGGTTCAACCACATGACCATCACGGGACCATCTCCCAATGACTACCCAATCAAACTTCGTTCATTAACGTCGGATCGTATCCGACATCTAAAACCCCAATCAGTATGACATCACAACAATTCGAAAAGCTGTATACAGCAAATGAGGAATACCTCAAAAAGACTCTGACAAAACAAGACATCTATGACGATGATCTCTTCCAAGACACCTGCCTTGCTCTCTGCGAGCACCTACAGGACATCGCAATAGAGGACTTCCGGCAAGCATTCCTCGATAAATACGATGCCCTCGTCAAGCGTGTCGGGCAGCGTGAGATTGAATGTGTGCATTTCAGCAATGCCCAACTCGCCGCACTCGAAATCATCGACGAGAGCCAAGACGTGGAAATTATCGACCGAGACATCGATTACGACAATGAGCAGCACCGCGACGAAATCAAAGAGCGCCTGCAACAACTCCTCAACCATTATTACCGCCATCCTCAGCCTGGCGAACGTGACCACCAACGTGCCTGCCGCGTCCTCCGGTTGTATCTTAAAGGTCAATCTTTCCGCGAAATTGCAAACACGATGGAACTCGACGTAGCCACTGTGTATAAATACTTTACGCGCACCA